>Ga0196965_1000023_pt1 | contig 158953 bp, 141 predicted proteins | sample S1_20metaG_FD_148668 | JGI IMG/M metagenome (GOLD analysis project Ga0196965, IMG submission 148668) | Soil microbial communities from Anza Borrego desert, Southern California, United States - S1_20 | ecosystem: Environmental > Terrestrial > Soil > Desert | place: USA: California | collected...
TCATCTGGTGGCGGCATTGGCCGGTTTTGTAGCGGCGTGTCATCGTTTCTTTTTTATCAAAGGGATAATGACCGTATTATACTTGGTCGCCTTGATGGAACGGCTGGATTCTTTCACAGTCTCGTACCCTACAGGCTTCATGTTCTCTGTGTTCTTCGTGGTTTTTACGCTCACTGGACTTTTAACGGCGCCTCTACCTTGGTAGGCGGCATCTGCACGAAGAATCCTTTTTCCTTAAGGCTGGCGATGACCTTGCCGGTATTCTCCCGGGCCAGCTTGCGTTCCGGCGTCAGTTCGAGCTCCATGACGAACGCCATTTTGCCGAAGCTGTTGAACAGCATTTCCGGCACTCTCGAGAAATCGTCTTTTTTATCGATGTACAGGTAAAGGTCTTCTTTTTTGAGGCTTTTATAGATGAAACACTGCATGGCTTTAAACGATAATGAATCAAGGCAGCTATTTTAACTATTTTTGTTTAGAATGCCTTGTCCTTAATTTTTTACTCGCACCGATGGCTAAAACTTCTTTCAATCCCGACACCTTTTTCAAGCAGGCCTGTTACTTTGAAGCGTCGCTGATCGTGGTCGCGGTCGTGCTGGGCTGGATCGCCGGCATCAATCCCTTCGAGAACCTGCACTTCTCGGAAAGCGCAATCGCTTACGGCATCTTGGGAACGGTGCCGTTGTTCATGATGTTCGTGGCGCTGGAACTGCTGCGGATAGATTCTCTGGCGCATATCAGAAGGCTGTTGGTTGATACGCTGGGCCCCGGCTTGCACCGCTATCACTGGACCGATGTGTTTATGCTGGCGGCGATTGCCGGCGTATCCGAAGAGATTCTGTTCCGCGGCGTCATTCAGCCCTGGATGGAATCGTCGCTGGGCATGATGGCGGGTTTGATCGGCAGCAACATTATTTTCGGGCTGGTCCATGCCGTGACGCCGCTTTACGCGCTGCTGGCGGCACTGGTGGGGCTTTATCTGGGCTGGTCTCTCGATTACGGCGGCGACAGGAACCTGCTGACGCCGATCATCATTCACGGACTCTACGATTTTCTGGCCTTTATGGCGCTGATTCGCGCGTATAAGGCACGTCAATAGCCGTATCAATGTAAGACGCGGCGGTATACGGCGTCTCCAGCGGAACGGGCTGGCTGATCCAGTACCCTTGGGCGTAATCGATGCCCAAAGCCAGGATTGTGTCATAAACGTCCTTGCTTTCGACAAATTCGGCGATGGTTTTCTTGCCCATCAGATGGCCGATCTCGTTGATGGACTTGACCATGGCCAGATCAATTTCATCGGAGCAGATGTCCTGGACAAAGATGCCGTCGATCTTCAAATAATCGACCGGCAGGTTCTTCAGGTAGGCAAATGAAGACAGGCCGCTGCCGAAATCATCCAGCGCAAACTGGCAGCCGTTTTCCTTCAGCGTGGTAATAAACGTGGTCGCCATGTTCAGATTGGAAATCGCCGCCGTTTCGGTGATCTCGAAACAGAACTTGTGGGCCGGCAGGCCGTAATAGTCCAACTGCCGCGTGATGGAGGCCAGGATACCTTCACTGCCCAGGGTGTGGCCGGACAGATTGATGGTGCACAGCGAAAGCTGGGCCAGTGGCCCGGGATTGTCGGCAAGCCAGGCGAATGTCTTGGCGATAATGTACTGATCGATTTTCGGCATTAGGCCATAGCGCTCGGCCGCCGGAATGAATGCGCCGGGCGGAATCAGGACATCATTGTCGTCTATCCTGACCAGGATTTCATAGTGCTCGCCTTCCTGCTGGTGGATGCTTTTGATGTGGTGTTTGTAAATCCGGAAATGATCCTTGTCCAGGGCTTCATTGAGTTTGGCGATCCAATGCATTTGCCCGGAGCGCTGCAGGATCTCCTCGGCGTTTTTCTGATACACGTAAACGCGGTTGCGTCCCGCATCTTTGGCGGCATAGCAGCAGGCATCGGCAATCATGAGTAGGTCGTTGAGCGAGTGGAATTCCTCGTCGATCGCGATTAAGCCGATGCTGACGCCGATGCGGAAACTTTGCCGTTCCCAGCTGAACCGGTAATTGGCGATGATCTCGCGCAGCGAATTGGCCAGACGCTCGCCCTGTTCGATCGTGCAGTGCTCCATCAGGATGCCGAACTCATCGCCGCCCAGCCTGGCCAGCGTATCGCGCACCCTGACTTCGTGCTGCAGCAGAGTCGTGACCTGCTTGAGCAGTTCATCGCCGGCGGTATGGCCGCAGGTGTCGTTGATGATCTTGAACTGGTCCAGGTCCAGATAACAGAAGGCAAAATCGCCTTCGCCGTGGTTTCTCGCCTTCAGGACCCGGTTGAGCCGGACTTCGAATTCGCGGCGGTTCACGAGACCGGTCAACGGGTCGTGCGCGGCCTGGTAGGCGAGTTCTCTGGACAGGCGCCGCGATGCCGTCACATCGCTGAACACGAGGACCACGCCTTGTATCTGGCGGTCCTTGTCATGAATCGGGGCGGCGGAATCCTGGATCGAGTATTCGATGCCGTAGCGGTTGATCAGCAGCGTGTCGTTGCTGACATGTTCGGTCTCATGGGTGGCCAGAACGCGAAAGACCGGATTGGGCAGCGGCTTTCGGGTAATGTCATTGTAGATATTGAAGACTTCGTCGATGACGCGCCCTCTGGCTTCAGCCACGCGCCAGCCGGTCAGTTTTTCGGCGACCGGGTTCAGGAATTCGATAATGCCGTTCTTGGAGGTGGTGATAACGGCGTCGCCTATGGATTTCAGCGTAATCAGCGCGCGTTCCTTTTCCCGCCTTAATTGCTCTTCCGCCTGCTGGCGCTCGCTGATTTCCTGGCGCAACTCGGCCGTGCGCTCCGAGACCAGGGTTTCAAGCCGGTTGCGGTAGTCGTCCAGCTCCTTTTCCGCCGCCTTAGTTTTTAACACATGATTGATGGTGACCGGTATCAATTTCAGATACTGGCCGCTAAGGTCTTTGGTCAGATAATCGGCGGCTCCCATCTTGAGCGCCCGGACGGCAATATCCTCGCCGCCACCGCCAGTCACGAAAATGACCGAGGCCGTGTCGGGGACGAAGGCGAACAGGTCGAAGGCCGTACCGTCTCCCAGGCCATGATCGGCCAGGATGATTTCATAATCGTTTTTCTGCAGGGCCTCGACCGCTTCCGCCACGGAGCCGGCAATATCATAGTCGTAAGGCAGCTGCTCGCTTTTGACAAAGCGCTTGAAGCTCATCTGGTCAGTCAGGTCATCTTCGACTAGTAACAGTTTTATGTCCGCCATGAGACTTATTTCTTTATGGTCCAATAGGAGCTTAGCACCTGGATGGCATCAATGAACTGATCATATTCCACGGGTTTCAGGATATAGCCGGAAATGCCGAGGTCAAAGCTCTGGTTGACGTCCTGTTGTTCCAGCGAGGATGTCAGCATGACCACGGGAATGTTTTTGAAGGCGGGATGATTCTTCAGTTGCCTCAGGCATTCGTGGCCATTCATCTTGGGCATATTGATGTCCAGCAGGATCATGCAGGGCAGTTCATCTTCCGAATTTTCCAGGTAATGCAGGGCTTCTTCACCATTATTGACCGTAATCAGTTTATTGACTACGCCGAGTTTTTTTAGGCCACGTTTCACGGTCATGATGTCGACTTGGTCATCTTCAACGAGCAAGATGGGTTGAATGCTATTCATATGCTTTTCTTTGAGGTATGGTGAAAATAAATGAGCTCCCTTTCCCTACTTCCGACTCAAGCCAGATTTTGCCGCCCCACGTCGCAACAATTTTCTCGATCAGACTTAAACCGATACCTGTGCTTTCTGACTGATCTTTTGACTTTAAAGTTTGAAATAACTGGAATATTTTTTCCTGGTACTTTTTATCGATACCGGGGCCGTTGTCCGTCACCGCAAACTGCCAGTAATGGTCTTGTTCCGTGCAGGTGATCGAGATTATGCCCTTGTCCTTGTCATTATATTTGATGGCATTATCCAACAAGTTTTGAAAAACCTGAAACAGTCTCAATCGTTCACCGATGATGACCGGCAGATCGGCCTGAACATGGATTTCGATGTGCTCGGGCGGAGCGATCAGGCTGATCACGTCCGCCAGCAATTGCGCGCAGTCGATTCGCTCCTCGGGTTCTGCGAGCCGGCCGACCCTGGAATATTGCAGGATGCCGTCGATCATGTCGTGCATGCGTCTGGCTCGGTCGCGCAGCAAGGCCATTTGCTCGCGGCCATTGTCGTCCAGGGCATCGGCATAATCCTCGCAAATCCAGCCCGATAGCTGGTTGATGGCGCGCAGTGGCGCTTTCAGGTCATGGGACACGACGTAGGCAAAATGCTTTAACTCTTCGTTGACACTGTTCAAGGAGGCCGTGCGCTCTGCCACGCGCTGTTCCAGTTCCGCGTTCAGCAATTGTATCTGCGCCTGGCTGCGCTTCATTTCCTCGATCAGTAGGGTATTTTCCAGCGCGATCGCCGCCTGCGCGGTCAGCAGCCGGGTCAATTCGATCTGCTCGCTCGTGAAGGCTGAGGTGATCAGGTTGTTTTCCAGGAACAGGACGCCCAGGACATGCTGTTGCTTCAATAGCGGCACGCACAGTATCGACTTGAGGTGCTGGTGTTGTACCGTGCTGTCGGCGATGAAATCGCCTTCGCTGCCGGCATTGTCAATCACCAGCATTTCAGCGGTGCGGAAGACATAGTTGACGATGGCCATGCTCAGGGTGTCGGTGCTCAGGTTCGGATCGCCCCGAAGCTGCACGTCGACGAAGCCATGCTTGATGCCTTTGGCCAATACGGTCAGATCCTGCGGTTCGGCGATGAGCAGATAGCCGGTTTTGGCGCCGAGCCGTTCCATGATCGATTGCAGGATGGCGCTTAGCAGGCCGTTCAGGTCCTGCTGCTGCGTGATGGTGCGCGTCGCCAGCAGCAGGTAATCGACATCGAGCATCTTTGCCAGCGATGTATCCGCGGACGCGTTGTCATCGGGCTGGAACGTGATGGCGTAGTTGTCCATCAGCTGCTTGACTTTGACTTCCGCGCCGCAGTCATGGTAGTGGCCCACTGCCCGGTTTAAATAGTATGTGGCGTAGCTATGCCGGGATTCCACCAGTATCTGGCCCAGCCGTTCATTCAGGAAGCCTTCCAGCAAGGTGAAATGCTGCGCCTTGCTCAGGTCGATCGCATCGAGGCAGTGGCGGCGTGTTTCGCTGAAATCGCCGAGATGATTGGCCCGCTCCATCAGCATAAAGGTCAGGTAGGGCTTTAAAATCGGCCCGAGAGCGGCCCAGGTCTGCACCTGCTCAAGGCAGAGATCCAGCATCTCTTGCTCTTTGGCCGGAATGACTTCATGGAGCCTGAGCCCGTTCACATAACGAAACACATACCACAGGCGATTGAGGATGTTGTCGCTCAAGCCGCGCAGATACGGTTCTGCCTGGTGCAGGTACTCAGCCGCTTGTTCGTAATCGCCCAGGTAATGGCTGCTGATGCCTTTCAGGGAGTAATAGCCGCCGATCGAAACGACGTGTTTATCCGCTTCCCATTTGCTGAGTTTGGCCGCTATGTCCTGCTCATTCAGGGGCGTCCGCCCCGTATTCATCATGTCCGCCCAGCCGGCCAGCGCGCTTTCGGCCAGTCCCAGGGACAGGGATAAATTGAATCTGTTGGAAAAATGGATGCATTCCTCGGCCACTTCGACCACTTGCCGCAAGTGAGCGCCCTGATGGATCAGATGCCAGATGTACGGGCCGTATGACAGGCCCGCGTTGTACAAGTCGCCGCAGTTTTTGCCGCGGTGAATGTTTTTCTGGCACTGCTCGATAATATAAGCCGAATCGCTGCGGTTATGCATGTTAGTCCATAATATGCCGTTAATGCCTTTAGTTGCGCCAAACGTGTCAGGGTAGCGGTGCGCCAGGGCCAGACCCAGGTCCTCATAGCGGAAAGACAGTTCATACTGGCTTTTACGCTGCAGATACAAGCCCACCATTGAGAAACCGTAAATGACCGATTCATCGACGCCGCCTGCCAGGCAGTTCTGCGTCGACTGAATAGCCGATAAATAAAGCTGCGGCACCATGCCGGCCAGATAGTAATCGGGAATCAGTTCACTGTAGATGCCGGTTTCAATTTGAGTAGCTCTATCGCTACTGGGTTCAATATCGAGGATTTTCTGCCAGATATCCGTATCGCCCTGATGGATCTGATTCATGATCGCGGCCGCGCGCTCCAGCGCCAGGTCATCATTTTCGGGAATGGCGCGGTTGAAATAGGCCAGGCCGCGATTGCCCAGGGCGATGGCCTGTTCGAATTTGCCCATCGAGGACAGGCCGGTCGTTTGTTCGTACAGGCAGTCGATGCGGTCGATATCGCTTTTCGAGCGGTTGATCAGCGTGTTAAGGATCTGCTCGGATTCCGGCTGGTTGCCCAGCGCCATTTCCGTTCTGGCCAGGTATTTGTGCAGCGAAAACAAGCGCGCATAATCCTTGTCCCAGCTGTCTTCAGGGTACAGGCTTCTGCTTTGATGGAAAAAGTAGTTGGCATTGTCCATCGCCAACGCCCTCATGGCCGCGATGCCGGCGTAGTAATTGAACTTCGCCTCTTCAAGACGGCTGTCAATGCTCTGATCGGGCTCCCGGCCGTTAGCCAGGTGCTCGACAATGGAGAACAGGTTGGGCAGGGCTTCAAGGTCGGCATCTTCGGGAATGGCCCTGATGAGCGCCTTGGCGATCTGCCGGTGTACGCGCTGTTTCTTGTCCGCATCGAGAAAGCTGGCGGCCGCCGCCTGAACCTGATCATGGAAAAACAACAACTGATCTTTTTCCCTGAGCAAAACATTGCTGTTGAATGCCGGCGTCAGGGCATGGTAAAGGACCGGCAGCGTCATCGCCGTGGTCAGGGCCAGATCGGACGCTTCGAATCGCGCGCCGAGGCTGGCGCCAATGCTCAGCAATTCGCGAACGCCCTCCGGCAGCTTGGCAATTTTGTCCTTGAACAGGTCCAGCGCCGACTCGGGAATGGCGGTATGGCGCAGCTGCTCGTCATCCCAGGTCCAGATGCCGTTCTCGGTCAGGTGCAAATGCTTGTAGGTATGCAGCCAGCGCAGGCTCTCGTTGACGAACAGGGGATTGCCGGCCGAGGTCTGGTAAATGATTTTCGACAGATCCTTGGTTCTGGACGGGTAGGTGTTCAGAATATACGCAGTCATCTGGTTGACATCGTTAAGCCCCAGCGCTTCCAGGCGGATTTCCTGCAATGGGCGGCGCGCCTGCTGGATCCGGTGTATCAGGCGCATCAGCCGGTGGCTGCTGTCGACTTCATTGTGCCGGTAGGCGCCTATCCAGAACAAATACGGATAGTCCGAGGCATTGTCGAAAATCCGCTCCAGCAGATCGAAGGTGGCCCCGTCGCACCATTGCAGGTCATCGATAAACAGCGTCAGAGGATGTTCCTTCGAGATCAGGCTGGCCAGGAATTTTTCGGCCGTGTCATTGAACCGGTTGCGTGCCTCGATCGGCGGCAAGTCCGGCACTTCCGGCTGGGGCCCGATAATCAGATGCAGTTCCGGGACCATGTCGGTGATCAGCCGGCCGTTATCCCCCAATTGTTCGCTGATGCGCTTGCGCCAGTAAGCGATGCGTTCCTTGTCCTCGGTCAGGAAGGTTTTTATCAGATGGCTGAAGGCCTGGATCAGCGTGCTGTAGGGGATGTGTTTCTTGAACTGGTCGAACTTGCCGGACGTGAAATAGCCGGCGTGGGCGACAATCGGCAGTTGCAGTTCCTGGATCAGCCGCGTCTTGCCGATGCCGGACAAACCTGAAATCAGCGATGAACGGAAAACGCCGGCGCAGACTTTGCTGTACTCGTCGAGCAATTGTTTTTTTTGCTTCTCGCGGCCGACCATTAACGATGGAATGGTAATGCGGTTGCTGTAATCCTTCTGCTTCAGGACGAAACTGTTGATGTTCCGGTTTTGTTTCAGCCCCTGTAAACAGTATTTCAGGTCCACGATCAGGCCGGCCGCGGTCTGATAACGCTTTTCGGGCGCTTTCTCCAATAGCAGGGCAACGATTCTGCCGATGATTTCGGGCACGGCCGGGTCTATTTCGTTCACTAATGCCGGTGTTTCGGCAAGGTGCGAGTGAATGATGGCGATCGGGTCGTCGAACAGAAAAGGCGGCTTGCCGGTCAGGCATTCGAAGAACATCATGCCCAGCGAGTACAGATCGGTCGTATAATTGACCGAATGCTTGATCCTGCCGGTTTGTTCCGGCGATAGATAAGGCAGCGTCTGTACGCGAAAGTGGTCTTCGTAGATGAAATGGCTGAGCTGGTTGATATCCAGCACTCGGATGTCGTCGATGATCTGGACGGCCAGCGTTTCCGGCTCGATCAATATGTTCGTGGGTTTGATGCTCTTATGGATATGGCCTGCCTTGTGGATGTCATCCAGTTGCTCGGCGACGGCAATAATGATTTTGAGCGTTGTCGCCAAATCGGGGACGGCATGATTTTCCAGCCAGCGATTCAGCGGCTGGGCTTCAATGTAAGGCTGTATCAGGCACAGGGTGTCGATAGCGGGATGATAGAGCTCGGGAATAATGCTGCGGGGCAGTTCAAGTTCGCTGAGCTGGTTGATTTGCTGACGTATGTAAGAGGCTGCATCCTCGCTGCAAAATTGCGGCTTGATTTTCTTAAGCGCCAGCAGTTTGTCCGGATCATCCAGGGCATGGACTTTGAACACGTCGGCATGCATGCTCTCGCCCAATTTATCGAGAATTTTATAATTCAGTAACGTTTTCATTGCAGCGGGCTTACCCGGAAAAAATTATGTAAATGGACTATAGCATTTTTTATGGAAATGTAAGCTTGTACAAGATACAAATGTAAGCCTATGCCATAGGGGTTTGCTATCATAATTGCTATTTATTGACCTAATCGGGAAACAAAATGCTGGGCCAAGTTGAACATGAACAATCAAAATCCGATCTTATCCTGCCTTGGATGGTAGTCGCCATGATGGTTGCCATGCTGGCGGCTTATGTTGTCGTCTGTCATGCCTTCGGGGAGCAACTGCAAGAGCCTCTGCCGCAAAGCCAACGGGAACTGATCAGGACGATTTTATACGCCATCGCTATCGTCACTTTTCCGTTGACCAATCTGATACGCCATATTCAACTGCGGCTGAATCAGACCATGCCCGGCGATGAACCAAGCAAAAGCCGCTATCTGCTGACCGTTACGGTATCGATGGTACTGGTTGAAAGTGTGGGAATTTTCGGTTTCGTCATGTTTATACTGGGCGATGATTTCAATACGCTGTATATATTTACAGGCCTGTCGGCGCTGGGCATGTTCTTATACCGGCCGAAACCGGATGAATACCATGACATTATTGAGGCGAGAAACGCGCGAAAACATGAATGATTATCGGTCGATACGGATTGCGTTAAACGCGGCCTATATCTGTCACAATGCATTGACCCAATGTTTCGGAAGGTAATAATTTAAAAATCCCGACGATGCCGGTCGGGCATCGATCGTTGTCTTTTTTCAGGCTTATGAGTAGAAGTGGCCCGGATTAGTTCCTTGCGATCTCAATGAGACGCCTGGAACGGGCTGAAACGCCGCGGATGGGCTATGGCGGGACAAGGGCGGCCGACCGGGCGGCCGCCCTTGCCAAAATAGTCAGGCGCTATGGCTTGATTTCTTCGTAGTTGCGCTGGAAATTATGGCCGTAAAAGATTTCAGCCATCTCTTTTTGCAGTTTTTCCTGGATCTCGGCTTTCTGGTCGTCCGACAAATTGCTTTCTTTCTCGAACAAGTAATTTTCCAGTTCGGTTTCCTTCAGCATCATCTTGGTATGGAAGATATTTTCCTGATAGACGTTCACGTCTATCATCTGATAGCTTTCCAGCGTGTCTTTCGCAATATAGTTCTGGATCGACGTGATGTTGTGGTCGATATAGTGCTTCTTGCCGGAAATATCGCGCGTGAAGCCACGTACTTTGTAGTCCATGATGACAATATCGGACTCGAAGCTGTGGATCAGGTAATTGAGCGCTTTCAGCGGCGAGATCTGCCCGCAGGTCGATACGTCGATATCCGCGCGGAACGTGCTGATGCCGTTATCGGGGTGGCTTTCCGGATAGGTATGGACGGTAATATGGCTTTTATCCAGATGCGCCAATACCGTGTCCGGCAATGGGCCTGGCGACTGGCTGTTCATGCTGGGCGGCGGCGGCGCATCGCCTTCCGAAATCAGCATCGTCACGCTGGCGCCTTGCGGTTCATAGTCCTGATGGGCAATATTGAGGATTTGCGCACCGATGATTTCGGCAACATCCTTAAGGATCTGCGTCAGTCTATCGGCATTATAGGCTTCGTCAATATACTCAATATAAGCCAGTTGCTGTTCAGCGGGAGCATAACATACATCGTATATATTGAAACTTAGAGACTTCGTTAAATTGTTAAAGCCTTGTAATTGCAACTTTTTCAAAATGGTTAAACCTCGATAACTTCAAAATCATGGGTGATTTCCACCTCCGCCCTGCTCAGCATGATCGATGCAGAACAATACTTTTCCGCAGACAGCTTGACTGCCCGCTCGACCGCTGACGCCTTTAAACCGCGGCCTTTGACGATGAAATGCAGATGAATTTTGCTGAACACGCTAGGTATGGCGTCAACCCGTTCGGCAGAAAGCTCTGCCACGCAATCGATAATGTCATTTTTGCCTTTTTGCAAAATCTGCACCACATCAAATGATGAGCAACCTCCCAACCCCAGCAAAATCATTTCCATAGGACGTATACCCATATTGCGCCCGCCGTGATCGGGCGGACCATCCATTACTACAGCATGGCCACTGCCGCTTTCGCCGACGAACATCACTCCGTCAACCCATTTGACTGTCGCTTGCATTTTTTTCCCCGGTTAAAAAATGTGGCATAGGGTAGCATATAATGTGCAATTGACAGAGCTTCAATATTGATTTTTTCGTTAAAATCCTGCACTGTTGTTAAATGTGTATATAACATGGATATTGGATGAGTTTTTAATATGACACTATTTTCCCAACAAAACTCCAGTAAACAGGCATTGGAGCAGTTTTTAAACCTTTGCCACAAAAAAAAGTATCAGAACAAAGCCATCATTATCAGGCCCGGAGACGCAGGAGACAGGCTGTATTATATCGTGGAAGGATCGGTCAGTGTCTGCGCGGAAGATGACGATGGGCATGAGCTGATTCTGGCCTATCTCAACAAAAATGAATTTATAGGAGAGATTGGCGTTTTCAAGGGAGTGGAAACGAGGAAAGTCACTATTAAAACGCGCAGCGAATGCCGCCTGGCCGAAATAGGCTATGATCGCTTTCGCCATGCGTTAAAAAAAGAGCTGCTCGAGTATGCGCCTGATCTGCTGTTCATGCTGGGCGAACAGTTATCGGCCCGATTGCTGGTTGCCAATCGTAAATTTTGCGATTTGGCCTTCATGGATGTCGAAGGGCGGATCGCCCGAACTCTGCTGGATCTTTGCAAGGAGCCCGATGCCATCACGCATCCCGACGGCATGCAACTGCACATTACGCGCCAGGAGATCAGCCGCATCGTCGGCTGTTCGCGAGAAATGGCCGGGCGCGTGTTAAAAGAACTGGAAGATAAAGGCCTGATCAGCGCGCACGGTAAAACGATTGTGGTGTTTGGCACGCGTTAGGACGCGAACAGCGTAAGGGGGCTCGGCGGGCCGCTCCTTGCAACAGGGTCATTTGCCCGCTATCGATGCCGCCACGCCTTTAAGCCGGATTCCGGCGGCCGGCTCCTCGGCTTGGCCCATGCTGTTCAGGAAGGCAAATGGCACGGAAACCAACGCCATGCCTTTATTAATCTGTATGGCGAAATGCAAATGTGGACCTGAAGTAAATCCGGTATTGCCGGAATAGCCGATCAATTGGCCGGCTGCTACTTTCAAGCCGGGATAAACCTGGGCTCTGTCTGCTTCCAAATGGGCATAGACCGCCATAGAGCCATCGTCGTGCAAAATCCTGATGCTGTTGGCTTTTGAGCTATAGGTTTCATCAATCCCGCCTTTATAAAAATCATTGTCGACTTCCATGACCAATCCGGCTTCGGCTGCGTAAACAGGTGTGCCGACCGGCATGGCGATGTCCATGGCGTATCGGTTCTGTTCGCCAGTATGGCTGAAGCCACCGCCAAAAGCCTGCGAGATTGGAAACGAAGCATCAGGTGCAATCGGCGGCAAATAGTTCTTCATGGCCGCGTATTGCGCCAAAGGACTGCCGGGCGCGTAATGATATTGGAGGGTGAATCGCCAGGATTTATCTTCATTAATGCCGCCTACTTCGAAAAGCGTGTCCGATTCTCCCGGCGCAACAACAAACCGCTGAGGAAGTTCGGGTGCCGAGCGGGCGTTTTCCTGTTCAGCAAAGCTGACTTCGACTTCCACAGGCCCTGCATAATCATTGCGAATATAAAATTTTGGCTGCCGTTCCTCGCCGGTCTTCAGCAGCCAGACCCGCTGCTTGTTCGCTACCTTCATCTGCCTGACAGTCACCTGTTGCGTGGTTTCGGACGGCTTGTCGGTAAAGTGCCACGTGCCCTGTTCATCTTGAAATTTATAAAGTTTTTTGCTGGCGGCATTAAATGAAACTAGCGCTAGCAGCACCAAAATCGATAATGAAAATCTCATTTGTGTATTCCAGGCCTAAATTGATTCTCGCCCGTAAGAATTCTGTAATCCTTAGCAAGTTTAAAATTCCGCTTCATGGCTCAAACAGTAGCCCGTAATTTAAGGTTGTAAAGGCTTTGGAAGAATCAAAAAAACAATGATTATAAAGGCTTATAGTGATTTTTAATGCTGAAAATACTTGGCATTACTAAGCAATACTACTGATTATTTTATGGATTAGATTCAGTTATGATCGTTGCAAACGAGAATTCCCAACGAATTCGAGTAAGTGCAAACAACGAATTCGAGTAAGTGCAAACTTAGTATAAATATATTTAGTATAGGTATAGATAGTTATGACTGAAATCAGATTGTTATCTGACTTGGTATGTCAATTGTATTTTCATACAATCTTGTTAATAATCCCCAGGCAAAGAGTCAGTTGGGTTATAACGAATTTAGAGTCTTGCAAGTGCCGGGTTTATTTATAAGCATCTCTTTTTTGCGTTGTTATTTGAAACTTAGTAGTGAAGAACGAAAGACTTATCTGTCTTTTCCATAAGCATCTGAACTAAAGATAGTGAAGTGGCTTTAACGAAACGTGAGATTAAATATGAATGCAAATCTTCAAATTTTGTTTATCAGTACGGATCATTATTATCGAGGCCTATTAAAAGGTTATTGCCATGCTCAGCAGTTTACTTTTCTTGAACTGGGTGACGCTATAACAATCACTAAGGATATATTCAATACCCACCTGGATTTGATCATTCTGGACATGCGCTGGGCAGTCGATGCATTGAAAAAAGACGACTGGCTGATATTGCAGGGAATGAGCATTACTCACCAGATACCCGTGTGCGCATTAGGCAATAAAGACCACAGTGATGCAATTGAAGGCAAGCTAGACTCGTGGATAGAGGCTTTCTTTGATGAGCCGCTTATTGTTGAGCAATTGGATGGATATCTGCTGAAGAAATTTATTCAGCATGCTCATGTGCATACCGAAAGAAGATCCCAGGAAAGGCGTTCCACGATAAACCGAAGGGCTTCGCATCGGGAAAGAAATGATGCTCCGGGGCATCCGCTGGATGTGCATTACGAACCGATGCCGAAAAATGGAAGCGGCGAGAACGGAACTGTCGGTCCTTTTCAAATTGACCGGCGCTTCAAAACCGTTTCATTGTACGGGAAAGCTATCGATCTTACCCGCAAGGAATTTGAATTGTTCGAACTGCTGTCCAGGGATGTTGAACGTGTGCTGATGGCCGAAGAAATTATCCAGCATCTCTGGCCCGGAAATAACCGCGCAACCAAGTCCGATCTTTATCAATACATGCATCTGCTACGCAAAAAGATTGAAAAAGACCCTGACAACCCCCAATGGATTCTGACTGTCAAGGGCTTCGGATACAGGCTGGATGTGACTGCTGCCACTGAAACAAAAGCCCCGGAAGAGAATTATGACAATCTGGTCGCATGGCCAGGGCCTGCCATTGCTCCTGTGACCCAATAGGAAACCCCGCTAAAAATGCAATCGCATAAGCATATTGTGCTCGCACCTTGCCGGAGTAAGATTGTCGCAGATAACCTGAGTTCGGGAGAAACATTAGCCTGCCATCGAGCATTATGTCTGCTCGAAAGACAGGCCGGCTAATGAAATGGGCTCATCAGGCGACAAATGTGTTCAATTCGGCAGAGGCTTTCAACAGGCCGCGCTTCAATCAACGGCCCTCGATATAAAAGTGTTTATTCTTCAGATGCAGCAAGCCAGCGTTGGCCGCGCGCATACCTTGCTTGAACATCAAAGGCAAATGGATCAGCAACAAGGCGAATAATAAGGATCGTTAGCCACCCATCTTAAAATCTAATTGATTTTGCACGAAATCGGACAATTTCACGCATACATCAATATTTTTCCTATTGTTACCATTTAAAGGGGTTTTGGCGCTAGAGAGGCTTTTAGGTTTATATTGTTTTTTATAAACCGGATAAAGGATTAAATCAGCGCCTTTTCAGATGCCTGACGCATTCGGCTTGTCTCAAATTTTTATTTAAATATCAGAAACCGCAACGGACCTTTCATTAGCGCCTAAGGGCTTCTTCAGAATTTAAGCGTTTTTTTAGATTGATTCTATGGAATTTTAAGGGCGGCTTGATCGAAACTACAGTCGAGATTGAGCTGATAGTTCCCCGATAAGGTATCCGGTTATTCCAGCTGATCCAGATGCGTCGGAAAAAAATCTTGATGACCTTCTATCTCTATTGAAATTAGACATGAACCAATTCAATAAAAATCCTAACTGCAAGAAAAATCTTAATTGCTGGCGTCCTGCTGGTTTTGGGCTCTATTCTTTTAAGCGCTTCTTCAGATTTTAAGCATTTTTTCATATTGGTTCTATGGAAATTTAAGGTTAGCTTGACTGAAACTATAGTCGAGATTCAGCCAGAGATATCGCTGGGAAGGTCTACGGGGTTCTGGCTCATCCAAATACATCAGAAAAAATCTGATGATCTTCTATCTCATACGGAGTAATGACATGAACCAATTCAATAGAAAAATCATAACTGCAGGCATCCTGCTGGCTTTGGGTTCTGTTTCAAGCGCATGGGCGGACCCTGCTTTATTGGGTGTGACAGTCAAGGACAGCCTCAACAACAAATATATCGATAAATCCGATCAAAGCTACACTGATAAATCCAAAAACTTTTACGTAGATAAGACCAATAAAATTTTTGCTGATGCAGACAGAGGCGCTCAAGCGGCCACTGCTGGCAAGGATGCTTATAATACCGACATTGATGCAGAGCAAGTGGCTAAGGCTGGCAAAGATGCTTATGCTATTGAAAATGATGCAGACAGAGGCGCTCAAGCGGCAGTTGCCGGCAAAGATGCTTTTAACATTAAAGCAGACGACGGCGCTGTAGCGATCTTTGCCGGCAAAGATGCTAAGGTTAATCAATCAGAGCTGGACGGTGAAGTGTCAGGTGTAGGTTCTGCAGGCGCAGCTGAATTAGCCTTGGCTGCTTCTGTTACACCGGGCGGCAACTATTTATCAGATTCATTCAATGGTTCAGCCGGTATTTTGCAGAACCAACAAAACTATGCGTATGGCGCGCTGCTTCAACAACAAGTGTCTTTCCAAGGCAACGTAAACGTCGAAAATCGATAATAAAGCAAGTGACATAAGCTGTAGCTTAACTTCAGTGATAAAGTTTGCCGGTGAGGGATATGGTTGCTCACCGGCTTTTACTGATACAGTGAAAATAACGGAATCAGGAGACTATGATGGACACGATTTTAAAGCCTGGTTTGTTGACTCTCCTTGTCGTAATGGTCATAAGTCAGACAGCGATAGCCGATTCTGCTGAAGACCAGAATGAGCTGGTTTTTTCACAGGCCGAAACCGCATTGCCCGATGAATTGGATAATGAGCGTGGAAAGGAAGGCGTGGATTACATGACGCTCAACAACATGAATGTGCGAGCCTCATTAACCGGCAATAACGCAGATCACAACGTCACCGGTTTCAATATTATCCAACAGGGCGCATTTAATGACGCCGCCGGCATGGTCTCGGTTATTCAAAATACGGGCAACAATGTTCTTATTCAGGATGCGACTATCGTGAATGTCACGATTATGCCTTAAGACTTTTGTTGAGTAGGAAGCGGTATGAAACGATTGATCGTTATATGGTTTTTTATGTTGTCCGCACTGAACAGTTATGCTGGCTCTATCGATTTTAACGGTATTGCGGGAGCCGGAAATTACAACGTTCCGGTAACCAGTTTTGTAGAACGCCGATTCAAGACAATTTACAGGCAACAGTATGATTTTAGCTGCGGCTCGGCAACTTTAGCGAGTTTACTGACTTATCATTATGACGATGTAGTCGATGAGCAAAGCGTGTTTAGCGACATGTACAGAAACGGCGATCAGAAGCTGATACAGAAGAAGGGATTTTCGTTGCTGGATATGAAGTTTTATCTGGAGAGACGGGGCTATCAGGCTGATGGATACAGAATCAATTTGGACCAGCTGATCGCAGCCAAGGTCCCGGCAATTACCATCATCAACAATAAAGGCTACCTGCATTTCGTGATCGTAAAAGGAGGCAATGAGCAGGACGTTTTGGTCGGAGATCCTGCTGTAGGCCTGAAAACGATTCCTCGGGATGAGTTTGAGGAAATGTGGGGCAAACGCATTCTCTTTTTAATCCACGGTAAACAGAATAGGGATGTGCGTTTTCAGGAGCAGGAAGAATGGGCGCTTCGAGGCAAGGCGCCACTGGGCTCGGCTGTCGACCGATCCAGTTTGGGGGAATTCAATCTGTTGCAACCGGGACGCTGGGACTTTTAATGACCCGTTAAGGAGTATTTGATGAAAAGCTATCGATTTAATTTTTACCGAAAACTCCCATCTGCTGCAGTTTGGCTATTGGCCGGCTTCACTCATCAAGCTCTAGCGGATGATCTGCCGGCGGAGGCAGACAACTCTCCTAGTCATTGGGAGGCTGCATCCGATGCTGAATTGGCGCAATTGCGGGGCGGCTTCACGTTGCCGAATGGCATGACCATCGATTTCAGCATGGAAAAAATAATTTATTTGAATGGCGCGGAAACTTTCACCTCTACTTTTAAATTACCCAATAATGCGACATTTCTTCAGAACGGTTTACAAAACATAGCACCGGAATGGGCTGGTTCTGGGCTGGGTTCTGTGATCCAGAATAATCTGGACAATCAGGCCATCACGACTCTTACTACGATCAATATCGATTTAGGGAATTTGAGAAACCTGAGCCAGGCTATCACCGCTAATACTTTTCACAACTTTGTACAGCCTGCTTTTCAATAATTATCTTGCACTCTGTTGTAAACTTCTTAACTCGTATTAGAAGTCTGAAATTTTAATATTTATCCTCAGGCAATTACCCTCATAAGGCCGAATTGGCTCCGTCTGTCACATACTATTAAGCAAATTTACTTAGGTAATATCACTAATTGTTCGTAAACCTGTAATGAAATATAAAAGCAGGAAATGCGATTTTAATAATAACAATTATTTAATTACCGGATTTCACAGTCCATTAATGTTTTATGTATGTCTTGTATATAAAACCTTAAGGCCGATTTCCAGAGGGGACTCATTCCAAACGTAGTTAAGTCAGGCAGTTCTTCTATATTAATCATCGAATTAATTACCGATTGCAGCTTTATTGTGCTTGAAGTGGTTAGAAGTTTATTAAATCAGGAAAGGGCTGTTATTTATTTTTATCGGTTAAAAAGGAAATAAATAAATGAAGCTAGATAAAGTTGGGGGAGTGGGATTTTCTCTTGCAGGGATTCTTAACGGATTAATTCTTAGCTCATGTTTGCTGCACAGTAGCGAGGCTTTTGCCAAACCCCTGGGGAAGCAGGAAAGCGACATTGAGCAATACCGAAAACTCTTTCTGGAACAACAAAAAGAATTCGAGAAACAGCGGCAAATCATTGCTGAACAGGGCAAGGAAATCGAGATATTAAAGGCGCGCCTTGACTCTTTAACCAATAAGACCGCTGGAATTAAACCGGCGCCGGTCAATAAGGCAGCCAACCCGCCTATGGTGGCGGCTGTCGCACAACGAAACAATGGGGCTCCTAATCCGCTCCCCTCCAAGCCTGTCGGTGAGGCGCCTCCGCAAACAAAAGAAAAAGCAAGACCGCCGGAGATTCCCCGTTTGAGCGAGACAGTCGGCGGCGTATTAACCAGACAAGGGAATTTCGTTTTCGAGCCCTCGCTGGATTATTCTTATATCGATAACAACCGGGTTTTTCTCGATGCGTTTACCTTCATTCCCGCTATTGCCGTTGGCCTTATCGATATTCGACAGATTAAACGCCACAGTTTCATCGGCAGTTTGGGCGCGCGATATGGCATTACCGACCGCCTTGAGCTGGAGTTCAAGGTCCCTTATGTCTACCGCGACGATACGCAGCGTTCGCGTGCGGTCAGTATTGGCGCGAGCGTTGATGAAACCTTTAATGCTACCAGCAATGATATCGGCGATCTGGAATTCGCCGCCCGCTATCAGCTTACCGGCGGCTCCGGCGGATGGCCGATCCTTATTGGCAACCTGGTGGCAACGGTGCCGACGGGAAAAAGTCCGTTTGAGATAGAATATGCCTTGGCTCAAGGCGTGCCAGGCGCGCAATTTCCGCTCGAATTGCCGACAGGCACAGGCTATTTCAGCTTCCAGCCCAGCATTACGGCGCTATATCCGACTGATCCGGCCGTCTTTTTCGGCAATATCAGTTACAGCTATAATGCCGAGACGAGCGAGGATGTCGGCGACTATGAGCCAGGCGATTCGGTTGGTTTGAGCTTTGGTATGGGTTTCGGCCTTAACGAACGTTCATCGTTTAGCTTGGGCTATTCGCATAAGCATGTTTTCAGATCCGAACTTAATGGTTTTGAAATGGATGACAGCGAACTGGATATAGGGCAGCTGTTGGTTGGCTATTCTTTCAAGTACACCCCCAGGACGACTCTTAATCTATCACTCGGGATAGGCACGACAGACGATGCGCAGGATGTCAAGCTCAATGTCAGGGTGCCGATTACGTTTGATTTTCTCTCGTCAGGCTCATAATCCCGTCGTTCCTGGCCGGAGGACAAGCAGGCTTTGGCGTCAGGACGCAGAAAGGCTATTTTCCAGCGCGCCGCACGACAGCCACATGGGTTGCGGACAACGTTTCCTTCAAGCCTGGCAACTTCCTTGATTCGCCGGCAAGCATAATCAGGTCTGATTATTTTTCAAGGTCTTTCAGACAAATACATCTTCTGCATCCGCTCATGGATTGGTTATCATGTGATTTTTCCAGGCCGGTGTATCGAGCATGTCGTTTATCAACAATCTTGAATCTGAACTTGAAGCATTACCCGAAGCGCTAAAAGCCAGCGTAACGTCATGCCTAAAGGCGTGGGACGAACGGCTTTCCGAGCTAGAATCCGATTTTCAGCCGCCGCCGGAGTTTATGGCCTCGCTGGTCAAGGTTTGGGGTTCAAGCTGTTTCGTGGCGGAAAGCTGCGTGCGCCGGCCTGAAATCATCATCGACCTGGTGAATTCCAAGGATCTGTTCGTCGCCTATGACGAGAACGGCTACCATGGCCGGATGGCAAAGCTGGCGGTCGATTCCGAAGCCTCGCTGATGACCGGGCTGCGCCAGTTCCGGCGCCGGGAAATGGTCAGGATTGCCTGGCGCGATCTGGCCGGCTGGGCCGATCTGGATGAAACGCTGCTTGAATTGTCGCGTCTGGCCGATGCCTGCATTCAATACGCGCTGGATTTTCTCTATCGGAAAGCCTGCGAGTCACGCGGCACGCCTTTGCTGGCTGACGGTAGTCCGCAGCAATTGATCGTGCTGGGCATGGGCAAGCTGGGCGCTTATGAACTGAATTATTCCTCCGATATCGACCTGATTTTCGCCTATGCCGAGGATGGTGTTCTGGCGGATCGCAAGGAGACTACCTATTGCGAATTCTTCGCCCGCCTGTGCCGCAGTTTGATCAAGGCGCTCGATGAAATGACCTTGGACGGCTTTGTGTTCAGGACGGATACCCGGCTCAGGCCGTATGGCGACAGCGGCCCTATCATCATGAACTTCGATGGCATGGAGAACTATTACCAGACCCAGGCGCGGGAATGGGAGCGTTACGCCATGATCAAAGTCCGCCAGGTCGCGGGCGACTTCAACACCGGCGCTCAGCTGATAGCCATGCTGAAGCCGTTCGTCTACCGGCGGTATCTCGATTACGGCGCCTTCGAGGAATTGCGCTCGTTGAAGTCGCAGATCATGCAGGAGCTAAAGCGCAAGGACCGCATGGAAAATATCAAGCTGGGCCCGGGCGGCATACGCGAAATCGAATTCATAGGGCAAGCTTTTCAATTGATTCGCGGCGGCAATGAGCGGTCGCTGCAAAAGCGCGGCATCCTGGATATTCTGCAGCGGCTTGGCGAGCTGAAGCTGCTGTCCAAAAAGGATGCTGAGCAATTGACGGAGTCCTACCGCTTCCTGCGCCGGCTGGAAAACCATATTCAACAGTACCAGGACAGGCAAACGCATGACCTGCCCGCCGATCCGGCCGCACGGGAAATACTGGCTTATTCGCTGGATTATCCCGACTGGTACACTTTTAAAGCCGAGCTGGACCAGGTGAGGAGCCGGGTGCACGACGTGTTTGAGCAGGTTTTTTCGCTGTCGAAACGGGAAGATATCAACAGAGACAGCCAGAAAATCTGGAACTGCATGGCCGATGATGCGGAGCTGGCAGCCGGCTTGAGACGGTACGGCTTTGAGCGAACCGATGAGATACTGGTCGCCATCAAGGCGTTTAAAAATTCATTGGCCGTCAGAAAACTGACCGCCAAGGGCGCCGGCGTCCTTGACCGCTTGATGCCTCAGTTAATAGAAGCCATGCCGCAGGTGAATAATCCCGATGACACCTTAAAGCGCATCCTCAGGTTGTTTGAGGCGGTTGTCGGCAGAAATGTGTATTTGTCGTTATTGGCTGAAAATCCGGGCGCGCTGCTGCAATTGACCCGCCTGTCGTCGGCCAGTCCCTGGATCTGCGACTATCTGGCGCTTTATCCGATTCTGTTTGACGAATTGCTCGATACGCGGTCGTTATTCGAACCGCTGAAAAAAGCCGACCTTGATGCGCAGTTGCAGGTTTTGCTGGCGCAGATCGAGATTCAGGACCTGGAGCAGTTGATGATCGCGCTGCGGCAGTTCAAGCAGTTGAATGTGCTCAGAGTTGCGGCGGCCGACATCATGGGCGTTATTCCGCTAATGGTGGTCAGCGATTACCTGACTTATATCGCCGAAAGCATTGTCGAGCATGTCGTCGAGCGCGCCTGGCTGATGCTGACCGAAAAGCACGGCTTTCCGCCCAACAGCAACAATGAGGCGATCGGCTTTGCCGTGATCGGGTTCGGGAAGCTGGGCGGCATTGAGCTTGGCTATGGCTCCGATCTGGACATGGTGTTCTTGTATGACTGCGAAGACGGCAATGCCCTGACCGACGGCCCGAAGCCGATTCCGAGCACGCAATTTTACGGGCGCCTGGGACTGAAAGTCCGGCACATACTCGATACCAAGCTGTTGTCGGGCATACTTTACGAGGTCGATATGCGCCTGCGGCCCAGCGGCAATTCGGGGCTTCTGGTCAGCCATATCAATGTCTATGAAGATTATTTAAGAAACCAGGCCTGGACCTGGGAGCACCAGGCGCTGGTCAGGGGGCGCTTCATCGCCGGCGACCCGCAGCTGAAGGAACACTATGAAGCCATTCGGCGTCGAATCCTGAGCCTGCCGCGCGATTTTGAAACGCTGAAAAAGGAAGTGCGCGAAATGCGCGAAAAGATGCGCGCCGCGCTGGTTTCGGCCGAGACGGACAAGTTTGACTTAAAACAAAGCAAAGGCGGTATTGCGGATATTGAGTTTATAGTACAATTCGGCGTTTTAGATCAGGCGTCGAAAAACGTCGCATTGACTACTTATACGGATAATGTCAGGCTGCTGGACGGTTTGCAGGCGCAGGGTTTTATGTCTAAAGACCAGGCGGAAACGCTTAAAGCCATCTACTGCGCATATCGTGATTATGGTCATAAACTGGTTTTACAGGGCGATCGCGCCGTTATCGACGAAGCTGAAATTGCCGGAATGAAGGCGCAGGTCGAACAGATATGGCACGATTTTATGGAATAAGCATTAAACAATTACAGACACTAATGGTGGAGAATAAACAATGACGATGGACGATAGAGACGGCGTTATTTGGCTGGATGGGCAATGGGTTGAATGGCGGGAAGCTAAAGTCCATGTGTTGACGCATACCTTGCATTACGGCCTGGGCGTATTTGAAGGGCTGAGAGCCTACCATACAAATAAAGGCACGGCGATATTCAGAATGCAGGAGCACACGGATCGTTTGTTCCGTTCGGCGCATGTCATGAACATGAAAATGCCTTATGGCAAGGATGAACTGAATCAGGCGCATCGCGACGCGGTCGCCAAGAACAACCTGGACAGCGCCTATATCCGCAGCATGTGTTTCTTCGGCTCGGAAGGCATGGGGCTTCGGGCCGACAACCTGAAAGTCCATGTCATGGTCGCGGCCTGGTCATGGGGCGCCTATCTGGGCGCGGAGAGCATAGAAAAAGGCATCCGCATCCGCACGTCTTCCTATACCAAAAACCATATCAACAGCACCATGTGCAAAGCCAAGGCCAACGGCAATTACATCAACTCCATTCTGGCGCTGCAGGAAGCGCTGGCCACCGGCTATGACGAGGCCTTGTTGCTGGACCACGAAGGTTACGCGGCCGAAGGCAGCGCCGAGAACCTGTTCATCGTGCGCAATGGCAAGATTTACACCCCGGAAACCACCTCGGCGCTGGAAGGCATTACCCGCGATACGATCATCGCGATCGCCAGGGAGCAGGGCTTCGAGCTGATCGAAAAACGCATTACGCGCGACGAAATCTACCTCGCCGACGAAGCGTTCTTTACCGGTTCGGCCGCCGAAGTCACTCCGATCAGGGAACTGGACGGACGGGCCATAGGCAGCGGCAGCCGCGGTCCGATTACAGAGAAGCTGCAGTCGCTGTATTTTGACTACGTGCATGGGCGCCGGGACGACCATGCCGAATGGCTGACTTACGTTGCCTGAAAATAGCGCATTGAAAATCCTGGTCGTCGGCCCGTCTTGGGTCGGCGACATGGTCATGGCGCAAAGCCTGTTTATCGCGCTGAAACAGACCGATCCGAATTGCCAGATTGATGTGCTGGCTCCTGCCTGGACATTTTCATTGCTGGAACGGATGCCTGAAGTCAGAGCGGCCATCGCCATGCCGCTGAAGCGCGGGCAATTCGGCCTGATGCAGCGCATACGGATGGGCAGGCAATTGCGTTCAGCCGGTTACGATCAGGCCATTTTGCTGCCCAATTCCTGGAAGTCGGCCTTAATCCCTTTTTTTGCCGATATCCCGGTGCGCACGGGATATATCGGCGAATGCCGCTGGGGATTGCTCAACGATGCCCGCAAACTCGATAAGAAATTGCTGACCATGACCGTTCAGCGCTTTGTGGCGCTGGGCTTGCCGAAAACGGCAGCCTTGCCGCCCGCGTATCCGGCGCCGCGGTTCGTGATTGAACCGGAGAGACAGGCGAGCGTCATCGAAAAATTCAACCTGACCAGGGCCGAAAACATCCTGGCCTTGTGCCCCGGCGCGGAATACGGGCCCGCCAAGCGCTGGCCCGTAGGCTATTATGCCGAGGTGGCGCGGCAAAAGATCGCCCAGGGCTGGCAGGTCTGGCTGTTCGGTTCCGACAAGGACAAAGACGCCGCAGACAGCATCAATCAGGAAACCGGGCGATTATGCCAGGATTTCAGCGGACGCACGTCGCTGGCCGAAGCAGTCGATTTGCTGTCGCTGGCCAGTATTGTCGTGACCAATGACTCGGGCCTGATGCATGTGGCAGCCGCGCTCGACAGGAAAATGATCGCGTTATACGGCTCCTCGGACCCCGGCTTTACGCCGCCGCTGAATAAAGCAGCCCAGGTCGTCTCATTGAACCTTGATTGCGCGCCCTGCTTCAAGCGCGACTGCCCGCTAGGCCACACGCGCTGCCTGACTGAAATCCGGCCCGATCGGGTGCTCGAGCTGATGGCGGCTGACTGAGCAGGCTGGAATGTGAGAATTGCCATCGTCAAACTGTCCGCGCTGGGCGATATCGTGCATGCCATGGCGGCGCTGCAATTCATCAAGGCCGCCTTGCCTGACAGCCGGATAGACTGGGTCGTGGAGGAGCGCTTTGCCGGCGTATTGAAAGATAATCCTGACATCGACAACGTTCTGACCGTCAACCTGAAATCGCTGAAAACCGACAAGATGGCTGTTTTCGAGCAGATTAAAGTCATCCGCGGCCATGCCATGAACAATTACGATCTGGTCATCGACGCGCAGGGCCTGATCAAATCGGCGGTAACGGCCAGACTCCTGGGCAAGCGCGTCGCCGGCTTCGATGCGGATTCGATCCGGGAGAAAGCCGCTTCCTGGTTTTATGATGTCAAAGTGGCCTGCGCCTATGACGCCAATACCATCGATAGGAATGTGACGGTATTGTCCGAGCCTTTGGGTATCCGTATCAACAGGGAACAAATCCTTGCCAAAAAGCCGTTTTTGTTTTTCAATCATGAAGATCAGGACATTTACAGCTACTTGCGGCAAGACCGGCGCAATATTGTGCTGGTCATCGGATCAACCTGGGAAAGCCGGAATTATCCGGCCGGCAAGTTTGTAAACCTAGCCGAGGCGATACAGCAGAACTGCCTTGTGATCTGGGGCAGCGAGCAGGAGAAAAACCTCGCCGATTCAATGGCCGCGCAGTCGCGCCATATCAGCGTCATGCCGAAACTGGATTTGAACAGCCTCAAGGCCCTGATAGCCAGGGCCGATCTGCTGATAGGCAACGATACGGGGCCAACCCACATGGCCTGGGCCTTGAATAGACCTTCGATCACGATTTTCGGCCCGACGCCGGTCAGCCGCGTTTATCAGACCCCTATCAACAAGGTGGTTAAATCGGCGTCAGTCGTCAATCCCTATAAACTGAACAAACAGGACTATTCGATCAGGGAGATCAGCGAGCATGAGATTATCGACAAGGCCAGAACTTTATTGAATCTGTGAGTCAAACCGGAAATGAATGGTTTATATGGTGGAACTAAAGGTTGAAAACCGAATCCTAATTGGTTTATAAGAAAACCTGCAAAGTGTCAGGTTGAGTTAACAGTAAAGCTTTATTCTCGCAAGAACAGGTGGGATAGTTGGGCGCATGGAATTTATATGACAGAGCAAACAATCGCATACCATGATTTATTGAAAACATTGCAGGCCAGGGAAAAATTGTCGGCCGCCGAACTGAGCAAAGTTGAACGCATAAAAAAATCGGCAATCTCGGAAAATCTGCCGCAACTGCTGGTGAAGTTGGGCATGTGCTCGGAACTCGATGTGGCCGACGCGTTTGTCGAATCGGGCGGATTCGAGAAGGTTACGGCCGATCACTATCCGCTGGAGATGCAATTACCCGAAAACATCTCATTGCGGTTTTTAAAACAAAACCATGTCATCGGCATCAAAAATGGCGACGACACCATCACCGTCACGATGATGGACCCCGAAGACCAGTTCGTGATCAATGCGCTGAAGCTGGCGACCGGGAAAGAAATTATTCCCAAGGTCGGGTTGCTGTCGGAAATCGATGCGGCGCTGGAAATCCAGTACGGCGAAGGCCGGTCGCAAATGGACCGGATCGTCGATAACCTCCAGTTCGAGGAAGCCGGCGAGGAGGATCTGGAGCATTTGAAGGATTTGGCCAGTGAAGCGCCGGTCATCAAAATGGTCAACCTGATCATGCAGCGCGCCATCGAAATGCGCGCGTCGGATATCCATATCGAGCCGTTCGAGCAAACCCTGAAAGTCAGGCTGCGCATTGACGGCGTCTTGCAGGACATCAATGCGCCGCCCGTCAAATCGACCGCTGCCGTTATTTCGCGTATCAAGATCATGGCCAAGCTGAACATTGCCGAACGCCGGCTGCCGCAGGACGGCCGTATCAAGGTGCAAATGCTCGGCAAGGAATTGGACCTGCGTGTGTCGACAATACCGACGATGTACGGCGAAAGCGTCGTGATCCGTCTGCTCGACAAGGAAAGCACCGTGTTCGACTTCGAATCCTTGGGCTTTTCGGGCAGCCATTCGCAGCAGTTCATCGACGTACTGGCCCAGCCGCACGGCATTATCCTGATTACCGGTCCGACCGGCAGCGGTAAATCGACCTCGCTGTATGCGGCCCTGAAGTTGCTGAATACATCCGAGCGCAAGATCATCACGGTCGAAGATCCGGTGGAATATCAGCTGGAGGGCATTAACCAGATTCAGGCCAAGCCGCAGATAGGGCTGACTTTCGCCTCGGCGTTGCGTTCCATCGTCCGGCAGGACCCCGATGTCATCATGATTGGTGAGATGCGTGACCTGGAGACGGCGAAAATCGCCGTGCAATCGGCGCTGACCGGGCATTTGGTGCTGTCGACCTTGCACACCAACGATGCCGCTGGCGGTATAACGCGCTTGCTGGATATGGGGCTGGAGGAATATCTGCTCAGCTCCACCGTGAATGGTATATTGGCGCAGCGGCTGGTCAGGAAGCTGTGCCCCGAATGCAAGGAGCCTTATGTCGCGTCGCCTCTTGTTGTCGAAGACAGGCGCCTGCGGCGTTTCGTGCCGCAAGGCGATATCGTCTTGTACAAACCGGTAGGCTGTCCGGCCTGCGGCGGGCTAGGTTATCGCGGGCGTCTGGCCATCATCGAATTTCTGCTGATGACCGATCCGATCCGTAAAATGATCATGGCGCACGAAGAGGCCGGCGCCATTCAGAAGCTGGCCATCGAACAAGGCATGGTCACGATGAGCGATGACGGACTGCTAAAGGCCATACAAGGCATCACGACCCTGGCGGAAGTGATGCGGGTAACAACGGAAGGCTGATATGGCTTTATTTTCTTATAAAGCGATCAACAGCCTCGGAGAGACTGAGGAAGGCGTGCGCGATGCCGTTGACGAGCAAGGGCTGATTGCGGCCCTGCAATCGGAAGGTTATATCCCTATCCGTGTAGTGCCCGCCACCGCCAGATCGTTTCTCGGATTCAGCCTGGGCGCCAAACAGTCGCGCCTGTCTCAAAAAGAGATCGGCCTGTTGACCGGAGAACTGGCTACCCTGCTGGAATCCGGTTTGCCGCTGGACCGGTCGCTGTCGGTATTGATGGACCTGACGGCCGACAACGAACGCCTGAGCAAGCTGATCGGACGGGTTCTGGAAAGAGTGAAAGGCGGCTCTTCCCTGGCCGATGCGCTGGAGAAGCAGGCCGGCGTCTTCAGCAAGTTTTACATCAATATGATCCGTGCCGGCGAGGCCGGCGGCAGCCTGGGCGACGTATTGACCCGGCTGTCGGATTATCTGGAGCGCTCGCGTGAATTGAAGGATACGATCAGCACCGCGTTGATCTATCCGGTAATACTGCTGGTGATGTCGTTGGCGTCGTTGTTCGTGATGCTGACGTTCGTCGTGCCGCAGTTTACCGAGATGTTCGAAAGTGCCGGCAAGGCTCTGCCGGTGCCGACCCAGATCGTGGTCGGCCTGGCGGAATGGCTGCAAAGTTACTGGTGGATGCTGGTGCTCATTGTTGTTGCCGTGTATGGCTATATGAATTTTCAACTGGCCGATCCTGTCACCAAAAAGGCATGGGACAAGCGCTTTCTGGCCATGCCTCTGTTTGGCAATATTATCCTGAATAAGGAAACCGCCAACATCAGCCGCACTTTGGGAACTTTGTTGGGCAATGGCGTTTCTATACTGACTGCTTTGACGATAGCGCGTGAAACCGTTGATAACCTGGCGTTGGCTGAGGTTTGCGCCGATGCCGAGGAACAGTTAAAGCAGGGCAGAAACATGTCTGACGCTTTAATGGAAAAAGGCGTGCTGCCCAAAATGGCCATGCAGATGATAAAAATGGGTGAGGAAACAGGGCGCCTGGAAGAAATGCTCCTGCGCGTGGCAACTATTTATGATAAACAGCTTAGAGTAGCGATACAGCGTATGCTGGCATTGCTTGAACCGGCTTTGATAATCACCTTGGGCGTTATGATTGCGGGTATTATCGTGTCGATTCTGCTGGCGATTTTAAGTGTTAATGACTTAGCTTTTTAATGGAAAATTTTTTACCATGAAACAATACAGAAAACGTACAGAAACTGGCTTTACCTTACTTGAATTATTGGTCGTGCTGGGCATTATCGCCCTATTGGCCGGCATAGTCGGACCCCAGGTCATGAAACACATGGGCGAATCCAAAACCAAAGCAGCCCGAGTTCAAGTTGAAGATCTGTCCGCGGCGCTGGACATGTATAAACTGGATTTGGGCGTTTATCCGACTACCGAAGAGGGCTTGAAGGCGCTGATCGAATCGCCCGACGGCGCAAAACGCTGGAACGGCCCTTATCTGCAAAAATCCAAAATGCCGCTGGACCCTTGGCAACAGGAATACCACTATGTATCTCCGGGTGAACACGGCAGATTTGATCTTTACACGCTAGGCGCGGATGGCAAAGAAGGCGGCGAAGGCGAAGATCAGGATATCGCCAGCTGGGAATGATGCATAAGATTCAAGGCTCAGGGTTCAAGTCAAAAAGAGCAGCTGGCTTGCGTCCTGCGCCTTGCGCCTTATCCCGGAATCACGGCTTCACGCTGTTGGAGCTGGTAGTTGTGCTTTTTGTCATCATTCTGGGCTTTTCAATTGTCGCGTTTAACCTGTCGTCAGGGCGCGATTCGACGGAACTTCGCGCTGCGGCAAGGGATATTGTTTCAGCGCTGCGTTACGCAAGAGGACAGGCGCTGCTTTCCCATCAGCAGACTACCGTCAGCCTTGACCTGAGCGATAACAGTTATCAGGTAAGCAGCCGGGACAAGGTTTATTCGATTCCAGAGTCTATTGATGTCACGTTGGTTACGGCACAGGACGAGTTGAGCGGCGAAGGCCAGGGCAACATCCGTTTTTTTGCCGACGGCTCATCGACAGGCGGAAGGGTTACGCTGGAGCGAGGCAGCTCCGCGTGGCGTATTGATATCAATTGGCTAACCGGTCAGGTCGAACTTGAAGATGCCGGCGAAGATGCGAATGAATAATCAGCAGCGCGGCTTTTCCTTGCTGGAAATTCTGATTGCGTTTTCAATACTGGCGCTTTCGCTGGGTATTTTGCTGAAGATATTTTCTGCCGGGGTCAATACCGCGTCTGTGTCCGAGGAATATACCACGGCCGTGCAGATTGCCGAATCGCTAATGGCTCAAACAGGCGTGGAAACACCATTGCAGCAAGGAGAAATGTCGGGCGTCGAAAATGAAAGATATCAATGGCTAGTTTCGATAAGCCCGTTTACCCCGACGATTGAAAATTTCGATCCGGCAACGCTACCGATACTGCTTTTCAAGGTTAATGTCACGGTCACCTGGAGCGATGACCAGGCAAGTGATCGTCAAATTGAATTAACCGCCTTAAGACTCGTTAACAAAACATTATGAGAAGTTGGGGGCAAAAGAGAGTTCTATCTTGCCATTCGTTACGCAGCTCGTCGCGTGGATTTACGCTGATCGAAGTTCTTATTGCGATGACTTTGCTAAGCGTTATGGTTGTGTTACTGTTTGGCAGCCTTAAAATTTGTGCCCAAAGTTGGGAAATGGGCGAAAAGAAAATCGCCGAAGTCAATGAAGTGGCCGTTGTCTATAATTTTTTCCAACAGCACCTGTCCGCTGCCAAGCCTTTAAAGAATGACTTCACTGAAGATGAGTCATCACAGGACGACTTTACGGGAGAAGAAGGGAGTAGGCTGTCCTTTCAGGGCGATGGCCAGTCCTTGCAATTTGTTTCCGTATTTCCAGCCAGCGCCGGCCGGGCCGGCATGCAACTGTTTTCCCTGGAAGTGCAGGATGAAGGGCCACGAGGGGACAGTAACGACGGGGCCGAAATAAAAGTGACATTGACACCGTTTTTCCCGGTTGCCGAAGGCGGGGAATGGCAGCAGGAGGATGCCGTCTTGATAAAACATGTGAGTCATTTCGCCTTGTCTTATTTTGGTCCGGATCAGGAAACCGGCGAGAGCCGGTGGCAGGATGCATGGCTCAATAGGGATGCCTTGCCGCGCCTGGTAAAAATTCAGATCGAGCGGGAAGGTGAAGCTTTCTGGCCGGATATGATTATCGAACTTAAGGTCAGCGGTGATCCCGGCATCGAAACAGAAAATTCAGAGGTAACAGAGTGATAGGCGTCAGGAAGCAGGCGAGACAAAAGGGATTTGCTCTGGTTCTTGTGTTGTGGATATTGAGTCTATTGACTATCATGGCGGGCAGCTTCGCCCTGACTATGCGCAGGGAGGCTTCCATTATCGAAGGTATAAAAAACAATGCGCAGGCTATGTCCGTCGCGGAATCAGGGATTGCAATGGCGGAAATGATGATGCTGATTCCCGATGCGGCCAAGCGCTGGCGGGCGGACAGCAGTGTTTATCAAATAAACTTTACGAATGCCAAGGTGCGCATACGGCTTTTATCCGAAGCCGGCAAAATCGATCTGAACACGGCCGATGAAGCTTTGTTGCAAGCGCTGATAAGCCAGGCGCCCATTGAAGAAGGACAGCAGGCCGGGCTCGTCAATGCCATCATCGACTGGCGCGATGACGATGATATGGTGCGTACGGACGGTGCGGAAAAAAAAGAATATCAGGACGCCGGCTTGAGCTATCAGCCCCGCAACAAGCCTTTTCAGTCTATTGAAGAATTGCAGTTGGTGCTGGGCATGAACGAGAATATATATAATTGGTTACAGGATTTAGTTACCGTTTATTCAGGACAGCCGACAGTCAATCTGCAATTGGCATCTCCAGAGGTTTTGCAAGTGATGCCGGATCTGGACGAGACGGTGAAGGACGAATATATACAAGCCAGACGGGAGCGTTCGATTAAAGCCCAAACAACGACATCACCTTTTGGCGAATCGGATCAGCTCTCAGCCCCGTCCGGAGAGACCCTTGCAGCTCCATCCGGAGAAAACTTTGCAGCTCCTGCCGGAGAAAACGAGGCGGTGACAATTATTTCTGAAGCGCTGCTGGATGACGGCTCAACCGCTATAATAAATGCGATAATAAAAAGATCGGAAAGCGGCGAGCAATCCTTTGGCCAAGCCTTCGGTCAACCCTTTGGGCAAGAAATCCCAGGTCAACAATCCTCGCCGTTTCAGATTTTGAAATGGCAGCGCAATTATGCAGGCAATGACTCATTATTTACTGATGAAATGAGCGAATTATTAGTAACAGAATATGCTGAACCTCAATTCGACAATTGATCTGGATTTCAAGAAGTTTTTTCGCTGGTGGGCGCGAGAGCTTGGCTTTTTGGTGCCAGAGAAAATAAAGCGACTTGTTAATGAAAAGCAGGGCGTTATTTTAATCCGGCCAGAGTGCAACCATCTGGAAATGATTTATATCCTCAACGGCAAGATAGAGCCGATAGCAACGTTGGAACGAAATGAATCAGACATGGCCGATGTTAAAGCTCTGCTGGCCAGCGATGAAAGATTCGCCAAGGCCGATGTGGTCCTCAGGTTGACCCGGCAGGACGCCATTCAAAAAGAGCTGTCCCTGCCTGTGGCCGCAAAGGAAAACCTGGCTCAGGTCGTCTCCTATGAGCTGGACCGCTATACACCGTTCAAACCGGAACAGGTCTATTTCGCCGTCAAGCCGCTGGCGGACGCCCATGAGCCCGGACAAATCAATATCATGCTGGTGCTGACCCCGCGCGAAACGCTTGATGCGCTCTATGACGATATAAAAGCGCTGGGCCTGTCGCCAAAACTCGCCGATTATGAAGGCGTTCCCAATGATCTTGAGCAAGACTATGACCATTACAACTTATTGCCGGAACAGTTCAGGGAAAAAACCAGCAAAAACGCCGCGTTGGTTCATGCTGCATTGGTCAGCTCGGTATTTGTATTGTTGATAGCCGCTATGGCCTTGCCGGTTTGGTTCGAATACCGGGCGGTCAACATCTTGAGCAATCAGCTCGAAAATATAGAAAAAGAGGCGAAGAAAATCGATGCCTCGCAATCGGAAATCGATGCGCTTGTGGAGGAATCCCGTCGATTGGTCGATGTAAAAAGCTCGGCGCCGTCGGTCGTGGTCATGTTGAATGCGCTAAGCGCTTTAATAAAGGATGACACGTGGCTGACCTATGCCCAATATTCGGATGGGCATCTGCAAATACAAGGGGAATCGCCGTCCGCTTCCGCCTTGATTGCCGTTTTGGAAGAGTCTCCATTGTTTGACAATGTCCGGTTTGTATCACCGGTTACGCAAGATAAAATCAGCGGGCTTGAACGGTTCCAGATCACCGTCGACGTGACCGAGGCAGGAGGAATCAATGGCGGCATATAATAAAACCCAGCGCTGGATTGCGGTTGGCCTCTTGGCGGCTGTTATAGTTATTTTTAGCGTCGTCGTTATTGCGCCTATTGTCAGCAAGGGCATGGAACTGCATGAAACCAAGAATACGCTGGTTTTTCAGCTCCAGAAGTATCAGCGTATTTTAGCCAGGAAAGATGCCGTCACTGAGGGCATGGAAAAAATAAAAGCCCAGCATCTGTCTCAGGGCTATTTTAACGCTCAAGGGACCGCTGCTCTTGCGTCCGCGGGGGTACAGGAATTTATCAAGAGGGCGATTGTCGACGCGGGCGGACAGTTGACCAGTACGCAGGCGCTTCCCGTCAGCAATAAGGATGGCTTCAGCCGCATTATGGTCAAAGTCAGAATGACTGGTAATATTGAAGAGCTGCGCGCGGTGTTGTACAAAATGGAAACATCCGTGCCGCTGATCATCGTCGATCAGATTGATATAAGGCCGGTGAGAGGCATAAGGAACAGAAAAACTCGCCAGATTGAATCGAGTAATGAGTTGAACGTGAATTTCCAGGCCGTTAGTTTCATGAGAATACCACCAGGATGAATGTTAAGTTAATTAAATTATTGGCCTCCGTTTGCATCGCCTTACTACTGATCATTACTGCCGAGTGGTTGTATGCGAAACATTCCAGAAAACAATTGCAGAAATCGATTACATCGGTTGAAACCCAACCTTATAAAGTAGACGAATTGCCAAGCCTGGAACTGACGAAACACCCGGAAGAAAAATATGCCGATCTGGCCACCCGGCCTTTATTCATCAAAGGTCGAAGACCGGTAGAGACGGTGGATATTGAAGAAACTGCCGCCGCCGGTTCCGAAACATTTGATTGGCAGTTGACGGGGGTCTATACAAAAGGCAAGCAGTTGTCTGCCTTGTTCAGCCGCGAGAAAGCGCCAGCCACGGAAAAAAAATACCTTAAAATAACTGAAGGTGATGACATCAGCGGCTGGACTTTGGCCGAGATTCACAGAGACAAAGTCATACTCAAGCAGGGAAGTCATCAAAAAGAACTCATGTTAAGAAAACCGAAATTGAAAGAACTACCCAAGAAAAGAAGCATACCTAATGCATTTACGCCTAAAGCAGAGACGCCCCAAGTAGACACGTCAGGAAATAGCGAAGATGAAGAATAACATAAAAAAAATAAAAGCAGCTTCCTGGGCTGTTGTTCTGGGACTATCGCTGTCTAGCTGCGAATTGATGGGGCCGCCGGTAGCCGTTAAAAAACCGCTGCCGCCGGTACTTCCGGAACAGCCGGAGGAACAGGAAGGAGCCGTTTTTAAACACCTGCAGAACAAGCCGCATCCCAGTGAAAAAGTGCGGCCGGCGGCGGAGCTCTATCCCGGATCGGAGCGATTTGTATCGGGTTCGACAAGGCAGGCCGGCAGAGGCCAGGCGCGAGGCGAAGGCGCGTACAGCCTGAACTTCGATGAGGCTGATCTGGGTGAAGTGGCGAAAGTGATCTTGAGCGACATACTCGGAGAAAACTACGTATTGAGCCCTAAGGTTGCCGGCAAGGTGACCTTGCAGACCACCCAGGCTTTGACAAAAGAAGAATTACTGCCGACCCTGGAAATGTTGCTGCGCATGAACAATGCGGCGCTGGTCAGGGATGGCCGGGTTTATCATATCGAGCCCGCGGCGGAGGCGTTATACAGTACCGACTTTGCAAGAGCAGGCGCAGCCGGTTATCAGGTGAAGGTCATACCGATCAGGAATGTCGCGGTCCAGGACATCGCCGAAGTGATCAAGCCGCTGGTGCAGGAAAAAACCATCCTGCAAGTCGACGGCATGCGCAATCTACTGGTCGTTTCCGGAACAGCCGATGAACTGGCGCGCATCATGGATATGGTCGCCACTTTCGATATCGATGTCTTGAGGGGGCGTTCATTCGGTATCTTTCCATTAGTGCATGCCACGCCGGAACAGGTTATTGAAGAGCTAGATGCGGTGTTTAACAAAACTGAAAAAGATGAGAGCACCTTTTTCCGGTTTATAGAAATCGAACGACTGAATGCCATCCTGGCCATTACGCACCAGGCCACGTACCTAAGAGATATTGAAAGCTGGATACTGCGGCTGGACCGGTCGACTACGGCTACCGGCGGCGGTGTGAATGTTTACAAGGTCCAAAATGTCGATGCCGTAGAATTGGCGGCGACATTGAATGAAATTTTTACCGGTGCAGTAACAAAGAAAGATAAAGGCGCAAAGGTGGCGCCGGGAAAAAAAGCCGCGGAGATCTCCAATAAGCAGGAGAGAGAGGCGCCAAAACCGGCTTTTAACAGGCCAGCGGGATCGGAAGGCGGCGGTGTTGCTGAAGTGAGCAAAGAAGTCAGAATTATTGCCGATGAGATCAATAATTCCATCGTTGTTGTCGCGACGCCGGAAGAATACGAAAAGATCCGCACCGTTATCGTTCAACTCGATGTTATGCCGCTGCAGGTCTTGATCGATGCGACCATTGTATCTGTTTCCCTGACCGACAGTTTAAAGTACGGTATTCAATGGTTTTTAAGCCATCATAATGTGGGCGGTGAACATGTCGCTACCAGTACTAACACGAGCGGAAACCCGTCGGCGCCAATAAATGGACCACTGCCGTCCGGCGCATCGTTCAGGGATATCGCTGCAGGTGCAGTAACAGGCGGCTTTGGCTATGCGTTTCTCAGTGATTCGGGTGACATCCGCGCCGTATTAAATGCATCGGCCAATGACAATAAGCTTAATGTGATTTCTTCACCGTCATTGATGGTATTGAATAATCAGGAAGCTTCGATACAAGTCGGTGATGAAATACCGTTAAGAACGTCTCAGTCATCCGCCCTTCCCACTTCAGGCCAAACTTTCGACGCTAATAGTCTCGTGCAAACCAGTGGCATTCAACAGCGTAAAACCGGTGTTAAGTTGAAAGTCAAACCCAGAGTCAATGCGAGCGGCCTAGTGATTATGGATATTGAGCAGAGCGTTGAAAGACCGCAGAAGACGACGGCCAGTAATATCGATTCGCCTACGATACAAACCCGGGAAATTACCAGTAACGTAGCCGTACACAGCGGAGAAACGGTTGTATTGGGTGGCTTGATCGATGAAAACGATACTTATAATCAAGATGGGATCCCTTTTTTATATAAGCTGCCTTTAATAGGGCCATTGTTCGGCGGGACCACGAAAGAGAAAATTAAGACGGAACTGGTGGTGCTAATTACGCCGCGTGTTGTCGGAAGCAGACAGGACGGCCGGCTGATTACCGACGAATTCAGGCGCAAATTGACCGGTATTTATGACATACCGGAAACTGGTAAGATAAAGGAAGCGTATTAATGGCTATAACCAGAGCGGCTTAAGTAAATAGTGTGGGATAATAGCGAGGATACAGAAGTCTTAGCCCATTTTTCAGACATGCCGATAAAATACATAGAAAAAATATTACGCGCCAAAGTTTATGATGTTGCCGTAGAAACGCCTCTGGATTTCGCATCCTCGCTGTCGGAGCGCCTGGGCAACAATGTCTATTTGAAGCGTGAAGACCTGCAGCCGGTGTTCTCGTTTAAGCTGCGAGGCGCCTACAACAAAATGGCCTTGCTGAGTGAACGGGAAAGAGCGCATGGAGTCATTGCAGCCTCAGCCGGCAATCACGCCCAGGGTGTTGCCCTGGCGGCAAAAAGGCTGGGCATCAAGGCCTTGATCGTGATGCCGAAAACCACGCCTGAAATTAAGGTCCAGTCCGTTAAAGCCAGAGGCGCCAAAGCGGTGCTGTTCGGCGATGCCTATGATGAGGCGTATGCCCATGCCAGGGAATTGGCCGAACAAAAAGATATGGTTTTTATCCATCCCTATGACGATCCCGATGTCATCGCCGGGCAGGGTACGGTGGCCATGGAAATCCTCCGGCAGCAGACCGGCGATCTGGACGCTATTTTTGTGCCGGTCGGTGGCGGCGGCTTGATTGCCGGTGTCGCAGCTTATGTCAAATTCGTGCGTCCCGAGATAAAGATTATCGGTGTGGAACCCGATGATTCCGATTGTCTGAACCGGGCCCTGAAAGCAAGGCGCCGGGTCGCCATTAAACAGGTCGGCCTGTTTGCCGATGGCGTGGCGGTCAAGCAGATCGGTGAAGAACCTTTCCGTCTGGCGCAAAGTTATGTTGATGAAGTCGTTACCGTCAATACCGATGAAATCTGTGCCGCGATCAAGGATATCTTTGACGATACGCGCTCGGTTGCCGAACCTGCCGGCGCTTTGGGCATCGCCGGCCTGAAGAAATATGCCGAGCGCGAGCAGATAACGGGGCAAACGCTGGTCGCCATCGACAGCGGCGCCAATATGAACTTCGATCGGCTGCGCTATGTGGCCGAGCGTGCCCAGGTCGGTGAGCATCGCGAGATCCTGCTGGCCGTCAGCATTCCCGAAACGCCGGGCAGCTTTTTACGGTTCTGCCGCATGCTGGGCGGACGCAGCATTACCGAATTCAATTACCGTTATTTCGATCCCAAGCTGGCCCAGGTTTTTGTCGGCATCTCCAGCAGCGGGCTCGAATCGGATCGGGCCGATTTAATCCTGCAATTACAGGATGAGGGCTTTCCGATCACCGACATGACCACCAATGATCTGGCTAAAGAGCATGTGCGCTATATGGTAGGGGGGCATGCACCGCGCGAGATGAACGAGGTCATATACAGTCTGGAGTTTCCGGAAAGGCCAGGCGCGCTGTTAAACTTTCTGACAGCGCTGGGCGGACGCTGGAATATCAGCCTGTTCCATTATCGCAACCATGGTGCCGCGTTCGGCAAAGTCCTGATGGGCGTGCAAATGCCGAAAGCAGAGCGCAAGGAATTCCAGCAATGCATTGATGCGCTGGGTTTCGCCTATCAGGAGGAAACCGATAACCCCGCCTATCGCCTGTTTTCGGGGGGCAGCGAGGTAAAAAACAAACGGTCGGCAGGCGCCGTTATCGAGGCATAGCCACTAAGGATTTGGCAATCAATAGCTGTCTTGTTTTTAATCCGGGCGGCGCCTGTGGGAGCGATGCCTACATCGCGACTTGCGGCGGTCTTTAGTCGCGATGTAGGCATCGCTCCCACAGGGATCATAAAAAACGACATCGGGATGTTATTTTTAGCCGAATCCTAAAGGCGGCTGATGGCCGCTCTGTCCTTTCATTCGGTTATTCCAGCGAGCGTATGAAATCCCATTGCTGTTTGGAGACCGGCATGATCGACAGGCGATTGCCGCGTCTTACCAGCGCAAGATCGGCCAGTTCTTCTTTTTGCTTCAACTCCTGGAGGGTAATGGTGCGCGACAGCGTTCTGACATGTCTGACGTCGACCATGAACCAGCGCGGCTGGTCAGGATCGCTTTTAGGGTCGAAATGCTTGTCATCGGGATCGAAAGCGGTAAAGTCCGGATAGCCTTCGCGAACCACTTCCATAATGCCGACGATGCCCGGCACCTCGCAGTTGGAATGATAGAAGAAAACCTGATCGCCGAGCTTCATTTCGTCGCGCATCATGTTTCTGGCCTGATAGTTACGCACGCCATCCCAGTGCTCGGTCCGGTCGGGTTTGTTGTACAGGTCATCGATGCCGAACGTATTGGGTTCGGATTTCATTAGCCAGTAGTTCATGGGGATTTTTTATATGGAAAGGGCATCTCCCGCCTGCGCCGTAATGCACTTTCGTCCTTGAACCGACGGTTCAAGTGGGGGCTTGATCGGTAAATCAGGCTTCCCGTATGGAACGGGCATGCACACCATCACCGTAATCCACCCCCCGGGTAAAAATAGGTTCAGGAAACACCCAGTACACTCTCGAACGCCGCAGGAGATGCAAGTCAATATTTTACCGTGTTTCAGGATTTTCTAAAACGTTTTCTATCTTATGACTCATATTGGCCAGGCTTTCATTGAGACTCTGAGTCAGCATTTCATTCTGGTTTTTCACCATACGCAATTCATGGGCCAGGTTAAGCGCTGCCATCACGGCGATTCTGTCCGCGCTGCTGACTCGCCCGGAATCCCTGATCTTGCGCATTTTTCTGTCGAGTTCCTGAGCTGAATCGATCAGGTCGTCTCTCTCGTCAGGGTCGCAGGCAATTTTATAGTCCTTGCCCATGATGGTAAGCGATACCGGTTGAGGATTTTTTTTCATGAGCCTTGCTCCATTGCTTTCAGACGAGTAATCATGGCTTCGACCCGGGTTCTGGCCAGAGTGGTTTTTTCAAGCAATTTGGCTTTTTCCCGAACCAAGGATTCTTGCTTGATTTTTAGGGAACTATTTTCGTTTTTCATCGAATTGTATTGCTCAATAAGTTTGTCCAGCTTCTCTTCGAGCTCTTTTAATTCTAAGGATTGAGTTGTTTCTGAATTCGTCATGGTAGGTAGTTAACTACATTATTGCAAATAATCAGCCGTGTGTTTTCAGTAAGGGGTCGGCAATATGTTCTAATATCGCTCAAAGTCAGTTGCCCAAGAGCCAAAACGAACAAATATTATCCAAGTTGGAGATCAATGGTAGCATAAGCAGTATTTTTTTTTTAGCGGTAGTGAAATTATTATGTGGGCGTCATGGTTTACCAGATAATCAATACGATATTAGAGCGCAGCAACGCGGATGTCTCCGCGGCCGAGGCTCACGGTATGGCGACGGCCATGTTGTGCGTCAATGATCAGGCCGAGAGCGCCCAGTGGCTGAAGGAACTGTTTAAGGACGATGCCGATTTGAGCGACGAGGACAAGGCAGCGCTGGTGAAATTGTTCGAGCAAACCAGAAAATTGCTGACCAGCGGAGCATTTGAGTTTGACCTGTTCCTGCCCGATGACGACATTTTTTTGGATGAACGTGTCCAGGCATTAAGTAGTTGGTGTCAGGGATTTCTGTTCGGCATCGGCTCTGTGTATACCGCATCAGGCTGTTCCGGCGATGTCGCTGAAATACTGAAAGATATTACGGAATTTACCAAGCTGGATGAAGAGGCCGAGGGCGAGGAAGATGAAAATGCTTATATGGAAGTCACCGAATATCTAAGATCCGCCGTTTTATTACTGCGGGATGAGTTAAACAACACCGGCGGCATTGTTCATTAGGCGGTGGAAGGATTAAATGAAACAAAGCGAATTCAAGAAAAGACGTAAACAATTAATGCAGCGGATCGGCGAGGGCAATATCGCGTTGATCGGCAGTGCTTCCGTTCGGACGCGCAACCGCGATGTCGATTATCCGTTCCGGCAGGACAGCGATTTCTATTATTTAACCGGCTTTAATGAGCCTGATTCACTGGCTGTCTTTATACCTGGCCGCGAGCGGGGCGAATATATTTTGTTTTGCCGCGAATTCGACGAGACCAAGGCCTTATGGGAAGGCGCCCATGCCGGGCTTGAAGGCGCCACCAAGCACTATGAGGCCGATGACTCTTTCCCTATCGACGATCTGGACGAGATCCTGCCGGGCATGCTGGAAGACAAAGGCAAGGTTTTCTATCCGATGGGCCGGGATTCGGATCTGGACCATCGGCTGCTGGAATGGATCAACCATATCCGCAGCCAGTCAAGAACCGGCGTTACGGCGCCGGGAGAGCTGGTTTCGCTGGAGCATATCCTGCACGAGATGCGCCTGTTCAAAAGCGCCGAAGAACTTAAGCTGATGCGCCGCGCGGCTGAAGTGTCCGCTCATGCTCACATTAACGCCATGCAGAAATGCAAGCCCGGCCTGTATGAATATCAGATAGAAGCCGAGCTCATTTACCATTTCATCCAGGGCGGCTTGCGCGCGGTGGCCTATCCTTCCATCGTAGCCGGCGGCAAGAATGCCTGCGTCCTGCATTATACCGAAAACGCAGACAAATTAAGAAGCGGCGATCTGCTGCTGATCGATGCCGGCGCCGAGTGCGATCATTACGCGGCCGACATTACGCGCACGTTTCCGGTCTCGGGGCGCTTCAGCGAGCCGCAGAAACAGCTTTATCAGCTGGTCCTGGATGCGCAGGCGGCGGCTATCGAACAGATCAAGCCGGGTGCTCCCTGGCATCTGGCGCACGAGGCATCGGTCGAGGTTTTGACCCGGGGCCTCGTGTCTTTAGGATTGCTGAAAGGCCGCGTGCCCACTCTGATCAAGAACGAAAAATACAAGCAGTTCTATATGCACCGGATCGGCCATTGGCTAGGCATGGATGTACATGATGTGGGCGACTATAAGGTCGACAAGGAATGGCGCCTGCTGGAGCCGGGCATGGTGCTGACCATAGAACCGGGCTTGTATATACCGGCGAACTGTGAAACAGTTGATGAGAAATGGCGCGGCATAGGGATACGGATCGAGGACGATCTTCTGGTCACGGCCCAGGGACATGAGATCCTGACGGCCGGCGTGCCCAAAACCATAGCGGAAATTGAAGCGTTGATGCAGGCGGTCTGATGCGGCAGGATTACGATTTACTCATTGCGGGCGGCGGCTTGGCCGGCAACTGCCTGGCGCTGGCTCTGAAAGGCACTGGCCTGCGCCTGGCCATAGTCGAAGCCAATACGCGCGAACAGCTGTATGCCTCTCCAGCCGGCGACAGAGCGCTGGCCTTGGCCGGCGGCACGGTCAAAATGCTGGAGGCGTTGGGCATCTGGCAGGGCATACGCCAGGCGGCCACCCCGATAAAAACCATTCATATCTCGGATCGCGGTCATTTCGGCAAGACCCGGCTGTCCGCGCAACAGGAAAATGTCGATGCGCTAGGCTATGTGATTTTGGCGCGCGACATAGAAACGCATGTGGCCCGGCTTGCCAGTGAGGCCAATATCGAGCTGATTTGTCCGGCCCGCGTTGCCGGTTTGATGTCCGGCGGCGATGCGATCCATGTCAGCTTGAAGCGCGGAGATGAGTCTTTCGGTCTATCGGCCAAATTGCTGGTCGGTGCCGATGGCGGTCAGTCATCCGTGCGCAAACTGTTGGACATAAAACAGAAGGTTACCGAGTATGGGCAGACGGCGCTGGTCACCACGGTCAAAACCTCCGTTCCGCATAATAATACTGCGTATGAGCGTTTTACGGCCTCGGGGCCGCTTGCTCTGCTGCCTGTCGGCAATAACGAGTGCGCTGTGGTCTGGACGCGGACCGATGAGGATGCGAAGTCGCTGATGTCGGGCAGCGAGAAAGACTTTCTGAACGAGCTTCAGGATTGTTTCGGCTACCGATTGGGCGAGCTTGCTTTGGCCGCTCCCAGGCGGATTTTTCCGTTGCCGCTGATACGCGCGGATAAAATGGTTTCGGGACGGGCGGTCATTGTCGGCAATGCCGCGCACCAGCTGCATCCGGTGGCGGGACAGGGATTCAACCTGGGGTTGCGCGATGTCGTCGTGCTGGCCGAAATGCTGATTAAGCAGCAAGAACAAGGCCGGGATATCGGGGCGGCCGATTTTTTAAATCGCTATGCCAAGGCCAGACAGAAAGACCACGATCTTGTTATCGGCTTTACCGACAATGTCGTGCGGATTTTTTCCAATGACTGGCTGGCGGCGGCGCTGGCCAGAAACATCGGCTTGACGTTGCTCGATCATATACCGGCGGCCAAGGCGCTGTTGACCCGCCAGGCGATGGGGCTTGCCGGGCGCATGCCGCGATTGGGCAGCAGGAGATAATCATGACTGAACGCTATGAAGTGATTGTCGTCGGCGGCGGCATGGTGGGCGCGGCGGCGGCCTGTGCCTTGGCGCACGGCGGCGTCAGCGTGGCATTGCTGGACCGGCACAATCCGGAACGGCACTGGCCGAAAGAGCCGATCGACAACCGTGTTTCGGCGCTGACGAAAGCCTCGCAAAACATTCTGGAAATGCTTGGCGCCTGGCCGGGCATGGTGCGGCGCGGCGTATGCCCTTACCGCGACATGCGCGTGTGGGATGCGCGCGGCGACGGAGAATTGCATTTTGACTGCGCCGACACCGAGTTCAGCGAACTGGGCCATCTGGTCGAGAACCGGGTTACGGTCGCCGCGTTATGGGATGTGCTCGATACGTTGCCTTCCGCCGCTTGCATAACGCCGGTCAAAGTCGCCGACATGCAGCTGACCGATCACGGCCGGCTGATCAGGCTGGAAGACGGCCGCCGCCTTGAAGCCGATCTGGTGATTGCCGCCGACGGACGCGAATCCGCATTGAGAAAAATGGCCGGCATCGATGTAGCCGGCTGGGACTACGATCAGGAAGGCCTGGTGGCTACGGTCAGCACCGAAAAGAGCCATCAGGCGACAGCATGGCAGCGGTTCTTGGAAGAAGGACCATTGGCTTTTCTGCCGCTGGACAACGGACAAAGCTCGATTGTCTGGACCTTGAGCACAAAGACGGCAAGAAACTACCTGGCTCTGAGCGATGCCGATTTTCTCCAGGCTTTGGAACAGGCCTCGGGCGGCATTCTGGGCAAGATGCTGACAGTAGGGCCTAGAGCCGCGGTGCCTTTGCGGTTTCAATACGCCAACCGTTATACCGACCGGCACCTGGCACTGGTTGGCGATGCGGCCCATGCCATGCATCCATTGGCCGGGCAGGGCGCGAATGCCGGCCTGCTGGATGCGGCAGCCATTGCCGAACTGGTGATTGAAACCAAGCAGCAACGGCGGCCATTGTCCGGTTTCGGGTATTTGCGCCGCTACGAGCGCTGGCGTAAAGGCGATAATCTGATGATGATGGCGAGCATGGATGTGCTCAACAAAACCTATGGCGTGTCAGCGCAGCCCTTTATCCGTTTGCGCTCGGCCGGCATGAACTGGATTAATCACGCATCCGTTGTAAAAGCGTACTTTAACCATTACGCCATGGGGTTGCGCGAGGATCTGCCTAAGCTGGCAAAAGCACAGGCTTGCTGGCAAGTCGCTTAAAGTTAGGGATAAGTGCCAAAAAGCCCGCATTTATACATTTTGGTATTTACCCTGCTCGCCGGCTTCTGGTATATTCCGATTGTAGCGATTTAGTTTGCCCGCTTCCGGCTGCGCTGATTTTCAGAGCAATAATAATAAAAAAATCAATTTAAGACTTGGAGAGGTATTATGGCTGAAGGGTTGTTTATACTGACTGTTATTTTTGTGGCTTATGTTGTTTATGCGGTTATAAGCGATCAGCGGGCCGCGACCAAATCGGCAACGCCACAGGCAGAGCCTGAAAAGCGGGAAGCGGCGGCAGTTCAGCCACAGGCCGAGGCGGCGCCCGAGAAAGAAGCACCCGTTGCGGCCAGACCAACTGCAGCCAGACCAGCCGCAACCGGATCGACTGCATCCAGACCGGCAACAAGCGCTAGAAGAGCGGCTCCCGCGACACCCGCGCCAGCGGCAGAGCCCAGCAAAGGCGAATTGCGTAATCCCGCCACGGGAGAAGTCGTTTCGGCGCACAGCAATTACCGCTTTACCAAGCGCTGGGTGAAAGAAGCGCTGGTAGCGGAAGGCTTGCTGGATAAAATTTACAAGAATAACGAACTGAATGCCGCTACCGAGGCGAAAATCAAAAAAGCGGTGGCAAAGCTTGAGGCCATGGACAAATACCGGGCTTGATGTTTTCGGGACTAACCGGCAGTGATTCGGTTGCCGGTTAATTATCCAGATCCAGTTTCTTCAGGCGATAGCGCAAGGATCGAAAAGACAGCCCCAACTGTTTGGCGGCGGCCGTCTTGTTCCATTTGTTTTCTTCCAGGGCGATGACGATCGCCTTTCTTTCGATTTGCTCCAGATAATCTTCCAGTGATCCCAGGCTTGGATCATAGGCCGGCGAGTCGGCGATTACATGCGCGCCTACTGGCAGGTTCAGGTCGCTGATTTCGATGCTTCTGCCGTCATACAAGGCCAGGGCCCGTTCCAGAATGTTCTCGAGTTCACGCACATTGCCGGGAAAAGGATACTGCTGCAGCGCCGATAGCGCCGAGGCCGACACCGCCGGTTTGTTCAGGCCGCCGGCTTGCGTCAGCTTCGTCAAGATATGGTCGGTGAGATCGGGTATGTCCATGGCGCGCTCCCGCAAAGGCGGCACATACAGGTCAATCACGTTGATCCGATAATACAGGTCCTGCCTGAACGTGCCCGCTTGAACCATCTCGCCCAGATTGCGGTAGGTGGCGCTGAGCAGGCGGACGTCGACGGGGATTTCCTGATGCTCGCCAACGGGGCGGATCCTTTTTTCCTGAATGGCGCGCAGCAGCTTCACCTGCAGGGACTGAGGCAGTTCCGCGATTTCATCAAGAAACAGCGTGCCTCCCTCCGCCGCCTGGAACAGGCCTTTTTTATCGGTGACCGCACCGGTGAAACTGCCTTTTTTATGGCCGAAGAACTCGCTTTCCATCAATTCTTGAGGGATGGCGCCGCAGTTGATGGCGACAAAAGGCTTGTCGCTGCGCGAGCTCTGCTGATGAATGAGCCGGGCGACCAATTCCTTGCCCGAGCCGGATTCGCCGCTGATATAAACCGGCGCCTGGCTGAGCGCCAATTTGGCTATCTTGCCGCGGATGTTCCGCATGACGGGAGATTCGCCCAGCAGTATATGCCGGGTTCGTCTGTCCTTTGGCGGCAATGTCGCGTCGGAAAGCTTCAGTGCGCTGCTCACCATTTGCCTGAGAGCCGACAAGTCAACCGGTTTGGAGACAAAGTCAAAAGCGCCTTTTTTCATGGCCTGAATCGCGGTATCCATATTGCCGTGCGCGGTAATAACGGCAACCGGTATCGGAGCGGGGCTCGACTGAATGTGATCCACCAGATCCAGGCCATTGCCGTCGGGCAGTTTCATGTCGGTCAGGCAAAGATCGAATGAATGCTTCTGCAGCAGGGTTTTTGCCTTGGCGAGATTTTCGGCGCAAAGCGTTTGGATATCCATGCGGTTAAGGGTGATTTCCAGCAGCTCGCGGATATCGGGTTCATCATCGACGATCAATGTCAGTGGTTTTCTCATATTTCAATTAATTTATTTTCCGCATCGGGGAGGCAGAGTTTGAAGCAGCTCCGGTTTTTATCCGTTAAATAATAACTCAATTTTGCCTGGTTGAGTTCGGCTAATTCCCTGGAGATGTAAAGGCCCAGCCCGGTGCCGCTGGGCGAGGTCGTGAAAAAAGGCTCAAAGAGATGACTGACCTGTTCAGGCGCCAGGCCGGAGCCGTTGTCGATGACTTCGATGCACGGCGCCTGCTCGCTGATGCGGGCCTGCAGTATGATGCCGCCTCTCTCCGGCTTGCCGTATCGAAGGGCGTTCTGGCAAAGATTGTCCAGAATCTGCTTTAAGTGGTCGGGATCCATCAGGACATATAAAGGCTCGGCGTCAATGGAGAGTCTGAAGGTATCCGCGGCGATAGCCTGATCGAGCACGAAATTATCCAAATAATCGATCAGCCAGGGCTTCAGCTGGATTTTCTTTCGTCTCGACGCGTTTCTTCGGGAAAGCTGTAGGATGTCTTCAATAATGCGATTAACGCGGCTGGAGTGATTTTGAATGATTTCAGTCAAGCGTCTATCCTGAGGCGATAACTGAGGGTTCTCCGACAGTAATTGTCCGGCATGGCTGATGGCGCCCAGCGGATTGCGTATTTCATGGGCAATGCTGGCCGTGAGCCGGCCCAGGGAAGCGAGCTTGCTTTGCTGCAGGCGCTGACTATAAAGCGCGATGTCTTCAAGCGTGATCAGGTACAGGCATTCCGGCTGCGTCGGCAGCGGCATGAAGCGAATATGGATTTCGGACCGGTCCGGTAGCTGCAGTTGCACGACAGCCTGTTCGGGCTCGTTGAGCCAGATCTGAAAATCCAGCCACAGCTGCTCCGAAATATCGGCCAGCGTGGCCGGCATGGCCGACAGGTTAGTCAGCCGCAAGGCCGCCTCGTTGGCCATCTGAATGATCTGTTTTTTGTTGGTAATGATGATGCCCGATTGCAGATGCTGGATAATGTAATGGTTCAGTTCTTCCAGTTGCGTGATGGTCTGTTTTTGCTGGCGGGCAAGCTGTACGGTCTGTTCGCTGCGTTTGGCCAATACGTAGGACAACAGGGCAATCGTGAAGAACGATGCGCCCAGCATGCCGGCATACATATAGGATGTTTGTTCAGAGAGGCCGGCCTGGTCGGCATAAAGCTGTTCGGACAGAACGGCCAGACTGGCGACGGCGGCGAAAAACATCGCGCAACGCCCGCCGACCAGCAAGCCGCCGTAAGAAATGGAGACGGCGAGCAATATGCCTATGCCGCTGGTAATGCCGCCGCAGGCATGCATCAGCAAGGTGAGAATGGCGATATCGGTGAAAATAAGCAGTTGTGCCTGCAGCGTATAGCCGGTCAGCCGCCAGGCTATGCAGATTGCGGATATGGCGGACAGCATCAAATAGCTCCGGCTGCCGTGGAGATATAGCTGGCTGTTGTATGCGCCGAGGGAAGAAGGCCCTATCTGGGCCTGGAATAACACGATGAACAAACCGGCCAGAATAAAACGATAGGCCAAAAAAACCTTCAGCAGCAGCCAGGCTTGCCTGGCGGGAATGCCATAGTCTTTGGAGAACGGGCAGGGAAAAATGGTCTCAGGCGTATGTTCTGACATGAAAGGTTTTAACCATGGCGTTTTGCGGGGACTTGTTTAGAATAGCAGGTTTCTCCAGTTTAGCTGGCGAGATCTGATTGCAATTAATAATAACATCGATGCAAAGGCTTGAGAAAACATCCTCCGGCCGTTGCCGGTCAAGTCAGGAGCGATAAATGAACATTCATGAATACCAGGCAAAAAGGTTATTTAGGGAATATGGCATCGCCGTCCCGGAGGGCCATCAGGCCGATACCCCCGAGCACGCCGGGCAGGTCGCCAGGGAGTTGGGCGGCAGCGGCTGGGTCGTCAAGGCACAGGTGCATGCGGGCGGCCGCGGCAAGGCCGGCGGCGTAAGATTAGCCCATAGCCATCAGGAGGTTTCGGATTTCAGTCGCGACATGCTGGGCAGGCGCCTTGTGACCGCGCAGACCGATAGCGCCGGTCTGCCGGTCGAGAAGCTGCTCATAGAGAAAATTTATCCGATCCAAAGCGAGTTCTACCTGAGCGTGCTGGTCGATCGCGTCAGCAGCCGGATCCTGTTTATCGCTTCGGCGGCCGGCGGCATGGATATCGAAGCCGTCGCCAAAGACACGCCGGAGCGCATCATCTCGCTGCGCATTCATCCGGCGGCGGGCCTGCAAAGCTATCAGTGCCGGAAAATCGCCTTCGCCCTGGATCTGGCCGGCGCGCAGATCAAGGCGCTGGAAGCGATCATGCGCGGCATGTACCAACTGCTGCTGGCCAAGGACGCCAGCCAGATTGAAATCAATCCCCTGATACTGACCGAGCAGGGCGAGTTGCTGGCGCTGGATGCCAAGATCAATTTCGACGACAACGCCGTCGCCATGCATCCCGATATTCTGGACCTGCGCGATCCGGGCCAGGAAGACCAGAAGGAAAACAAGGCGCAGCAATTCGGGCTCAATTACATCACGCTGGACGGCAACATCGGCTGCATGGTCAATGGCGCAGGCCTGGCCATGGCGACCATGGACCTGGTGAAGCTGAACGGCGGCGCGCCGGCCAATTTTCTCGATGTCGGCGGCGGCACGACGCCGGAAAGAGTCGCCGAAGCGTTCAAGCTGATACTGTCCGATGAAAAGGTAAAAGCCATATTGATCAATATCTTCGGCGGCATCGTGCAGTGCGACATAATCGCGCGCGGCATTCTGGCGGCGGTGAAAGAGGTGAACGTAGCGGTGCCGGTCGTGGTCCGGCTGGAGGGCACCAATGCCGAAGCCGGGCGCCAGCTGCTGGCCGAGTCCGGCCTGAATTTGATCGCGGAAACAGATCTGGCGACTGCCGCAGCGCAAGTTGTCGCCTTAGCGGAGGCTTCATGAGCATTTTAATCGACAAGAATACCAAAGTGATTTGCCAGGGCTTTACCGGCAAGCAGGGCACGTTTCATTCCGAACAGACACTGGCGTACGGCACGCAGCTGGTTGGCGGCGTGACGCCGGGCCGTGGCGGCGATATCCATCTGGGCCTGCCGGTCTTCGATACCGTCGAGGACGCGGTCAAACAAACCGGCGCCGATGCGACCATGATCTACGTGCCGCCTTTTTACGCGGCCGACGCCATCCTGGAAGCCGTCGATGCGGGCATCAAAATCATCGTCTGCATCACGGAAGGCATTCCGGTTCTGCATATGCTGCGCGTCAAGGCGGCCATGGCCGGCACCGGCGCCTTGCTGGTCGGGCCGAACTGCCCCGGCGTCATTACGCCGGGGCAGTGCAAGATCGGCATCATGCCGGGCCATATCCATCTGCCGGGCTCCATCGGCATCGTCTCGCGCTCCGGCACCCTGACCTATGAGGCCGTCAGCCAGACGACCAGGCAAGGGCTGGGGCAGAGCACCTGCGTCGGCATCGGCGGCGATCCTATCCACGGCATGAACTTTATCGACGTGCTCAGCCGGTTCCAGCAGGACGAGCAGACCCGTGGCATCGTCATGGTCGGGGAAATCGGCGGCGGCGAGGAGGAGGATGCGGCCGACTATATCAAGGCGCATGTCACCAAGCCGGTCGTGTCCTACATTGCCGGACAAACGGCGCCGCCCGGCAAGCGCATGGGGCATGCCGGCGCCATCATCACGGGCGGCAAGGGCACGGCGGCAGGCAAAATCGCCGCGCTTAAGGCCGCCGGCATTGAAGTCGTCAATTCGCCGGCCGATATCGGCGCGGCGATGCAGGGATGTTTTCAATAACGCCGGGATAGCTTATGAATCGACCGGTACGAAACTTTATCGTTCTGTTTACTATCGTCGTTCTGATTGCGGTTTTCACGCTGGTGCCGAGGATACCACAGAATCTGAATTATCACAGTTTCGGCGATCAGAGTGAGATCATGGGCATTCCCAACTTCTGGAATGTCATGACCAATCTGCCTTTTTTGATCGTCGGCTTGATGGGCATCAAGCAGATCGTCAGCAACCGGATGGATGGCGGTTTGCCGCAGCTGCGCCCGGTGTATTTGACGTTTTTTATCGGTGTCGGCCTGACTGGCCTGGGATCGGGTTATTATCATTTACATCCTGACAACGAGACGCTGGTCTGGGACCGGCTGCCGATGACGATCGCCTTCACCGCGCTGTTCTCGGCCATCGTCGGTGAATACCTTTCGATAACATGGGGCAGGCGATTGCTTTACCCGCTGGTTATGATCGGCATGGCATCGGTTGTCCATTGGTATTGGAGCGAACAGCAGGGGCTCGGCGACTTGCGGTTTTATGCCCTGGTGCAGTCCCTGCCTGTATTGCTGATTCCGGTCATGCTGACTTACTGCCAGCCCCGGTTGTCCGGCAACGGTTATTTGTGGGGTATCGTCGGTATTTATGTTGCGGCCAAACTGGCGGAAGCGGGCGATGTCGTTATTTATGAGCACCTGCGCTTTTTTAGCGGTCACTCGCTCAAGCATCTGCTTGCCGCCTGCGGCGCCGGCTTGTTCCTGATTGCTTTGCAAAAGCGCGTACCGGTGCACCAGACGATAAAGCCGGAAAGCGGTGCCGTTCCCGAATAAGGATTGGCTATCATCCATCTACAGGCCGGATTTCGTGCTTCATTACAAATATCTTCGATGTCTTTGCAGTCAAATATTCAACATCCGTTACTTTTCATTCATACATGCCTTTAAAAATAGCTCTAGCTCAAATTAACCCATTGGTCGGCGGCATCGATGCCAACGCTGCCAAGATTATCGACACAGCCATTCATGCCAGGGACCAGCTGCATGCCGACCTGATTGTCTTTCCCGAGTTGTCCGTGACTGGCTATCCGCCCGAGGATCTGCTGTTGCGGCCGGATTTTATCGCGCACGCGGCCCGCGCCGTCGACCATATCGCCGCGCAGGTGGCCGGCATCGATGTCGTGCTGGGCTTTCCCGACCGCGGCCAGGATAAGCTTTACAACAGCGCGGCCGTGCTGCGCGATGGCGCCGTGCTGGCCCGCTACAGAAAGAGCGCTCTGCCCAACTACGGCGTATTCGATGAAAAGCGCTATTTCTCCGAAGGCGGTCAGCTCTCGCTGTTTACAGTAAAAGGCACCGTGATCGGCCTTGCGATCTGCGAGGACATCTGGCGGACCGACAGCCTGGCCCGGAACAGAGAGGCCGGCGCCGAGCTGGTCCTGACCTTGAATGCCTCGCCGTTCCACGCCGGCAAGATACATGAGCGCGAAGACATCGTCGTCAGTCAGGCCAAAGCGCTGCGGCTGCCCTTGGTTTACGTCAACCAGGTCGGCGGACAGGATGAATTGATCTTCGACGGTGCCTCGTTTGTGGTCGACAGCGAAGGCGAAGTCGTGTTCCGGGCCGAGGAATTCAATGAGCAGGTCAGCGTCGTCGAATTCGATGGCAACAGGCCGCTGAAAAGCGTCTGCGCGCCGCTGTACAGCGAGGTCTCCAGCGAATACCGGGCTCTGGTGCTGGGCATCAGGGACTATGTCGGAAAGAACGGCTTTCAGGGCGCCATCCTGGGCTTGTCCGGCGGCATCGATTCGGCACTGGTGCTGGCCTTGGCCGTCGATGCGCTGGGGAGCGACAAAGTGGAAGCCGTGCTGATGCCGTCGCGCTATACGCAGGCCATGAGCCTCGAGGACGCGGCGCTGGAAGCCGAGGCTCTGGGCGTCAAATACCATACGATACCGATAGAACCGGCCGTCAATGCCTTCACGGCGATGCTGGCCGGCGTGTTCGCCGGCACGGCCAAGGACACGACCGAGGAGAACATCCAAGCGCGCTGCCGCGGCGTGATTCTGATGGCGATGTCCAACAAGCTGGGCAAACTGCTGCTGACGACCGGCAACAAAAGCGAGATGAGCGTCGGCTATGCGACGCTGTATGGCGACATGGCCGGCGGTTTCGCGCCGATCAAGGACGTGCCGAAGCTGCTGGTTTACGAATTGGCGCGCTATCGCAATTCACTGTCCAATGTCATTCCGGAGCGCGTGATCACCCGTCCGCCGTCGGCCGAACTGGCGCCCGGCCAGGTTGACGAGGACTCCTTGCCGCCGTACAACGTGCTGGACCCGATCCTGGAGCGCTACGTGGAACAGGATCAGTCGGTCGAAGAGATCATCGCCGCCGGCTTCCGGCGCGAGGATGTCGAAAGGGCCATACGCCTGGTCGACAGGAACGAGTACAAACGCCGGCAGTCCCCACCCTGCATCCGGATCACGCCCAGGGCGTTCGGCCGCGACCGGCGCTATCCGATCACTTCGGGATACCGGGGGATTTAGGCGGCCGAAGAATGCCCGGCCGGGCTGTCCGCCTGGCTCGAAGATGACGCAGCCGGTCCGCATCGCTTGAAGTGGATCACCCGGGATGCGGCTTTACATTGAACTCAGTGAAAGCATGCATTGTCGGGGAATTAAGGGACAAACAAGCCATTACTGCCAGGCGGCACGTCATACTTGCCGGGAGGGGCTTCTGACATGATTGCATCGAATCAGTCTGTTTTGCGCTTACGCGAAGACATCGGGCAGCTTGCCCGCGACATCGGCGCGCGCAATATCTACCACTATCCGCAGCTCGTCGAGGCCGCCGGATTCATTGAGCGGCGGCTGCGCGAAGCGGGTTATGCTCCCGCGCGGCAGGAGTACGAGGCGAAAGACAAGCTGTTCGCCAATATCGAAGCGGAAGTGCGGGGCGCTGTGGCCCCGGAGGATGTGGTCATTGTCGGCGCCCACTACGACACCCACCGAAGCTCGCCGGGAGCCAACGACAACGGCTCCGGCATCGCTGCGCTGCTCGCGCTGGCGCGTGCGTTCGCGCAGGAGACGGTCGGGCGCACGCTGCGCTTTGTCGCCTTCACCAACGAGGAGAAGCCGTTCCTGCGCACCCGGCAGATGGGCAGCCGGATGTACGCCGCCCGCTGCCGCGAGCGCGGCGAGAACGTGGTCGGGATGATCTGCCTTGAAACCATCGCCTACCGGTCCGAAAATTTCGGCAGCCAGCATCTGTCGCTGTTCGGACTGCTCGCGCCGGCCCGAGGCAACTTTATCGCCCTGGTCGGCAATCGCCGCTCGCGTCCGCTCCTCGCGGACGCCACCCACTCATTCCGGCGGCAGTCGCAGGTTCCCTGCGAAACATTCGTATTGCCGACCCACTTTCCCGGCGCCTGGAGTTCGGACCACTGGTCCTTCTGGAAGGAGGGCTATCCGGCGCTCATGGTCACCGATACGGCCCCGCTGCGTTATCCTTATTACCATAAGCGCAAGGATACGATCGAGCGGCTGGATTACGAATTCCTGGCGGCAGTGACGGAAGGCGTGCGCGGCGCAGTCGCCGATCTGGCCGCGAAAGTGTAGCGGCACAGAGGCGGCGGGCGCATATTGAATCCGCTGCCGGGCGCGGCTTACGGTTTTTCCAGCAAAAACACGCTGGCCAGTCCCAGAAAAATAAAAAAGCCCATGGCATCGGTGATAAAGGTGAGCATGACGCTGGTGCCGACCGCGGGATCTCTATCGAATTTGTAGCGTAGCAAAGGGATGCCGAGGCCGACGAAGACCGCGACTTGCAGGTTGATGAACATGGCGATGGCCATGACCAGGGCAAGGTCGAGGTCCTGATAAAACAGCCAGACCAGTCCGCCCACCAGACTGCCTAACAGCGTGCCGTTCAGGATGGCAAGGCTGAGCTCCTTCGTGATCAGACGGCGGATATTGCTCCGGGTAATCTGTCCCAGCGCCAGCGAGCGGATGATCAGCATGCTGGTCTGGTTGCCGGTATTGCCGCCCGTCGAGGCGATAACCGGCATCAGCGAGGCCAGCGCCACGAGATGCAGAATCGTGTTTTCGAACATGTCGATAATGCGCGTCGCGGCAAAGGCCGTGGTGATGTTGAGCAATAGCCAGCCCCAGCGGTTTCTGGCGCTCTTCCAGACGCTGGAAAACAAATCCTCCTCTTCCTCGACGCCGGCATGAATCAGCAGGTCCTCGTCCGTTTCCTCACGGATGAAATCGACGATGCTGTCGATGCAGAGCCGGCCCAGCAGCCTGCCGCCGTCATCGACGACCGGCGCCGAAATAAGGTCGTAACGCTCAAAGGCCCGGGCGGCTTCAGTGAGGTCCTGATTGGCCGGAAAAGCGATGAAATCGGTCACCATGACTTCCGCCACCTGCTGGCTGGGGGGGTGAGTCAACAGCCGCTGTAGCGGCAAAACGCCTTTTATTTTGTTGCTGTGGTCCACGACGAATAATTGATCGGTGTGGCCCGGCAGTTTGCCGCGTTTGCGGATATAGTCGGCTATGGCCTCCAGGGTCAGATCGTCCCGGATCTTGATCGTGCCGAAATCCATGCGCGAGCCGACCTGATCCTCCTCGCAGGCCAGAACGGCATCCAGGTCTCTGCGTTTTTTGCGGTTGAGGGATTTCAGAATCCGCTGCATGGCATTCTGCGGCAGGTCGGCCGCAAGGTCCGCTATCTCATCGCTGTCCAGCTTGCTGGCGACAGTTGCCAATTCGTCAGGCCCCATGCCTGAAATCAGCGTTTGCCTTACGGCATCGGAGACTTCCAGCAGCACTTGTCCGTCAATGTCGGTTCTGATGGCGTTCCAGGCTATGCGGCGCTGATCCAGCGGCAGTGATTCAAGAATATAGGCGATATCGGCAGGATGCAGCGGGACAAACTCTTCCTGCAAACGGGTCTGCTGCCGCTTGTGCATAAAGATTTCGACCAGCGCCTGCCGGGCTGCAGGACCTCTTTGCACCGACGCTTCTTCCTGCTGCTGTTTTTCCAGCAACGCGATGACCTGCTGCAGGTGCTGCTGTAAAAACTGCTCGGAATGGCGTTTGTCCTGGGATTCCATGGTTAAAAAACAGTTTATTAAGGCGGTAAAACAGCTTGTTTTTATTAATAAGCTTACTTTGGGTAAAGACAATAAGCCTGGTTAAAATTTCCGGCTCGAATCGGCAGCTCAGCGTGCAAGTGAAAAGCTAAGGCGAATTTATGTCTGGATGACAGCCAAAAGCTATTTTCGGTTATGTGAAATAATATCTTAATTTAATACGGGTTATAATTGATTTCTAAACCACTATCTATTTATCGGCACTATAAACATATGTTGAATAAGTTCAGTTTGATAATACGTTTTTTATCAGTTGTATTATTGGCGGTATCGCTTGCCGCCTGTGCTGGAAGCAGAAGGTATGAAAGCACCGGCGAATATCTCGATGATACCGTGCTGACCACCAAGGTGAAGACGGCCATATTCAATGATCCGAGCCTGAAAGTGCTGGATATTAACGTGAAGACATTTAAGGGCGTCGTGCAGCTGAGCGGCTTTGTCGATTCCGAAAAAGCCGCCAACAAGGCGGTTGAACGGGCGAGAGCGGTGAGCGGCGTCAAAATGGTCAATAACAGTCTGATCATTAAATAACGGCCAGAGCGTTTGAACTCAGACAGGCATCTCAGTTGAGTCTGTAAACGTCCACGCTGTTCCACACGGCATCGATAAAATCCTTATCTATTTCCGGCATGCCGGCCTGAATCCATTGGACCAGTATCCTGGCGGTATTGGGATAAGTGACCTGGACGGCATGTTCGTCGTGCAGCCAGCGCTCGATAACCGCCGGGTCCAAATCGTTCATGACATACCCGTAACCCAGCTGCTGCAATGCCGCGGCATTGGAGATTTGCTCCATCTGGGCATGCAGCGGCTTGGCCAGGATCTTCTTGCCCAGCTTCAGTGATTCGCTGGCGAGCTCAAAGCCGGAATTGCTGATGATGCCGGCGCAATCATATAAATTCCTCTGAAAACCGTCGCGAGAGAGCGGGTGGCAGATGATATGGTCGAATTCAGACAGTACGGTTTCCGGTGCGTAGACATGAAAGTTAAACTGGTTGAACGGTGATAAAAGCCCGATAACTTCGTGCTGGTCTTCAAAAGGCAGATAGACAATTATTTTATTTTTGATGGTATCTGTGGGGACTGTTTCGGCCATGTCGATGATGGGCGGCAGGATCGGCTGGCCGAAATGGTGCCAGTGCAAGCCGATGCTGAAATCGGCAGGCGCGAAGTATCTCATGATCTGTTTGGCGACAGGATTGAAGCCCGCTTTGGGGATTTTGTGGTTGAACGCATACTGATGCCCGATGCCCAGGACGGTCTTTTTCTGTTTTTTTGCCGCCCAGGCCGTAACCGGCTCGAAATCGCTGATCACCAGGTCGTAAGCGCTCAAATCCAGCGAGTTGATGTCCTTGATGAAAACCAGCGGCTTGGCATCCCAGACCGTTTTCAGGTAATTGACCTGGCCTTTTTCGATATTAAAGGTCAGGCCGGTACGCAGCTGATAGTCTTTGAATATCGCCATGTCGAAATATTTATCGGCAGGACGGCCGGTAAACTGAAAGGTTACGTCCATGCCGGCGGCATAGAGCTCTTTTGCCATGATGCGCGCGCGAGTGATATGGCCGTTGCCGGTGCCCTGCACGCCGTAGAAAATCTTCATGGAATGATTTGCCCCAGACTGATAAATGCTGTGCTGATGCCCAATATGACGCCGACCAGAATGTCGGTCGGAAAATGAACCCCCAGCACGACCCGCGAGAAACCGATTAGCGCTGCCCAGCAATAGAGCGGAATCATTAAAAAAGGGAAAAAATAGCCGGTCAGTGTCGCCATCATGAAGGCGGCGGAGGTATGGCCGGATGGGAAGCTGAATTGGTCGGATGGCGTGATGACGCTATGGAAGTTGGGTAAGGCCGCCGCCGGGCGGTTGCGCTTGAGGCTGTTTTTCATGACGAAATACACCGGCCTTTCGATTAGAAAGCCCAGCAAAATAGCCTGGAGCAAAAGGCTTTCCACGCCTTGCCGCCAATACAGCAAACCGGCGGCCAGCAGATACAGCGGGCCGTCGCCGGTTCTTGACGCGTATCGGCTGAACTTGGCCAATGCACCGTGCATTTTGACGTTGAGCAGCCAGATGATCATGAACACATCGTACTTATGTATCGAATAGAGTAGTTTCATTTTCTTGTCCTCTCGGCATTCGGCAAAAGTCGGCCGCGATCTGTCGCTGAACCGAAAAATCGCGGATTTTCCTTTTGGATTGATTCCTGCCTTCACGGTAAAGACTAGAATTCTTTTATGACAAGGAAATGAAGGTTTGTTTAAAGTTTTGTGACAAAGGCTTTAGCAGGCCTTAGTCTGAAGGGGGCTAAAGGCCGGGGCAGAGAAGTTCAGGTGCGAATGAAGTCGCACCTGGCAGTGAGCATCGACTGGCGCGGCAGATGGGAAAGCGCCCGAAACGGACGTTAAAGCTCAAGGCCGCTTGATTTTGAACACGCGGCTGTTGTAACTGACGATGAGGCTGTCGGGCCGTATCTCCTTGAGTTCCATCTGGTCCTTGATGAATTGGCCGGGGGTATATTTGACCATGTCGATCATGACGAAACGTTCCGCAGGCACCGGCGAGTAGACAAAGACATTGATCGGCAATTTAGGCACCTTGCGGCGAAATTCGGCAGGCAGCTCGTCCAGGAAAGGGACGTCGTTCCTTGCCGGCGATGGGGCCGGGGCCGGTTCCTGGATGGCGGCAATAGTTGGCGCTATTTGTTTTTCAGGCAATGGCGCGGGCTTAGACGCCGGTTTAGTAACCGTGGCCTTGATCGGTTCGGCTTTAGGCGGAGTCGGCCGCGGTGGTGCGGTCATGGGTTTAACGGCCTCGGTGAGCGGTTTTTTGGCGTCAGCGGGTTTGGCCGGCGGCTGAGGGGCCGGTATGGTTCTGGTCTCGATGATTTCGGCGATGCTTGGCGCTTTCGGCTCCGGCGGCCTGGCTGCGGGCTTGGGCGCCATGGCTTCGACCGGTGGCTCTGCCGGCGGCTTGACCATAGGCGCGGCTGGCTGCGCGTCGGCCGGCGGCGGGGCGACAGGCTGTGTTTTTTGCGTGAACCAGAGGAAATAAGCCAGAAGCATCAGGTTGCTGACTATCAGTGCGGCGATCAGTTTGGTGGAGCGCTGATGTTGTGGCGGCTGAGGAATAAGAATTCTGTTCGTGACCGTATCGGGCTCGAAGGCTTGCCGTTCCCGCTCTGATTTGCGCAGTGCATTCAAGATATAAGACATATTAATCCTTGATTTCCAAGTGTGGCGAGTTTCCGGCGCCGGTGCTGTTGTCCAGGTGAATCAGGGTACGGGCGCCCGCTATGCCGTCGGCCGTTAAATGATGCTGCCGCTGAAAGTCAATCACCTGCGCCTTAAGCGCCTCGTCAAAGAACGGCGATTCGCTGGTATCGATGCCGGTTCCCGCTATGGCGCTTAGCTGCTGGCGCAGCCAGGGCACGTTAGCCGATGCCTGATGCGGGATAATTTCCGTCATATCCGGGTGCGGCGGCTGCCAGAGCACCAGATAATAGCCGTCCCATAAACTCAGCACGTCGGCCAGCGGAAACGTTAAATCATCATTGAAGCGGATGACGGGCTGCCCCTTACGGATGCCGGTCAGCAGCGCATAACGTTTTTTCTCGTCGGCTAACGAGAACTCCAAAATAGCGGGACGGTCAAGCTCCAGCACATCCTTCCAGGGGGCCTTGGCGAACAGGCAGTGAAGACCGACCGTTTTCATGTAATTGCAGTCGACCCGGCTGTTGGCCGGAACGGCTTTCTTCCAGACTTTGAGTGCCTGGATCATGGCCGGGTTCAGCGACAGCGACGGATCGTCGAGCCAGGCGCTAAAGGGTTTCACTTCGAGTTCAGGCGCTACAGGCCCAGGTTTGGGCGCCGGTTGCGGGGTTTTTATGGCCGGCTTTGAATCCGCTGCCGGGAACTGGCCCGATAATATGAGCTTGGCGTGATGATCCGCGGGTTGCCGCTGGCTGAAAAAATAAATGCCCGTCGCGATGCCGCCAATAAACATTAGCGCTATCGCAGCGTTGACGTAACGGCGGGGCCTGTCCGGCGCCAGCGTCTCCCGGGCCGCGCGCGTGATGATGTCGGGCGAAATGACATGGGCATTGGTCGCATAAGCGCCCAGCAGGGCGCGGTCGCAGAGAATATTGATGAGCCTTGGAATGCCTGAGGAAAATTGATAAATCTTGCGGACGGCGCTGTCCTTGAAAAGGCCGGGGCTGCCGTTGCATACGGACAGGCGATGATGGATATAGGCCCGTGTCTCATCAAGCGACAGCGGCAGCAAATGATAGCGGGCTGTAATGCGCTGGTTGAGCTGGCGCAGTTCCTTCCGGTTCAGCAATTGTTTCAGCTCAGGCTGCCCGACCAGAATGATTTGCAGCAGTTTTGTCTTGCTGGTTTCCAGGTTGGTCAGCAGCCGGACTTGCTCCAGCACTTCCAGGCTCAGGTTCTGGGCTTCATCGATCAGCAGCACGGTGCGCCTGCCGTTGGCATAGGCCGTGAGTAGGTATTGGTTGATTTTGTCGATGAACGTCTTCAGCGTTTGCCGGTTTTTGTCATAACCAATGCTCAATTCGTCGCAGATCGAGGCCAATAATTCGACGGCATTGAGTTTTGGGTTTAAGATCAAGGCGATATCGATATTGACGGGCAATTGCTGCAACAGGCAGCGGCACAGCGTGGTCTTGCCGGTGCCGACTTCACCGGTCAGGGCAACGAAGCCGCCGCCCATATTGATGCCGTATAGCAGGTGCGCCAAGCCTTCCTGGTGACGCGCGCTCATATACATGAAGTGCGGATCGGGAGCTATCGAAAACGGTAATTCACTGAAATGAAAGTATTGCTGATACACGGTTCTGACTTCTTAGGCACTTTGAAATTATTGTCAATTATTCTAACCCACAACTGAAAAGAAGGTCTTAAATATGGGGCGATACGGACAAACTAAACGAAAAAAATCCAGCGGCGTTCTGGTTTGGCTGGTGCCTGTTCTGCTCGTCGCTGCGGGCATGGGCTGGTTTTATTACGATCTGCGCCAATCCGCCGATATTACTGAGCCGCAAATGCAAACGCAACCATTGGAACTGCCGCCGATTTCCGATAACAAGACGGAAACACAAGAGGCGCCGGCTCCGGCTGGCGCCGATATGACGGCGCCCGATGCGGACATCGTGCCGGATATCCCCGAAGAAGCCCAACAGGAAAAAGGGACTATCCTGCCCGATCTCGCTAATAGCGACGGACAAATACGCGAGGAGATCATCAGGATTTCGCCGGGGCTTGCCGAATGGCTCAAGGCCGACCAGTTGATCAGAAAATATGTCGTGATCGCGAACGATTTCTCGCAAGGCCAGCGGCTTGAGAAGCATATGGCTTTTCTCAGGCCCGGCCAGCGGTTTACGGCGGATGAGAATATGTTCATGACCCGGCAGAGCTATCAGCGCTATGACAAGCTGGCGGCGGCGGTCAACGCGCTGGATATCGAAGCGACGCTGGCCGTCTACAAGCGATTCAGGCCTTTGCTCGTGCAGATTTTTGCCGAATTCGGCTATCCCGAAGAATACAAGCTGGAAGATATCATCGCCAAAGCCGGGGCGGAAATCCTGGCGGCGCCGGTCATAGAAGCGCCCATTCCCCTGGTACAGCCTTCGGCGCTCTACAAGTTCGCCGATAGCGAACTGGAGGCTGCAAGCCCCGTACACAAGCAAATGCTGCGCATGGGGCCTAAAAACACCCTCATCATTCAAGAAAAAGTGCGTCTTTTGCTTGAAGGCTTGGTTAATTTGAAAGATTAGCCCGGCACTAAGGTAAATGCCGCGGGGACGAGGCCCGGCCGTCCCTGCGGGACAACGCGCTAAAATTCACTTCGCTCATTCTTGCCGGTTTTCACTAACCGGCAGGATAAGTCAAATCAGGCGAGCGCCGGTGTGGCGCTCCGCTCCACGGTGTCGGCCATACGGTTTTTTGCGGCTTGAATAATGCTGAGTCTGTGTATAATGTCCAGGTTCCATGACCTGTAAGCATTATCATGCTCATCCTGCACAGCTCCAATAAAACCGAGAATCTGGTAGCGCATCTGACCGCCGTGATTGAAAACGCGCCGCTGGCCTCGCCTTTTGCCAGGGAAGTTTTCCTGATTCAAAGCCAGGGCATGGAGCGCTGGCTGTCGCAACAGTTGGCGACTGAATTCAAAGTCTGGGGCAATTACGAGTTTCTGTTTCCGTACCGGTTTTTCAGTTCGCTGGCGCGCAAGATCAACCTTTCGCTCAGCGATGCGATTTTCGAGCGTAACATCATGCTCTGGCGGTTTGAAGCCCTGCTTCGCCGGTTGCAGGACGATGCCTACGGGCATGAATTCAAGGCCTTGAGACAGTATCTGGCCGGGGAGAATGTCGCCGTCAAACGCTATCAACTGGCGCGGCAGCTGGCGCAGATTTTCGACCAATACCAGATGATGCGGCCTGACATGCTGGCGCTCTGGCAGCAAGGACAATTGCTTTACCAATCCGAGACCGAGCGTTGGCAGAGAGCGCTCTGGCTGCTCGTGGCCGGGCAGATCGGCAGCAAGCACCGCGGCTCGCTGTGGCTGGACGTGATCGAGCGATTGAACCATGCCGAGGAAGGCGCTTTCGGCGACGCCGTGCCCGAGCGCGTGTCCGTGTTCGGGGTCAATACCATGCCGCCTTTGTTCCTGAGCTATCTGCAGGCCCTGTCCAGGCATTGCGATGTGCATTTTTTCCTGCTGAATCCGGCGCAGGAGTTCTGGGGCGATATCGAGAGCAGGCACCAGCGCGCCAAGCTGCAAACCGCCACGGGCCACCCGCTGCTGTCGACGCTCGGCCAGCAGGGGCGCGAGTTTCAAGAAATGATCCTGGAGCAGGTGCAATTCGATTTCGAACCCGCCAGTTTTGAGCTCAACGAAGCGCGCAACAATCTCCAACAACTGCAAAACGATATTCTGAACAACGCGCCGGAAAAGCGCGCGCTTCAGAAAGACGATTCGATCCGCATCCATGCCTGCCATTCGCGCATGCGCGAAGTCGAAGTCCTGAAAAATGAGCTGCTGCTGGCGCTGGAGCAGGACCCGACGCTGGAATTGCGCGACATCGTGGTCATGGCACCCGATATACAAGCCTATGAGCCGTTCATCGCGGCCGTGTTCGACGATATCCAGCACGCCATCGCCGACCGCAGCTTGCGCGTGAGCAATAATGCGCTGGAGGCTTTTATCCGCTTCCTGAGCTTGAGCCAGAGCCGCTTCGGCTGGCAAAGCGTGCTGGACCTGCTGGAGCAGCCGGTGGTCTATCCGGGTTTTGGGCTGTCCGAAACAGATCTGGAGCTGATCAAGCATTGGGTGCACGCCACGCAAGTGCGCTGGGGCAAATCGGCCAGGCACAGGCAGGAGCTGGGACTGCCCGAACTGGACGGTAATACCTGGCAGGCGGCGCTGGACCGGTTGCTGATGGGCTATGCGGTCGGCAGCGATGATGACTTTATCGATGATGTCCTGCCTTACTGCGATATCGAGGGCTCATCGGCACAGGCACTGGGCGGCTTGTGCGAATTCATGCAACTGGCGTTTCAGGCCAGCACGGAGCTGAAGCAGGCCAAAACCCTGAAAGCCTGGAGCGCGCAGCTTTATTATTATGCCGATCAGTTGCTGCAGGGCGCCGATCCGGTGGAGCGCCAGCAGTTGAACGAGCTGTTGGTCGAATTGTCGGCCGATGTGGCAGGCATCCATAATGACGATGTCGAGCTGCAAGTCGTCATCAGCTGGCTGGAAGGCACGATCTCCGAACGCAAATCCTCGCACGGCTTTTTACGCGGCCAGCTGACATTCTGCTCGATGCTGCCGATGCGCTCGATTCCGTTCAAAGTGATTGCTTTGCTGGGCATGAATGACGGCGAGTTTCCCAAAGTCGACCGCGCCCCGACCTTCGACCTGCTCAGCCAGCATTTCCGCAAGGGCGACCGCTCGCGCCGGGCCGATGATCGCTATCAATTTCTGGAAATCCTGCTGTCGGTTCGGCAGCGTCTGATCATGACCTATATCGGCCAATCGATCAGCCAGAATGACGCCATTCCGCCGTCCGTCATCATCAGCGAACTGCTCGACGTGCTCGAGGACAGTTACGGGCTGACCGGGCTGGTGACCAGGCATCCCTTGCAGCCTTTCAGTCCGCGCTATTTTGATGGCGCCTCTGATCTGTTCAGCTTTTCGGCGGCCGATTGCGCAACGGCCAAGGCCTTGTCGGCGACCAGGCAGGAGCCCCAGTTGTGGTGGCAGGGCGCGATCGCGAGCGAAGCCGGTGAAGTGATCGAGGTGAGCGAATTGTTTGCCTTCTTCCAGCATCCGCAGCGCTATTTTCTGCGGCGACAGCTGGACCTGCGCTTTGGCGGCATGGAAGCGAAGGCCGAGGAGCGCGAGCCTTTTGAAATCGGCATGCTGGACGGCTACGCCATCCATCACGACTGGATACGGCAGCAGCTGAGCGGTGCTTCCCCGTCGCTGAAAAAACTGCAGGCGCAGGGGCGCTGGCTGGCCGGCAGTCCGGGCGAGCTCGAGTTTGAGCGGCAGCAGAAATTGATCGCCGAGTTCGTCGAGCGCATCGAGCGGAAAAATCTGGGGCCGGTATTGGACGATCTGCCCGTCGACATCAAAGTCGGCAACTGCCGCCTGATCGGCAAGCTGGGCAACCGCCATCAGAACGGCAGCCTGTTCTATCGCTACGCCGATCTGAAAGGCAAGGATTTCATCAACGCCTGGCTGCATCATCTGATCATCAATCGCCTGGAGCCGCAGGCGACCTGCCTGCTCAGTAAAGACGAGGACCTGCTGTTTCTGCCCGAGCATTGCCAGCCCGAATACCTGCCCGAGCTGATCGAGATTTACCGGTTAGGCCAACAGCAGCCCGATGCATTTTTTGTCGAGCCGGCGCTGGCCTATGTCAGGCAGGCGCATAAATTGAACACCAGCGGCCGCGCGACGAAATCGGCGCTCGATACGGCCATGGAGCAACTGGCCAGAGCCGTCGAACAGCCGTACGAACCGGAGCTCAGGCGGCTTTACCACAATGCCGACGACATGGCGAAGGCGCTGGGAGAATCGTTCGAGCGGCAATGCCAAGCGCTGCTGCAGGACGTCTGGGCGGCGACGCATTCAGGATAATGAACATGCATGATTTCAACCCGATACAGACCGAACTGCTCAAAGGCGCCAATCTGATTGAGGCCAGCGCTGGGACGGGCAAGACCTATGCCATCGCGATGCTGGTGTTGCGCTTTGTCGTCGAGCAGGGCATGCAGATCGAGGAACTGTTGGTCGTGACTTTCACGAAGGTGGCGACCGAAGAACTCAAATCCCGTGTCCGGGCCAGGCTGGCCGAAGCCAAACGGGCGCTGGACGGGCGTTTCGGTGAGGTCGACAGCAATGTGGCCGCATGGCTGGACCAGCTCGGCATGGAACCCGAGCTGATCAGGCAGCGCCTGGAACTGGCGCTGCTGAATATCGATCAGGCCGGCATCTTCACGATTCACGGCTTTTGCCAGCGTATTCTCAGGGAGCATGCGCTGGAAAGCGGGCAACTGTTCGATGCCGAACTGACCAGCGATCTGGCCGAGATCAAGCAGGCCTGCGCGGACGATTTCTGGCGCCGGCAGATTTACAACCGTTCGGCCTGGGAGGCCTCGGTGCTGACGGCGGACTATAAAACCCCGCAGGACCTGCTGGCCAGCGTCGATTTCATCCCGGCTCACGTCACCGTTTATCCGCCCGATGCTCGACTGGACAGTCAATTGGCCGAATTGAAGCAGTTAGCGCAAGCGGCCAGAGAGGCGCTGGATGCTTGCGCGGAATCTTTGAGAGAAAGCTTTGCCGACGGCAAATTCAAGCCGAGCTATTGCGACAGCTTTGCCCAACATGTGCAGGCGCTCGGCGACTGGCTGCACGGCAGGACAGCGCAATTGCCCGATGCTGAGGCCTTGGCGGTGCTGACCGAGGACGGACTCATGGAAGGGCTGGACGGGCGCAGGCTGAGAGGGGACAAGAAAGCCGGCTATCTGGCCGATCTGGCGATCGACACGGCGCCTTTCGATGCGTTGGCCGAGGCCCAAGGCGCCATCACGCTGGCCTTGCGCCGCGCCCTGCTGGAAGCCTTGCATCTGGAGCTGGACAGACGGCTGCGGCAGATGAATGTCATGTCGTTCGACGACCTGATCACGCGCCTGTCGGAAGCCCTGCGCGGCGACGAAGGCGACTTGCTGATCAGAGAACTGCGGCAGCGCTTTAAAGTCGCGTTGATCGACGAGTTCCAGGACACCGACCAGAGCCAATGGTTTATTTTCTCGTCGCTGTTTGCATCGCCCGATCATTACTTGTACCTGATCGGCGATCCCAAGCAGGCGATTTATAAATTCCGCGGCGCCGATATTTATTCCTATCTGGCGGCGCAAAAACAGGCCCGGCATCAATTCACACTGGGGAAGAACTGGCGCTCGCATCCCGAACTGGTCGATGCCGTGAACACGCTGTTCAAGCGCGAACAGGCGTTCCTGCTTGAGGATCTGACGTTTAAGGCCGTCGAGCCGGCCGTGCCGGCGGCTGAACGGATGTTGTATCGGGCCGGCCGCGCGCTCGCGCCGATGGTGCTGTGGCAGTTGCCGCCAAGCGATGCCAAGTCGAGCCACTGGAGCGCCGGCAAGGCGGCCGGCGAGATCAGAAACGCGGTCGTCGATGAAATTCTGCAATTGCTGGGCGGCGACTACACGCTGGCCAGAAAGATCAATGACGAGGTCGTGGCGGGAAAGCTCGAGCCCAGGGATATCGCGATTCTGGTCCGGACCAATACGCAGGCCCGCGATTATCAAACGGCGCTGCGCAATGCGGGCGTGCCGTCGGTATTGAACAGCACCGAATCCGTGTTTGCCTCGCCGGAGGCTTCGGATTTGTATGTCTTATTGCAGGCCGTGGCGCACCCAGGCGAAGTCGGCCTGTTAAAGCAGGCATTGGCCTTGAGCTGGTTCGGGCTGGACGGCCGCGGGCTTTATGAGCTGATTACTAGCGAGACGGAGATGGATGCGCGCCTGGCGCGGTTTCTAGGCTATTACCAGGATTGGCAGCAAAAGGGGCTGATGGTCATGATGCAGCAGTTGCTGGCACAGGAGGCCATCCGGACGCATCTGTCCGCGACCGTCATGGCCGAACGGCGCCTGACCAATTTGCATCATCTGATCGAGCTGGTGCAGCAGGCCGCCGTTGACGAGCATCTGGGCATCAATAAAACTCTGGATTGGCTGCAGGCGGCCATCGCCAAGGCCGAGCAGGACAGCAGCAGCGCCGACGACCGGCAGTTGCGGCTCGAAAGCGACGAGGAGGCAGTCAAGATCATCACGATGCACCGCTCCAAAGGGCTGGAGTATTCGGTCATCTTCTGTCCTTATCTGTGGCAGCGCAGCGGCCGGCTGAACAGTGAAAAGCGGCTGATCAAATGCCATGACGACAGCCGGGTGGTCGTCGACCTGGGGTCGAAGGATTTCGACCGGCGCAAGGCCTTGGCGCTGGCCGAAGAGCTGGCCGAGGATCTGCGCGTGTTTTATGTGGCCGTGACGCGGGCCAAATCGCGCTGTTATATCGCCTGGGCCGATGTCAGGACCGAGAAGGCGGCCAATGATTCGGCCATGGCCTGGCTGCTGGATCTGGCCGATGCCGATTTTGCCGCGCAGCAGGCAAAATTCAATGCGTTATGCGAATCGGATTCGTTTGAGTATCGGTTGCTGGAAGTGCCGTGCGAATTAAGTGGCAGTTATCAGCAGCGCATTAAGCCGTGCGATTTACAGGCCAAAAAACGGAAAAGATCGCTATACACGCACTGGCAGATGAGCAGCTACACGGCCTTATCCAGCCTGAGCCTGCACGATGCGCCCGAGTTGCCCGAGGACAAGGCAGGCGAAACGCAGCGGCTGGAGCCTGAAAAGGACAAGCTGGCGCTGCCGCGCGGCGCGCATACCGGCAATGTCGTGCATGCGTTGCTGGAGAATGTGGCGTTTACCGATCTGGCCCGGCGCAGGGATATCTCGAAATTGCGCAATCAGATCTGTCAGCGTTATGGCCTGAGGCTGGAAACGCCGGAGCTCATTGATGAGTTGTTGCAAGCCGTCGTCACAACGCCGCTGTCCGATACGGACGCAGCTTTCCGCCTGATGAATCTGAAAGAAAGCCGCTGCTTGAAGGAGATGCCGTTCTATCTGTCCATGCGGCTGATCGACGTCAGACAGATCAATCATATCCTGCTCGATACGCCGGTCTTTCAGCCCTTGACCGGTAAGCAGATGTGCGGCTATCTGACCGGCTTTATCGATCTGGTCTGCGAGCATGAAGGGCTTTATTACCTCATGGACTACAAGACCAACAGCCTCGCCGATTATAACCATGAAGCCTTGGTCCAGGCTATGCGCGAGCATAATTACGGCCTGCAGTACTGGATTTACACTGTGGTGCTGCATCGCTACCTGCAAAAACGCCTGCCGGATTACAGTTACGAGCGCCATTTCGGCAGTGTGCTCTATCTGTTCGTGCGCGGCATGCAGCCGGAGCTGGCCATGAGCGGAATTTATCAGGACCGGCCGGATCTGGCCAAGGTCGAAGCCTTGGCCGCACTGTTTGGAGGGTAAGATGCAGGAACAGGAAAGAACCATCAGTCGGTTGGATATTGCTTTCGCCCGCTTTCTAGGCCAGCGCTGCAAGCTCAACGCCGAAGACAGGCCGCTGTTTGAAAACATAGTGATGCGTTTGTCGCATGAGCAAAGCCAAGGGCACAGTTGTATTCAGCTGGCAGAGAAAGAGCGCGGGCTGGCTCTGGCTTCGGGGCTGGCGGCCGTGCCCAGCCAGTCCATGGCGCCATTGCCCTTGGTGCTTGAGCGGAACCGCTTGTATCTGCACCGCTATTGGGATTATGAGAGTCGTTTGGCAAGGCAGATCAAAGCCATGGCGCGGACGAAGCCTGTCGTGGAGGGGCTTGATGCGGCGCTGGAGCGGTATTTTCCGGCGTTGTCCGATGAAATCGATTGGCAGCGCGAAGCCGCCAGAATGGCGCTTGAACGCGGATTCAGCATTATTACCGGCGGCCCAGGCACGGGCAAGACGACGACCGTGGTCAAGATTCTGGCTTTGATGCAGGATCTGGCCCCGGAGCCGCTGCTTATCGCTTTAGCGGCGCCGACAGGTAAGGCGGCCATGCGCCTGCAGGAATCGATAGGCAAAAACAAGGCGGCGCTGCCATGCTCCAAGTCGGTCAAGCAGCTTATCCCTGAAACGGTAACCACGCTGCATCGCTTGCTGGGCGCCATGCCTCCGTCCCCGTATTTCCGGCATAATGCCGGCAAACCCTTGATTCATGATCTGGTCGTGGTCGACGAGGCCTCCATGGTCGATCTGGCGCTGATGAGCAAGCTGGCCGATGCCTTAAAACCCGGCGCTGGCTTGATCTTGCTCGGCGATAAGGATCAGCTGGCTTCGGTCGAATCGGGCGCCGTGCTGGCCGATTTGACTGCGATTCTGCCAGACTGCACACTGGAGCTGAAGAAATCGCACCGGTTTGACGGGAACATCAAGAAGCTGGCGGCTGCCGTGAACCAGCAGCAGGCCGATGTCGCCTGGCAGGTGCTGCAGGGCGAAGACCGGAACATAACGCTGCTGGACCAGGAACCGGCCGATTATGTGGCCGGGCAGCAAGTCGATTATCTGCAACTGATCAAGTCTTCCGCGACCTTTGATACGATTTATCGCGCATTCAGCCGCTTTCAGGCGCTATGCTCCAACCGCTATGGCAAAAACAGCGTCGCCGAGATCAATCATCTGGTCGAGCAAAAACTCGCTGCGCAAAAACTGATCCATGTGTCCGGGCTCTGGTATGTGGGGCGACCGGTCATGGTCACGCAAAATAATCCGGCCTTGCAACTTTACAATGGCGATATCGGCATTTGTCTGCCGGATAAGGAGCAGGGCGGAAAGTTGATGGTGTTCTTCCAGCGCCCCGACGGCAGCGTTAAAAAATACTTGCCCGCGCGCGTGCCGCATTGCGAGACCGTGTTTGCGATGACGATACACAAAAGCCAGGGATCCGAATTCGAGGAGGTGCTGATTGCTTTGCTCGATGTGGTTAATCCCGTGCTGACCAAGGAATTGCTCTACACAGCCATAACCCGGGCCAGAAAAACCGTCAAGCTGGTGGCCGATGAAGCGGTGTTTGCCGCTACGGTCGGGCGGCGGGTTGAGCGCATCACCGGTCTGGCCGATAAATTCAAATCCGAACCATAAGATTGATGCGCGCAGACGTTAAAAACGGTAGCTGGAACTTCGCTTACGCGAAATCCAAAATCGCATGCGCTTATGCTTGCAAACCATATTAAATATGGCCCGGCAATGTCTGGAAATATTAATAATTTCGCTGAACTGAAAATTTAGCCAGCAGAATCAGTGCGTCTTTGTAGACCGAATCGGGCAGGACGCTTAAAGCGTCGACCGCTTTTTGCGCTTCTTCATCGGCGCGGCGCTCGGTATACTCAATCGCCTTGGTGCTCTTTACGACGGCATAGACTTCATTGAAGGCATCGCGATTGCCGTTTTTGACCGCATTGATCACGATGCTGGCCTCACTGGCATTGCTGTGTTGAATGGCATAAATCAATGGCAGGGTCGGTTTGCCTTCGGCAAGATCGTCGCCGAGGTTTTTGCCTAGCTCCTCCTGATTGGCTTTGTAATCCAGCGCATCGTCGATGAGCTGAAAAGCGATGCCGAGATGCTGGCCGTATTTTGCCAGGCCTTCTTCCACTTCCGCGGGAGCGTTGGAGATGACGGCGCCGAGCCGGGTTGCGGCGCTGAACAGGATGGCTGTTTTTCTGGAAATGACTTCGAGGTATTTTTCCTCGGTGGTCTCGGGGTTGTTGCAGTTCAGAAGCTGTAGAACCTCGCCTTCGGCAATAGCGGTTGTCGTTTTGGACAAAATTTCCATGACGCGCATATTGCCCGTGCGTACCATCATTTCAAATGCGCTGGAATAGAGGTAATCGCCAACCAGTACACTGGCCGCATTGCCCCAGACCGCATTGGCCGACTCCTTGCCGCGTCTGCGGTCCGAGTCGTCAACCACATCATCGTGCAGCAATGTGGCGGTATGGATGAATTCAATGACAGCGGCGAGCACCAGGTGATTATCACTAGCGCCGCCCAGGGCCTTGGCGGCAAGCAGCAGCAACATCGGGCGCAGTCTTTTGCCGCCGTTGCCGATAATATAATGGCCTACCTGATTGATCAAAATAACATCGGAACTTAACTCGTTAATGATAAGCTGGTCGACCGCCTTGGCTTCAGAGATGGTTAAATTCTTGATCGAATTAAAATCAATGGGCGCTGATGCGTCCGATGTGGATTGTGATGCCATTATTAGTGCTGCGTGTTTAAATTGTTATTTTTCATGATGATAGCTATGAAATACAAAGCCGTTAAGCTATTATAACTTAATACAAAGTTAATCGCCCATGCTATTGAATAAACTATAGTGGTGTCAATAGCCTTCTTGTGTTATTTTATTCACGAATTAGGGGTCGGTTGATTTTAAATTTGACTTGACTTAGTTTTAAAAATAAAATTGTCTGTTCACTTTAAACAGATTAATGCTTGATGGAGCTTGCGCAGATGTATGCGGTAATTCAAACAGGTGGTAAACAGTACCGGGTAGAAGAAGGTACGACCTTAAAAATAGAAAAACTTGAGCTTGGAACAGGCGACAGCATTGAATTCGATAAAGTGCTGATGGTTCAGTCAGGCGGCGATGTCAAAGTTGGTCTGCCTTTCATCGAAGGCGGCAAAGTGACAGCGACTGTTCTGTCTCAAGGTCGGCATAAAAAAGTCAAAATTATTAAATTCAGAAGACGTAAGCACCATATGAAACACATGGGGCATCGTCAATACTATACAGAAGTCCAGATCACTGGCATTTCTGCTTAATGATAGGAGTTACAGATGGCTCATAAAAAGGCTGGTGGCAGTACGCGTAACGGACGCGACTCTAATGCGAAGAGACTGGGTGTCAAACGTTTCGGCGGCCAGGTTGTGGCGGCGGGAAATATCATCGTTCGTCAACGTGGAACGCACTTTCACGCAGGCGACAATGTCGGTTGCGGAAAAGACCATACATTGTTTGCAACAGTTGGCGGTAAAGTGGTTTTTCAGGTTAAAGGTCCTAAAGGCCGTAAATTTGTCAGTGTAGTTGCTGCATAAGATTTACAAGCCGCTTATGGCGGTAGTATGGTTGTCTAAAAAAGCTCCGCTCGTTAATAGTGGGGCTTTTTTTGTTTTTATCGGCAAGCTTTGAATGCGGCGGCGAGATTTATGAAATTTGTTGATGAAGCGGAAATTCGTGTAGAAGCGGGTGACGGCGGTAACGGTAAGGTCGGTTTTCGCCGCGAGAAATACGTGCCGTTGGGTGGTCCCGATGGCGGCGATGGCGGCGATGGCGGCAGTGTTTATCTGGTCGCGGCTGAAAACGTAAACACTCTGGTTGATTTTCGCTATCACTCGGTGCATAGGGCCGAGCGCGGGCAAAATGGCATGGCCCGCAACTGCACAGGCAAGAAAGGCGAGGATTGCTATGTGCAGGTGCCTTTGGGTACGCGTGTTACCGATGCAGAAACAGGCGAGGAAATGGGTGATCTGACCAAGGTCGGGGAAACATTGTTGGTGGCCAAGGGCGGTTTTCACGGTTTGGGCAATACCCGTTTTAAAAGCAGCGTTAACCGGGCGCCGCAGTATGCCAGCAAAGGCACCGAAGGCGAGCATCGCAGGCTGCATCTGGAGTTGACGCTGATTGCCGATGTCGGTTTGCTCGGCATGCCTAATGCGGGCAAGTCCAGTCTGATACGGGCGGTATCGTCAGCCAGACCCAAGGTCGCGGACTATCCATTTACTACCTTGCATCCTAACCTGGGTGTGGTCAGGATCGATGACCAGCGCAGCTTTGTGATTGCCGACATCCCGGGCGTTATTGAAGGGGCGGCTGAAGGCGCGGGGCTGGGATTGCAGTTTCTCAAGCATCTGTCGCGCACCGGCTTGCTGCTGCATCTGGTTGATGTCGAGCCTTATGAGAGCGCGGACTCGCCGGTTGAGGCGGCGCGCAAAATTATCCGTGAAGTCGAGAAATGGAGCGATGATTTGGCTCATAAGCCGCGATGGCTGGTGCTTAACAAAATAGATAGATTGCTTGATGAGGAAGTGGGTGAGCGTTGTCAGGCTATTGTTGATGAGCTTGGCTGGTCAGGTCCGGTATTCAAGATTTCGGCAATTAATGGGGATGGTACTAGAGAATTAATGTTTGCCATCATGGAATTTTTGGAACAGCAGCGGCGGGAAGAAAGTGAGCAGGAGTAATTTTGCAAAAGTCAAACGGATTGTCGTAAAAATAGGCAGTTCTTTGTTGACGGATGGTGGGCGAGGGCTCAATAAGCCGGCTATTGCGGCTTGGGTTAGGCAAATGGCTGCATTAAGGCGGCAATCAATAGAGGTGTTGCTGGTTTCTTCGGGATCGGTGGCTGAAGGCATGTGCCGTCTGGGCTGGAAAGTGAGGCCCAAGACATTGCATGAGTTGCAGGCGGCGGCATCGGTGGGGCAGATGGGGCTGGTGCGCGTGTTTGATGATAATTTTCAGCAGCACGGGTTGCATGCGGCGCAGGTATTGCTGACGCATGACGATTTATCGGACCGGCAGCGTTATCTGAATGCCAGAAGTACTTTGCTGACGCTGATCAGGATGGGCGTGGTGCCCGTTATTAATGAAAATGACACGGTTGCGACTGAAGAGATCCGCTTTGGTGATAATGATACGCTGGGTGCCTTGGTGGCGAATCTGGTGGAGGCGGATCTGCTGATCATCCTGACGGACCAGCAAGGATTGTTTACGGCTGATCCGAGTCTGTATCCTGATGCGGAATTGATCTCCGAAATCAGCGTCAATGACAGCCGGTTGGACATAGTGGCTGGCGAGAGTCGTAGCGGGCTGGGCCGCGGCGGTATGTATACCAAGGTGCGCGCGGCGCGCCTGGCTTCCAGATCAGGGGCTGCTACCGTGATCGCGGCAGGCGCCGTTGAAGACGTGATTACGGCTGTGATTGCTGGGACCGATCTGGGGACGCATTTATTGCCGGATATAGAGCCTTTGGTGGCCAGAAAGCGCTGGCTTGCAGGGCAGTTGCAGGTCAAGGGAAAATTGGTTCTCGATGCGGGGGCGGTTCGGGTCTTGAAAAGTAACGGCAAGAGTCTGCTCGCGGTCGGCGTCAAGTCGGTGTCGGGCCGGTTTGAGCGTGGCGAGCTGGTTTCGTGCGTGGATGAGAGCGGTCAGGAAATCGCCCGGGGGCTTGCCAATTATGGCAGGGCGGATGCAGAACTGATTGCCGGCAAGAGCAGTTCCGAATTTGAAAGTATTCTAGGTTATGCCGATGATTCGGAAATGATACACCGCGACAACATGGTGTTGATATAGAAGAGGCAAAGAAAAAGGCCGTAACTCGATATCGAGTCCGGCCTTTTTCAGTAAGTCTAACGCGGATTAGGCGATAGATTTTACTTTTGAATTCAGTCTGCTTTTGCTGCGAGAGGCTTTATTTTTATGGATAAGGCCTTTGTTTACTGCTGAATCGATAATGGGCACAACAGTCCTGAAGGCGGCTTGCGCTTTTTCTTTGTCGCCCGCGTTAACTGCGGCAATAACTTTTTTTACGAACGTACGTAAATTGCTGCGTTGTCCTGCGTTGCGAATACGGCTTTTTTCCGCTTGTCGCGCACGCTTTTTAGCTTGTGCTGTATTAGCCATAATTTCTCGATTTTTGCTATGTGAGTTAATAAGACCGCATATTATCTTTTTAAATGCTATCATTGTCAAAAAATTAATACCTTAATTAAGGAGCAGCTTTGAGCAGGCAGCTTTTCAAATCAACCGCCGTCGTAGGCAGCATGACCATGATTTCGCGTCTGCTGGGGTTTGTCCGGGACATGCTGATAGCGCGGCTTTTCGGCGTCGATCTGGCAACCGATGCGTTTTTCGTCGCATTCAAAATTCCGAATTTTCTGCGGCGCCTGTTTACTGAAGGGGCATTTGCACAGGCTTTTGTTCCAGCGCTGTCAGAGTACACGGAACGCGGCAGTCAGGCGGCGTTAAAGCAATTTGTCGATAGAACGGCCGGAGCCTTGGCGCTGGTTTTGATGCTGGTCACGGTTCTCGGCATGATTGCCGCGCCTGTGCTCATTACCTTGTTCGCTCCCGGTTTTATCTGGAAAGGTTTGCAATATGAATTGGCCGTGCAGATGCTGCGGATTACTTTTCCGTATCTGTTTTTTATCTCGTCGGTGGCATTTGCAGGCAGCATCCTGAACTCGCACGGCAAGTTTGCCATTCCGGCCCTGACGCCGGCATTGCTGAATATCTGCATGATCGCCGCTGCAATCTGGCTGGCGCCTTTGATGACCGAGCCGGTTGTCGCGTTGGCCTGGGGGGTTTTTATCGCAGGCGTGGCGCAATTGTTGTTCCAGATGCCGGCCTTGATGCGTTTAGGTCTGGTTCCGCGGTTGCGGATTGACTTTAACGATACAGGCGTCAAGCGCATGATGGGGTTTATGCTGCCGGCGATTCTTGGCGTTTCAGCCACGCAGATCAATTTGCTGGTGGATACGCTGATGGCCTCGTTTTTAAGTGCGGGCAGCGTCTCCTGGCTGTATTATTCGGATCGTCTGGTGGAGTTTCCGCTGGGTATTTTCGGAATCGCGGTCGCCACAGTCATCTTGCCGAGCTTATCGAAAAATCATGCGGCCGACGACACGAGGGCGTTTTCGAATTCACTGGATTGGGGCTTGCGCCTGGTTTTACTGATCGGCATGCCGGCCATGACTGGACTGCTGATGCTGGCCGAGCCTATTTTGTCCACACTGTTTCAATACAAGGAGTTTGGCGCCGACGATGTGCATTTGGCCGGACAAAGCCTCATGGCTTACTCGGCTGGATTGCTGGGATTCATTCTGATTAAAGTACTGGTGCCCGGCTTTACTTCTCGGCAGGATATGAAAACGCCGGTTCGATACGGGCTGTATGCCATTATGGCCAATGTAATTTTAAACGCTGTGCTGATGTTTCCTATGGCGCATGCGGGGATCGCATTGGCGACCTCGCTAAGCGCATTTTTAAATGCGCTTTTGCTGTTAGGCAAATTGCTGAAAGAAAACGTTTATCGGCCGGTTGAGGGATGGGCATTGTTTTTCGCCAGAATAGTGTTGGCAAGCGCGGTTATGGCGGCCGCCCTGTATTATTTTGTCGATGCCGGTCAGTGGGGGGGGTGGGGTTCCATGGACAGGGTCATTCATCTGCTGATATGGATTGCGATAGGAGGCGTGATTTATGCGGCCACGTTGGGCCTGACCGGCTTAAGGTTCAGGCATTTGACCAGCAGACATGGCAGCAGTGCGTTCCAGTAGCGCTCTGTCGAAGCCGTAGGATTTTGTTATCGGATTTCTTGACCATGCCGGGATTTATGTTTTGAGTCCACATGAAATTACACGTGCTAGAATAAGAAATTTTTGATTTGCCACATTCATGCGTTTAATTAGAGGCCTATCTCATTTAGAACCGTTGGAAAACGGTTGTGTATTGACTATCGGGAACTTTGACGGTTTGCATTTAGGCCATAGAGCCGTAATCGAGAAGCTGGCGGCGCGCGGCAAGGCGCTTGGCCTACCGGTGGTCGTTATGACTTTTGAGCCGCAACCGCTGGAATATTTTCTGGGCAAAAACGCGCCGTCCCGATTGATGCGCTTGCGGGAGAAAGTGATTCAGTTTTTAACGCTGCCCGTTGATGATTTATTGATATTGCGATTTAATCAATACATTGCCAATTGTGACGCCGAACAGTTTATTTCGGATATCCTGATAAAAAAACTGAATGTCAAGCATCTGGTTGTCGGGGATGATTTTCATTTCGGCAAGGCCCGGCGCGGCAATTTTGCCATGCTTAAGGAAAAAGGCCGGACATTCGGTTTCAATGTCGAAGATACCGGGTCTTATTACGTAGATGGTCTACGTGTAAGCAGCACACTGATCAGGGACGCGCTGGGCGCCGGCGATCTGGCTGAGGCCGAGAGACTGCTGGGGCGCTGCTATTCAGTATGTGGGCGGGTCGCGCACGGCGACAAGCGGGGTAGGATGATGGGTTATCCGACAGCCAATATACGCATGTTTAGAAAAAATACCGCGGTTTCCGGCGTCTATGCCGTTACCATGACCGGCATAGATGACCGGGAGTTCGAAGGGGTGGCGAATGTCGGGACGCGGCCTACGGTCGATGGCGGCTCAAAAGTGATACTGGAAACACATTTATTCGATTTTGATAAAGAAATTTATGGGCATTACGTGGAAGTGCATTTCAAGCGGAAGATCAGGGATGAGATGCGTTTCCGGTCAATGGATGAGCTTAAGGCTCAGATAGTAAAAGATGTGGCTGATACCAAAAAGATTTTTGCTGATTTAAGAAACGTATGACGATGGATTATAAAAAAACACTGAATTTACCTAAAACCGCTTTTCCGATGAAGGCCAATCTGGCGCAGCGCGAGCCGGAGCGTTTAAAGAAATGGAATGAGGCCAGTCTGTATCGCAAAATCAGGGAGCAGTTTGCCGGCCGCCCCAAATTCGTCCTGCATGATGGCCCTCCCTATGCCAATGGAGAAATTCATATCGGTCATGCGGTCAATAAAGTCCTGAAGGATATCATTGTCAAATCGAAGACGCTGAGCGGTTTTGACGCGCCTTACGTACCTGGCTGGGATTGCCATGGTTTGCCCATCGAATTGATGGTGGAAAAGAAAGTCGGCAAGGCCGGCGTCAAGGTCTCCCCGGCAGTTTTCCGCAAGGCCTGCCGCGAGTATGCGGGCAAGCAGGTCGACATTCAAAAAGACGCGTTTGTCCGGCTCGGCGTGCTGGGGGACTGGGATAATCCGTATCTGACGATGGATTACGCCTTTGAAGCCGATATTGTGCGTTCATTGGGAAAAATCGGCGCGAAAGGCCATTTGACCAAGGGCGCCAAGCCCGTGCACTGGTGCACCGACTGCGGATCGGCGTTGGCCGAAGCGGAAGTCGAGTACGAAGACAAGCATTCGCCGGCCATCGACGTGCGCTTTCAGGTCATTGATGAAGAAGCCTTTATGGCGAGTTGCCACCATGTCCCCGAGCATGAAGGCACGGGGCCTTTGTCGGTCGTCATCTGGACCACGACGCCGTGGACGTTGCCGGCCAACCAGGGCGTGGCCTTGAATCCCGATCTTGAATACGCCGTCGTCCAGTGCGAGAAGAACGGCAACAGGGAGCGCTTGGTCATAGCGGAGGTTTTACTTAAAAATGCGATGTCGCGCTATGACATCGAAAACTACCATGTGATTGCTTATTGTAAAGGGGCGGCACTGGAGAGTCAGTTGCTGCAACATCCGTTCTATGACCGCCAGGTACCGATCATCCTCGGCGATCATGTCACGACCGATGCCGGTACCGGCGCCGTGCATACCGCGCCAGGCCATGGCCAGGACGACTATGTCGTCGGCCAGAAATACGGCTTGCCGGTCGACAATCCGGTCGGCAATGACGGCGTTTTCCTGCCCAATACCGAACTGTTTGCCGGCGAGCATGTGTTCAGCGCCAACGATCATGTGCTGGCTGTGCTCGAAGAAAGGGGCAAACTGGTGCATCAGGAGGCCATACTGCACAGTTATCCGCATTGCTGGCGCCACAAAACGCCGATCATTTTCCGGGCTACGCCGCAATGGTTCATTTCCATGGATAAAAACAGGCTGCGCGAGCAGGCGCTGAACGAAGTCAAGCGGGTGGCCTGGATTCCGGAATGGGGACAGGCGCGCATTGAAAGCATGATGGAAAACCGCCCCGACTGGTGTATTTCACGCCAGCGCACCTGGGGCGTGCCGATCGCCTTTTTTGTCCACAAGGAAACCGGTGAATTGCATCCGCGCACGCCCGAACTGATCGAGCAGGTGGCACAGCGTATTGAGCAAAAAGGCATAGAAGCCTGGTTTGAACTGGAGAAGGAGGAACTGCTGGGCGAGGAAGCGGCTTCATACGAAAAGATGACCGATACGCTGGATGTCTGGTTCGATTCCGGCGTTACGCATGCTTGTGTTCTCAATAAGCGTGAACAGCTGGTATTTCCGGCTGACTTGTATCTGGAAGGTTCCGATCAGCATCGCGGCTGGTTTCAGTCGTCCCTGCTGGCCTCGACGGCCATGAATGATGTCGCGCCCTACAAGGCCGTCTTGACGCACGGCTTTACCGTGGATGCGGAAGGCAAGAAGATGTCCAAGTCCAGGGGCAACGTGGTCGCGCCGCAGTCGGTCATGAAAGAACTGGGCGCCGATGTCCTGCGCTTATGGGTGGCATCAACCGATTATCGCGGCGAAATGTCCGTATCCGACGAAATCCTTAACCGGACCTCGGACGGCTACCGGCGCCTGAGAAACACGGCCAGGTTCCTGCTGTCGAATCTGGACGGCTTCGATCCGGCCCGGCATTTGGTCGAGGCAAAGGATTTGCTGGCATTGGACCGTTGGGTCGTGGACAGGGCCTATGCGCTCCAGGAAGAGATCAAAGCCGCTTATGAGAGCTATCAGCTTCAGCCTATTTTTCAGAAAGTGCATCATTTTTGCGTGATTGATCTGGGCGGTTTTTACCTGGATATCATTAAAGACCGTCAATACACGGCCAAGGAGGACTGCCTGGCCAGGCGCTCGGCTCAGACGGCCATGTATCACGTGCTGGAAGCTCTGACCCGCTGGCTGGCGCCGATCATCAGCTATACGGCCGATGAGATCTGGAGCTATATGCCCGGCGAGCGCAGTGAATCGGTATTCCTGGAAACCTGGTATCAGGGTCTGTTCAAGCTGGACGATGAAGCCGCGATGAATCGCGAATTCTGGCAGAAAGTCATGGCGGTCCGAACGGCGGTCAGCAAGGAACTGGAGAAGAGTCGGGGACGGGGCGAGATAGGCGCTTCGCTCAATGCCGAGGTTGAGCTGTATTGCAACGCGGATTACTTCGGCGCTTTGAATCGCTTGGCCGGTGAATTGCGTTTTGTCTTTATCACATCGAATGCCACGGTCATGGCAGATCAGGTTTGCCCCGACGATGCAGTTCAAACCGAGATTGACGGCGTCAGGTTAAAAGTTGTCGTGTCCGGGCATAAAAAATGCGTGCGCTGCTGGCATCAGCGCCAGGACGTGGGGACACATGCCGATCACCCTGAACTCTGCGGTCGTTGTGTCGAAAACGTGGCAGGCGCCGGCGAAAACCGACAATTTGCGTGAGTATTATGTTGAAATGGTTATGGTTGTCATTATTGGCAATAGTTCTGGATCAGGGCAGCAAGCTTGCCGTAGATAGCTCGATGCAGCTTTACGAGTCCATCCCGGTCATGCCGTACTTTAATCTGACTTATGTGCATAATCCCGGCGCCGCTTTCAGCTTCTTGAGCGAAGCTGGCGGCTGGCAGCGCTGGTTTTTTGCAGGGCTGGCCTTGGTGATCAGCGTGGGCATCACGATCTGGCTGGCCAGGCTGAAAAAGCATGAGACGTTGCTGGCTGTCGCGTTGGCGCTGGTCCTGGGCGGCGCAATCGGCAACTTGATTGACCGGTTGTTGTATGGTTATGTTATCGATTTTCTCGACGTGTATTATGGATCCTGGCACTGGCCCGCTTTTAATATCGCCGATTCCGCCATTACCCTGGGCGTTATCCTGATGCTTGCCGAATCATTCGGCTTCGGGCGATCCAGGCATGCCGACTATGCATGATGCCATCAGGTATTCAATAAACTGAACAGTTTCCGCCAATCGAAAGATGCGCCCGGGTCGGTTTTGCGTCCGGGCGCGATATCGCTGTGGCCTGTAATGCGATCTACTGATAATTGAGGATAGGTTTCAAGCAATAGCTGAATCACCACTGCGAGTTGCTGATACTGTGCTTCCGTATACTCAATCAGCTCGGTTCCTTCAAGTTCTATGCCGATGGAAAAATCATTGCACCGCTCCCGACCTTTATATTCCGATTTCCCTGCATGCCAGGCGCGTTTGTCAAACGGTACATATTGCACGATTTCGCCTGTCCGCCTGATCAGCAAGTGCGAAGATACAGTCAGCTGGTGGATATCTCTGAAATAGGGATGTTTGTCCGGGTCGAGTTGATTGCAGAAGAGCTGATCAATATAAGGCGTGCCGAATTCATTCGGAGGCAGGCTGATGCAATGTATAATCAATAAGGAAATATCCGAAGGATCGGTCCTCTCATCAAAGTTTGGCGAAGGGATTCGGGTGATGTCAGTCAGCCAATGGCGATCTATTTTCATGGAATGAATCAGAAAAGGAAATAACGGGAATGAATCACAGAATTCACGATAAAAATGCGTAATATTTATCAAAATAAAAGTTCAGGCACAGTCTTGGGTTGACAAAGACTGATAATTTATTTAGTGGAAGATACATGGCGATGAACATACGGCAATATATAGACATAAGCAAAAGTACATCGAATAATGCCGAAATTCTAGCTGAACTCAAGCCGGCTTTTTATCACTACTATGAGCAGTTGGTTGACGATTGTTGTATGCGAATTGATCTCGAATTCGGACTGCAATCAAGCAAGGTTCGCGAAGAAGCGGATTACGGAAAACAGCTGGAACATGTGCATTCAATTCAGAGAAAAATTAAGCAAAATTATTTGCTTAAAGTAGGCGATGCTTTCCAGGCTAGCCGCCGAAAAACAATAAACGATCAAGATCAGGACATGGATATGGCCGCGGCCTCGCTAACTAGTGATGCTGTAGTCGTGGAAGGTGATGCGGTTGCCTCGATTATCAGTAACTGTGAACATTCCTTTCAGGACCAATTGTATCAGTTGAATAGGCTGCTTTCAGTTAAAATGGGAGTGCAAACCTTCTCTGATCGTCATAATCCTGTCTCTCCGGCAAATCTGGTTCATGCTTTAGTTGAGGTAATTAATGCACTGAAATTAAACACTAAGTCCAGGGTTGCTGTCTATAAATCATTTGAAGATCGTGTGTTTAGCCAGTTGGGCTTTATTTACAGCGAATTGACCAGGCAGTTCGAGGTAGAGCGTGCAGCGTCCGCATATGATATCGTCGAAATCAGGGAAGCAATTGAATCGCCTGTTGTGAGTAGTGAATTGATCAGTGAAGAATTTCAGGCATTGCAGAACAAGCTGGACCAGTGGCGTTCAATGCAAGCCCCGTCAGCTTACGATTTGGTTCCGAAACCCGACAGCGCAGCCACTTATGAGCATTTTGAAATAATCCATGCGCTGGAAATTCTCGGTCAGCTTTATGTTTTTGAGCCTGACAATCGAGGATCCGAGAAACCCCTGAAATGGCGAGTCATCAAAAAGCTTGAAGAGCTGAATTTCGGCGGCGATATCAAGAGCTTGGCCAAATGCGATGAAGATGTTCTGGATTTAGTGTCTTTGATTTTTAGGGAAATTGACAGTGATGCCTTGCTGGCAGATGCGATAAAGTCCGCCTTGCTTCAGTTGGAAATGCTCTGGGCCGCGGTCACGCTGGGGCAATACAGCGTCTTTGCCGGTACGGATAATCCTGTCAAGCGCTTACTGAATGATTTGTTTGCAGCAGGGCTATTTTTAAATCTGGCTGATCATAGTGACCGCCTGATTTACGAACGCATTGCTGACATCGTAAAGACAATAACCAGGGACGGTGGGTCTGCGCTGATTCGATGGGCAAATGAGGCGAGTGATTTTGGGCGCTATCTGGAAAAACACAAGCAGCGGGTTCAGATTCTTGAGGATCGCTCCAAGCAATTAATGCAAAACAAAGAATCGCTGGAGATGAGTAAAAAAGCCGTGGCCAAGGCTATTGATGACAGCATGCAAGGAAAGGAACTGCCGGCGGTTATTGTCGAATTTCTGCATGATGTCTGGCAGCATGTTTTGCTGGTTGATCACGTACGCAAAAATGAAGAGCCGGAACTTTGGAAAAAATCAGTACGGGCAATGGAAGAACTGGTCATCAGCGTGTTGCCTCCGGCAAATGAAAATGAAAAAAAGCGGGTATTAAAATTTTTACCCAGCATGATCAAAGAACTAAGGCACGGCCTGGATCGTATTTCATACGATAAGAATGCACAGTCACGCTTCTTTAAAGATCTTGCGGTACGGCATATCATATTGATGGATAATAAGGATAAAAAGAGAGAGACTGGCGGTGCCAATAAATTGAGCCGAATTGCGGGACATAACGAGAGCGCCAGACCTGAAGTCATCATGGATGAGCATGTTGAACGGATAAAAAATATGGCTGAAAACAGCTGGGTTGCTTTCGGCTTCGAGCCGGAGCGGCAATGGGGCAAGCTGATATGGAAGAGTTCGGAAACCGAGAATATGCTGTTTGTCGGCAAAAACGGTGCAAAAATGCTGGAAGTTAAAGTCCAGGAACTGGCTGAAAAATTTAGACAAGGACAGGCCGCTATTGTAACCTTGAACGAAACACCCATCGTTGAGAGAGCGCTTTCCAAATTAGACAATTTATGACAGAACAATCAAAAATCGCAGAAGTAAGACCTTTTCTTGATGAAGATGTCGGTTCGGGGGATATTACGGCGGAAATCATTCCCGAAACCATGCATGCCGAAGCCGAGGTTATTACCCGGGAATCCATGGTGCTCTGCGGCCGGGCCTGGTTTGACGCGGTATTCAAGGCTTTAAGCGCCAACATCGACATTACTTGGCTGGCCGATGAAGGCGCAACGGTCAGTAAAGACACGCTGCTTTGCAAACTCAGCGGTCCGGCCAGAAGTCTGTTAACGGGAGAGCGCACCGCTTTGAACATTCTGCAGGCTTTGTCAGCCACTGCCACAGTCGCCAGGCAATATGCGGAGGCTGTCGCCGGCACCGATTGTAAAGTACTGGATACCCGCAAAACCATTCCGGGGCTCAGGAATGCGCAGAAATACGCCGTAGCCTGCGGCGGCTGCTACAATCATAGGATTGGCCTGTATGACGGCGTATTGATCAAGGAAAATCATATTATTGCGGCGGGCTCCATAGCCAAGGCTATTCAGGCGGCGCGCGCGAAAACATCGGCTCCCGTTGAAGTGGAGGTCGAGTCCTTGCATGAGCTGGAGCAGGCTATCGCGGCAAAGCCCGATCGTATCATGCTGGATAATTTTTCTCTCGAAGACATGCGGGCTGCAGTAAAGCTGAATACCAGCGCCGTAGAGCTGGAAGCTTCAGGCAATATCGACCTTGACAATATCCGCACGATTGCCGAAACGGGAGTCAATTATATTTCTATCGGTGCATTGACCAAGAATATCCGTGCCGTTGATTTGTCGATGCGCATTAAGCTGGCGGCCGACAATGATTGAAAATCCCGACAGTTTATTCAGGCAAATCAGCCATGGCATCTACGTAATAGGCGTCAGTGATGGCGTACATCAAAACGCCTTTACAGCGGCCTGGGTCATGCAGGTCTCCTTTGACCCGCTCCTTTTGGCATTGAGCATTAATCCCGAGCATTACTCCTACAAGTTATTGCAGGCGGGCGGTATCTGTACCGTCAATGTTTTGGCTCAAAACCAACAGTCCATTGCCGAGCATTTCGGCCGTCCCGGACTTAGGGACAAGATGGCTGGCTTTCAATGGCTGACAGGCAAAACCGGAGCGCCGGTTTTATCCGAAAGTCTTGCTTATTTTGACTGTGAAGTCAGTCATTATACTGATGCGGGCGATCATAAAATCGCGGTCTGTAGAGTCATTGATGCGGCAATGCTCAATCAAGGGCAGCCGTTATTATATGTCCAGACCGGGGATATGGACGGCAGCAGTGAGCTTTATGCGAAAGGCGCGGAATAAGTTCTTTTAGGACACATTAGCGATGGCGTTTTACGCCAGGCGATTATTAAAAATCCTGCGTTACTGATCCTGTACGGCACAAAACCGACGGCAGTCGCCTCAGTCAATATATTCATATTTCGTGACGATTTTTCTTACCCCAGGAATTCGCCGGGCTGTCTCTATGGCCGCCGCGCCCTCATTTTTATGCACCAATCCCATCAGGTAAACCACGCCGTTTTCGGTGATCGCGTTGACTTCCGTACCGTTGAATCCGGGTATGGTATTGATGGCGGCCAGCGCTGTTTTTAAGTTTTCGGTAATCGATGCATCGTTGGCGCGTGATTCATATGTGCTGGGTTCGGCAATAAGCACTGCATTATGTATCTGTTTTATATCAGGTACGGTGCGGACTATGGCAATGATTTTATCACGCAGGCGCGGGTTGGGCGCTTCACCCGTAACGAGGGCCATTCCGTTATAAGCGGTGACATTCACGTGGCAGTTTTCTTTTATTTCATCATCCGCTCTTAATTCTCGGGATGCCTTGGTTTCTATGAGTCGATCCATCGATACGATATCGCTGTGGCGGCGTTCGTGGATGGATGAGCCGGTTACGGCACAACCGTTCATGAGCAGGCTGATGACGAGCAGCGACAGAAATGGCAATAGATTGATTTTCATGGATTAACCGCCAAAGAGTTGATGGTCGATCAGGTCGCACAGGCAATGCGTAATCAGCATGTGCACTTCCTGTATGCGCGCGATTGAACTTGATGGCACGCGGATTTCTATATCGGTTTCATTCAGTAACGGCGCAATCATGCCGCCGTCATGGCCGGTCAGGGCGATGACCGAAATATCTTTATCGTGCGCAGTAGTGATGGCTTTGGCCAGATTGGCCGCATCGCTGGCATCGGTATATGCGACCAGAATGTCGCCGCTTTGTCCGAGCGCCCGGATTTGCTTCGCGAAAATTTCGTCGAAATGATAAGCGTTGGCTATGGCTGTGAGGGCGGTCGTATCCGTGGTTAAGGCGATGGCTGGCAATGAGGGGCGTTCGCGCTCAAACTGGTTGAGCATGGCTGAGGATAAAAACTGGGCATTGGCCGCCGAGCCACCATTTCCGCAAGCCAATATCTTTTTATCATTCAATAAGGCGGCGACCAGGCGTTGTGAGGCGAACTCGATAAGCTCGCAGAGGCTGGCCATGGCATCTTGCTTGGTCAGAATGCTGTCGGAGAAATGATTGATGATTCGGTCTTGTAGATTCATGAAAATGTTGGAATTAAAAGGCGTTTTGTATCCAATTTATAGCGCCATTGCCGGAAATCGCGACAACGTCAAAACGAATAGGTCTATCTGTTTTATTAGTCGATAAATAAAGATGGGTTGCTGCTATTATACGGGATTGTTTTTTCTGTGTAACACTCTCAAGCGCGCTGCCGTATTTATCGGTTTTACGAAATCTGACTTCAACAATCACCAGTGTCTGCTTATCAAGCATGATTAAATCGAGTTCGCCCTGTTTGCAACGGAAATTGCGGCAAACCGGCTGAAGACCCTGGGCAAGCAGGAAATGATAGGCCTGCTCTTCGGCGTTTTCCCCGCGGACTAAGTGGGCCGCTCTCTCTCTGAATTTATTCAGCATGGCCGTCCATCGGCGACAATTCCTGTGCGGGCTGATTTTCAGGCGCGGGAATTGTATCCGCCAAATTATTGATAGTGTCGATGAGCTCGGGCCGCCCGTCTACGAATCTGGCGCAGACCAGTTCGCGTTTAATGCGGCCGTCAAATGTCAGTAGTAAGTTTCCGGTGGCGCCAGGATAAGGAGAGATATCGAGCTTATCTAGCTGGCCAATCAGGTCATAGGCATCGATACCCATGGCGATCAGGCGCAGATAAGGGCTGGTGAATTGTCTCCAAATGTCTTGCAAGGAACTCATGCTGAGACCGTTCTGATCAGAGCCGAGCAGCCAGGGCGCATCGCAAAATGTTATTTTGTTGAGGTCCTGGTCTAGCGTTGGATTGGGCTGTCCGCTGTAAACAGTCGGCAGCGCATAAACAGGTAGACTGCCGGCCTGATAATATTGCAGTTGCGGGTTGATCAGGCGCGCTTCACCGCTATAAGCGCTTAACAAGAGCGCATCGGCATCTTGTCGCCGCCGGGGGGTATAAGTCGCCGATGGGATCAGTCGGCTGATTTTATGATAGCGGCTCTCGCTTTCATCGAGATTGAGCAACTTTTTAATGGCCGGGGAAATGTCGGTGCTCTTGGGGTTATAGGTTTGCGACTCAAGAATTGAATGCTCGGCTCCTGGCCAGTTTTCCGCAAAATAACTGGCCATGCGTTTGCCTTGGTCATTTTCCGGAATCAGCAATAATGCTTTTTGGCGGCCATCCAGCCAGGCTTTATTGGAAAGCTGCTCAACATCATCCGCCGGGCTGAGGCTGAACTGGTAGAGGTTATGTTTCTGCAGTTCCGGAATATGGTTTAAAGCCAGCACGGGGATGTCAAAGGTAACCGAGTCGGCAAGGCTTTGAATGTGTTCTTTTTCCAGCGGGCCGATAACGATGTGCGCCCCGTCAGTGACCGCCTGATTATATAAGGCGGCTGCGGTTGACTGTTCGGTATTGTAAAAGCGGATAGCGGGTTTTGTGCCATTGCCGCTCCGACGATCGTAGGCGGCCATAAATCCCGCGCGAATGGCCTTGGCGGCTTGGGCGAAAGGTCCTGATTCGGGGAGCAAAACGGCGATCGATAAGGACTGTTCAGCCGCGTTTTCGGCCATGTTTTTTAATAAATAAGAGTTGGCCGGATGCCCTGGAAAAGTCTCGCGCCATTTTGTCAATTCGGCTTCGAAACTGGCCGGGTCTTGCTCTTTTAGTTTTAGCAGGTTGGCTAAGGACATCCAGCCTGCCAGTACATCCTTTGCCGCATGCGATTGATCTTGCAATACCGGTTCGGGCATGAGACTTAATGCCTCAAGAATGGCGGCGTGGTTATCATCGCGCTCATCAGGCGAGGTTAACAGCTCGCTCAACTCAATTCTGGATCTCACGCTGTCCAGCAGGCGGCCGGTCAATGAAAACGCAAAAGCCTGTGACTGCAAGTATTGGATTCTATTGTCCGGATTTAGCTGTTGAGCTTGGACTAGCTCCAGTCTGCCGAGCGCCTGTTCGGCCTCCCCTACGCTGAGCATGATCTGGGCATAGAGCAGATTCAGCTGGTTGCGCTGCCGGCTGGATAGCGAAGCGGGATCAATGGCATCAGCGAATTTTTGTGCCTCATCTTGATTGCCGGCCTGAACCAGTGCCTCAATCGCTTGCAATTGATGTTGGTTTTGCTCGGGAGACGGTTCGCTGGGGCGTTGCTGGTATAATGTCGGCGTCGGCTCGGCCGGGGCGCCTGGTATGACGGACGTGATCTGCTCTTGAGGCTGGGCGCCGCTGATGGGCAGCATGGTGCAGCCGGAAAAAAGCCATAAGCCTGCAAGCGAGGCATATAGTAATGGCGGCCTATAGCCTGGCCGTATCCTAAAATTAAAAGATTTCAAGAGAGAATGTCCAATGTCAAGCCAATGCGGCAAATTATATGTTGTTGCTACGCCAATAGGTAATTTAGCAGATATTACTTTTAGAGCGGTGGAAATATTAAAACAAGTCGACTTGATTGCCGCGGAAGATACCCGGCATGTCAAAATGCTGCTGCAGCATTACGGCATCAGCAATAAAGTGGTGTCGTTGCATCAACACAATGAGGATGCGGTTTCGGCCGGGCTGCTGGAAAAACTGAGGCAAGGGCAATCTGTTGCGTTGGTTTCCGATGCCGGTACGCCGCTCCTGAGCGATCCCGGCATGCCGCTGGTGCGCATGGTGAAAGATGCCGGGCTGGAGGTGTCGCCGGTACCCGGCCCTTGCGCGTTGATCGCCGCATTGTCGGCGGCGGGGTTGCCGGTTACCCGGTTTGTTTTCGAAGGCTTTTTGCCCAGGACTTCCTCGGCGCGGCAAGCGTTTTTTCATGAAAAACTGATGTGCCCGACCACTTGGGTGTTTTACGAGTCCAGCCACCGGATTCTGGCCTCTTTAAAGGATATGGCTGAAGTATTGCCGCTGGACCGTCAAATAGTCATTGCCAGAGAACTGACCAAACTGCATGAAACCATTGTAAAAGCCAGCTTGGGCAAGGCGCTGGCGTTAGTCGAGAACGACGACAATATGCGGAAAGGCGAGTTCGTCGTCATCGTCGATGGCGCGGTTGTGGACAAAAAAGAACAGGTTATTACTCCAGAGCAGCAGAAACTGTTGGCTGTGTTATTGCGGGAATGCTCCATTAAAACCGCCGTTGCCATGGCCGTGGAAATTACCGGGGTTAGAAAAAAATTGCTGTACCAAGCGGCATTGGAAATGCAATAAGTAAAAACGCTTACTCTATCCGTTAATATGGCTCGTCAAGTTGAGATTGGATAAGTGTGATAGACTACACAATAAGTAAAAGCACTTAGTTTATCCGTTAATGTCATTCGCCAAGGTAGTTATTGAATAAGTGTGATAGACTATGCATTGAAAGAGTCGGCTGAACAGTCGCTGTTTTATCGCAAGATAAAATGGAGGAAAGTCCGGGCTCCATTGGGCAGGGTGCCAGGTAACACCTGGGGGGCGTGAGCCTACGGAAAGTGCCGCAGAAAATATACCGCCAGTCCTTTTTAGGGGCTGGTAAGGGTGAAAAGGTGCGGTAAGAGCGCACCGCGCAACTGGTAACAGGAGCGGCAGGGTAAACCCCACCCGGAGCAAGATCAAATAGAGGAACAGACGCGTGGCCCGCGCGGTTCCTGGGTAGATTGCTTGAGCTGCAAGGTGACTTGCAGCCTAGATGAATGACTGTTCTAGACAGAACCCGGCTTACAGGCCGGCTCTTTCTTTTGTTTAAGCTTCAAGTCCTCTCGAAGCTTAATTTATGAGCGTTTTTGAAGTTAAAGTTGTATGAAAATGTTCGGTAAATATTGCCGCTGTTCCTTGCCCATTTTTTCCTGTCATCCCTGATGCTGCCTGCTGATTTCAAGACATCTTTCTTTAAAGTATTACTATCATAAAATCAATTAACTTTCTGATAACGCATAAGATTTATCTCAAGGCATTTTATGCTTTTAAGCTCGACCTCAAAAGTTACGTAAGTCATTGTCAAAAAAGAAAGATTAGAAATGAAATCATCCTTGACTCAGGCTGGTTTGAAATCTATAGTGAATTATAGTGGTGAAAAGTGGAAAAAAATGGTTTTTTCGGGAATTCGGAGTAAATCTTGTTTCGAGGCATCAGCTCAATCAATCTTGATGATAAAGGACGTCTTGCCATTCCAACTCGATATCGTGAGGAATTGCAGGATTGCTGTGATCGTCAGTTGGTTGTGACAGTTGCCGTCGATGAGCGATGCGTCGGAGAACAGGGCTGTTTATGGCTTTATCCATTGCCTGAATGGGAAAAACTCGAACAGACAATCAGTAAATTACCTACCTTAAATAAAATGGCAGGCAAGTTGAGACGCTTCGTTATCGGCAATGCTTCCGAGTGTGAAATGGACGGACAAGGAAGGCTGTTATTGCCGGAGAAGCTCAGGAAGTTTGCGCACATGGACAAGAAAATTGTTCTAGTGGGTCAGCTTAACAAGTTTGAAATCTGGAACGAGGAGGCCTGGACGGCAAAAGAAAACGAATGGCTCAGTGGCGATGATGACGAAGGGTTGGAAGATCTAGGGTCTTTATCCTTTTAAGACGGGAGATTTGTTAGTGGAACATTTGCCCGTTATGTTTGCAGAAGCTCTGCAACAGTTGGCGATTAAGAAAAACGGCGTCTATCTGGATTGTACATTCGGCCGAGGTGGCCATAGTCAGGGAATCCTGGATCGGTTAGGCCCATCCGGACGATTGCTGGCTTTTGACCGGGATGCCGATGCGATTAACTCCGATTACGCACAGGCCATGCTTAAAGATAAGCGATTTCAGTTGATACACAATTGCTTTTCCGAGCTGGAAAACATAGTGATTAGTGAGGGATTGGCAGGTTATGTCGATGGGATCTTGATGGACCTGGGCGTGTCATCTCCTCAACTCGATAATCCTGAAAGAGGCTTTAGTTTCCTACGCGACGGACCGCTGGACATGCGCATGAATGGCAATGCCGGTGTGTCGGCGGCGCAATGGCTGGCGACTGTTGATGAGCAGGATCTCGTCAAGGTTCTGTTTGAATATGGCGAGGAGCGCTTTGCGCGACGCATAGCTCGGGCTGTTATCGAAAGAAGAGCCCAATCGCCTATTACTACAACCGGACAATTAGCTTCGCTGATTGAAGAGGCCGTGCCGGCAAGAGAAAAGCATAAGCACCCTGCAACGCGCACCTTTCAAGCGATACGCATTGAAATCAACAGAGAATTGGAGGAATTAAAGGATGTTCTGCAGCAATCCGCGCGGGTTTTGAAACCGGGCGGACGATTGGTGGTGATTTCTTTTCATTCCTTGGAAGACAGAATTGTAAAGCGCTTTATCAGAGATGAATCGGGGGCCAAATACAACCCGGGCAAATTACCTGTCAAGGAAATCGATATTGATAAAGGGCTTTTTAAAAAAGTAAGCAAGGCATTAAAAGCCGATAAGCAAGAGATTGCCCAAAATCCCAGGGCGCGTAGCGCGGTCATGCGGGTGGCTGAGAGGGTTTAAGTGGCGACGAATCGGATTTTGGCTATGGCAGCTCTGCTGATAGTGCTTCTGGTATCGGCGCTGGCGGTGATTTACAGCAAATATTACTCGCGGCTGATCTTTATCGAGATTCAGAAACAGGAAAGGGCTTTAGATCAGTACGAAGTGGAATGGGGACAGTTGCAATTGGAACTGACGACTTTAACGGAACAGAATCGGGTTGAGTTAGTCGCACGGGAGCAATTGAAATTGGTCATGCCGTTACGGGATAAAATTATTTATATAAAACCGTAAATGATAGATTTTCAAGGCAACAAGAAAGCAAGCACGCAAGCCGGCGATTTTGCCGGCCGAAGGAAGTTCGTCATGGTTTTCATGATGAGTTGCATGGTGGCGTTGGTAGGGCGTGCGGTCGATCTGCAGGTACTGAACAAGCAGTTTCTGAAGGCCCAGGGCGATATGAGGCAGATAGACGATGTATCCGTGTCGGCCTACAGAGGCATGATCAAGGATAGAAACGGTGAGCCGCTGGCTATCAGTACTCCAGTGCAATCCATTTGGGTGAATCCCAAGGAGCTTAAATTGGCTCCGAAAGATCAAGTCCGGCAAATGGAAAAACTGCTGAGCCTGCCGGAGGGTAAGGTAATCGAACTGCTTAAAGAGGATACCACTCGGCAATTTGCGTATATCGCCCGCCGGATCAATCCCGGACTGGCCGACCAGGTAAAGGAATTGAAACTGACCGGGGTGTATTTCGAGCGCGAGTTCAAGCGTTTTTATCCTACGGGCGGCGTTTCGGCGCATTTGGTGGGGTTTACCAATGTGGATGATATCGGACAGGAAGGGCTTGAGGCGGGGTATGAAAAAGTCTTGAAAGGCACTCCAGGCAGTAAGAGGGTCATCAGGGATGGGCAACGTCGCATTATTGACGATATTGAAAACATTAAAGAGCCTGTTTCGGGAAAAAATCTCGAGTTAAGCATTGATCAACGCATTCAGTATCTGGCGTATCGGGAATTGCAGCTGGCGGTTGATATGCATAAAGCCAAATCAGGCACGTTAGTGGTGTTGGATGCAAAAAATGGAGAGATTCTTGCAGCAGTGAACCAGCCGTCTTTCAATCCGAATACCCGCAAGAATTTAAAAGAAAGCATATACAGGAACCGGGCGCTGACGGATGTATTCGAGCCGGGTTCGACGGTAAAGCCTTTTGTAGTGGCCGCGGCTTTGGACGGCGGTTATGTCCGTCCTGATGAGGTTTTTGAAACCAACGGTATGTTTCGGGTCGGGCGCCATCTGGTCAGGGATGTGCATAACTACGGCACCATGACTTTGACGGAAGTGCTGAAGAAATCCAGCAATGTAGCAGTCAGTCAGATGGCGTTGGAAATGCCGCCGGCCTATTTCTGGGGACTGTATAATAAGCTCGGATTCGGTACAGCGACTGGCGCTGGCTTTCCGGGCGAAGCCAATGGAAGTCTGCTCGATTACCATAAATGGCACCCTTTTGAGCAGGCAACCCTGTCGTTCGGCTACGGTTTGAATGTAACAGCCGTGCAGCTGGCAAGAGCATATACGGCTCTGGCCGATGACGGCATCCTGCATTCGGTCAGCTTATTGAAGCGGGATGAGGATGAGGATATGCGGCGTGTGTTTTCAGCTAAAACCGCCAGGCGAGTCAGGGCGATGATGGAAAGTGTAATTATGAAAGATGGCACGGCTTATGAGGCCAGAGTCGATGGCTACAAGGTCGCCGGCAAAACCGGAACGGCAAAAAAAGCCGGGGCTGGCGGCTATATTGACAAAAGCTATCAGGCTGTTTTTGCAGGCATGGCACCGGCCAGTGACCCACGGCTTATCATCGTGGTCATGATTGACGAACCTTCCGCCGGACAATATTACGGCGGCGTGGTTTCCGCTCCCGTGTTTTCCAAAGTCATGGCTGGCGCGTTGAGGGTGCTGGGCGTGGCGCCTGACCAGGAAGACACCATGCCGGTGCTGCTGACGCAGAAAGCCTCGTGACGATCATGAAACTGAAGGATTTATTGGCTGGGCTGGCGGTCGTTGACGACGAACTGACTCTCACGGGTTTGGCGCTGGATAGCCGAACGGTAGTTGCCGGCAATGCATTTATCGCCCTGGATGGGGCAGCGCAGCACGGGCTGATGCATGCCAGCCAGGCTATCGCGAATGGCGCCTGTGCTGTGATCTTTGATCCGGCCGGGCAGGGCAGGCAATTGGCGGAACGGGTCGGCGATATACCGGTTATCGCGGTAGACAATCTGAAATTGAAGCTGGGCGATATCGCGGCGCGTTTTTACGGTAATCCATCACGGCAGATCGATGTTATCGGTATTACCGGCACGAATGGAAAAACCTCATGCAGTCAGTTTTTAAGTCAGCTCATGGACGGCTGCGGCATTATCGGGACGCTGGGCTGGGGCGAATGGGGCAAGCTCAGCAAGACGGTGAACACGACGCCCGACGCCCTGTCCGTTCAGCACATACTGGCCGAACTGGTAAAGGCAAAAAAACAAACGGTTGCGATGGAAGTATCCTCGCACGGTCTGGAGCAGGGCCGCGTTATCGGGGTACGGTTTAAAGGCGCCGTCTTTACGAATATCAGCCGCGATCATCTCGATTATCACGGCTCGATGGAGGCTTATGTCGGGGCGAAGCTGGCTTTGCTGCACAAGCCCGGCCTGGCTTTCGCGGCAGTGAATCTGGATGATGATTACAGCCGGCAGATTATAGCGTCAGCGCCTGAATCGGTTGCTCTATGGGGATTTAGCGCCAAAGGGAAAACAGCAGGACCAGGCGAGAGCGTGATTGCGGAGCATATCCTGCATCAAGCCGGCGGCATCGAATTTGACGTGTGCTGGCGACACGAACGGCGACGGGTGAAAGTGCCGTTATACGGTGACTTCAACATAGAGAACGTCCTGGCTGCATTGACCGTCATGCTGGCGATGGGGATGACATTGACGGATGCTGTTGACAGGCTGGCGCGCATCGAACCGGTGACGGGGCGCATGGAACGCTTGGGCGGAGAAGGCGAACCTCTGATTTTTGTCGATTACGCCCATACGCCGGATGCGCTGGACAAGGTTTTATCCAGCGTCAGGAAACATTGCAAGGAAGCTTTATGGCTGGTTTTCGGCTGCGGAGGCAACAGGGATGCCGGTAAGCGTCCGCAAATGGGCGCTTGCGCAGAGCGCTGGGCGGATCACGTGATTGTTACGGATGACAATCCGCGTTTTGAAAATGGACTCGATATAGTGAATGACATATTGGCTGGTTGCAGTTTGGGTAAGGTTGAAGTGATTCAAGACAGAGAGCAGGCGATACGAAGAGCAGTGGCGAGGGCGGGCGCAAACGACTGTATCGTGATTGCCGGTAAAGGCCATGAGCAGTATCAGGAGATCAATGGCGTAAAAATACCGTTCAGCGACAGGCAAGTCGTGATTGAGGCATTGAAAGCGAGAGCCGAGCAATGATGGAGATGATGCTAAGCGACATTGCCCGTTGCGTGCAGGGACAGCTTGTCGGACAGGACAGGGCCATCTCATCGGTCAGCATCGATACGAGGACCATCAGGCCTGGGCAGTTGTATGTGGCAATCAAGGGCCACAACTTCGACGGCAATAGTTTCATCGGTCTGGCTGAACAGGCCGGAGCCGCCGCGGCGATCGTGCATAAAGGGGCCACTGCCACGATGCCCCATATCGTTGTCGAGGATACCCGCCTGGCATTGGCCGAGCTGGCTGGAGCCTGGCGCCGGAAAGCGTCGGTTTCGGTGATCGGCATGACCGGCAGTAACGGCAAGACGACGGTCAAGGAAATGGTGGCGGCCATATTGGGCGTCAATGCTCCGGTGCTGTTTACTCAGGGCAACCTGAACAATGAAATCGGCGTGCCGCTGACATTGCTGCGGATCGAAGAAAGGCACCGCTACGCCGTGGTTGAGATGGGGGCGAACCATCCGGGAGAAATTGCCTTTACTAGCGCTTATGCGCAGGCCGATGTCGTGATCATCACGAACGTAGGCGCGGCGCATATCGAAGGATTCGGCAGCGTGGAGGGTGTAGCCAGGGCGAAAGGTGAAATCATCCGGACGCTTAAGAATGACGGCACTGCCGTGCTGAATCGCGATGATGCCTATTTCGACTACTGGAAAACCCTGGCCGGAACCAGAAAAACTGTGTCATTCGGTTTAAATGACAGCGCTGACGTGACTGCCCGGTCAATCAGGACGGAAATCCGCATCAATGAGGATGCTAATGCGGGCGCCGCCGCTTCTGCCGAATTTATTACCGGGTTTGAGCTGGTTACGGCTCAGGATTCCCTGGCCGTAAATTTGAAACTGGCAGGACGGCACAATGTCGTCAACGCCCTCGCCGCGGCGGCAGCTTGCCTGGCCTTGGGGCTAGACCTGCAACAGATCAAACAGGGGCTGGAAAGCGTAAAACCGGTGACAGGGCGTTTGCAGCCGCTGGTAGGCAGGCAAGGCAACATCATCATTGATGATACCTATAACGCTAACTTTGCCTCGCTGAAAGCGGGACTGGCTGTACTGGAAGGTATGCCGGGCGAGCCCTGGGTTGTCCTTGGGGCTTTTGGCGAATTGGGGCCGGAGAGCAAGAAAATACATGAAGAAATGGGCGAACTGCTTAAAGCCGGCGGTATCGTGCGTCTGTTGGCTACGGGCGCCGATACCAGGGATACTGTGCGGCTTTTTGGCCCGGGAGCTACTTTTTTTGAGACCCAGAATGAGTTGATCGATGCATTGAAGCAAGAGCTTAAGGGCACCGAATCGATTTTGATCAAAGGGTCGAGAGCGCAGCGCATGGAAAATGTCGCGGCGGCTCTGGTTGAAAATTTCAGGATTTAGCAGATGTTACTTTATTTGGCGGATTATTTAATGACATTCGAAGGCGGCTTTCGGGTTTTCCACTACCTGACTTTCCGCGCCATACTCGGAGCATTAACTGCATTGATGATTTCCTTCATTGTCGGGCCGATGATGATCAGAAAACTGAGCCGTAACAAGATTGGGCAAAGCGTTCGTGAATGCGGTCCGCAAACGCATTATGAAAAATCGGGAACCCCTACCATGGGCGGAACCCTGATCCTGGTCGCGATTGCCATCAGTACCCTGCTGTGGGCCGATCTCGGCAATCGTTATATCTGGGTCATCATGCTGGTCACCATGGGCTACGGCGTCATCGGTTTCGTTGATGACTATCGAAAAGTCATTCGCCGCAACAGTGATGGCCTGTCTGCTAAAGCCAAGTATTTCTGGCAATCGGCTATCGGGCTGGTGGCTGCCGTTTTCTTGTACAAAACGGCCGTGTTGCCGGCGGAAACGCAATTTATCGTGCCTTTTTTCAAGAACGTAATGCTCGATATGGGCTGGATGTATGTGGTGCTGGCCTATTTTGTCATCGTCGGCAGCAGTAATGCCGTTAATTTAACCGATGGTCTGGACGGCCTGGCCATCATGCCGACCGTCATGGTGGCTTCCGGTTTGGGCATTTTTGCCTATCTGTCAGGGCACATAACGTTTGCCGAGTATCTGGCTATTCCTTATTTGCCCAATGCCGGGGAGTTGATTGTGTTTTGCGCCGCTTTAATCGGCGCCGGATTAGGATTTTTATGGTTTAACGCTTATCCCGCGATGGTGTTCATGGGCGATGTTGGCGCGCTGGCACTGGGCGGAGCTTTAGGCGTATTGGCAATACTGGTAAGACAAGAAGTTGTGCTGATGATTATGGGCGGTGTTTTCGTCATGGAGACGGTATCCGTGATTATTCAGGTTGCCTCTTTCAAGACGACAGGGAAACGTGTTTTCCGCATGGCGCCTATCCATCATCATTTTGAGTTGAAAGGTTGGCCCGAACCTCGGGTTATCGTTCGTTTCTGGATCATCACCGTGATTCTGGTGCTGATCGGTCTGGCAACTTTGAAATTGAGATAAGAAAATGGATAAGACAGCGATTACAGAATTGTTAAGAAAGAATTTTGCGCTGGATCCACAGAGCGCCAAGGTTTTAGTGGTCGGTCTTGGCATCACGGGAATCTCAGCGGCACGTTATTTACAAGATTTGGGGATTAAGTTCGCCATCGTCGATAGTCGAGCTAAACCGCCATTAATGGAGGAGTTCTCTCAGCAAATGCCTGATGCCGCGATTTTTACCGGCGGATTTGATGAAGCGGCCTTTAAAGTCGCCACGCATCTGGTCGTCAGTCCCGGCGTGTCGCTTAATGAAAACGCCATCATCAAAGCCATCGCCAATGGCGCGAGAATCGTCAGCGATATTGATTTGTTCGCCTGTTCCGTTGATGTGCCGATTGTGGCGATTACCGGCTCCAACGGCAAAAGCACCGTGACAACCATGCTCGGCGAAATGGCAAAAGAAGCCGGCAAACGCGTGGGTGTCGGCGGAAATCTCGGGACGCCGGCGCTGGACCTGCTGGAGCAGGATGCGGAACTGTATGTGCTGGAGCTTTCAAGTTTTCAGTTGGAAAGAACCACGGTTTTTAATGCAGCGGCCGCTACCGTGCTCAATGTAACCGCGGATCATTTGGATAGACATACCGATATGGCCGGCTATGCCGAGGAAAAACGCAGAATTTTTGGCGGCAATGGCGTCATGGTCATCAATGTCGACGATCCTGTCGTCAATGCCATGAAGGATGCGGATAGAGAAGTCCTCACATTTTCTATCAATGGCAAGAATGCAAATTTTTACCTTGCGGCAAAGGATGGCAAGGAATACCTGATGCACAACGATACGCCGTTGATGCCTCTGGCTGAATTGCCGCTTGAGGGCCGGCATAATGCGGCAAACGCGCTGGCGGCCCTGGCGTTAGGCGTGGCCGTCGGGCTGGATGAACAAGCCATGTGCCGGGCATTGCGAAAATTCAAAGGACTGGCGCATCGCATGCAGCGTGTCGCCGAAATACGCGGCGTCACATGGGTCAACGATTCAAAGGCGACCAATATCGGCGCCTGTGTGGCGGCTTTGCAGGGTTATGACCGCAAAGTCATTCTGATCGCCGGAGGCGATGCCAAAGGCGCCGATATGAATGAGCTGACGCCCGTCATCAAGGAAAAAGCCAAAAGCGTCGTGTTAATGGGCAAGGATGCGGGACTGATCGAGCAGGCACTCAATGGTTGCGTGCCCGTTTATTCCGCTGAAAATATTGTTCAGGCGGTACAGATCGCGGCCAATCTTGCCGACGTCGGCGAAAGCGTATTGCTTTCTCCAGCCTGCGCCAGTCTCGATCAGTTTAAAAATTATCAGGATCGCGGCGAGAAATTTACCAAAGCGGTGCTGGAGTTGGTTGCATGAGCGAGCATGCAAGAACGCCGCGGGCCGGGCGATTTCATTTTGATCCGCTGCTGCTCGTAGCGTGCACGAGCCTATTGTTGATTGGTTTCGTCATGGTGACCTCGTCATCTTTGCATTTGGGCGTCAAAATGGCCGGTGACAGCCTGCATTATCCAAGCAGACAACTGATGCACATTGGCCTCGGGCTGCTCCTGGGCGCCGGTGTTATGGCGGTGCCTATGCATCTTTGGGAAAAATGGGGACCGTGGCTGTTCGTTGCCGGCCTGTTACTGCTGGTGATTGTGCTGGTGCCCGGCCTCGGCATAAGAGTTAACGGTAGCGTACGCTGGCTGTCGCTAGGCGGTTTGCGCATTCAAGTGTCGGAAGTGGTTAAGTTCTTCGCCGTCATCTATATGGCGGGCTATGTCACTCGGCACGAGCGCGCTGTGCGCGAGTCGGCTTACGGCATCATGAAACCGTTGGCATTGTTTTCGCTGGCTTGCGTATTGTTGTTGCTGGAGCCTGATTTCGGTTCGTCCGTAGTGATTTTATGCATCGCCATGGGCATTATGTTTCTGGCCGGCGCCAGATTATCGCAATTCATCGTTTTGCTGGCCATAGTGGCCGTGCTGGCAATGTTGCTGGTTTATTTTTCGCCCTATCGCCTGGTTCGCGTGACGAGCTTCCTGAATCCCTGGGCCGATCCGCTGAATACGGGGTTCCAGTTGGTTCAGGCGCTGATTTCATTCGGCCGGGGAGAATGGCTGGGCGTGGGGCTCGGTAGCGGCATACAAAAATTGTTTTATTTGCCGGAAGCGCATACCGACTTTCTGTTTTCAGTGATTGGCGAGGAATTGGGTTTGCTGGGCGTGGTTACCGTCATCGGCCTGTTTTCCCTGCTGGTGTGGCGCGCTTTTCAGGTGGCTGTCGCGGCTGAAAAGGCTGGACAAAGATTCTCAGCTTTTGTCGCCTATGGACTGGGCATCTGGTTTGGCTTTCAGTCATTCGTCAATATGGGGGTCAACATGGGCATTCTGCCGACTAAAGGGCTGACCTTGCCACTGATGAGTTATGGCGGCGGCAGCATGATGATTATGTGTTGCGCCGTGGCACTGCTATTTCGCGTGCACAGCGAGGTTCATGAAATCAATGCCAACAGGCCTAAAGGAAAATCCGAATGGGCAAGCGCATAGTCATCATGGCCGGTGGAACCGGCGGGCACGTGTTTCCGGCCTTGGCTGTCGCGCAGTCGCTGGCGGAAAAAGGCTGGCAGGTCAGCTGGCTAGGGACGCGGAAAGGACTGGAAAGCCGGATTGTTCCGGAGAACGGCATTGAGATCGACTGGCTGTCGGTGTCGGGCGTGCGCGGCAAAGGCATCATGGCGAAGTTAAAAGCCGTATTGACGCTGGCAAAAGCCTGCATGCAGGCCTTAAAAGTTTTACGGCGACGCAAACCCGATGTCGTGCTGGGCATGGGAGGATTTGTCGCCGGGCCGGGCGGGCTGATGGCAAAAGTGCTGGGCATCCCTCTGGTCATTCATGAGCAGAATCGGGTGCCTGGCACAACGAACCGGCTGCTGGCAAGAATAGCCAACCGGATACTGGAGGCTTTCCCTGACAGTTTTAGCAAGGATATAAAGGCTGAATGCACAGGAAATCCGCTTAGAAAACAGTTTTTAAACAGGCTTGACGGCAGTAGCGACAGGCAGGACGGGCAAGCGCTCCGGATATTGGTTGTTGGCGGCAGCCAAGGCGCGCAGATATTGAATGAGGTCGTTCCGGAAGCAGTGAGGCAATTGAAGGACGTAAGGATAAAACACCAGACGGGGGCGGCCATGTTCGAGCAGGTCAAGCGCCAATATAAAGCCTTGGGTATTAATGCTGACGTAAGCGCTTTCATAGATGATATGGTGTCGGCCTATCAATGGGCCGATATGGTGATTTGCCGGGCCGGCGCCATGACCGTCAGTGAAGTCGCGGCCTTGGGCGTACCGGCAATCTTTATTCCATTGCCGCATGCCATTGATGATCATCAAACAGCGAATGCCCGCTATTTAACCGATGCCGGTGCCGGCATTTGCTTGATGCAGAAAGACCTGAATGCCGCAACACTGGCGGAACAAATAACAAAAATGCTGAAACAATTAGATGTGATGAGTAAAACTGCAAAACAATGCGCCCGCCTGGATGCGACTGAAGTCGTTGCCGGTCATTGCATGGCCGAGGCCGGCTTATGAATTTTCCCAATATACAGATGCCGACGCAGGTTTTAGGCAAAATTGACCGGATACATTTTGTCGGCATAGGCGGTACCGGCATGAGCGGTATCGCGGAAGTTCTGTCCAATCTGGGGTACAAAATCTCAGGTTCGGATATTAAGGAAAGCCCTGTAACGCAACGGCTTGCTGCTTTGGGCGTGACCATCAATATCGGGCACAGGCGTGAAAATGTCACTAAAGTCGATGTCGTTGTCGCATCGAGCGCCATAGATCACAGCAATGACGAGATCGATGAGGCGTATCTCAATAGGATACCGGTTATTCCACGTGCGGAAATGCTGGCTGAGCTGATGCGCTTCAGGTTTGGCATCGCCGTAGCCGGCACGCACGGCAAAACCACCACGACCAGTCTGACGGCCAGCATGTTGGCCGAGGGAGGGCTTGACCCGACTTTCGTCATCGGCGGCCGGCTGAACAGCGCAGGCAGCAATGCCAAGCTGGGGCTGGGGCATTATCTGGTGGCCGAAGCCGATGAAAGCGATGCGTCATTCCTGTATTTACAGCCGATGATGGCGGTAGTCACCAATATCGACCAGGATCATATGGCGACTTATCAAGGCAGCTATCAGCGCCTGAAAGAAACGTTTATCGAGTTTCTGCATCATCTGCCTTTTTATGGCCTGGCGGTTATGTGCCTGGATGACGAGGGCGTCAGGGAAATTCTGCCGCACATCTCCAAGCCGGTGACTACCTATGGCGTTCATGCCGATGCCGACGTACGGGCGATCAATATCAAGCAGCAAGGCATGCATACTTCGTTTAAAGTGATTCGCCGGGGCGATCATCCGCCGCTGCAGGTCACCTTGAACATGCCCGGCTGGCACAACATGCTCAACGCGCTTGCGGCCATCAGCATCGCAACCCATCTGAATGTCGATGATGAAGCGATCATCAAAAGCCTGGGCGCATTCAAGGGCGTAGGCAGACGGTTTCAAATTCACGGTGATCTGGAACTGGCAGGCGGCAAGGTGACATTCGTCGACGATTATGGCCACCATCCGCGCGAGATCGCCGCAACGCTGGAGGCATTGCGCCAGGCCTGGCCGGACAGGCGCTCTGTCGTTATCTTTCAGCCGCACCGCTACACGCGGACACGAGACCTCTTTGAGGATTTTGTCAAAGTTCTTTCTACCGTCGACGTACTGATTCTGATGGATGTTTATTCGGCAGGGGAAGCGGTTATTCCGGGCGCGGACGGGAGAGCATTGAGCCGGACTATCCGCATGCGCGGTCAGGTTGATCCGGTATTCGTCGAGGATTGGGAAGACTTGCCGCAACTATTGGCCGGCATCGTAAAGCCTGATGACGTGATTTTGACAATGGGGGCTGGCAATGTGGGGCAAATCGCCACGCAATTGCCGCAAATGCTGTTGGACGCCCTCGATGCCATCACTTTGCCCGGATGAGAGAAGAAAGATTGCGATGAAAGGGCGTTTGTTAAACCACGAAAAACTGGCGAAATATACCAGTTGGCGGGTCGGCGGACCGGCCGACCGGTTATATATGCCAGCCGATCGACAGGATTTGATAAATTTCATAATTAATCTGTCTGATACGAACGGCACAGCTTCAGAACCGGTATTCTGGATGGGGCTGGGCAGTAATTTATTGATCAGGGACGGTGGCATACGCGGCACGGTCATCAATACCAAAGGCCGGTTAAAAGAAATGAGATTGGCGCCGGACGGCTCGATTTATGTCGAGGCAGGTGTGCCGTGCGCGCATGTGGCGCGTTTTTGCGCGGAGCAGGGCTTCATCGGCGCGGAGTTTCTGGCGGGCATACCCGGAACCATGGGCGGCGCCTTGAAGATGAATGCCGGCGCTTTTGGCGGCGAAACCTGGACCATCGTTAAAAACGTAGACATGCTGGATGCGGCGGGTCAGGTCCATGTCCGGGCGCCTGAGGATTTCGAGATTAATTATCGCTCGGTAAAAGGTTTTGAGGACGAATGGTTTCTGGCGGCGCATTTAACATTGCGGCAAGGCGACACGACGGCGAGCATACAGCGGATAAAAGGCTTACTGGAAAAGCGCGCCCAAACGCAGCCGACCAATCAGCCGAGTTGCGGGTCGGTATTTAAAAATCCGGAAGGCGACTATGCGGCAAGGCTCATCGAGCAAACCGGATTAAAGGGATATGCCATAGGCGGTGCCTGTGTGTCGGAAAAACATGCGAATTTTATTATCAATACCGGCAGTGCGACAGCTGCCGATATCGAAGCCTTAATTAACTATGTTCAGATTAAAGTAATGGAAAGTCAGGGGGTTGAGTTGGAGACTGAAGTTTGTATGGTGGGCGTGGCACTATGAAGCCGATGAGAATTAAAGAGGCGCGGGAATTCGGCCAGGTTGCCGTGCTGATGGGCGGGTCCGCCGCTGAAAGAGAGGTCTCGCTGAAAAGCGGAGCCGCCGTGCATGAGGCTTTAAGGCGCCAGGGTATCGATGCCATAGCCGTTGATGTGACAGGCAACCCCATGGAAGCATTGGCCGGCCTGAAGATTGACCGGGTATTCAATATTATTCACGGGCGAGGCGGTGAAGACGGCGTGCTTCAGGCCGTTCTTGAAGTGATGGGCATCCCCTATACCGGCAGCGGCGTTCTGGCTTCGGCTTTGAGCATGGATAAGCTCCGGACCAAGCTGTGCTGGCAGGGTTACGGATTGGTTACGCCCAAATGGTTTTTGTTGAAGGATGAACAGGATCTGGATGAATGTATAGCAAAACTGGGTTTCCCGGTTATCGTCAAGCCGGCTCAGGAAGGCTCCAGCATAGGCATGAGCAAGGCAAGCAACCCCGACCAGTTACGCAAGGCATTGGAAACGGCGGCAAAGTTCCGCTGTGATGTCTATGCAGAGGCCTGGGTGTCGGGTAGGGAATATACGGTTGGCGTGTTGAATGGCGAGGCATTGCCCGTCATTCGTCTGGAAACGCCACATGTGTTTTATGATTACGAAGCAAAATACAAGGCCACGACGACCCAATATCACTGCCCATGCGGCTTGAGCCGGGATGAGGAATTGCAGTTGCGTAATCTGGCCGTGACAGCAAGTCAAGTATTGGGCGTCAAGGGCTGGGCAAGACTCGATGTGTTTGTCGATGACGCCGGACAGTACCAATTGATTGAGATTAATACCGTACCGGGCATGACCGACCACAGCCTGGTGCCGATGGCGGCTAGACAGGCTGGCATCGATTTTGATGAATTGGTCTGGCGGATATTGGAAACCAGTATCGGCGAATGAATAAATACGCGGTAAAGATTCTGACGGCCGCATTATTGCTGACAGGTTTGATCTGGCTATATAAGCAGGACGTAAAAAGTTATAGCTCCGACACGATGCCGATTAAATACGTCAGGATCGAAGGAGTTTTTCAATACCTCAGTAAGGATGAGATAAAAACGGCGCTGCAGCCGTTGGTCATGACCAGTTTTTTTGCCGCAGATATGCAGGCGATACATGAAGCCGTGGCGCAATTGCCGTGGGTGCAGGCCGCTACCGTTAAAAGAGTCTGGCCGGACGCGATTGACATAAAAGTATATGAAAGAAAACCTTATGTGCGTTGGGGGCAGCACAGCCTGTTAAATGAAAGAGGCGAGTTGTTTACTCCCAAGAATATAGAACAGTTTCAGTCATTGCCTTTGCTTGTAGGGCCAGAGCAGCAACACAGGAAAGTCCTGGAAATCATGAAGGGCATTAAAACAGTGCTGGCGGATCAGTCCATGGAATTGGCCGAGTTCAGCATCGACGATCGGTGGTCATGGAAAATCAAGCTGGCAACCGGCATGGAGATACTGCTGGGACGAAATGAGCCGTTAAAGAGATTACAGCGTTTCTTGAAGACGCTGACGGTATTAGGGCAACAGCAGGTCGATGCGATGGCTGTGGTTGATTTGAGATATCCCAATGGCTACGGCGTTTCATGGAAACCCGGAACCATTGAAATTGACTGGAAAAAAATTGCAAATCCCGAAAATAAAGCAGATGGGCAAATAGAGAAGGCGACACAGAGAAGACAAAATGGCGAAAAAAACAGAGCGTAATTTAATAGTCGGACTGGATATTGGGACTTCCAAGGTCGCCGCTATTGTGGGTGAACTTACGAGTGAAGGCAGAGTGGAAGTCATAGGCATCGGTTCAACAGCATCGCGCGGACTGAAAAAAGGGGTGGTCGTTAATCTGGAGTCGACTGTGCAGTCCATACAGCGGGCCGTGGAAGAGGCCGAATTAATGGCAGGATGCCAGATCAGATCAGTATTCGCGGGCATCGCGGGCAGCCATATCAGAAGTCTAAACTCCCATGGCATCGTAGCGATCAAGGATAAGGAAGTGACTCAATATGACATAGACAGGGTCATCGATTCGGCTCGCGCAGTTGCCATCCCGGCCGACCAGAAGATTATCCATATTCTGCCGCAGGAATTTGTCATCGATCTCCAGGAGGGCATCAAGGAACCCATCGGCATGTCGGGTATACGCCTGGAGGCGAAAGTGCACATGGTCACGGGCAGCGTCAGCGCCGCCCAGAACATTATCAAATGTATCCGGCGCTGCGGGCTTGACGTTGACGATATTGTGCTGGAGCAGTTGGCGTCATGCAATTCGGTGCTGACCGAAGATGAAAAGGAGCTGGGAGTTTGCTTGATCGATATCGGCGGCGGGACCACGGATATCGCCATTTTTGTCGATGGCGCGATCAAGCATACGGCCGTCATCCCGATAGCCGGCGACCAGGTTACCAATGACATTGCTGTAGCCTTGCGTACGCCCACATTCAACGCGGAAGAGATCAAACAAAGATATGCCTGCGCATTAACGCAATTGGCCAGTGTAGACGGTGTCATTGAGGTCCCGAGCATCGGCGACAGGGCACCGCGCAAGATTTCAACGCAAAGTTTGGCGGAAATTATAGAACCGCGTTATGAAGAGCTGATGCTGCTGGTGCAGGCGGAACTAAGGCGCAGCGGGTACGAAGAATTGATTGCGGCCGGGATTGTCTTGACCGGTGGCAGTTCAAAAGTAATGGGATTAATCGAACTGGCGGAAGAAATTTTTCACATGCCGGTTCGCATGGGCATCCCACAGAATGTGACAGGGCTAACCGAAGTGGTGAGAAACCCAATTCACTCTACAGGAGTCGGTTTGTTAATGTATGGAAAAGAGCACCAGGGCGGCGACAGAAGCATTGATTCTGATGGGGCCGGATTGTTTTTAAAAATAAAAAGTTGGTTTCAGGGTAATTTTTAGTAATCGTTGGGTTATTTTTTAGTAACTTCGTAGGGTTATATCAAGGGGCAGCGAAAATGAAATATGAATTAATGGACATGTGTACTGAAACGGCCAACATCAAAGTCATCGGTGTCGGTGGCGGTGGCGGTAATGCGGTTAATCACATGGTTGACAGTCACATTGAAGGTGTGGAGTTTATCTGCGCAAATACCGATGCGCAGGCTTTGAGAAGATTGAATGTCGGTACGATTATCCAGTTGGGTGTAGAATTGACTAAGGGGCTCGGCGCAGGCACGAATCCTGATATTGGAAGACAGGCGGCCGAGGAAAATAAGGACCGTATTAAGGAAGTGATAGAAGGCGCGGACATGCTTTTTCTAACCGCGGGCATGGGCGGGGGTACCGGGACCGGCGCCATTCCTGTCATTGCGGAAATCGCCAGGGGAATGGGCATTCTGACCGTGGCCGTCGTGACCAAGCCGTTTCTGTTCGAAGGCAAGAAAAAGCTGGCGGTCGCGGAAAAAGGCATTAAGGAACTTGAGCAATATGTCGACTCCTTGATCACGATTCCGAATCAGAAGCTATTACGGGTACTGGGCAGCAGCGTCTCCCTGGTGAATGCATTCAAAGCCGCCAATGGCGTATTGCTGGATGCGGTGCAAGGCATTACCGAACTCATCGTGCATCCGGGCATGATCAACGTGGACTTTGCCGATGTCAGAACCGTCATGGCCGGCATGGGCGCCGCCATCATGGGCACAGGATCGGCGACAGGAGAGCATCGCGCCCGGGAAGCGGCTGAAAAAGCCATTGCCTGCCCGCTGCTGGAAGATATCAACCTGCAGGGCGCGCGAGGCATTCTGGTCAATATTTCAGCAGCCGACATGGGCATTGCCGAGTTTGACGAAGTCGGCAATATTGTTCACGAATTTGCTTCGGACGATGCGATCATCAAGATAGGCACTGCTATTGATCCTGAGCTAGGGGATGAAATCAAGGTTACCGTCGTGGCTACGGGCATGGGATTGGCAACGCCAGCGGCCAAGGGACCGGTTAAACTGGTGCAGAAAGCGGCAGCCGGTGAGGTCGACTATGGCGTGCTCGACAAGCCGACCGTCATCCGCCAGAACAGGCCTGAAAACAGGGAAAGCCGGTTCGGAGCGCAACCTAAGAAAGATATCGACCTGGATTATCTGGATATCCCGGCTTTCCTGAGACGTCAGGCTGACTAGTTAGTAAGGTCGACTTAATCTCTTTTTTGGCCCGGTTGTGATAGAATTCCTGTTTTGCCCCTTAATTCGGCGTCCTTTATTTTATGATTAAACAGCGAACTTTAAAAAATACAATCAGGGCTACAGGTGTAGGGCTGCATACGGGCGATAAAGTGTATCTGACTTTACGCCCTGCGGAACCGAATACCGGAATTAAATTTCGCCGCGTTGATTTAGATGAGCCGGTCGTCATTGAAGCCTCACCGGAAAACGTCGGCGAAACGATGCTTTCAACAACGCTGGTTGCAGGTGATGTGAAGATTTCGACCATAGAACATTTGCTTTCGGCGTTTGCCGGGTTGGGCATCGATAATGCCATTATCGATGTCAGTGCGGCGGAAGTTCCCATCATGGATGGAAGTGCCGGTCCTTTTGTGTTTTTACTTCAGTCAGCCGGAGTTGAGGAACAGGACAGTCCAAAACAATACATTCGCATAAAGCGCAGCATCAGAGTTGAAGATGACGATAAATGGGCCGCTTTCGATCCCTTTGAAGGCTTCAAGGTGACGTTTACCATTGACTTTGAGCATCCGGCTTTTAATGAACATGTCAAAACGGCGACGATGGATTTCTCATCGACGACTTTTGTAAAGGAAGTAAGTCGAGCCAGAACCTTCGGTTTCATGAAGGATATCGACATGCTCCGACGCAATAACCTGGCTCTCGGCGGGAGCCTTGATAATGCGATTGTGGTGGATGACGATAAGATTCTCAATGAGGACGGTCTACGCTGCGCCGACGAGTTCGTTAAGCATAAGATTCTTGATGCCATTGGCGATCTGTATCTCCTGGGCCACAGCTTGATTGGCGCCTTTACCGGCTATAAATCCGGGCACGGATTGAATAATAAGCTGCTGCGTACGTTATTGAATGACAAAGATGCGTGGGAAATGGTTACGTTTGACGAAGAAGAAGACGTGCCGATTTCCTTTATGCGTTCCGCGCAAACGCCGCGGTCCGCTGCGTAAAACCGCTTTCGGGTTATCCGGCGTCATCGGATAATCGCTGCAGCGTTGCACTTAACTTCAGCAGCGCCTTTTTCAAATGATCATCCGGAACAGCAAGACCTAGGTTCCGGATGATTTCTATTTTTTCCGGCGACGGCACATTGGCCTTCCTTGCAGATTGCACATCGGCATTTTTCTGCTCGGCGAGGACTTTGACTTTCATAATATTGACAGACTCGCCCGTTATCGGCGCGATAGCGGCAAGAATGGCTTTGTCATGAAAGCGCAATAGTGAAGCCCATGCGGCGGAATTCGTATAAATCAGTAATTTCTTATCACTGATCACGCAATATCTTGCATGTTGTGCCAAGTCTTCCGGCAACACTTCTCGGATCTGTTGCAGAATCCGGCGTTGGTGCTCAATACGGTTGTAAAAATGGGCCATAGCCCGGTTTGGGAACGATAGCGCTGTTTTAAATGCGGCCGGTTTTTTCGCCATGTGCTTGCAAAAAGGTTTTTTTATGGGAGTGTTGGATTATTTAAAAAATTGTCATATAGTGACCGAGAAGTTCATTTTTCTCATGCGGTAAAGGCTCAACCAGGCGGATAAAATGAAACAATTCATTCAGGATCTTACGGAAAAGCATAATAATCAAGAAAAACAATTGCTTCAAATCCTGCGAGAAATCCAGTCCCGCTATCATTATGTCCCGAAGCAGGCGATGGAACAGCTGGCCGGGCTATTGGCCATTCCCCGAACCCGAATCCTTAGCGTAGTCGAATTCTACAGTTTTTTGCACTTGACCCCCAGAGGGCGTTATGAATTGCTGATCAGCGATTGCATTACCGACCACATGCGGGGCAAGGAACGCCTGGCCGACTATCTGGCCAATAAACTGAATGTGGCTGTCGGGACGGTTCGGGGAGACGGGCTGGTCAGTCTACACAACACATCGTGTACCGGCATGTGCGATCAGGGGCCCGCCGGCATGGTCAATGGCTATGCCTTAACCCGTCTGGACCGGTCCCGTATTGATCAGATTTCTGATTTAATCAATCGCCGGGAGCCACTGGCGGCATGGCCGGCTGACTTGTTTTATGTCGACGATAATATAGCCAGGCTTGGGCTGTTATTGAGCCAGCCTATAATGCAGGGCGCGGCGCTCAGGTCGGCTTTCAAGCGGGGCTTGAAAGAGACCTTGACGGAAATCGATCAGTCGGGGCTGCGGGGCCGTGGCGGGGCCGGTTTCAAGACTGCCGCGAAATGGGCGTTTTGCGCCGGCGAAGCACAGAGCGAGCGCTACGTTGTCTGCAATGCCGATGAAGGCGAGCCCGGCACGTTCAAGGACAGGGTGCTGTTGAATTTGTTCGCGCATCAGGTTTTTGAAGGCATGACCCTGTGCGCGGCCATTATCGGAGCCAAGCAGGGATTCCTGTATTTGCGCGGCGAATACCTGCATCTTTATGATCAGTTGCAGAGTGTTTTGGAACAGCGCAGGCAGGCTGGTTTGCTCGGCACTAATATTCTCAGGGAAGGATTGGATTTCGATATTGACATCCACCTCGGCGCCGGCGCTTATATTTGCGGTGAAGAATCGGCATTAATTGAGTCGCTGGAAGGCAAAGTCGGCATTCCACGCAATCGCCCGCCTTATCCCGTTACCCACGGGTATCTTGGCAAACCGACAGTAGTCAATAATGTCGAGACGTTCTTTGCCGCGAGCGCTATCGCCGTCAACGGCGCGAACTGGTTTGCAAAAGCAGGCACTGAAAAGTCATCGGGCACGAAAATACTCAGCGTCAGCGGAGATTGCGCCAGGCCCGGCATCTATGAATATGCGTTCGGCACAAGCGTTCGAACGCTACTGGATGATTGCGGTGCAACGGATGTGTTAGGTGTGCAAATAGGCGGACCTTCCGGCACCTTTGTTTCCAGCCAGGAATTCGACCGCAAGCTGGCGTTCGAGGATTTATCAACCGGCGGATCAGTGATGATCTTCAACGAGAGCCGCAGCATTTTCGATATCGTCCATAACTTCACGCACTTTTTTGCACATGAAAGCTGCGGATTCTGTACGCCTTGCCGGGTCGGCACGTCCTTGTTAAAAAAACAGGTAGACAAAATTTATCAGGGGCACGGCTCGGCCGGTGATGTCGCGGCCCTTGAAGAACTGGGCCGGCTGATCAAAGGTTATAGCCATTGCGGTTTGGGCCAAACGGCCGCCAATCCGGTGCTGACGACATTGGAACGCTATCCTGAGCTGTATCAGAACAAATTGAAAAAAATCAGCTATGAGCCGGGGTTTGATCTGGATGGCGCGCTCGATATAGCCAGGCGCTTGGCGCAGCGCGATGATGCCGCCGCGCATTTATCGCAGGTAGGTGATCATGACTAAAACGATTACGATTGATGGCAAGACCGTCCCGTTCGAAGAAGGTCAGACCATTATGGAGGCCGCAACCGCCGCGGGCGTTTATATCCCGCATTTATGTCATCATCCGGAATTCGCGCCGCATGGCAGCTGCAAGCTGTGCACCGTCACCGTGAACGGCCGGGCCTGCACAGCCTGCTCGTTTCCGGCCGCGGATAGCCAGGAAATACTCAATGATACCAAGGAACTGAATGACGGCCGGCGCAGAATCACGCAAATGCTGTTCGTGGAAGGCAATCATCTATGCCCGGGCTGCGAGAAAAGCGGCAACTGCCAGCTACAGGCCGTCGGGTATTATCTGAACATGCTCGACAATCATTTCGTGCATTTTTTCACCCCGCGCGAGCTCGATGCCTCGCATTCCGATGTGCTGGTCGATCGGAACCGCTGCATTTTCTGCACGCTGTGCGTGCGCGCCAGCCATAGGGACGGCAAGGACGTGTTTGCGATCAGCGGGCGCGGCATCAACAAGCGGCTGATCTTCAATTCTGAAAGCGGGCTGCTGAAAGATACCGAGCTGGAGGTCAACGATCAGGCTGCGCACATTTGCCCTACCGGGGCCATTTTGATCAAGCGCACCGGTTTTACCGTGCCGATCGGCGAGCGCCTGTTCGATCATGAAACCATCGCCGAAACCAGCCTGGAGCATGAGCGAGGGGACCATGACGGATAAAATCAGGGTGGCGACCGTGTCGCTGGCGGGCTGTTTTGGCTGCCACATGTCGCTGCTTGACATTGATGAGCGTATGTTGCAGTTGACTGATCGGGTTGAATTCATCCGGTCGCCGTTCACAGACATAAAATACTGTGACGAATGCGGCATCGGCCTCATTGAGGGCGGGGTTTGCAACTCGGAAAATGTCCATGCGCTGCGCGAGTTTCGCAAGCACTGCAAGATTCTGGTAGCCGTCGGAGCCTGTGCCATTAACGGTGGTTTGCCGAATTACAGAAACTATATTCCGCTGGAAGAATGCCTGGGCGAGTCTTATCTGGACGGAATTGGCGTTGAAAATCCGCATATTCCCAATGACCCCGAGTTGCCTTTGTTATTGAACAAGGTGTATCCGGTGCATGAAGTCGTCAAGATCGATTATTTCCTGCCGGGATGCCCGCCATCGGCCGGTGTCTTCTGGAAATTCCTGACCGATGTGCTGGAAGGGGGCGAGCCGTCACTGCCTTATGAACTGATTCATTACGACTAAATACTATGTACGACTACTTGGAGACGGCCGAAAATCCGGAAAATCTGAAACGCGTTGCAGTCGATCCGATCTCGCGCGTCGAAGGGCATGGCAAGATCACTTTGCTGCTGGATCAGGACAATAATATCAAACAGGCCCGGTTGCATATCGTCGAATTCCGGGGATTCGAACGCTTTATGCAAGGCCGTCCTTACTGGGAATTTCCGGTTATCGTGCAACGCCTGTGCGGTATTTGCCCGGTCAGCCATCAATTGGCCGCCGGCAAGGCCATCGATCAATTGGTCGGCGTTGACCCGCAGGATCTGCCTCCCGCTGCGGATAAGCTAAGGCGTTTGCTGCACTTCGGGCAGGTTCTACAATCCCATGCCTTGCATTTCTTTTATTTGGCCAGTCCGGATTTGCTGTTCGGTTTTGAAAGCGATCTCAACAAGCGCAACATCATGGCCGTGCTGGACGCCTATCCGGATATTGGCCTGCAGGGCATCAAGCTGCGCAAATATGGCCAGGAAGTCATACGCATGATTACGGGCAAACGCATACACGGAACCGGCGCCATTGCCGGCGGCATGAACAAGGCGTTGACAGCGGCAGAGCGTGACTATCTGCTACAGGATGTCGATCAGATCATAACGTGGGCGGCGGGGGCCGTAGATCTGGTGAAAAAAGTGCACGGCTCCAATCTGCCGTATTATGACGAGTTCGCCACGATACGCAGCAATTATCTCGGCCTAACGAGGACTGACGGGGCGCTGGAACTGTATCATGGCGGCCTGCGCGCAAAAAATGATAGGGGTGAGACTATTTTTGATCATGTCGACTATTGCCGATATAACGACTACCTCCATGAAGAGGTGCGCTCATGGAGCTATATGAAATTCCCTTATCTGCTGTCGCTGGGTAAGGAAAAAGGCTGGTATCGCGTTGGCCCGCTGGCCCGCGTCAATAACTGCGATTACATCGATACGCCATTGGCGGAAGCCGCGCGGCTGGAATTCAAGACGCATAGCGGTGAAGCGATGGTACATAGCACGCTGGCCTTTCACTGGGCGCGTATGATTGAAGTTCTGCATTGCGCGGAGCGCATCAGGGAACTGCTGAACGATCCTGAAACCATGAGCCACGACCTGGTCGCGCGAGGCGAGAAACGCTACGAAGGCATCGGCGTGATCGAGGCGCCGCGCGGTACGCTGTTTCATCATTATCGCGCCGACGAAGACGACCTCGTCACCAAGGTGAATCTGATCGTTTCGACGACCAGCAACAATATGGCCATGAACGAGTCCGTGCGGCAGGTGGCGGCGGAGTATCTATCCGGCCAGGAGTTGACCGAGCCATTATTGAACAACCTGGAAGTCGCTATTCGTGCCTACGATCCCTGTCTATCCTGTGCGACGCATGCCGTCGGAAAAATGCCGTTGCAGTTGGAATTGATCGATGCCGAAGGCAAGCTGGTCGATAAGCTGGTCAGGCACGGCGACGGTAAATTCGAGCATAACCTGGATGGTTAAACCGGTCCTGTTGTTCGGCTATGGCAATCTCAGCCGTGGCGACGATGCCTTGGGGCCGCGGCTGCTGGAATTTGTCGAATCATATTTGGATCTGGACAATATCGATATATTGGCCGATTTTCAGCTGCAGATTGAACATGCGCTGGATCTTGAAGGCAGGACGTTGGTCCTGTTTGCGGATGCGTCCGCAGCCTGTACGGAGGCGTTCGATTTTACCGAGTTAAGGCCTGCCCGGGACAAAAGCTATTGCACGCACACATTGAGTCCTGCCGCGGTCTTGGCCGTGTATCAGACTATTAAAAAACAGGCGCCGCCGCCGTGCTTCCTGCTTAGCATCAAGGCGCGGCGATTTGAGCTGGGCGCCGGATTGAGCACGGAAGCTGAAGCCTGTTTGGCGCAGGCTAGTCAGTTTGCCGCGCTGTTGTTGAGCAATCCCGCGCTCGATTTCTGGCGGCGGCAGGCAAAGTTATGCGGGGCAGCCAAGTCTGCATGAATTGCCATTGCTTGAAAATGCGTGGGAAAGCCAGGGAAGCCATGCCCCAATCGGGTCACTAGAATGACGCTGGAAATCGGCAAGTTATTCCTGTCATTCAAATCATCAGGTTGCCCCCACTCGCCAAAGGCGATAATCGCTCCATTGGCCCGGCTGTCCTGCCACAATAGCAAGCTGGCAATCAAGCAATTATTTAAACAGGTCTTGTTTTATACGTTGACATGCCCGAAATGCCCATATAGAATGAAAGCTAGCTTGAAATACGATTTACCGCATGCTTATCTTTACGAAGTTCCTCTGTAGTTGCTCGTCCTGTTTATCATTAAGTAATTCTTCATTTCCCAGCTTTACCGGCCTTAACAGGCTTTTAAATTACTCATTTTTTATATAGGATGGCAATTATGGCTTCCACTACTACCGGTACCGTTAAATGGTTTAACTCTGAAAAAGGCTTCGGCTTTATTCAACAGGAAAACGGTCCTGATGTGTTTGTTCACTTCCGCAACATCAACGGTTCCGGCTTTAAATCCCTTGATGAAGGCCAAAGAGTGCAGTTTGTTGTGACTCAAGGCCAAAAAGGCCCGCAAGCAGAAGAAGTAACCGTTATCTGATTGCAAAAAACCGTGGCAGCCGAGAGGCTGTCACGGTTTTTTTATGCCTGCTGTTCAAGCGGCAGGCTACTCATATCGTCTGCCGTTATAGGCTAACCATCCGTTCTCATGTTGCCCTTGCGGATCATGATGCGTCCAGTGTATGACGCCGCCTTTATTGTTCCATTCATACTCGCCATTGAAACTGATCTTTGATCCTTCACTGATGCCCTCGACTTTGGGCGCTAGATCAATATTGTGCGCGATCAACACGGACTGGCCTGAATCCAGCCGCACGATAAAGCGCTGATGCCGCGAGCCATTGGTGTCATCGGGCAGTATTTTTATAATCGTGCCGGCTTGTCTGACTTGAATATTGCCGCGCTGATTTTCGAAAGCATCAGTTAAGACGCTTAGGTTAGTAAAGTCTTGAACGTCGCTTTGCCGATTTTCGAAATCATCCGTTAAGGCTTTTAAGCCGATAAGATCGCTTTTGTCAGTCGAGGCCGGTTTGTTTTCGCAGCCAGGCAGCATCAAGCCCGCGCTGCCGGCAATCAGAAAAGCAAGAACTGATTTTCTGATCAATGCTTTAGCTGAGCGCATTATCGTTTTCCCTCAATGATATCCTTAAGCGTTTCCAGATACAGATCGCCTTCCGTCGCCTGCACTCGCGCGCGCAGGGAGGCGACGGTGTCGTCCGGGAAGACCGGCACATGGCTCTGGTTGAGTACGGGGCCTTCATCATAGCGGTCGTTGATAAGATGCACGGATGCGCCGGAAACCGTATCGCCCGATTTCAGCACGGCTTCGTGAACACGATCGCCATAGAGGCCCTGGCCGCCGTGCTTCGGCAATAAGGCCGGATGTATGTTCAGGATATGGCCGTCAAAACGCGCCAGTGTGTGTGGGCCGATTTTTTTCATGTAACCCGATAGCACGACAAGGTCTGTCCGGGCCTCAATGAGTGCATTCATGATCGCCAGGTCTTCGCTTTCCGGATCAGGATGCGTTTTGGCGTTGATCAGATGCACAGGAATTTGTTGCTCTTGGCACCAGCGCAATATGGCCGAATCGGAGTTGTTGGTGATGACCACGCCCACTTCGGCGGCTAAGGTTTTTTGTTCGATGGCGGTGATGATATGTCTGGCGGAAGAGCCTCCATGCGAGGCGATAAAGCTGATTCTCATGAGTATTGATTTTTTAAGTTAATCGAAAAAATTGTGTTCAACCTAATTCTAGGCAGTTGTTTGCCGCTTAAGAGGCAAGAACGCGGCTGATGTTTAGCATCGTTTTCAGCGTAATCAGTCCTTGTGCATGCGTCCATTTTACCCGGCCTATCTGTTGGGCTTGCTGGCCGAATGGATGGCACAAACAACGCCTTCGTTAGCGATATAAAACGGGCCAAAACCGAAGGTCACGCAAGCGCATGGACAACGGCATTATATAGACATACCGCCTCGTTGATTTCGAAATCCTGCTCTGCAGCCCTGACTCATTCTATCAGAGTGCTGATTGGATTGGGCCGCCGCGCGTTAAATCGCGCAAACAGGAGAGATCAATGCTCGCCCTGATCAATTTCCGAGCGGGTCCGAAAAGATCGGTGCGGCCGCTTGTATCTCGGGCTCAAGATCCAAACCTTCCCCCTCTTGCATGACGACGCTGTTCATGGCTGGCATGGGTGATGACATAATCGTTGACATTGGCTTCCGGCGCATAGGTCAGGACGGCTTCTTTACAGTCTTTTAGCTCATAGTGTCGGGCAACGCAGAGTAAAGGGAAGGAGCCCCAATCCCTGAGCGAAGCTCTTAAGTCAATCTGTAAATACGCCTTGTTGATATTCAAACTTTTGGCCCCATAGATTAAAGGTGTTTTAGCTGTAACTAAAAAATTAGACAGTATATAATCCAACGTTTTGAATCAATTTTTTACTAAATACAACACCGGAAAAAAATATGCTCGGTAAGCTGGTTAGATTAGTTGTAGGAAGCCGTAACGAAAGGCTTATAAAGAATAAAAGGAAGTTGGTCAAAAAGATCAATGCATTAGCTTCTGAATACGAAAATTTATCTGATGAGGCTTTAAAGGCCAAAACGCAGGAATTTCGCGATCGTCTGGCACAAGGCGAAAAGCTCGATAATCTGCTTCCGGAAGCATTTGCAGCGGTCAGAGAAGCCTCCACACGTGTCTTTGGCATGCGTCATTTCGACGTACAGCTGATCGGCGGCATGATCCTGCATGACGGTAAAATTGCTGAAATGAAAACCGGTGAAGGCAAAACCCTGATGGCGACGCTGGCGGCCTATTTGAATGCATTGCCAGGCCGCGGTGTGCATGTTGTGACTGTCAATGATTATCTGGCTAAACGCGACTCGGAATGGATGGGGCGCCTGTACGGCTTTTTGGGCTTGACGACCGGCGTCATCGTCAGCCAATTGGACAGCCGCGAGCGGCGCCAGGCTTATGCGGCCGATATTACCTACGGAACCAACAACGAATTCGGCTTCGACTATCTGCGCGACAATATGGCATTCAGTCTGGAGCAGAAAGTTCAGCGTGAACTGCATTTCGCCATCGTCGACGAGGTGGACTCGATCCTGATCGATGAGGCCAGAACGCCACTGATCATTTCCGGCCCTACCGAGGAAGGCACCGAAGTTTATGTCAAAACCAATGAGATCGTACCATACCTGACCAAGCAGGAAAAAGAGGGTGAAAAGGGCGATTACACGGTCGATGAGAAGGTCCGCCAGATCTATCTGACCGAAGAAGGCCATGAGCGCGTGGAGCGCTTGATGGTCGAGCACGGCCTGATGGCGGAAGGCAGCAGTCTTTACGATGCGGCCAACATCCGCCTGATGCATTATCTGAACGCGTCTTTGCGGGCGCATGTGCTGTTTCAAAAAGATGTCGATTACATCGTCGCCAATAATGAAGTGGTCATCGTCGATGAATTCACGGGCCGCATCATGCCGGGCCGGCGCTGGTCGGAAGGCTTGCACCAGGCGATTGAAGCGAAAGAGCATGTCACGATCCAGAATGAAAATCAGACACTGGCTTCGATTACCTTCCAGAACTATTTCCGCTTGTATCATAAGCTTTCAGGCATGACCGGCACGGCCGATACCGAAGCGTTCGAGCTGAACAAGATTTACGGTCTTGAAGTGGTCGTAGTGCCCACGCATAGGCCGATGATCCGCAAGGATCTGGGCGATGTGGTTTATCTGACCGCGCGCGAGAAATATGAAGCCGTAGCCAAGGATATTAAGGCCTGCGTCGAACGCGGCCAGCCGGTTCTGGTCGGCACGACATCGATCGAGAATTCGGAGCGGCTATCGGCGCTGCTGAAAAAGCAGGGCATCAAGCACGAAGTGCTCAATGCCAAACAGCACGAGCGCGAAGCGCATATCGTCGCGCAGGCAGGTATGCCCGGTGCCGTCACGATCGCGACCAACATGGCCGGACGCGGAACCGATATCGTACTCGGCGGTAACCTCGAGGCGGAGTTGGCCGCTCTGGGCGAGGATGCAACTGAAGCCGATAAGGAAAAAGTGCGCGGCGCCTGGCTGGACAGACATGAGCAGGTCATCGCCAGCGGCGGCTTGCATGTGATCGGTTCGGAGCGTCATGAATCGCGCCGTATCGACAATCAGTTGAGAGGCCGTTCCGGCCGTCAGGGCGACCCGGGTTCAACGCGTTTTTACCTGTCGCTGGAAGATGATCTGATGCGTATTTTTGCTTCCGAGCGCGTGGCGGGCCTGATGCAGAAATTAGGCATGGGCGACGGCGAGGCAATCGAGCATCCGTGGGTAACGCGCTCGATCGAGAACGCCCAGCGCAAGGTCGAATCACGCAACTTTGATATCCGTAAGGAAATCCTTGCCTATGATGATGTCGCCAATGACCAGCGTAAAGTGATTTATGAGCAGCGTAATGAGCTGATGGCGGCGAAAGACGTTTCCGATATCGTTTCGGCTATACGCATAGATGTCGTCAACGATATCATTACGCAGTATATCCCGCCTAAAACCATGGAAGAGCAGTGGGATATAAAAGGACTGGAGGAACATTTGCAGCAGGATTTCAATGTTCATGTTCCGGTGCGCAAAATGCTTGATGAAGATAAGAAACTGCAGGAAGAAGCCTTGCGCAATCGCATCATTGATATTCTGGAGCAGAACCACAAGGATAAGGAACAGCAGATTTCCTCGGAAGTCTTACAGCATGTTGAAAAGTCGGTCATGCTACAAGTACTGGATCACAGCTGGAAAGAGCATCTGGCCGCCATGGATTACTTGCGTCAGGGCATTCACTTGAGAGGCTATGCGCAGAAAGACCCCAAGCAGGAATACAAGCGTGAAGCTTTTCAAATGTTCACTGCACTTCTAGACCATATCAAATACGAAGTCATCACGATTTTGGCGAAAGTTCAGGTTCGTCAGGAAGAAGATGTGCAGGCGCTTGATGAGCAAATGCAGGCACCAAAAGAAATGCATTTCGAGCATGCAGAGGCCTCGGCCCTGGAGGAACCACCGCAGGCGGCTCTGCCAGAGGAGAAGCCCGCACAGCCTTTTGTCCGTGCCAGCAATAAGGTTGGACGCAATGATCCTTGTCCTTGCGGGTCAGGCCTGAAATATAAGCAGTGCCATGGCAAGTTAAGCTGATTCGTTAACTGGACCGCTTACCGGCAGTTAAACAAACTGGCCGGAGAGGCCGGGATAATGTGTTCGACAACATGTTGCCCGGTTTCTCCGGCCATTTTTATAATTCCAAGATTCAACGCTTTACTGATCTGGAAAATACCTGAAAGTAGTCTTCCATGGCAACGAAGCTTGATTAGGGTATGTTTAATGGTTAACATCGATTTCATGTAAACTCTTCGATTATTAAGAATTATGCCGCATAGAAGTTTCAAGAGAAGTAGACCCAATCCAGCAATTACCACGCTTCCGGAGTTAGGAATGGATAAAGGACACTTGGTGGCCGATTTTAAACATTATTACGGGCACAGGCTTGGCAGGGATGAAAATTGCAAATCGCCGCATTACGCTTATGAAGCGTTGGCCATGGTCGTCAGTGACCGGCTTATCGAACGATGGAAAGAAACTTATAATGCCTACAGGGAAGAAGACTGCAGAAGAGCGTTCTATTTGTCCATGGAATTTTTGATGGGGCGCACATTAAGCAATGCCATGCTTAATCTGGGCATTAAAGACGCTGTCGATAAAGCTATGTATGCGTTGGGGCTGGAGCTCGAAGAGTTGATCGACAGCGAGCCGGACGCAGGCCTCGGCAATGGCGGTTTGGGACGCCTGGCGGCCTGTTTTATCGACAGTTGTGCGACTTTGCAATTACCCGTGACCGGGTATGGCTTGCGTTATGAATACGGCATGTTCTCCCAGGACATCGTCAATGGTGAACAGGTAGAAAAACCGGACCATTGGTTGCGTAATGGCAATGTCTGGGAAATTGAGCGTCCTGAGTATACGCATCGCATTAAGTTTGGCGGACGCACCGAGACCCATACCGATGAATCCGGCAACAAAAAAGTCCATTGGGTCGATACGCACGACATACTGGCCATTCCGTTTGATACGCCGATACCCGGATACCAAAACGGCACGGTAAACACGTTGCGTTTATGGAAAGCCACGGCAACGGAAGAATTTGACTTGCAGGAATTCAACGCCGGCGATTATGCCGAATCGGTTGCGGCTAAGAATACGGCCGAAAATATCACTATGGTGCTGTATCCGAATGATGCCAACGAAAACGGCAAGGCTTTGCGTTTGCGTCAGCAATATCTGCTTGCCTCGGCAAGCTTGCAGGATGTGATTGCCAATTGGGTCGGACGGCACGGCAACGATTTCTCGGAATTTGCGGCGAAAAACTGTTTCCAGTTGAACGATACACACCCAAGTATATCGGTTGCGGAGCTAATGCGCCTGCTGCTCGATATGTACGGCCTGAGCTGGGATGAGGCCTGGCATATTACCCGCAACACGATGGCATACACTAACCACACGCTCCTGCCGGAAGCCCTGGAGCGATGGCCGGTCAGCCTGTTCAAGCAATTATTGCCCCGATTGATGGAGATTATTTTTGATATCAACGCCCATTTTCTGGCGGAAGTTTCAGCGCGCTGGCCCGGAGACATAGATCGATTGACGCGCATGTCTCTGATTGAGGAAGGTCCGCAGCAACAGGTCAGAATGGCCTATCTGGCGATAGTCGGCAGCTATTCGGTCAATGGTGTTGCCGAGTTGCATTCAAAGTTGTTGCAGCAAGGTTTGTTTAAGGATTTCTATGAGCTTTGGCCGGAGAAATTCAATAACAAAACCAACGGCGTGACGCCGCGCCGCTGGTTGGCGGCTTGTAACCCGGATCTGGCACAGTTGATTACTGAAACCATAGGCGATGGCTGGCTGACCGATTTGTCTTTGTTAAAAAATCTGAAGCCGTTTGCCGACGATAAGGCCTTCCGCGAACGCTGGCATCAGGTTCGGCAAAATGCCAAGGAAAGGCTCGTCAATTATAAAAGACAGGAACATGATATCGATCTGGATGTCGACGCCTTATTTGACGTGCAGGTAAAGCGCATTCATGAATATAAGCGTCAATTGCTGAATGTACTCCATGTTATCCATCTGTATGACCGCATCAAACGCGGCGATACGGCGGACTGGACCAATCGCTGCGTGTTGATCGGAGGTAAGGCCGCGCCGGGCTATTACATGGCGAAAAAGATTATAAAGCTGATCAACAATGTCTCCCATGTCATCAATAGCGATTCCGATACCGGCAATAAGTTGAAACTGGTCTTCATGCCTAATTACCGTGTGTCGGCCATGGAAATAATCTGTCCGGGCGCTGATCTATCGGAACAGATTTCAACGGCCGGCAAGGAAGCTTCCGGCACTGGCAATATGAAGTTCATGATGAACGGCGCTTTAACAATTGGTACGTTGGATGGGGCTAATATCGAAATCCGGGAGGAAGTCGGCCATGAGAATTTCTTTTTATTTGGCTTGACAGAAGAACAGATTGAGGAATTGAGCCTCCATTATGACCCTGTTTCAATCATCGATCAGGATGAGGATTTGCAGCGGGTGATGAATCTGCTGGAGTGCGGGCACTTCAATCAGTTCGAGCCAGGTATTTTCGACGATATTATTGCGTCGGTAAAAAGTCCGCACGATCCATGGAAGACTATTGCCGATTTTCGTAGTTATGTTAATGCCCAGAGGCGTGTGGAAGAAGCTTATCGGGATAAGGAACATTGGACTCGCATGAGCATTCTCAATTGCGCAGCCAGCGGCAAGTTTTCCACTGATAGAACAATTGTTGATTACAATAACGATATCTGGAAGCTGACGCCAGTCAGCGTAGGCAAGAAAGGCTAGGATGTTTCATATCGTTTTGTATGAGCCGGAAATTCCGGCGAATACTGGAAATATTATTCGCCTATGCGCGAATACGGGCGTTCATCTGCATTTGATTAAACCTCTGGGTTTTGAATTGGATGACAAAAAATTGCGCCGGGCGGGGCTTGATTATCATGAATGGGTTGATGTCAAGGAACATGCTTCACTGGCTGCTTTTATGGGTAACGTCCAGCCTGAGCGGTTGTTCGCGTTGACTACCAAGGGGCGGCAAATCTATAGCGAGATGGCTTTTCAGCCTGGGGATGCTTTCTTGTTCGGGCCTGAGACCAGGGGGCTGCCTGAAGCTGTTCTGGCGGAACTCGCTCCAGACAGGCGCCTGTACTTGCCTATGAGAGCGGAAAGCCGGAGCCTGAATTTGTCTAATACCGTCTCGATTATCTTGTACGAGGCCTGGCGGCAGTTGTCCTTCACAGGCGCGTTGATAAAGTAGAGAGACTCTGCCTACGAGCGCCCTGAGCAGGGCTCAGTGACAAAAAAGCTGACGGATATTCGATACGGGAACAGGCCGTAAATTTATGATTTACGCTACCCCTCTAACAGGCATTAAGATTCAGGCTTTTGCTCTCGCGCTAGCAAGTTCTCTACTGCCGTCAGCGGCGCCAAGCCTTCGTATAAAACCTTATAGGTCTGCTCTGTTATGGGCATCTCTATGCCGTATTTTCGAGCCAGCAGGAACGTCTCCTTTGCGGCTGAAACACCTTCAATTTCCTGACCGATTTCCTGGATTGCCGTAGCTCTATCCTTGCCTTGGCCCAAAGCCAGGCCCAGACGCCGATTTCTGGACTGATTGTCTGTGCTGGTCAGAATAAGATCGCCCAGGCCAGCCAGGCCCATGAAGGTTTCCTGTTTGCCGCCAAGTTTGATGCCTAGACGAATAACTTCGGTAAGGCCTCGTGTAATTAAGGCTGCCCGTGTATTGGCGCCAAAGCCGAGCCCGTCAGCAATACCGGTGGCAATAGCCAAGACGTTTTTTACGGCGCCACCGACTTCCACGCCAATCAAATCGGAACTGGTATAAGCACGAAAACGTCCGCTATGCAGGATGTCCGCCAATTGATTGGCAAAGTCCGGCTGAGATGAGGCGATGGTGACAGCGGTAGGCAGGTCAGCGGCAACTTCACGGGCAAAGGAGGGGCCTGAAAGCACGGCCGCAGGCGTTTGCGCGGAAAAAACCTCAGCCACTATTTCATGAAGCAAAGCCCCTGTTTGCGGGTTAAAGCCTTTGGTTGCCCAGGCAATTCTTACCTCATCAGATACATGATGCTTGAGCTTGATCAGCGTATCTTTAAAGGCGTGGCTAGGTACGGAAACAAGGATCAGGTTGCTGAATGCGGCAGCTTCGGCCAGGCTTGATGTCACGGAAAGGGTTTCCGGAAAAGGCAAGCCAGGCAGATAGCGAGAATTTTGCCGATCTCGCGCCAGAACCTTAACATGATCCGGATTGTGCCCCCATAACAATGTCTGGCAACCGTTTCTGGCTGCCAGAATTGCAAGCGCCGTCCCCCAGGAACCGGCGCCTAGAATGGATATTTTTTTATTCATATTCGAGACTTAATTGACAGTCTCAGAGCTGGGGGCTTTATTTTGTACGTGTTGCAGATGTTGTGCGTACAATGCGTCAAAGTTTACCGGCGCCAAAAGCAGTTGCGGAAAGCCGCCTTTTGTCACGAGATCGGAGACGACTTCCCGTGCATAAGGGAAAAGAATGTTGGGGCAGAAACTGCCGACCATCGGGCCCATCTCCAGGTCGTTAAAGCCATTCAAAGCGAAGATGCCGGCCTGATTGACCTCAACAAGATAAGCCGTCGTGTCACCGCTTTTAACGGTGATGGTGATAGTAAGCGCTACTTCATAAAGCGAGTTTTCCAACGCCTCGACATGGGTGCTGAGATTAAAGTCGACAGAAGGCTCCCATTTTTCAATAAATACTTTAGGTGAATTTGGAGTTTCGAAGGAAATATCCTTGGTATAGATCTTTTGGATGGAAAATTGCTTTTCTACAGTATTGTTTTCTTCGGCCATGAGGAATTATATGCTTAGGATTGTAGGATAATTGTGAATGTTAAAAGGGTGTCAATTACTCGCTTGGAAATTATGCGGTCGCTATTTTATTTTTGCCGGGCATCTTTATGGGTAATTTATAGTCGCTTTCCCAGGACTGCATGCCGCCAGTGATGACGAATACTTGTTCGAATCCTGCCTTGGTCAGTATTTTGCCCGCTGAAGCAGCGCGTGCGCCGGTTTGGCAGGCGATAAGAACGGTTTTTCCCTTGTGCGACTCCAGCTTCGCAAGATATTCCGGCAATTTGCTCAAAGGCGTGTTGATGGCATTTTCAATCTGGCCTTGAGTGATTTCGTTCGGTTCGCGCACGTCGATAACGACAGTGTCGCCATCATTCATTTTGGCAACAGCCAGCAAAGGCGAAATGAATTTGAATTTTTTGAATGCCGTGTCAAACAGGTCCTGTATTAACAAGTACGTTACTACAGCCAGTGCGAGAGATAATATGTAGTGATTTAAAATGAATTCTAAATAGCGGTCCATGGTGATTGATATTGAATGAATGTATGGGAAAATAAATCAACTGATGGAACAGAAGACGTCCTGCATCATCTTGATGAGTTGCAGCATACGCTCATCGTCGATGAAATAATAAACACGGTTGGCTTCCTTTTTATGGCCGAGAATGTTTTTTTCCCGAAGGATAGCCAAATGTTGGGAAATATTGCTCTGGCTGGTTCCAACCTGTTCCACAATGTCCTGTACACTGACCGAATTAGTGCCAAGCACGCATAATATCTTTAAACGCAGTGGATGGGACATTGCCTTTAAGCAGCGCGCCGCTTTGGTGATGTCGGGGTCATTATATAAAATGTACTCGTCTTTAGTTTCCATAGGACTGCTTAATGTTGCTGGGTTGTAGAGCCAAATTCTAAAAAAAGAACCCACGAAGAATTATTTATACACAACTGTTGTTAACGTGTATTACTATAATGACGACTTGTATGCGATTTTTTAGCAAGTTGCCAAATACAAAAAATTAGTAAATCTAACAAAATGATACCCTATTTTCAATCAATTTGGGTAATGAAGAATAAAACAGCACACCAATTGATTCCTGCTCTGAAAGCGGTTAATTGCTGTGAATTTTTTATTTTAGTATGCGGAGATAAATAAAGAATGTTAAATCGGCCAAAGCCTTTAGTACTACTGATCCTTGATGGGTTCGGTTACTCGCAAGACAAAGAATACAATGCAATTGCAATGGCTGACACGCCTTGTTGGGATAGGTTGCAACGCGATTATCCCATGAGTTTGCTAAATTGCTCCGGTACTGTCGTGGGACTGCCTGACCAGCAAATGGGAAATTCGGAAGTCGGGCATCTTCATCTTGGAAGCGGCCGTTATGTGCCTCAGGATTTATCTCTGGTCAATAATGCCATAACAGACGGCAGATTTTTTTCAAATCCGGTACTCTGCCGAGCCGTAGATAGCGCCAAAGCATCAAACAAGGCTTTACATATCCTGGGATTATTATCGCCAGGCGGCGTACACAGCCACGAAGACCAGATATTGGCGATGGTTGAACTGGCCGCCAGCCGCGGGTTGAGCAAGATTTACATGCATGCATTTTTGGATGGACGGGATGTGCCGCCCAAGAGTGCCGCGGCATCATTGCAATTGCTGGAAGCAAAGTTTGCTGAATTGGGCGCAGGCCGCATAGCTTCAATCACCGGGCGGTTTTATGCCATGGATAGAGACAATCGTTGGGATCGCGTAAAAAGCGCCTATGATTTAATCACAAAAGGAAAGGCGAGCTTTTATGTCGATTCGGCGATGGCTGGCCTAGAGTCAGCTTATGATAGGAGCGAAACTGATGAATTTGTGTCTCCGACTGCTGTTTTAGACGCCGATCATCAACCTGTAGTCCTGGATCCTGAGGATTCCATTGTCTTTATGAATTTCCGAGCGGACCGTGCGCGTGAAATTTCCCGAGCGTTAGCTGAAACAAATTTTGATGCTTTTGACAGAGACCGCGAGCCTCATAAAGGCTACTTCGCAACTCTAACCGAATACCATCAGGAATTTGATTTCGTCGATGTCGCTTTTCCGGCCATCGATATAAAGAATAGCCTGGGAGAAGTGCTGTCCAATTTGGGCATGAAGCAATTAAGACTGGCTGAAACCGAAAAATACGCACATGTCACTTTTTTCCTGAACGGCGGCGTGGATACGCCTTTCCCCGGTGAAGACAGGATATTGGTACCGTCTCCCAAGGTCAAGACGTATGATCTCCAGCCTGAAATGAGCGCGCCGGCAGTGACCGATCATTTGGTCGAAGCCATCACGAGCGGCAAATACGATGTGATTATCTGCAATTATGCGAATTGTGACATGGTGGGGCATACAGGCGTGATTGATGCGTCAATTAAGGCCGTTGAAGCCGTGGATGCGTCATTGCGGCGCATAGTTGATGCCTTGTTGGCGGTAGGCGGACGCATGTTGCTGACCGCCGATCATGGCAATATCGAGCAGATGGTCGATAAAGAGACAGGGCAGCCTCATACCGCTCATACCACTAATCAGGTGCCTCTGGTTTATGTAGGCGGCGACAAGCCATTAGCCTCTGGCGGCAGCTTGTCCGATCTGGCGCCCACCATGCTTACCATTTTAGGTGTTGAGCAACCTATTGAAATGACTGGTAGGTCGCTTGTCAGTTCTGTTTAATCCGTGAATGAGAAAAAAGATAGTTTTTTGTTTTTTGCTGAGCGCATTTATAAGTCAGGTTATTGCTGATGTTTCGCAAAAAAGCAAGGAACTGGATGAGGTTCAGTCTGATATTAGGGCTGTCGAGCAAAATATGGAGCGTATCCAACAGGAAAAGGATACGCTAACCGCTCAATTAGCTGATATTGAAAGAAAATATGGGGAAACGATCGCCTTATTGAAAGAGTTGCAAGGGCAAATTGATCAGAGGCGGCAAAGTCTGAGTAAGACTCAACTGAATATACAAAACTATCAGGATGAAATAAGAAAACACAATAAAGAACTGGCAGGACAAATAAAAGCGGCCTATGCGATGGGGCAAAAAGAAAAGTTGAAGCTAATGCTCAATCAACAAGACCCCGCCTTATCAAGCCGGATGATGGTATATTACAATTACCTTAACAAGGCTCGCTTAAAGAAACTGGCGGATATTGATGAGTCTTTACAGCATCTGAGTCAGTTAGATAAACAAAAACTAGAAGAAACTGAACTTTTAGAGCAAAAACTGGAACAAAAGAAAGCAGAACAGGTTGCATTGGTCGAAGTCAGAAAACAGAGAAATGAGGTACTGATACAATTAGGCCAGGATTTTTCCTCTAATGAACAGCAATTAAATAGTTTAAAAGAAAGTGAAAATGAATTGATGGCCTTGATTGACTCATTGCAGGGAAAAAGAACCGATGAGTTTTCTCTTGACGGCAACCGGGCAGAGTCTGCTAAGAGTGAAGAAGATCTTCTAGCGCTTAATAAAGACTCATTGAACGATAAGGATGAGACTGCCGAAATTAATACGGATTTTTCAAAACTTCAAGGTGATTTTTCCTCGCTTAAAGGCCAATTGCCTTGGCCTGTTGAGGGAAGGCTGGCGCAGAAGTTCGGCAGTCCGCGTTCGGAAGGACTTTGGGATGGTGTATTGATTGAGGCTCGGGAAGGTGCCGAAATACACGCTGTCACCAAAGGCGAGGTGGTCTATGCGGAGTGGCTCCGAGGTTATGGTTTGTTAACGATCATTGATCATGGCAAAGGATATATGTCCCTTTATGCCTTTAATCAGAGCCTTTACAAGCATGTTGGTGAGTGGGTGGAAGCGGGAGAGATTATTGCTTCCGTCGGACAGAGCGGTGGGCGCAGCCAGCCTGGCTTATATTTTGGAATACGTAAGCGAGGCAAGCCGGTCGACCCTATTGAATGGTGTCGAAAAGTAGGCCAGGATCAAGTTAGTTAATTATTGGATAATATTTTAGGAAATCGTATTCGGAGTTTTAAGATACATGCTAAAAAAGAAGAGCATTTTTATTTTATTCCTGGGCATTATGCTGGGTGTTTTTGTAAGCACCTGTGGCAGTGTTTTTGCGGATCGGGATAACGGAGAGGTTTCGACTGATACGGAAGCACTGCCGTTTGAAGACTTGCGGACATTTACAGAAATTTTTGGCCGGATCAAGCGAGATTATGTCGAGCCTGTTTCCGATAAAAAATTACTGGAAGATGCGATTCGGGGCATGTTGACTGGGCTTGATCCTCATTCGGCCTATCTCATTGCAGAAGAGTACCAGGAGTTGAAGGAAGGTACTACAGGGCAATTCGGCGGTTTGGGCATAGAAGTAACGATGGAAAACGGCTTCGTTAAAGTGGTTTCGCCTATTGACGATACGCCCGCCCAAAGAGCAGGTATAAAGACCGGCGATCTCATTGTCCGGCTTGATGATCAGCCTGTGAAAGGTATGTCTTTAAATGATGCGGTTAAAATTATGCGGGGCGAGCCAGGCAGCAAAATCCTGCTCACGGTTGTGAGGGAAGGAGAAGAAGCGCCCCTGAAAATAACCATAACCAGAGACATAATAAAAGTTAAAAGCGTAAAAAGCCGAATATTAGAAAAAGATTATGGCTATGTGCGTATCAGCAGTTTTCAATCCAGGACCGGTGAGAGCCTTAAAGAAGCTGTTGCTGATCTGAAAAAGGAAAATGCAGGCAATTTAAAAGGATTGGTGCTTGATTTAAGAAATAATCCTGGCGGCGTGTTAAATGCGGCCGTGGAAGTGAGTGATGCGTTCATTAAGAGCGGGCTCATCGTTTACACTGAAGGGCGCATTGAGAATTCTGAAATGCGATTCAATGCCTCTCCTGATGACATTATCGATGGCGCTCCAATTGTAGTCCTGATTAACGCCGGTTCTGCATCAGCTTCCGAGATTGTAGCCGGGGCCCTGCAGGATCAAAAACGGGCGGTCATCATAGGCGAAAAATCATTCGGTAAAGGATCGGTACAGACTATACTGCCTACAAGTAATGGGGCGGCGGTTAAGCTGACTACAGCACGGTATTACACGCCTTCAGGAAGATCCATACAAGCTGAAGGCATCGAGCCGGATATTGCCTTGGCCCGCGTAAAGCTGGAATCATTGGATAAATCAGAATTCGCACCTGTCAAGGAATCAGATTTGTCGCATCATTTAACGAATGGCAACAAGCGTAAAGATGAGCAAATAAGTGTGGAGCAGCAGGAAAAGGCTAAAGAGGAAGCTTTGGAACTCCAGGATTATGCGCTTCATGAAGCGCTGACATTATTGAAAGGCATCAGCATCATTCATAAATAATCATTAATCTGATTTTATACTCTGAGACCCGCCTTTCAGGTATCCTGCCTGGAGGGCGGGTTTTTTATGCCATACGAAACCTAAAAAGTGCCTGGAAATACCATAGGCCCATATGACAAAGTCATTGTCGCCTTCTTCATCCGGCCATTTCATAAGATTCATATTAAAAATCAGAACTTACGCATTTTCCTTATCTCTCATCGGCAAGAATGAGATGATCTAAGTTTGTTAGTCTGTGGGGGGGGGGAGGGGGGGGACTTCAGTCGCCTATGGGCATACGAGGCGACTGCCAACAGTAGGCGCTTTAGGCGAAGTCGACTCCATATGCAGGCTTGCGTAAGTCCTGAAAATGTAAAAACCGGAGAATTTACAACTCGGTATTACTTATGCTTAAGATAAGCTGGTTTTTTTGATCCATACCGAACGAAGTGCATTCGGGCATGGATTTCAAGTGGTCAGACCCGTTTTGGGATGAGCCCGGGATGTTCTGGCAGAAAAAGAGTAGGACAGGCATTATCATGCCTGTCCTGCCTATATTTAATGGGTGGATTTTTGATAAGCGAATGTAAAGTCATTCAGAGTAGATAAAGCTACGGGCAGATCTTCAGCCTTTTCCAGATTGAATGCATTGATGCCGACACGCGACAAATAAAATATTTGATCCGGCATATAATGTCCTGTTGCTCTGATTTCGCCTGTATATTGATAGCGATTTCTAAGCAGCCATGCATGAGAAAATGCGCGGCCATCGGCAAAAGCAGGAAAGTGCAGTTCAATCAATTCAACCTGGCTCAGGTCTTCGGCAATGTCGTTAATCGAGTCCGAGGGCTCAAGTCTAACGCCTACCTTTCCGTCATGATGCAATAGCTGCGGCTTGTCTTTTTTCCAGCGAGCCAGCGAAACGCTGATGTCGCCAGTTTTCAATTCGGCGTCATCAGGCACATAACTCCAATTATCATCAATGATCTGCTTGTCTTTAATTATCTGCATAGACTTCTTCTTTGAATGGGGTAATTCCAACCCGTTTTACCATGTCCAGGAATGATTCATCGTCCAGGCGCTGTTTTACATAAACGTCAAGAATCGTAGTCACGACTTTAGCCACCTGGTCCTTGGCAACGGCGGGCCCTAACCGCTCGCCAATCGCAGCTTCGTTTTCCGAAGAGCCACCTAGCGTCAGCTGATACCATTCAACGCCTTTCTTATCAACGCCCAGTATGCCGATATGGCCGACGCTTTGATGCGCACAGCCGTTCATGCAGCCAGACATATTGATTTTCACGTCGCCTATGTCATGGATGTAATCCATGTCATCCAGGGCTTCATTGATTTCTTTGGCAATGCCGATGGAACTGGCATTGGCCAATGAGCAGAAGTCAAGACCGGGGCAGCAAATCATGTCGGTCACAGTGCCAATGTTAGGTGTGGCAAGTTTCAGTGCATCCAGTTTTTGCCATAAGGAGAACAAATCCGCTTGCTTTACGTCGGCAAAGACCAAGTTTTGTCTGTGAGTGCTTCGGATTAGTCCAAAGCTGTATCGATCCGCCAGGTCAGCGACCGCATCAAGTTGCGTGTCCGTCATATCGCCGGGAGGAGAATCAGGAGCTTTGAGTGACAGGAAGGCGACGCTATAGCCCGGCACTTTATGGCTAAGGGTGTTATGCTTAATCCAGGTGGCGAAAGCCTTGTTCTCCAGTTGATGCTGGGCAAAGCTGGTGTCTTCCGCGGCGCTGGAATCGTAGGCAGGCGGGACAAACTGGGCCTTCATCGCTTCAATATGGTCGGTGCTAAGCTCCAGATTGTCCTTGATCAGCAGCCATTCCTTCTCAACTAATTCGGTAAATTTTTCCAGTCCGGTTTCTTTAACCAAAATCTTGATACGGGCTTTATATTTGTTGTCGCGGCGGCCGTACAGATTATAAATACGCAGTATTGCTTCCAAGTAAGACAGCAAATGCTTCTTTTCCAGGTAAGGTCTTATTACCTGGCCGATAATAGGGGTGCGACCCAAGCCGCCGCCGACCAGTACTTGAAAGCCTATTTCTCCGGCATCGTTTTCGACCAGGTGCAAGCCTATGTCATGAAATTGAGTCGCAGCCCGGTCATGTCTGGCACCGCTGACCGCAATTTTGAATTTGCGCGGCAAATAGGCGAATTCAGGGTGCAGGGTAGTCCATTGTCGAATAATTTCACAGTAAGGGCGGGGATCTTCAATCTCATCGGTGCAAACGCCGGCCAAATGATCTGAAGTCGTATTTCTCAGGCAATTGCCGCTCGTTTGAATGGCATGCATTTGCACACTGGCCAATTCTTCAAGGATGTCGGGAATTCTTTCCAGTTGCGGCCAATTAAACTGGATATTTTGACGGGTCGTAAAATGACAATAACCTTTGTCATACTCGCGAGCAATATGAGCTAGCTTGCGAAATTGTTTGGAAGAAAGCAGGCCATAAGGTCCAGCTATCCGTAGCATTGGAGAGTGAGTTTGAATATAAACGCCATTCATCAATCTCAATGCGCGAAATTGATCGTCAGATATTTCGCCTTTTAAAAAACGTTCGGTTTGCCGTCTAAATTGGGCTACACGCTCTTCAATAAGTCTTTGGTCGTCTTCGTTATACTGATACATGGATATAGTATTTGTTATGCCTGTCGGGCCCGTATTCAAGAATGATTATCATATACTGCGAGCCATAAAATGACAAAGTTTATTATATGGTGATACTATTAACGGTTAGGATTCGGTCAGTGTTTGTTTAATTAGCTACTAGAAAAATTAGGGGGTTATTTTGTTGCGGTTTTTATTTATTCTATTGTCGATACTGATCTTGCCCGAAATGGCAATGGCAGCCGAAAAAATTGAAACACTTGGGCTGACGGGGACGGAACGCGGCATTTATACGGTATTGATTTTTATTATTGCCTATGGCTTTGTTATGGCTGAGGAATTTACGCATATGCGTAAGTCCAAGCCTGTTATTCTGGGAGCAGGTATCATTTGGGCGCATGCTGCTGTCTTAGCATCTCAAGCAGGTGTTTCAGCCCAAGATATGCATGAAGCTTTCGAACACAATTTGAAAGAGTATGGTGCATTGATGTTGTTCCTTTTGGTTGCGATGACTTATATCAATGCAATGACTGAGCGGAATGTGTTTGAAGCTTTGAGATCCTGGTTGGTAAGAAAACAGTTCGGATACCGTAAATTGTTTTTGATTACTGGCGTGATTACTTTCTTTTTGTCAGCCATAGCGGATAACCTGACTGCCGCATTGTTGGTTGGAGCGGTAGTTATGGCGGTAGGATCTGACAATGCGAAGTTTATCAGCCTTGGCTTCATCAATATAGTTGTGGCGGCCAATGCGGGTGGCGCTTTCTGTCCTTTTGGTGATATTACCACTTTGATGGTCTGGCAGGCTGAATATGTTCAATTCTTTGACTTCTTCAAGCTTTTCATTCCTTCAGCAGTAAACTACGGTGTGCCCGCAGCAATTATGTATTTTGCCGTACCTGATGAGCAACCTCGAGCTACCAGCGAAGAAGCGGTGCAGTTAAAGCCCGGGGCGATTCAGGTTTGCGTGTTATTCCTGCTGACGATTGTTACTGCGGTAAGCTTTCATCAGGTTCTGCATTTGCCTCCCTTTATGGGCATGATGATTGGTCTTTCCGCGTTAATGATTTATGGGTATCGCATCAACATCATGTATTCATCACAAGGTCAGCCGTTCGACATTTTTAATAAAGTGCGTGATGCTGAGTGGGATACCTTATTCTTCTTCTTCGGTGTTGTATTTGCTGTAGGCGGATTAGGATATATTGGTTATCTTGAACTGCTGTCAGGGGCTTTATATGACGGTTTGGGGCAGACAACCGCCAATATCCTGGTCGGACTGATCTCAGCGGTTGTGGATAATATTCCTGTCATGTTCGCCGTGCTGAACATGAATCTGGATATGAGCCTTTATCAATGGTTGCTGGTTACCTTGACTGCTGGTGTAGGTGGTTCATTGCTGTCAGTAGGATCGGCCGCGGGTGTGGCATTGATGGGGCAATCCAATCATAAATATACTTTCTTTAGTCACTTGAAATGGACGCCAGCGATTGCTGCCGGTTATGTCGGAAGCATCGTTGTTCATTACTTGATTAATGGCTGAAATCTTTAATACGCACCGCATGAAAATGCGGTGCTTTCTTGCTGGTAAGGCCAATGGCGGCTGAAAAGAGTTGGCGTTCGGCCTTTTCGGTTTACGCTCAGCCTCGTGTGTTGAGCATGATGTTTCTCGGTTTCTCGGCGGGCCTGCCTTTTCTATTGATTTTTTCCACGTTATCTGCCTGGTTAAGGGATGAGGGTGTGGCTCGCTCCGTTATCGGCTTTTTTAGTTGGGTGGGTTTGACTTATTCAATAAAAATATTTTGGGCGCCCTTAATTGACAGGTTGTCGCTGCCTTTTTTCACCAGAGCATTAGGTAAAAGGCGAAGCTGGATGCTTCTTGCTCAATTGGGGATTGTGGCTGGACTGATTGGCATGGCAAGCTCGGATTTACATACGCAATTACAGCAGATCGCTTTGTTTGCCGTATGGGTGGCATTTTGCTCAGCCACGCAAGATGTCGTTATTGATGCCTATCGCATTGAGGCTGTTAAACCGGACTATCAAGGGGCAATGGCGGCAACGTATGTATTGGGGTATCGGATTGCGTTGCTGGTATCTGGCGCGGGTGCTTTTTATATTGCGGATTATTCGAGTTGGAGCTTGGCTTACTTTGTCATGGCGGCGGCTATGATTGTCGGCGTAATTACAACGCTCTGTCTTAGCGAGCCTGAGCATAAGCAGACTAAAGCAGTGGAAGTGCTTGAGAGTAAGCTTGAGTCAATATTGGGTGTGGAAAAACGCCTGAATATATGGCAGCGCGTGCTTGTAGGCATTTCTGATGCTGTTTTGAGTCCGTTTGTGGAATTTTTCAGTCGCAACGGCGCCATCGGTCTGTTGATTCTGATGCTCATTGCCGTTTATAAGATGAGCGATATCACAATGGGTGTAATGGCAAATCCGTTTTATCTCGACTTGGGCTTTAGTAAAAAAGAAATTGCCGAAATCAGCAAGATTTTTGGTTTTTTTATGACTATTGCGGGCGCTACCTTAGGCGGCGCGTTAGTGGCAAGATATGGCGTCATGCGGCCCTTGCTGTTAGGCGCGGTTATAGTGGCCGGTACTAATTTGTTATTTGCTGTTTTGGCGATTAGTGAGCCTAGCCTGTTATTATTAGCAGGCGTAATAAGTGCTGATAATTTAAGCGGCGGTATAGCCACATCGGTTTTCATTGCGTATCTTTCCAGTCTGACAAATACTGCGTATACTGCTACGCAATATGCCTTATTCAGTTCTTTGATGACATTGCCGGCGCAACTTTTAGGCGGCTTGTCCGGCATTGTTGTTGACACTTATGGCTACTACGTATTTTTTATTTACGCATCGGCCGTAGGGTTGCCGGCTATCATTCTGGTGCTTTTGCTGATGCGTCATCAGCGCTTGACTCTAGCTCGTAGTCATAGTCCATGATAAGTGGTGCATGATCGGAAAAACGTTCGTTTTTATAGATTGATACGGCTCTTGCCTTGTCTTTGAGCGTGGCGCTGATGATCTGGTAATCAATACGCCAACCTACGTTTTTCTTCCAGGCCTGGCCTCTGTTTGACCACCAAGTATATTGCTCCGCCTCCTGGTTAAGCAGCCTGAATGCATCCAGCCAGTAATTGCTGGCGAACAATTGAGTCAGCCAGGCTCTCTCTTCCGGTAAAAAGCCTGAGTTTTTCTGATTGCCACGCCAGTTCTTTAAATCGATTTCCTTGTGGGCAATGTTCCAGTCGCCGCAGATGATATAGTCTCGTCCGTTTTGTGCGCATTCATGCAGATAGGGTAGGAAGCGATCCATGAATTTAAACTTTATCTGTTGTCTCTCCTCCCCGGATGTGCCGGAAGGTAAGTAAAGCGATATAACGCTGAGCTTGCCAAATTGCGCTTCAATAAATCGGCCTTCTGCATCGATGTCGGGCCAGCCTATGCCTCTTATAATTTTGTCGGGCTGTTTTTTACTATAGATCGCTACACCGCTATAGCCTTTTTTTTCAGCATCATGATAGAAGCAATAATAACCAGCTGGGCAGAAGAGGTCGGGGTTTAGCTGGTATAACTGGGCTTTTGTTTCTTGTATGCAAATAATGTCAGCGTTTTGTTGCTGCATCCATTTAAAAAAGCCCTTGCTTTCGGCAGAGCGAATACCGTTGGCATTCAGTGTAATAATGCGCATGCGTATAAATTGAGTTGCGGTTTTAGTGTGAAAAACGTATTATACGGGGTTCTTCAATAAGTATGTAGCCCATCCATGGGTAATGTGAAAGTGATATGAAACCAGAAATTCATCCTGAATATAAAAAAATTACCGTAACATGTGGTTGTGGTAATACATTTGAAACGGGTTCTGTATTAAAAGGTGACTTACTAATAGAGGTTTGCTCCTCATGTCATCCTTTCTATACAGGCAAACAGCGTGTTGTTGATACAGCGGGCCGCGTCGATAAATTCCGTAAAAAATACGGCAAATAACTTTATTTAGGTTTTTTGTTCCGGCAGCATACAGATATGGTTCGGCAATTTCAAAAAACGCTGACTTTATCTGAGATTTTTAATAAAAAAGCGGCTCAATTAATGATACATGGCAGCGGTTGCTTTAACCGCGCTGGAATTAGTTGTGCATCAAAAAAGCTGGGGTTGTTCTTATGGCCCCAGTTTTAGCCTTCAACAATTGTACCTAAGCATATTGTGCGGTTCCGGCTTTAATCCGAGGCTCTAAAATAGTGCTTCAATCGGTTTTTCGTTAGGCTGGCTATAGTCACTGGGTAAATCTTCGAACCTTGATGCGGATTTTTCGGGTACGTGCTCGGTCTGAAAAAATTCCCATACTCCATATTCGCTTCCCTCAGGCGCTAGTAAACCTGTCTGGGGGTCGATAAATGCCTTCACTATCCCCTCAGGCGCATCAAAAGGAGCCTCAGGCGTGTTTTTCAAAGCTGTCTGCATGAATTCTACCCACATAGGCAAGGCAGTGACTCCGCCTGTTTCTCGGTTTCCTAATGACGCGTAATTGTCAAACCCCACCCATGTCGTTGCTACGATGGACGGTGTATAACCATTGAACCAGGCGTCACGCTGATCATTGGTTGTACCTGTTTTGCCGGCAAGGTCTTGTCGATTCAGAACTTTTGCATGAGTTGCCGTGCCGTGTTGAACAACGTCCCTCAGTAAGGAATTCATGAGAAAATTGATTCTAGGTGAAATAATTCGCGGGGCATGGGATTTGTTCAATTCCTGACTGCTATCGCACGAAGGACAAGCGATTCTAGGCTTTGCCTGATAGATGACTTTGCCTTCATTGGATTCGATGCGCTCGATGAAATAGGGTTTAATAAGAAAACCGCCATTGGCAAAGGCGGCATAAGCTCTTGCCATCTGCAGAGGCGATGCATAGCCGCTGCCTAATGCTAGAGATAGGCTTTTGGGCAATTGCTCCTGAGTAAATCCAAAGCGCAAGGCCTTGGAGATGGCTTTTTCAATGCCTACTGCTTTCAAAAGGCGAATGGAAATAATGTTTCTTGAGTGGGTTAAAGCCGTTCTAATGGTTGTGGGGCCGAAAAACTTCCGATTGTAATTCTCCGGCCGCCATTCGTCGTTTTCTTGGCTTGAGTCATCAATGACGATGGGAGCGTCATTAATAAAGCTGGCTACAGTGTATCCTTCCTCTAATGCCGTGGTGTAAATGATGGGCTTAAAGCCTGAGCCTGGCTGCCTTTTGGCTTGGGTGGCACGATTGTATTTATTCCGGAAGAAATCGAAGCCGCCAGACAATGCCAATATTGCGCCGTCGACCGGATTTATTGAAACAAAAGCCCCCTCTGCTTCGGGTACTTGAGTTAGAGTCCAGGTATTGTTTTTTAATTGACGGACCCGAATGATGTCTCCGGGTTTTAAGATGCTTTTCATGGCATTCCGAGCCCATTTTATGTTTTCCCAAGCTATTTCGATGGTGGCATTGTCTTGAAGCCTGGCAGTAGCCATACTGTCAGTTACATTTATAATGTAGGCGGGCAGGGTATCGCCGATAATGGGAACCTCTCTGAAATTGTTAGTTGTGCTGATATTGGCGTGAGGCGCTGAATGATATCCATGCCGCTCATCATAAGCATGCAATGTGTTTCTAAGCGCTCGGTCAGCGGTTGTTTGCAATGACGAATCAATCGTTGTATAGACCTTGAAGCCTGACGTATACACTTCTTCGCCATATTTATCGAACAGCTTTTGTCTGACCATTTCAGCTACATAGGGCGCCGATATTTCAGGTAATGAATGTTGCAATTTTGCGGTTGAAGGTTGATTGGAAGCGCTGTCAAATTCCTGCTGAGTTATATGGTTAAGCTCAAGCATCCGTCGTAAAACATAATTGCGCCTTTGCAGTGCCCGAGCCTCATTGGTAATTGGATTATAGGCTGATGGGGCTTTGGGCAAGCCGGCAATCATGGCGTGCTCAGCAAGCGTAAGTTTATCAAGGGGGCGACCGTAGTAAGTCTGTGCAGCCGCCGCTATGCCATAGGCTCTATGTCCCATATAGATCTGATTCAGATAAAGTTCAAGGATTTTCTTTTTGGAATATTCATTTTCTATTTTTAGCGCCAGAATGATTTCTTTTATTTTCCGGATATAAGTTTTTTCTCTGCCAAGCAGAAAATTACGCGTAACCTGCATGGTGATAGTGCTGCCGCCTTGGCTTTTTTTTCCGGTTAAGACCAGTTGTCTAGCAGCTCGCAACAAGCCCTTATAGTCAACGCCGGGATGTTCAAAAAAACGCTCATCCTCGGCTGCCAGAAAAGCATTGATCAGTTGTTGAGGAGCCGCATCGAGGCTGATAGGAGTACGCTTTTTCTCTCCAAATTGGGCAATGAGAAGATTGTCTTTGCTGTAAATGCTTACAGGAATCTGATACTGGACATTATGCAGCGTTTTTACATCCGGTAGCTCCATTAACAATTTTTGATACAGCAAGTAGCAGGCGAGGGCTGTGCATGCGCTGATCGTTATAAAAAAAACAATCAACCCTATCAAAATTTTTCCGCACAGCATTTTTATAGTCACAAGTAACCCTGAATAAAGTTTACGGTTTAGATGAACTATAGCTTATCAAGAATCGCAAGATCTTCCGTTAAATGCCGGTTGCAACATTTTTCACCGGAGTATAGAGCAACCGGTCACACAAATAAATTGGATATTTTTTATCTCAAAATAAAAAAATAAAAAACACTACTATACTTTTGACGATGATTAGTTTTTTGACTGCTGAATATATACGAGAGACAGGCATTTCATTTTATGCAATACATTCATAATCAAGTTTTTCGAGAGTTAATTCATGAGCTGGTTTAATCAAAAACAGAATGCTGTTCTTGGTATTGATGTAAGTACAGCTGCTGTAAAGTTACTGGAATTGAGCAAGGTCGGTGCTCGTTACCGGGTCGAGAATTATGCGGTAGCGTCTTTGCCGCAGGATGCCATCATTGATAAAAATATCGCTAATGTTGATGTTATATCTGATGCCATAAAAGTTGCATTAAAGCAATCCGGGTCGAAGCTCAAGCAGGCGGCTGTAGCAGTCGCGGGTTCGGCTGTTATGACAAAAATAATAACGATGCCCGCTTCCTTATCCAATGATGAAATGGAAGAACAGATCATGGTTGAAGCTGATCAGTACATTCCTTATTCCTTGGATGAGGTTAATCTCGACTTCGAAGTGCAGGGTGAAAATGAAAATAATCCAGAAATGGTCGATGTGCTGCTTGCCGCCTCAAGAAAGGAAAATGTCGATGATCGGGTCGAAGCATTAGCAAAAGCCGGCTTAAAGGCCAGGGTGGTCGATGTAGAGGCATTCGCAATGGAAAACGCATTTACATTGCTTGCTGACCAATTGCCAGATTCATTAGAGGGACGAACCATTGCCATCGCCGACATAGGGGCGACGATGTCTACCTTAAACGTTCTTCATGACTGCCGTACCGTATATACGAGAGAACAAGGATTTGGCGGTAAGCAGCTGACTGAAGAAATTCAGCGCCGATATGGTTTGTCTTATGAAGAGGCAGGCTTGGCAAAAAAGCACGGCGGATTGCCGGACAATTACAGTACTGATGTACTTGAGCCATTTAAAAAGGCCATGGTGCAGCAAATTGCCCGATCATTACAGTTTTTTGTCTCATCAAGCGCGAATAGAGGAATCGACAGCATCATCCTTGCTGGCGGTTGCGCTTCAATTCCCGGTGTGGAAAAGCTGGTTGAACAAAGTTTAGGGGTGCCCACTTACATCGCCAATCCCTTCATCAACATGGCTTTATCAAATAAAGTAAAACCCCAGGTGTTGAGCAATGATGCTCCGGCAATGATGATTGCCTGTGGATTGGCATTAAGGAGTTTTGACTGATGACAAAGATCAATTTACTCCCTTGGCGCGAAGAACTGCGCAGACAGAAAAAGCGGGATTTTACCAACACGATTATCCTGTCGGTTCTAGTTACGATTGCAGTTCTTGGGTTGGTTCATCTCTATATTGAAGGGCTGAAAGAATATCAAGATCAAAGAAATAAAATGCTGAAGGATGAAATAGCATTATTGGACAAAAAGATTCAGGAAATTAAGGATATTGAAGAGAAGAAAAGCAAATTGCTGGCTAAAATCGATGTGATTCAGCGATTGCAGGAAAGTCGTCCGGAGATTGTCCATTTGTTTGACGAAATCGCCAGAACGACACCTGAGGGCGTTTTTCTTACTAAATTCACCCAGGCTGCATCGGACCTGACTTTTGATGGCAAATCGCAGTCAAACGCGAGAGTTTCCGCCTTCATGCGAGCAATAGATATGTCTCCTTGGCTGCAAGTGCCAAAGCTTGATGTGATTCAGTCAAAGGATAAAACTAATTCTGAGCAGTTAAGCGATTTCATAATGCGCGCGAAGCAGGGCAAGAAAAAGGTTGTAGCCGGGAGTGGGGAGGTAACCAGTGAATCTGTCAGAAATTAATTGGGATTATAACGCGGCAGGAACGTGGCCATTACCCGTCAAAGTGGCAATAGTTTTACTCATATGTTTGATGGTTGCAGGCATCGGCGTCTACTACGATACCGTTGACCAATTAACGGAACTTGAAAATCTTGAGCAGCAAGAGCAGGAATTAAGGCACGCATTCGAAACAAAACAAAAGAAAGCGATAAATCTTCAGGATTATCGGGATCAATTAGCGCAAATTGAAGTTTCATTGCAAGAAATGCTTAGGCAGATGCCTACCAAGGAAGAAGTTGCAAGCTTACTGATTGATATTTCACAGACAGGTTTGGCGAGCGGTCTGGAATTCAGATTATTTAAACCGGCTGATGCCGTGAACAAAGAATTTTACTCAGAGCTGCCAATTAATATTGAGGTAATAGGAAAATATGAGGAACTGGGGTTATTCGTGAGTGGCGTGGCTGCTTTGCCTAGAATTGTTACCGTGCACGACGTCAAGATTGTTCCTGTTGATAGCAAAGGCAAAGATAAAGATAAATATGAAGCGGGAGCCATGGTGATGAATGCGACGATAAAGACTTATAACGAAAACGTTGATCAAGAGGTTCCGGGCGGTAAGAAAGGCGTCAAGAAGAGAAGGGGGGGGAAATAATGGAATGCAAAAGTTTGCCATTATTGATTAGCAAACGGACGGGTTTACAAATAAGTTGCACCGTTTTTCTCATTCTATTGGCTGGTTGTGGGAATGACGATTTTTCAGATTTAAATCGTTACATCTCTGAAGTCAAAGCCAGACCTAAGGGGCCTATTGAGCCATTGCCCGAGATTGAAGTCGTTGAGCCATTCATCTTTAAGCCCGAGGGATTGCGAGATCCATTCAAGCCGTTGGAACAGACTGAGCAAGCAGAAGGGCCTGATGTTGGGACAGGCAATGGCATAAAACCCGATACTTCACGTCGAAAAGAAGAATTGGAGGCATTCTCTCTGGACAGTTTAAGAATGGTGGGCACTGTAGTTATGAAGCCAGGTTTGTGGGGATTGATAAAAGCGAGTGACGGCACAATTCATCGCGTTCAGGTTGGGAATTATATCGGTAAAAATTACGGAAAAATTACACGAATAACCAACGATAAAATTGAACTGATAGAAATTGTTCCTGATAAGCCGGGGGCGTGGCGCGAACAATCTGCTTCATTAGCTTTGTCAGAGTGATTTCGAGGATAACAAAATGAATAATAAACAGGGCAACATTATGTTGAATAAAATGGGACGTTCCCTATGGGTGCACTTCGGTTTAGGCTTATTTTTATTTATGTTTCAAATCGCATCCGCGGGAGCCGGCAATGTATCTATCCAAAATATAGATATCGCTACTTTACCCGGGGATAAGCTACAGATACAGCTTGAAATGAGCGGTGCAGGTGTTGAACCTAAAGTCTTTCATACGGATAATCCTGCAAGGATTGCCTTGGATTTTCCTGGTGTAAAAAATGCATTGGATAAAAAGGAGTACCCGATAAACCAGGGCGTTGCGCGTAACGTTTACGTGGCGGAAGGGGCCGACAGGGTTCGTATTGTTCTCAATCTGGTTGAATCCGTACCTTTTGATACCAAGGTGACCGGCAATAAAGTGCAGCTTGTTTTAACCAATACAAAAGCAGTGATACCTGATCAATCTGCGCCGGTCGCTCAAAAACCGAAAACGGCCATAATCTCCAGTTTAATGCCTGAACAGGTTATCAGAGGTTTGGATTTCAAGCGTGGAGATAGGGGAGAAGGACGCATATTGGTTTCTTTGGCAAATCCCAATACTATCGTTAACAGTAAGGAAGAAGGCGGGAAAGTTGTTATCAGTTTCCTAAATACGCAATTGCCGGGTAATTTAGAGAAAAGGCTCGATGTATCCGATTTTGCGACACCGGTTAGGTTTATCGATGCCGTTTCATCAAACAATGATTCCGCCATTACAGTGTCGTTACAAAATAGTCTCTATGATTATTCACTTTTTCAGTCAGAAGGATTATTGACTGTTGAATTCAGGCCTATAACTGCCGAAGAAAAAGAGGCGGTTGACAAAAAAAGAGCGAAATACACCGGTGACAGGTTGTCTTTGAACTTTCAAGAGATTGATGTTCGTAGCGTAATTGCAGTGCTGGCTGAGTTTACCGGGCAGAATGTGGTCGCTGGCGATGACGTCACCGGGACTGTGACCTTAAAGCTGGATGATGTGCCTTGGGATGAAGCATTAGACTTTATCATGATGACCAAGGATCTGGAAAAGTATGAGACGGGCAACGTTACATTGATTGCGCCACAGGGCAAGATTAAAAAATATAAGGAAGAACAACAGAAGACAGAGGCGGTGGTTGATCAGTTAGAGCCTTTAGTGACTGAGTATCTCAAAATCAATTATGCTAAAGCAGAGGACTTTAGAAACTTATTATATGGACAGGATGCCAGTGCGGTTGGTAGTTGTTCCCGTATCACTAAAAGAGATATTGATGCATCTGGCAACAATCAAAACCAAAATCAAAACCAAAATCAAAACCAAAATCAAAACCAGAACCAAAATCAGTTCCAAAATCCATATCAACTAGGCCAAGGCCAAGGTCAAGGTTTCGGAGATATAGAAGATAATTTAGTGTCAAGAAATGGGTTGATATTGCTCTCTGCTCGAGGGTCCGCTGTTGTCGATTCAAGGACCAATACCTTGATTGTTCGCGAAACAACAAAGCGATTGGAAGAAATAAAGAAGCTGATACATAAGCTGGATATTCCAGTGCGCCAGGTTATGATTGAGTCAAGAATAGTCATCGCTTCCAATACATTTGCGAAAGAACTCGGCGTAAGGTTTGGCGTCGCAAAACAGGCTGAAGTCGGTTCCGGTACGGTATTTGGTGTTGGCGGCCGAGGAACTCGGGGCAACGGCAATGCTCAAGTTGATGAGGATGGAAATATAGGTGTATTAAATGATGCGTTGGTGGATCTGGCGACGACATCTAATCCTTATGGCGCCTTAGGCATGACTTTGGCAAGAGGTGCGGATTATGTGTTAAATCTTGAGTTATCGGCTCTACAGGATCAAGGACGCGGCGAACTTATTTCCAATCCAAGAGTCATGACATCCGACCGCTGCCTGGCAGTGATTCAACAGGGTGCTAAAATACCCTACTTATCTTCAAGTGCTAATACCGGGACAAATACCGTATTCGTTGACGCTGTATTGCAATTGGGTGTGCTGCCGCAGATAACCCCCAATGGAAGTGTGGTTATGGGTTTGTATATCACCAAAAACACCATTGGCGATATAGCGACAGAAGTTGGTGACCGTATTATTGATCAGCGGGAACTTAGAACCAGCGTGCAAGTGAACGATGGGGAAACGGTTGTGCTTGGTGGCGTTTTTGAAGAAGAGTTAAATAACGATACCAATAAAGTGCCCTTCTTTGCTGATCTGCCGGGCATAGGATTCTTGTTTAAGCGTACATTTAATCAGGATGATAAAAGGGAATTGCTGATTTTTGTGACGCCAAAAATCATCAAAGACGCATTATCGTCTTACTGATATCTTCTACTTGGAGCAAAAAGGGGGCATAATGCCCCCTTTTTTATGCTCAAATCTAAAGAATCAAATAACTCATGATGCATTCAGAAAATATCTATTTAATTGGCCTCATGGGTGCCGGAAAAACTACTATAGGCCGGCAGTTGGCGAAGGCCCTTAAATTACCTTTTTATGACAGTGATAAGGCAATTGAAGAAAGCACTGGTGTAGACATCTCTACTATTTTCGAATTTGAAGGAGAGGAAGGATTCAGGGATCGCGAACAGAAAATGATTCAACAGTTAACGCAAAAACGAGGCATTGTATTGGCTACTGGCGGTGGCGCAATTTTGCGGGAACAGAACCGCAAGCTATTGAAGGAAAATGGCTTTATTGTTTACTTGCAATGCTCGGTGGAAAGAATTCTGGAGCGGACACGCAGAGACTCTCAACGACCGTTATTGCAAACTGATAACCCCAAAGAGCGAATAGAAAGCTTGTTCGCGCAGCGCGAGCCCCTTTATTTGTCTTGCGCCGACTATAAAATTGATACGGGCGCTATGCAAAGCAAAACAGTCGTTAACCACATATTGGAAAAATATAGATCAGCCCATCGTTTACACAAATGAAAAAATTACTTGTACAGTTAGATGACCGCAGTTATCCAATATATATAGGCTCCGGTTTATTAAGTCGCCCCGAACTCTTTGCTCAGCATATAAAGTCCAAGCAGGTTCTGGTCGTTACTAATGAAACCATCGCGCCATTGTATCTGGACGTGATTTTAAAGAATTTGCTGGGCTATACTGTTGAAACGGTAATTTTGCCAGATGGCGAGCAATATAAAACGCTAGATTTTGTCGCCAAGGTTTTTGATAAATTATTGGCTGGCAAATTTAGCCGCAATGCGACGTTGATCGCTTTGGGCGGCGGCGTCATCGGTGATATGGGCGGTTTTGCCGCAGCCTGTTATCAGAGAGGTATTCCTTTTCTGCAAATACCTACAACCTTATTGGCACAGGTTGATTCTTCAGTCGGTGGAAAAACCGGTGTTAATCATGCGCTGGGAAAAAATATGATCGGCGCTTTTTATCAGCCTCAATGCGTTATCGCGGATGCCGACGTTTTGGATACACTTGATGATCGTCAGTTGTCGGCAGGTCTGGCGGAAGTGATTAAATATGGTTTAATCAGGGATGCGGAATTTTTTGTCTGGCTGGAAAGCAACATAGATGCATTGCTGGCAAGGGATAAACAAGCCCTGGCCTTTGCCATTGAACGGTCCTGCATTAATAAAGCTGAAATTGTCGCTGAAGATGAAACAGAAGCCGGCGTCAGGGCAACATTAAATTTGGGTCATACTTTCGGTCATGCAATTGAGACGGGTATCGGCTATGGCCAGTATTTGCATGGCGAAGCCGTAGCTATCGGTACCTGCCAAGCGGCGGATCTTTCCAGAAGAAAAGGCTGGTTAAATGACGAGGATGTGACAAGGATAATTGGACTTTTCAAAAAAGCCAAATTACCCATTAATCCGCCGGAAGAAATTGATACACAGCGGTTTCTTGATTTAATGGCGGTTGACAAGAAAAATATAGACGGTCAAATAAGGTTGATTCTGCTAAAGAAAATTGGTGAAGCGACCTTGCCTGTAAACGTAAATCAAGAATTATTGGAAGTAACGCTTAGAACCTATGGTAGATAATGATACCGTTACGTATCATCTGAAGAAGTCGTTGAACGTAACAGTCGATACGACTGCTCGTTCTTTGATAACGCAGGAACGAACTCAGAAACTTGAATTATTGATTCATCTGCTTGCCAATTTGGCGCAGCCTCTCATCGTCTGCGGGCCGGAAGGCATCGGTAAGACAACTTTGCTGAAAATCTTGCAAGAGCGCAAGGTTGAGTCCTGGTTGTGCTGTCCAATACAGGGCAATGCCGATTTAAGTTTTGAAAAAATCCAGGAGCACATGGCCAAAGCCATCATGCAAGACAAGTCTGACAGGCAGGGTCAGGCTTTAGCAGCGACTTTTGGTCAGTATGAGAGCCAGAAGAGAAAAGTAATTCTGATTATTGATAATTCGGGCCAGTTGGCACCAGGTCTGATAACGACAATCATTCAATATGCTGCGTCAAATCCCATATTAAGGGTGGTCTTAGTTTTGACGCATGATGAGTTGCACATAAAAAGCAGATCGGATCAGACTGTTGATAATTGCTATATAGTAGAAATACCACCTTTATCAGAAAAACAATGCGGTGAATTTTTGCAGCATTTATCAACACAGCCTTGGGCACAAATCTCATTTAATGCCATCAATGAGAGCATGGTGGAGGCTATTTATCGGGAAACGCATGGGATTCCAGGGAAAATCATCGCTGAATTGCCCGTTTTAGCTAACAATCCCAAGTCAGGCAGTAATGCCAAATGGATACTGCCAGTGGCCGTAGCCGGATTGATTGCCATAGCGCTTGGTGTACAGTGGATGAGTTCTGCCCCATATAATAAGGGTAACATAACCGCCGGCTCTCCTGTTGGTCAGGAACAAAATACCATTGAAATAGCGCCATCATCGGCTATGCCGATGATGGCCGCTTCAACCGAAGGCGCCAAAAATGAACAAGCCTTGCAGTCAAGCCCAGACGTGCAGCAAAAGACAGTTAATGAAAAGATTTCGGCACAGCCTGACACGGAAGATACGCTAGACGATTCAGCTGAATTAGAAGCGTTAGCGGCGGCTGAAGAAATGGATGTAGAACTGCCCAGCCATAATATGAAACGCAGCAGTCCTGTTGATAAGGCTCAGCAGATAGATGATAAGCCTAAAAAAACGGAAATAGATAAAGCCATTGATAGTGCCGAGCAGGTTGAATCTGAAGAACCGGATATCAATGACGAAAAGAAAAAAAAGGTAGAGGATGCGGCTACACCGAAAGAGAAATTAGCAGCAATGCCTGCCGTTCAAGAGAAGAGAACGCCGCCAGTAACACAAACGACTAATAGTTACACGCTTCAGCTCATGGTTTTATCTAAACAACAATCCGTAACCGATGTGATGAAAAAATATCCATCGTTAGGGTCGGGAATTAGATATATTCGGAAACTAATTAATGGCAAGGAACGCTATGTCTTAATGTACGGTTCTTTTTCCAGTGCCGCGCAGGCGAGTCAGGCCCGGAATTCATTGCCGGCTGAGTTTCGTAAAGCCATTCCAATAAAAATGAGTGCAATTAAATAGAGAGTTGGAATCTTCAGTAGACAAAAACCAAATAATCGAGTGGCAGAACTTTAGAGTTTTTATACTTCAGCGTCCAGAATAAACAATATTCTTTGCATGTTAGTGCTTCATGACTGAAGAACAAATCTAAACCGGAAAAATCATAATGACAGAATCAAAAAACGATACCTTGATCAGAGCACTTTTAAAGCAACCAGTTGATCGAACGCCGGTCTGGATGATGCGCCAAGCGGGACGATATCTGCCTGAATACAGAAAAGTCAGGGAGCAGGCCGGTAGCTTTTTAAATCTATGTACCAATCCTGAACTGGCATGTGAAGTCACTCTACAGCCACTGCGGCGATTTGATTTTGATGCGGCCATTTTGTTCTCCGATATACTGACTGTGCCTGATGCAATGGGGTTGGGGCTTTATTTTACGGAAGGCGAGGGGCCTAAGTTTAAAAGTCCGGTAAGAACGGCCGCAGATATCGATAGATTGCCGATTCCAGACCCGGAGGTGGATCTGCGCTATGTGATTGATGCCGTCCGACTGATAAAACAATCACTGCATGGCAGTGTGCCGCTCATAGGATTTTCCGGCAGCCCTTGGACATTGGCCACTTATATGGTTGAAGGCGGCAGCAGCAAAAGCTTTCAAAAGGTCAAAGGCCTAATGTACGAACAGCCCAAGTTGATGCATGTCATGCTCGATAAATTGGCTCAGTCGGTAGCCGCCTATTTAAATGCTCAAATTGAAGCGGGCGCCCAGGCTGTTATGTTATTTGATACTTGGGGCGGGATGCTGACGTCTGAAGATTATGCAGAGTTCTCTTTATATTATGCCAAGCAAGTCAGATCATTACTGAAAACCAATATAAACCAGCAGCGGATTCCAACCATTTTATTCACTAAAGGGGGAGGGCTCTGGCTAGAAGCCATGGCTGAGGCCGGTTATGATGCATTAGGTTTGGATTGGCAGACAGATATACAGCAAGCTCGCGCCAGAGTCGGTGATCGCGTTGCTTTACAAGGCAATATGGACCCGGTTTCTCTTTATGCAAGTTCAGACATTATTACCGAAAAAGTAAAAGCTGTTTTACAAAAATATGGTTCTGGTTCAGGGCACGTATTCAATTTGGGGCACGGCATACTCCCTGATATTAACCCGGATCATGTTAAAGCAATGGTTGATGCTGTACATAAATACAGCCCTGCATATCATCAATCCTGATTTTTATAAAAAGCGGAAAAGGGGTGTTTTTTTACTGAGTTGGTCTGCCTGCTTGCCTGAAAAATGACTTTTCTCCAAGCTACCGGAAATATATTTGGATACAAAAACTGTTCGCTTGGTCTTAAAGGTTAAGTTTCTATTAGCTCATGAGATTCTGATGCGATGCTTGACGTAAAGGGGTTAAGAGCAGGACTCCTGTATTGATTCGGTATTCCAGGTTCTGTTAGTGTTATAAAGATGCGGAACTGATGAGTTAGAAGATTAAAGAGGTTGTATTATGAAATTACTAAATATATTGCTGACAATAGGTTTGTTTATTGTGAATGCCGGCGTGAGGGCGGAAAATGTTGAAGCGGACAAGCCTGTTGACATTGTAGTCTATAGAAGTCCTTCATGCGGCTGTTGTGGAAAGTGGCTGGAACATCTGAAAAAAAATAACTTTAATGTCAAGGATATGGTTATCGGTGACGTTCAGGCCATAAAAGATAAATATGGCGTGCCGGGCGAGATGGCTTCCTGCCATACGGCTTTAGTCAATGGGTATGTTGTTGAAGGGCATGTGCCAGCGAATGATATTTACACACTTTTGAAAACGAAACCGAAGATTGTTGGAATAGCGGTCCCTGGCATGCCGGCTGGAACTCCAGGTATGGAAATGGGCGGCAAAAAAGATCCTTATCAAGTGATAAGCTTCGATAGTGAAAAGCATTACCGGGTATTCAACTCCTACGAGAGCAAGTGATGATTCTCGCCGGCGATATAGGTGGCACTAAGACAATTCTGGCATTATACGAAGTTGAAGACGGCAGTTGGCGATGTGTTAAAAAAGAACAATTCTCCAGTTCCGCATTTCAAACATTTGGTGAATTGCTGGATTTATTTTTAAGTGATGCTGAGAATATTCAAGTATCAGCAGCCTGTATCGGCGCGGCAGGCCCCATAGTGGACGGTAATTGCACCACAACCAATCTCCCTTGGGTATTGAATAAAACCGAAATCGGTACCCAATTACATACCAAGAACGTCAAATTATTGAATGACTTAGAGTCCACCGCATGGGGAGTGCTGGAATTGCCGGAGCATAATTTTTCCGAGCTTAATCCGCATGCCGAGCAACTGGAAGGCAACATAGCCATTTTAGCGGCAGGTACGGGCTTGGGCGAATCTATAATTACATGGGATGGTGTAAAGCATTATGTCATGGCAACAGAAGGAGGGCATGCGGATTTTGCACCTGGTACAGAGCAGGAAATAGCTTTACTTCAGTCCTTAAGGAAAAGATATCCCGAACATGTCAGTTATGAAAGGTTGTTGTCCGGCGAAGGGCTAATAAACATTTATCACTTTCTTAAAGAAAGTGATCGGGTGCCGGCGCAATCAGAAATCGAGCGGCAAATGACGGAGCGGGATCCCGCCGCAGTTATCGGTGAAGCCGGAGTCGCGGGAAGTGATGCCTTATGCGTGGAAGCATTAAACATTTTTTGTAGAATATATGGGGCGGAAGCGGGTAATCTTGCGCTTAAGTGTTTGCCTTATGCCGGCGTTTATCTAGCTGGTGGAATAGCGTCAAAAATCTTACCTTTTCTAGAAAAAGGAGCATTTATGCAGGGCTTTCTGGCTAAAGGGAGATATCGCCCCGTTTTAGAGAAAATGCCTGTTAAGGTTTGCACTAATCCTGAAGCAGCTCTGTTAGGTGCGGCGAGCTATGCTATAAAACGACTAAATGGAACTAGTTGATAATTATGAAAATTGGTATTCCTAAAGAAACAAAAGAGAAAGAAAGCCGGGTTGCGATTACACCCGAGGGTGCGAAGTATCTGATACAAAAAGGACACTCTGTTCTGGTCGAGGCTGATGCCGGCATAGGGTCCGGTTTTAGCAATGAGCAATATGAGCAGGCTGGTGCTCAGATGGTCTCCACCGCTACTGCTTGGGCTACTGATATGGTGGTAAAAGTCAAGGAGCCGCTAGAATCTGAATATCAGTATCTGGACAGGCAAATTGTTTTTACCTTTTTCCATCTGGCCGGTGTGTCGCCAGAGTTGACCTTGGAGTTATTAAGAAAAGGGACAACCGCAATTGCCTATGAGACGCTGGAAGATGAGCAAGGGCGATTGCCAATTCTTGCGCCGATGAGCGCTGTTGCCGGTAATATGGCGACTCTGATGGGCAGTTATTACCTTGCTAAATTCAATCAGGGCAAGGGTATACAGTTAGGTAGAGTATTGGGCAGACGATTTGGCAAAGTCGTCATTATTGGTGATGGTGTGGTTGGTCAGCATGCTGCGCAAGTTGCTTGCGCGATGGGAGCTGATGTCTGGGTTGCAGGTATCGAACCGGCAACGATGCAGAAGCTGAAGGCGACAATATTGCCGGAAGTGAATTTTTTTCTGTCCAATAAAGAAAATATTGAAAAACATATTTTAGATGCCGATTTAGTGGTTGGGGCTGTGCTCTGCCGAGGAGCCAAGGCGCCTAAAATAATCAGTGAAGACATGATAAAGTCGATGGCTGAAGGGACGGTTGTTGTTGATGTCAGCATTGACCAGGGAGGATGCGTAGAGACATCAAGGCCCACAACTCATTCAGATCCGGTATTTATAAAGCATGGTGTGATACATTATTGCGTCACTAACATGCCCGGAGCTTATCCAAGAACGTCAACTATCGCGTTAGTTGATGCTACACTGCCGTATATTGCAAAAATAGCAGATGCTGAGTGGTCATCTTTAAAATCGGATGTCGAGCTCGTCAAGGCGATTAATGTATTTGACGGTAAAATCACATGCAAGGCAGTGGCGGAAGGGCTAGGAATGATGCATCACTATCGGTCGTTAAATTAGTTTTTTAAGATTTTTTAGAATTTTCTTTCTAAAGCCGATGTAGCTCAGTTGGTAGAGCAAATGATTCGTAATTAGTAGGTCGCGGGTTCGAATCCCGCCATTGGCTCCAATTAAATCAATTACTTATATGTATGTATAAGCCTTTTTTATTGCCTGTATTGCTTAAAAATACGTTTCAGTCTGGGCAATAGTCTGGGTTTTTAGGCAAGCTCAAAATTTGGCTATGAAGGAGCCTTTATGGAATGGATAGATCGCTTTGTGGAAATGTTGTTTCCGTTGGATGGGAAAAGCAGAGATATTGAGGGTGCCTACATGCTAAAGCACAAGCACATGCCTGACTCACTATTCAAGTATAGAGCAGTGAATGAGGCTTCAAAAAAAAAACCTTAAAGAAGACTCGGTATGGCTTGCTGATCCAAGCACTTTTAATGATCCATATGATTGCGCCTATGCGTTGGACATTGAGTATCTCAACAAAAAGTACATGTCAGAATACTTTGGATCGAAGGATTGCAATGTTGATCTAAGTGCAGGACTGATGAAGGAAATTATCAGTAGCGAAAACCCGTTCTCGAAATGGGCCGATTACATGTTTAGAGAAGAGCCCGAAGAACGGCGAGATGCGATCCAATCTCAACTGGAAGCCTTGCAAAGAAAAATGAGCGAGGATTTTGCTACCTATAGTTCTAGAAAAAATGCCGGTAATTTCAAGGTTTGTTCATTTTCCGAAAGAAAGGATTCACTTCTAATGTGGGCTCATTATGCCGATAATCACAAGGGCTTTTGTTTAGAATACGATATCAAGAGCATGTCTTACCGTGATCTTAGAAGGCGGTTCATGTATCCAGTTATCTATTCAGAAAAAATGTTCGATGCTACAGATTATATGCATGGCAATGTTAAAGACGGTCGTAACGTTTTGCATTTAAATTTAGCTGCTTTAACAAAGGCGATTGATTGGCGGTATGAAAAAGAATGGCGTCTTGTGTTCTCCAATGGGGTGCTTCTAATGCCACAGAAATGTTATATAGGTAAACCAACGCATTTGTATCTTGGATCCAAGATGGAGGACACGGATCAAGAAGATTTAATTGATATTTGTAAAAGCAAAGAAATCCCTTATTCAATGATGAGGCCACATCATCGCGAGTTCAAGGTAGAGCCCGTTTCTCTCCATGAGGCAAAGAATGCCTTTATTAAGAGTGACGCATAACTATCACATTGGTGGTACAGCGCGATTGTATATCGATGAATAATCAATGAAATTGGCCCTATAAAAAGATGACTGAAACCAAAATCCACCTTTGCGACTACGCTGTAGCGTTTATTGATCTGCTTGGTCAAAAGGCGGAAATGCCTGGCTGACATTTGCCGTCCGATGAATTCTCGTAACATGACAGTCAAGCAACACCAACACGATTAAATAACCCACACCAAAGAAAGACAACACCAAGCCAGCGGTAGTGGCAACTTGACGAGAAAAACGTCCGGGGGGCGTCAAAATCACTCCTCCTCGCCCGCGCTGTTTTTGCAATTTTTTTTCAAATTGAAATGAGTTTTGAATTCATGAGTGTCAATAAGTCTATAAAATGATACGGCTTAAGCCGCGTCAATTCTGGGCTTAAGGCTTATTAGGTGTTTAAAAAAAGCGACTGTTTTGCAAAAATGGAGTTATTCAAAAATTGTAATAATTTGAAACTAATTGCCAATACTATTGCCTATTTTGCAATCAGTTTTATCATAAATAATTAGTTAAGCGTTTGTTTTATAAGGCTTTAAAAATCTCACCAAATGAATTGATAAGATTTTTTGCCTTGCTGTGTTTTGCATCTAACGGCTTAAGATCGCTTTCATAAAATTTTTTCAATTGTTTGTTTTTGTTAAAAAACAACCAGAAATAGCCACATTCGCTCACTGAATTTAATCAGAAGCACTTTGCACAATTTGGCACTAAAGAGCAGTTACAAATTGTTGCGACTCTGGATCCGCGTCTAGCCCATCACCCCCTTTTAACCAGTCTAAGGGCTGTTCATCGAGTGTTCCCCTCTATCAGATTAAGCCTGTTTCATGGTGGTCCACCCCTTATCATGAAAGAGGATTACAGTTTTGCGCCTTAACCCTATATATTTTCCCAAAAAAGGTTGTAAATGATTTGTCATTTTGTCAGTAAATCTCTGTAGCTATTGTTTTTACTGGCTTTATCGGCTGACAAAATTATGACAAAACACTGACAAAACCTGCCAAAATACATTGATTTTGTCAGGACTGCGCTTAGCCCGCTCAGACTGGTAAAATTAATCGTCCCTAATAATTTAAAAAATGATTCTTTTCGCAAAAAAAACCGGGATAGCTCCCGGTTTTTCTTATTTGCCGGCCCTTGCTGCCAGCGGTAGGTTGAATCTGTTACTACGCTTTCAGAAAGTCAACGTCGCAAATTGGCGATGTGTAGTCGATGACATTCAACTTTTTCAAGCGGTCGAATACAGACGATAGGTGGTCGTGCAGATTGTTGAAGGTTTTGTAATTGATAGCCTTAGTGCCGTGTGTTTTTCGATACCGATAGGCTATAAACTGCTCAGCCCCTAACTGACTGGCCACCGGATTTTTAAGTTCGTCGGCCATCTGCATTAAAACTCGCCGACGACTGCGGCCGTCGGCCAGGTTGATTCCGTGGTAACTGTGCCAAATCTCGAGCAGCTCTTTTAGCGTTCGCTTGTCCGCGTTCTGGCCGTGCCTGGCTCGATGATTGGCTATATGCTCATCCTCAAATATCTTGGCGGCTTCTTCTGATTCAAAGCCGCCGCGCCTAATCCGAGGCATTCCTTTTCGATCCACTTGAACAAACCATTTGCCATTCTGATCTTGTCTGACAGTCACTGTTTACCTCGTAGCTTATGCCGTGCCTTCAATAATGGATGTTATATACTGATTGGCTTCATGTAATTCAGGAAGTTCGTTATTCTCAAAAATATGTGGCACGACCTTTTTAAAAACCAACTTATATACGGCCTCGTTAAACGATTGTTGATATATACCGGCACCTTTCTGTTTTCCGGTTTCTTCAATTATGGTCATCACTAGATTTTTAAAAGACTCGCCAGCAACATTAGAAAACTCATTGGCGGCTTCATCAACCATTTCGGCCACAATTTTCGACCGTGCCGCATTCAACCCGCGGCGCTCAATATCCAAATCAGCGTTTAAAATCGATAATTCCTGATTGAGCAAAGCCAAATCCTCTCTTAGCTTTGGCAAGCCTTTTTGCCAATCTTCGAGTCCTTGTTTATGTTCCCTAAACTGTTCAAGAGTCATTGTTCTTCTGGATAGGCGGCCTGGCCGGGCAATTTCGCGCTCTTCAATTTCAAGTCTCTTGGTAGTGATTTGGATAACATCTTCGGCTTCGCGAATTTGTCGCTTCAATTCGTTGGCCGCACTATTCGTTTCAGAAATTTCATCGTTAATGTCAGCAATTTTCGCCTTACGATTGAAATACTCTGCCTTTTGATTTTCTGTATTCATAAATATTTACTCTCTAAAATTTAAGTGTGCTGCACGGCTTTGCACCATGCAGCGAAAAATTACCGCTCATCCAAAATATTGAGCTGGAAAAGCGGTTTATGCTCAGATATAGGTATATGAAGAATGCTGTTTAAGCACTTCTTCCGCATTGGTAGCCATAGTTTCAAGCTTTTTAACCAGTGGGTCATCGACACCAAAGCGCATTGAAAATATTTCAAGCTGCTGCCGGAAATCGCCTAATTTAAAAGCGGTTTCATTGGCTTTTTCTACTGAAAAGCTGTTGCTTTTCATCGAATTAATGATGTTATCGAATTCTTTTATCAGGTCGCTTCCCTGTTTGTTTCTTTCGTCTTTGTTCATGAGTGTTTTCCTAACAATAAAAGTAATTAATTGACTTTATTCATCTTTTAAATTGATTTTAGTACCTGGTGCGTTGTTTCCTCCTGGATGTTGATTCATTGCCCTTAAAACTAAAAAACCGATTAATTCCCATTCTATGCCTGTGCATTCTGCGCATTTGTCGTTTCATTGAATAATTTCAATGCCGGCATTATTGATAAGATCAATTCTTAATCAATGACTTGTTGTCTTTTTGTAATGTTTTTCTAAATGCCATCCGTTTTCCTTTTTGCTCTTTTCAAAACCTAAAGCCTCCATGCGCTTTGAAAAACCATTGCGGCCTAGTGGGTGCCTATGCCCAGCGTCAGCGCAAAACGCTTTGTACTCGTTATAGGAATCGCTGACAGTTTGATAGTAAATTGAGCCGCTCAGAGTCTCCATAATGTGGGCTTCAAACATAGCTACACTATCGCTCTCTTTTATGAATTGGCTTTTGGTTTTCTCGCACTCATCGGACACTTCGATAGTGCGGTTTTTAATGACTTGCTCAGCACCTTCTATAATCCAATTTAAAATGCCCGCCCGGTCAGCTAGGATCTTTTTGTGCAGGTCCTTATCCTGTTTTTCCTCCGGTATGGTTTTATTGAAGGGGATGATCAGCAAGCGCCGGTAAAAACCGTGCGTGTGCTCAATGTTAGCGTTATCAAGCTTGTTCACGTTAAAAATAAGCTTGGCATAATCTGTCATCATGAAGGGATCGCAGTATGGCAGACGGGCTTCTATCGGCTCGCCTGACGCTAAGGTTTTGAATATTCCCGCGTCAATCCGGGTTAACTTGATGTCGGTGCCATAATTGACGATCTTGTCCTTAATCTTGGCGCGGTGATACCCCTTGTCATCAGTCAGCGATTCAAGCGAATAATTGCTGATATTGTTTTCGCCGATTACACCGCTGAGGATCTCGAAAAACACGCTTTTCCCGTTTGCCCCTTCGCCAAACAAGAAAAAGATCCGCTCCATTTTCAATCCCTTAATGAACAGATAGCCTGTGACTTGCTGTAATGTGCGGCGGGTGTCGGGATCCGGTAAAACATCTGCAAGATAATCAAGAAACAGTTGATTAACCGCCTCCGGGTTGTAATCAAAATCAAGTTGGTGAGTTAAAAAATCGCGGTAATCAAAAGCCTTAAGTGTTACGCCGTGCTCACCTAATACCAATGATCCATTTCTAAGATTAATGATGGATTTCTTTTTAGGATTGCGGTCGCTGAAAAAACCATCTTGCGAGGCCTGTTGAAAGAGCTTGTCCACAAAATTAGCGTCCCGGCATTCAATCTCGGTAAAGCCAATCTTGATTGAAGCCCGTTTCAATAACTGTTTAACTTCAGCATCTGGTAAAGCAACCCAGTAAGCGCCATCAAAAATATAAAAGAACCCGGCATCACGGATAATATGCCAGTTGTGTTCTTTAGCGGTTTCAATGATGGTATGGACGATGGCGACTTTATAATGCTTCTGCTTTGGCGATCCTTCGGAGCTGCTCCAGCCCAGCAACTTACAAACTTCATTTAATCCATTAATCCCGATATTTTTAATGCTTGCGAGTAGTGAATCGATGGCTGCCATTTTCGCTGGCTGACCATCTTCCGTATCAGCATTGTCAACGGTAAGCAATCGCTGGGCATTGTTGGCCTTGCCTTGTATCTCTGATGAGTTGTTGTGTTGGGGCTTTTCCTCGTGGCTTACAGCCAATGCCCCCGCTTGCGTTTTGCTCTGCTCGGCTCTGGCTTTTTCCTGCATGAACAAGCGTCTGTTATGCTTTGTAATTTCAGGATTCCAGTTCAAGGCTTTCGCATAATCGCCCCCGCATGACAATAGCCGGTAACAATCAAAAGCATCATGGGGAAAGCCATCATTTAGGGCATCGCCACCATGTGAAAAAGCTCGCTCAATGCCATCGGCGCAATTGCGTAAAATCACCACGCCTGGCGCTTTAGATTCGCTGCCCGGCCGGATAAATCTATCCTTTCCACAGGGCTTGTAATGATGGGCCAGCAAAACGGATCCAACCCCCTCAGCCTGGTTAAATTCTGCAATAGCGTTCCGCCATCCCGATAGATTCTCGCCTTGCTGAGGCTTGCGAGGTTGGATTGTTGCCGGCAGGCTTTCGATGCCAAGAACGGAATCAAAGCAAGGCTTCCAGTCTGACCAGTGTTGAAGCATATCAATCAATAGATCAGGCGCAGGAGGGACCGCCGCTGGATTGCCGATTAATTGATAGTCGCCGCCTTCAGGATGCTGGCCATAAATAACATCTTGGCAATTGCCTGAGCGACATTCAAAGATAACCTTGCCGTCATGCTTAAGCTGTCGCAGTCCAACGGATTCTTTCAGCGTAGGCGGTAATTTGAATAATAGCTTGCCCCGGTTCGTCTTTGGGCTTTTAATCTCAACGCGGCCAGGGTCGTTTAACCAGTCTAGCAGGTGATTACCAGCCAGTTCTGAAAACACCTTATGAGCCAGCTCTACGTCGTCAAGATCCAGCGCCAGCGTTTGGCTGGCCCCGTGATACAGTCCAATGTTAAAGCCGCTGCAATCTTTAAAATCATCGGCATTAGCCGAATAACCGCCCGGATTATTCGAGCTTCGCGGCTTATTCCATCCCTTAGCGCGCGGTGCTTTGCTGGACTTGCCGTTATCGGGCGGTATGGGCACAAGATGCAGTCCCGCTGCACAAAATTGACTTATTGCGTCAAAGTGTTCTTTTGCATTTTTCATTGCATATTCCCTTGCCGGGAGTGCAATACTCGTCATCTCGGTCTATAATGACCGTGCTTTTGAGGACAAGTATTACAAAACCGGCATCAATTCAGTTGAGTGCCGGTTTTTTTATGCCTGGCGGTTTCTTATGGCGTTATGAAAATTTTTAACACTCAGCCTTATGTCGGCGATATCCTGTACAATTGAATCGATAGCCCCGCAAATCCGCTCGCTGTCAGAAAGGCTGTCATCCTCAGTAAACTGATTGCACAGCAGATAAATGACACCCAGGGCTTTTGTGAGGGATTGCTCGATATTAGCAAAGGCTCTGTGACCGGCAGGTGCGCCCTTATGCTGATCTATTTCCCACATGGGCTTAAACGCATCAATGAAAGCCGCGATATCTTTGATATCCATTGAAACGGTGACGAAAGAGTAATAGAGCGATTCATCATCCAAGCGACTGCATGAACTATCGTAGAACTGGCATTTCAACAGGCTCAATATGCTACAAACTTTTAGCGCCGTGTAATCGATGGTCTCAGTTACGCACCAGATATTGATGCCGCCTAATAATGGCGCCCAACGATGGCTAAGATCCGGGGTTAAAGCGGCTTGGCTTAATGAGTCGGGGCTATGGTTTGGTTCGTTTTGATTGATTTCTAAAGTTGTCATAGTGCAGCCCCAGTTATTTGTTGATATTTCTTCTAATTGTTTGGCTTTTGGCTCTTGATTTCTTCAGGCTATTGTTAGAGGCTTCTTGAATAATGGCTTTGATTTGTTTCTCAATCTGAAAAAGGGCTTCATCATTCCAGCCTGGAACATGACGGCAATGAAGAATTTGATGGAACAGTCGGAAACCTTCTGCATCCAGCTTGATTAATTCGTACAGGCTATGCGCAAAAGGCTGGTTTCTATAGGTGCTGATGAATGCATCGGCCAAGTATTGGCCTGAATGACCACCTTGAGTGACGCGCTTAAGCAATAGCTCAGGCTCTAACGCTAAAGGCTGTATGCCTCGCTCCTGATCTTGCTGTTTGATAAGACTATAAAGTGAAATTTTGCGGCATTGGTTAGGCTGAATATTCATTGCTCAACCACCCATACGTTGAAACTTCACTAAAGCATTTGGGATTATGCCGGCCAGTGCTGACGCTTGGGTATATGTAAGATCGCGGCATATTACACAGCGAACAGGGCTTTTTACGACTATTTCAAAGAAGGATTTTAGGCGCTGTTGGGCCTTAGATTTTGATTGAATCATGATTGACTCCAGAGAAAGGTTTTTAAACCCGACTCCGTAACGCCAATTATGGAGCCGAGGCTGAGCAGGTTGGCGTACCGGTCTCTGGAACCGGCCAGTCCGAAGACTGCCCACCCAGCCCCGACATAAAGAGAACTGAGATTTTAGGCATAAAAAAACCGCATGAAGCGGCTTGCGCCAGAGATTACGGGACGCCAATCCCGCGCTGCAATGTGACAGCAGGCACAGAATAGCTGTGTGGCTACTGCATGTCAATAGCTTCATGCGTCACCGCCCATCTCAGCGATTAGGTTTTTTATATCTTCAGTGCGCCAGGCAGTCGTGCGCTCACCCAACTTTACAGGCTGGGGGAATCGACCGTTCCGGACGCCATTGAGAAAAGTTGTCCGGCCGATGGGGATAAGTGGCGTAATATTTTTCTTTTTATCGCCTACGATCTGCCAAATTCTTAAAAAGCCAGTTTCGGGTAAAGTTGCGGACTGTGTAGCCATGTATTGCACTCCTTTGGTGGTCGTTGTACATGGGCTAGAGTTTATTTAAGTGAAATTTATAAAAAAGTGCGTAAATATGAGTATTCTGAGTAATACCTATATTTAATTATATTGTAAGCATTTGTTCTCTGTACACGACAAAAAAGCTAACTGATTGATTTACAAGGCGGGCAAATAAAGGACTTGAAAGTCCATCGCTAATCGATTTCACTCTCTTGCGACCAAATAGGAGGTGAAATGAAATTAAGCGATG
>Ga0196965_1000024_pt1 | contig 156636 bp, 157 predicted proteins | sample S1_20metaG_FD_148668 | JGI IMG/M metagenome (GOLD analysis project Ga0196965, IMG submission 148668) | Soil microbial communities from Anza Borrego desert, Southern California, United States - S1_20 | ecosystem: Environmental > Terrestrial > Soil > Desert | place: USA: California | collected...
AGCGGTAGCTCATGACCGCATCGAGCCCGCGGGTCCGGGTGTTGAGGCCGTTGATGAAGAAGCGCGCGGCACCGACGCTCTGGAAGCCGTTGGCGTCGAGCAGGGCCTTCACCGCCGCATTGACCGCCGGCGTGCCGGCGCCGGCCGCGCCGAGATTCTCGGTGAGAACGATCCGATTGTCGATGTCGATCTGGTACCAATCGAGCGTGAAGGTGAGCCCGGGCACCGGATTGGCGGTCGCGCCGAGGGTGATGTTGACCGATTCCTCCGGCTCGAGGTCGTTGGAGCCGAGCGCGCGCGCGACCGGGCTGTTGACCGCGAGCGTGCTGATGTCGACCGGAAGGCCGTTGATGAAGTTGGTCGACGTCGTCGTGAAGAATTGCTGGTGCAGCGACGGCGCCCGGAAGCCGTTGGAGATCGAGCCGCGCAAGGCATAGCCCTCGACCGGCTCGTAGCGCAACGCGAGCTTGCCGTTCAGCGTGCCGCCGAAATCGGAGAAATGCTCGTAGCGGCCGGCGAGGACGGTGGTGAAGCCCTCGAAGAGATCGGCGTCGATCTCGGCATAAGCGGCCCAGCTGTGGCGGCTTTCGTCGGTGGCGCTGCCGGCGGGAATGCCGGGGAAGCCCTGCGCGCCCGCAGGCGCCGCGCGGCCCGGGAAGCTGCAGATGGACGTGCCGGCATTATAGACGCCGCCCTGCGTCGCGCAGTTCGCCGCCGTCGTGGAAAAGGACGCGCGGAACAAGGGGCCCGTCTGCCAGGACTGATCGTCGCCCGGCCGGATGGTGAAATTCTCGCGGCGATGCTCTGCGCCGATCGCGATCGAGACCGGGGCCGCCAGCCCCATCTCGAACTCCCGCGAAAAATCGAGGTTGGCGACGAACTGGCCGTAGCCGAGACCGCCCGCGTCGAACGTCGTCTGGCTGGCGGTCCCGAACGACGTGTTGAGGCTGTTGCGCACCGTATAATCGAAGCTGTTGTGCCCATATTGGGCCGACAGGTCGGTCCGCCATCCGGCGACCTCGCCGCGGATACCCCCGGTCACCGAATAATCGTCGAGGTCGGTATCGATGAACGGCAGGAAGCCGTGCTCCGTCAGCGGCACGAAATTCTGGGCGTTCGGCGTCTGCCCCGGCAGCAGCGCGCCGAAATCGCGGTTCGCGGCGGCGTTCTGGTTGCGGTAGTTGGCGGCGCTCAGGCCGTCGCGGTGGCCGTAGGAACCGAATCCGTAAAATTCCCAGCCGCTGCCGCCGAGCGGCATGCCGGTGTTGAGGAAGAAGCTGTAATCCTCGGTGCGCGCGTCGCCGTAGCGGAATTGCAGCCGGTCGAAGGTGAGCTCGCGCGCGTCGAAGGCGGCGGTCGGCCGGTTGTAGTTGGGGCGGAGGTCGTAGCCGGCGCGGTTGGTCGGGTTGCGGTCGCGATATTCGGCGGTGACGTTGACGAAGCCCTCGCCGAGCGGGATGCCGACATTGGCGCCGATCGTGTACATCTCGCCGTCGCGGGCGCGGCGCTCGCCGTCGCTGGTCGCGGCGAACACGCGATTGTCGTTCGGATCGAGGAAAGGCTGGTTGCCGGCCCCGGTCTGCAGGCCGGTGATCCGCGCAACGTCGCTCAACGTCGTGTGGTAGCGGCCGTAGGTCGCGGTGATGCGGCCGCCATTGTCGGCGTTGCGCAGCTGGATGTTGATCACGCCGGCGATCGCGTCGGAGCCATATTGCGACGAAGCGCCGTCGCGCAGCACCTCGATGCGGCTGATCGCGAGGCCCGGGATCATGTTGAGGTCGACCGCCGCGCTGCCGCGGCCGATCGTTCCGTTGATGTTGAGCAGCGACGAGACGTGGCGGCGCTTGCCGTTGACGAGCACCAGGGTCTGGTCCGGGCTGAGGCCGCGCAGGGTCGCCGGGCGCAGCGCGTCGGTGCCGTCGGCGATCGAGGGCTGCGGGAAGTTGAACGACGGCACGAGATCGTTGAGGATCCGGTTGGTTTCGGTCTGGCCGCTGTTCTGGATCGCCTCGGCGCCGATGACGTCGATCGGCACAGGGCTGTCGGCGAGGGTGCGGTCGGTGCGGCGGGTGCCGGTGACGATGATCGCATTGCCCTGGGCGATCTCGTCTTCCTGGGCGGTCTCGGCCTGCTCGACGGGCGGAGCGGCCTCATCCTGGGCAAAAGCCGGCGAGGCGGCGAAGGCGGCGGTCGAAATGCCCGAAAGAAGAAGAGCCAGCCGATAGGTTGTCATGTTCTTGTCCCCCGAATGAAGGTCCCCGAATCAGGAACCTAGCTCAATTTGGGTTTTTCAAAAGGACTAAGTTTGCTGCGCCGCAACGAAGTTACGCCTGTGGCTGGGGGAACACAGTCGCAGGGCTATCGGGCGCCGAGCGCAGCCTCGCGCTCGCGACGATACGCTCGAATTCGGGAAGGATCTCGGCGAAGAAATGGCTTTTCGGCGCGTCGAACAGGATCATGTAGAGCCGCCGGCCGATCACCGCCCCGACCACGCGTCCGCGCCGCTCGAGCTCGTTTCCGCCGAGATGGTCGTAATCGAGCTGGAAGCCGGGATGGCCGAGGAAATTGCGCGGCTGCAGGCCCGTCACGGTGAAGCTCAGCGAGCCGCCACGGATTCGGTAATAGCTCTCGATCATCGAGGCGATTTCCGGCGGAGTCATGTCGGCGCGGAAATTCGGCACCTGGCGGATGTCCTGGCGCCTCTGCCAGCGCACCAGAGGCCGGCCGTCCTCCAGGCCGCCGATGAAGGAGAGCGCGTCGAGGGTGACTCCGTGCAGGGTCCAGTTCTCCTCCCGGCCGATGTCGCGGACGTTGCGCGGCGCGCGGTTCCAGCGGATGGTGGGCGTCACCAGCATGGTGCGCGCCACCTCGCGCTCGCGCGGCTGCACGAGGCTGTAGCGGTAGAAGCCGAGGCCGCCGCCGCCGCCTCCCCCGGCACAGCCGCCGAGGAGCGATAGAGCGGCGAAGGCGGCGATGAGGACCCTCATAAACGCTCCTATTGCTGGATGGTGTAGCGGACCATCGCCGCGTCGGGGGCGTCCGGCGCCAGCTGGAGATAGCGGGCGAGCGCCGCTTTGCCCTCCTCGCGCCGCCCGGCCTGGACGAGCGCGTAGCCGTGCATCCGCCACGCCTCGGGCGGCGCGTCGGGGTAGGCGGCCGCCGCCGCATAGCTTGCATTGGCGAGCTCGCGGTCGCCGCGGCGCCCGCGCAGGCGGAAGGCCTCCCCCTCGTAGAAACGCAGCAGCCCGCTCCAGCCGTCGACGGCGAGGTTGCGCACGATGTAGAGGCTGGCGCCGGGATCGTTCAGTTTGACCTGGTCGTCGAGCAGCATCTTGCGGTGCGCGCCGAGCGCCGCCGCGTAGCGCTCCCGCCCGCGTTCGAATGCCCCGCCCCGCGCCTTCACTTCCTCCGCGGAGGCGCGCAGGTCGGCCATCCGCTCCTCGGGCGCCGGGTGGGTCGCGAGCAGCGAATAGCCCCGCCGCGGCCGCCGCCGCCGCATCTCGGCGCTCGCTTCGATCTCCTGGACGAGCTGGCGCCAGATCTCCGGCATTGCCGCCGGATCGTAGCGGTTCTCGGCCATCAGCCGGACGCCCATCGCGTCGGCCTCCGCCTCCATCTCGCGGCTGAAGGCGGCGAGGGTGAGGATCGTGCCGATCTGCGCCAGCCGGACCGCGTCGCCGAGATAGATTCCCGCGCCCGCGCCGCCGACTCCCGCGCCCATCGCGAAGATCGAGAAGAGGTCCGTCCGCCGCCTGAGGTCGCGCCATTGGCGGATATGGTGACGGCGCAGGAAATGCCCGGATTCGTGGGCGAGCACGCCGGAAAGCTGGGCCTCGTCGCGCATCCGGGCGAGCAATCCGGAGAAGACGACCATGAAGCCGGTCGGCGCGATGAACGCGTTGAATTCCGGCACCCGCGCCAGATAGACGCGCAAGTCCCGCGCCGCCGGCCCGCCGATCCGCTCGACGATGCCGCCGAGATAGGATGTGAGGCGCGGGTCGCGGATGAGCAGGTTGGAGCCGGCGATCTCCGCCTCCACCCTCTCATATTCGCGCCACATGCCGCGCTCGTCCGCCTCGGTCGGCCGGTAGCCGGGGCCGATCAGCGGCCGCATCGCCCAGGGGCTGATCCGCGCCAGCGCCTGGCCCGCGCCAATCAGGCCGAGACAGCAGGCGCAGCCGAGGCCGCCGAGCATCATCCGCCGGGTGAGCGGCAGCGCCTCGTGGCTCATTGCGCTGCGTCCCTGCGCTCGCGAACGTGGCGGCCGGCGCGCATCCGGCCGATCAGCCGCTCGACCATCTGCTCGGCTCCCTCGCGCGTGCGGATGTCGCCGAACGCCACGCCCGGGAAGGCGCTGTTGGTCTGGAGGATGTTGAACCAAACCACCTCGCCGGTGCGAAGGTCGACCAGAGAAGCGTATGCCGACTGGCTGCCCCCGCTCTGCGGCGCGCAGAAGCCGATGAAGCAGCCGGCGACGCCGAGCACCTGCAGCGCCGTGCGCCCGCTCGAGGCCTGGGCGTCGGTCGCGCTCAGGAACAAGGCGTAATCCATACCCGTGGCGCGGCCGAGGGCGATCGCATCCCCGCCAAGCGTCCAGTCGAGCCCGCGCCGCTTGGTCGGCAGACGCAGGCCGGCATAACGATGGACGATGATCGCGCTGCCGACCGCCTGGAACAGCCGCTCGATGTCGGCGACCTGCTGCTCGCTCATGCCGCGGACGCCGGCCCGGCTGTCGAGCACCATCGTCCGCCCGCCGCGCCCCGCCTGCTGCCGCCGCAGCGCCTCGAGGATGTGGACGCGCGCCTGCTCGGTCCATTCGGCGCGCGGCTCGACCAGGCCGCCGGTGGTGATCGAGCCGACCGACACATAAGGCCGCAGGACGAGCAGGGAATAATCGCCCTGCGGCGGCGCAAACTCCGCGTCGGCATATTGCCGGGTCTGCACGCAGCCGGCGAGCGCGAGCGCTGAGGCGGCGATCAAAGCGAGGGCATTGCGACTCATCGCGCGACTCCGGCAGCGGCCGAGACGGTGAGGATGGCTGGAAAAGCGTTTGAGCACAAGGCCTTGCGTCCCCTGCCGCCGCCGCGGCGGAATGCCGCGGACGGTACGGGGCTCAAACGAATGCGGGCGGAAGATGATCCGGTCGGCGGCCGTGCTGCCTTACGCGGCGCGGCGGAACAGGCCGGTACCGGTGAAGCCGGTGTCCGCGAGCGCGATCGCGGTGCCGCAGAAGCCGCACTCCGCCGACAGACGCCCGACGAACCAGTGCGTCCGGCCGCAGCCGGGGCAGCGGTTGACCTCGCCCGGATGATAGACGGGCAGGAAGCCGCGGATCGCCGGATCGTGCGCGAAACCCTTGCTGCCTTCGATCGTCCTCAACATCGTCTTCACTCCTCGACGCAACTCGCTTGCTGCGACGAGTCGTTCTATTTCATCGATGAGTTGAACGCATTATGAATGATTGCGGCGAGGCAACGATCCCGTACAAGCGATGCAAATCCGCCACAGTCCGCGAAGGCGACCGATGACCCTCACCCTTTATTTCCATCCCTTCTCGTCCTTCTGCCAGAAAGTGCTGATCGCGCTGTACGAGCGCGACGTTTCGTTCGTGCCGCGGATCGTGGACCTCTCCGATGCCGCCGAGCGCGCCATGCTCGAAGCGCTGTCGCCGATCGGCAAGTTTCCCGTGCTGTGCGACGAAGAGGCCGGCCGGACGATCGCCGAGGCGAGCGTGATCGTCGAATATCTCGACCGGTTCGGGGAGAGCCCTCCCCTCGTGCCCGGCGAGCGCGAGGCGGCCCTCGAAGTCCGCTACTGGGACCGTCTGTTCGACCTTTACGTGCAGACGCCGCTCCAAAAGGTCGTCGCGGACACTTTCCGCCCCGACGGCACGCACGATTCGTTCGGCGTCGAGGAGGCGAAGGCGATTCTCGCGCGCAGCTACCGCATCGTCGAGGACGGACTGGCCAAGCGCGGTGGCGACTGGATCTGCGGCGACGCTTTCACCCTAGCCGACTGCGCTGCCGCGCCGGCCCTCTTCTACGCGAACACCATCCTGCCCTTTGCCGCGCATCGGCAACTGGCCGCTTATTACGACCGCCTGCTGGCGCGGCCTAGCTTCGCCCGCGCCGTGGACGAGGCGAGACCTTATCGAGACCTTTTCCCCCTGCCCTGGCCCGACGATTATTGAGCGGCGCCGCCGCACCAGCTCGCGATGACCCGCTCGGTGATCGCGGCGCAATCGGCGCCGGCGAAGGGGAAGGCGCCGGCGAGCGCGTCGGCGAGCTCCGGGGCGAGCGCCTGCTGGAGGCGGCGGCGGGCGCGCAGATGGCGCGTCTTCACCGTCGCCGGCAGCAGGTCGAGGGCGTCGGCCGCCTCGTCGACGCTGAGTCCCTCGACTTCGCGGAGCACGAAGACCAGCCGGAACGGGTCCGGCAGCTCGGCGATCGCCTTCTCCATCAGACGGCGGATCTGATCCCGCGCCATCGCCGCATCGGGAGACGGGCTGCTCGATCCGCGCATCAGCTTCTCCCGGTAGTCGTCGAGCATAGCGACCGAATCTTCGCGCAGCCGCGTCCGGCGTCGCTGCGCCGAGCGGAGCCGGCCCAGCGCCTCGTTGATCGCGATCCGCGTCAGCCACGTAGAGAGCGACGAGCGTCCTTCAAAACCGTCGATCGCCGCGAAGGCGCGCAGATAGGTGCTTTGAACGCAGTCCTCGGCCTCCGCGCGGTCCTTGAGGACGCTCCAGGCGGCGCGAAACAGCCGCTGGTTGTTGCGCTGGGAGACGAGGCGGACGGCCTCCGGATCGCGCGCCGCGATGAGCCGCGCGAGCTCGGCATCCTCCAGCGCGGAATAATCGGGCCTCGCGAGCGGCTGCACGGTCAGCGTCCGATCGACTGCATCAGCTCGCGGCGCAGGTCCGGATCCGTTCGGAACTCCCCGAGCCAGCATTTGGTCACCATCGTCACTCCATGGCGATTGACGCCGCGCGTCGACATGCAACCGTGGCTCGCCTCGATCACGACGGCAACGCCTTTCGGTCGCAGCACCGCGTCCAGCGTCCTTGCGATCTGCTGCGTCAGCCGCTCCTGGAGCTGAAGCCGCCGCGCATAGGCGTCCACCAGCCTGGCGAGCTTGGAGATGCCGACGACTCGCCCCGCGGGCCGATAGGCGACATGGGCGTGCCCCGATATGGGCGCGAGATGGTGCTCGCAGGTGGAGACGAGCGGGATGCGGCGCAGCAGCACGGTCTCGTCATAATCCTCGGCCTCACTGAACACGCGCTCGAGCAAGGCGACGGGATCGGTCCGGTAGCCGGCAAACCATTCGCGATAGGCGCGCGCGACGCGGGCGGGCGTGTCCGCGAGCCCCTCCCTGTCGGGATCGTCGCCGGCGGCGGCGATCAAGGTGCGCACCGCCGCTTCGACCGCACCGGCGCGCGGCGCCTGGGGCGGGCCCCGCCCGAACGACTCCTCGATCTCGCTGCCGACCAGCGCCTCGCCTTCGTAAAGCTCCATGTTCCCGTCTCCCGCTCCTCGTCGGCGATTAGATGACGGCGGCGCCGGCCGGTTCCCGCGGCCTCGCCGACTCCAGGGCGGAGCGCTCCAGCCGCGCTTCGTCTTCGAGATTCTCGCGATCGCGCCCGACCGACAGCGAGGCGACGAGCGCGTCGTCCTCGAAATAGCGGGCGGTGAAATCGTTCTCGTCGAGCGAGCCTTCGATCCGGACGTCCCACCAGGTGGCGGCATGGCCGACATAGCGCAGGGCCACCCCGTGCTGCTCCGACCAGAAGAAGGGCACGCGATCGAAACGGAGGTCCGCGCCGAGCATGTTCGCAGCAACCGCCTCGCCCTGGCGCTGCGCCGTCACCCAATGCTCGATGCGGCGGCGGCCGCGCGCGGTGGCGTAGCTCGCCGCGTCGCCGGCGGCATAGATTCCCGGCGCACTGGTCGCGAGGCATTCGTCCACGAGGATGCCGTCGCCGACCGCGAGGCCCGCGCGCTGCGCCAGGCCGAGGTTCGGGCGAACCCCGATCCCCAGCAGGACGAAGTCCGCGGCGAGGGAGCGGCCGTCGTCGAGCAGGACATTCCCCTCCGCATAGCCGGCGGCGGTTCTGCCGGTATGGAAGCGGACGCCTTCATGCTCGTGGAGCCGCTGCAGCCACGCGCCCACTTCCGGGCCGAACAGCCGCTGGAACGGCGTGCCCTCGAGAGTGACGATGTCGACGCCGACACCCCGCGCCGTCAGCGCCGCTGCCGCCTCCAGCGAAATGAATCCCGAGCCGAGGATGACGGCGCGCGCGCCCTCGCGGCAGGCTGCGCCGAGCGCCCGCGCGTCCGCGAAAGAACGCAAGGTGTGGACGTTCGGCGCGTCCAGCCCCGGCGCCGCGAGCCGGACCGGCTCGGCGCCGGGCGCCAAAAGCAGGCGGTCGAATGCAAGGCTCTCGCCCGTGCTGCAAAGAACCGATCGCCCCGCAGGGTCGATCTTCATGACCTCGAGGCCGAGCCGAAGCTCGATTGCCCGATCGGGGTAGAAGGCGGAATCGGCGAGCGGCATCCATTCCTCGGGAGCAGTACCGGCGAGATAATCCTTGGATAGATTCGGCCTGTCATAGGGTGCGTCCGGCTCGCGGCCGATGAGGACGACACGATCGTCATAGCCGAGGTCGCGCAGCTTCGAGGCGCAGGCATAACCGGCCGCTCCTGCACCGACGATGACGATAGACCGGACCCCGGCCGGGGGGCGGGTCGCGCGCGGGCCCTCGGGGGGCAGCGCCTCGCGGACGAACAGCCGTTCGCCGATCCGCTCGACCCGCATGCGGTCGAGTGATCGGAAAGCCGGCGCGCCCAGCGCCGCACCGGTGCGGAGGCTGAAGCAGGCGTGGTGATGGGGGCAGCGGATGGTCTCCCCGCTCCTGAGCCCGCCGGACAAGGCAGCGCCATAATGGGTGCAGGCGCCGCCGACCGCGAAGAAACTCCCGTCGATCCGCGAGAGCAGGACCGGCGCGTTGCCGATGCGTCCGGCCAGAACCCCTTCGGGAGCGATATCCGCGATCGCAACGCCTTCGCCGAAATCGGGCAAATCCGGGTCGATCTCCGCAGCCGCCATCTCGTCGCCTCCCGCCAATGTCGGACATTGGATGGCAGGCGATCGAAAGGGTTCCCGGCAGGGCGTTGCCGCTCAGTAGATGAGCGAGCTCCTTCGGTCCTCGGCCCACAGTATCTCGTCGACGCCCGCCAGGGATTCGAGATCGCCGGGCTGCGCGGCGGCATCGTCGACCCATTCGCGAAGGTTGGGGCCGCCGTTGATCACGTCGATGGCGAGCTTGCCGAACTCATATTCGTAAGGGAAATCGCGCCACAGCGGATAGTCCGGATAGAGGCGCCGGATCGCCTTGAAGGCGAGTGCCTGCAGGCGCCAGGGGCGAAAGCGCGCATGGTCGTAGGCGGGGCCCTCGGCGTGGAAATGGAGGCCGTTGCAGAGCTGGCCCTGATGCTTGTGGAAGGTCGGCTCGAACCAGATCTCGCGCACCAGGCAGCCTTCCAGCCACTCGGGCGCGAGCCGCCGCATCTCGGCGTGAACGGCGCGTGCGTCGATGTCGGGGGCGCCGAAGATTTCGAGCGGCCGCGTGGTGCCCCTGCCCTCGCTCAGAGTCGTTCCCTCGAGCATCACCGTCCCCGCATAATCTCGCGCCATGGACAGATTGGGGGCATTGGGGCTCGGATTCACCCAGACGCGCTCGCCGAGGGGCCAGCCATATCCCGGTGCGGCGTCCGGGTCGTAGCCCTCCATCTCGATCACGCGATAGTCGAGGATGAGCTTGTGGTTGTGGAAGAACCAGCGGCCGAGCTCGCCCAGGGTCAGGCCATGGCGCATCGGCAGCGCGCTGGCGCCGACGAAGCTCTCCCAGCCGGGACGCAGCGTGGTTCCCTCCACCGGCCGCCCGGCAGGGTTGGGCCGGTCGAGCACCCAGACCGCCTTTCCGTGCGCGGCGGCGGCCTCCATGACGTAGAGCAAGGTGGTGACGAAGGTATAGATCCGGCAGCCGAGGTCCTGGAGATCGACGAGCAGCACGTCGAACGTCCCCATCGACTGGCCGGTCGGCCGGCGCACCTCGCCGTAGAGGCTGAACACCGGAAGCTTGTGGAGCGGGTCCGTATAGTCGTCGGACTCGACCATATTGTCCTGCTTGTCTCCGCGAAGCCCGTGTTGCGGGCCGAAGGCGGCGGTCAGGTTCAGGCCGGTCGCCGCGAGCGCGTCGAGCGCGTGGGTGAGGTCCCGGGTCACCGAGGCCGGATGGGCGAGCAGGGCGACGCGCTTGCCTTCCAGCGGCCGGCGCAGCGCGACATCTTCGAGCAGACGATCGAGCCCGGTCTTCATCCCTCGGCTGGTGGCGGGAGAACGGCCGCAAAGCAATCGGGATGATGGAAATCCGGTGTCCCCGGCGGGTGGGCGAGCGCCCAGTAAGATTTGCGCCCGTTCGTCTCCTCGATGACGGCCGACAAGGCGAGGCGGCGCTCGCCGCCGGTCCGCAGGCGCAGTGCGACGCGCAGCTCGAAGCGGTCGACGGCGGCGGCGACATCGATCCGCGGCGGCGGCAGCGCCGCATCCTTCCGCTCGCCGCGATAGCGCGCGAAGCGGTAGCCGGCCCACTGCGTCGAAGGCGCGACGTTGAGCTCGGCATAGCCCTCGCCCTCGTCGTCGGCGAGGAACGCTTCGAAGCAGCTGTGCTGCCAGAGCCCATGCGCCTGGATCGACGGGCCCGGCGGCGGCAAAGCGAGATCGGCGATCCGGCCTATGACCAAATAGCGCAAGCCGAGCACGTCCGCGCCGCCGCGGACGACGTCCACTTCGATGCGGCTCACCGGCTCGCAGACGCTGTCCGGGTGGAGCCTCAGCGCGTGCCGCATGCGCTCAGCCGAGCGCCTTCTTCAGCAGCTCGTTGACGAGCGCCGGATTGGCCTTGCCCTGCATCGCCTTCATCACCTGGCCGACGAAGAAGCCGAAGAGCTTGTCCTTGCCGCCGCGATACTCGGCCACCTTGTCCTGATTCGCTGCGAGCACGTCGGCAATCGCCCGATCGATCGCGCCGGTATCCGAAGTCTGCTTCAGCCCCCGCTCCTCGACGATCCTGCCGGGATCCTGGCGGGTCTCGAGCATGATCTCGAACACCTGCTTGGAAAGCGTGCCCGAGAGCGTGCCGTCGGCGACCAGGCGGAGCAGCTCGGCCCCCTGGGCCGGGCTCACGGGGCTCTGCTCGATCGAGTGGTCGAGGCGATTGAGGGCGCCGAACAGGTCGGAGATCACCCAGTTGGACGCGCGCACCGCGTGCTCCTCGCCGAGCTCGGCGAGCAGGGCCTCGAACCAGCGCGCCGTCTCGACCTCGGCGGTCAGCACGGCTGCATTGTAGACGGGAAGGCCGAGGGCCTGCTCGTAGCGGCGGCGCTTGGGGTCGGGCAGCTCCGGCAGCGAGGCCCGGCATTCGGCGAGGAACGCCTCGTCGAGCTCCACGGGAAGCAGGTCCGGATCGGGGAAGTAGCGATAATCGTGCGCCTCCTCCTTGGAGCGCAGCGAGCGCGTCTCGACCCTGTCGGGATCGAACAGCCGCGTCTCCTGGACGATCGCGCCGCCGCCCTCGATCACGTCGACCTGCCGGCTCGCTTCATATTCGATGGCGGCCATGATGAAGCGCACCGAATTGACGTTCTTGGTCTCGGTGCGGGTCCCGAGCGGTCCGCCAGGCCGGCGCACGCTGACATTGACGTCGGCGCGCATCGAGCCCTGCTCCATATTGCCGTCGCAGGAACCGACATAGCGAAGGATCGATCTCAGCTTGCGGACGTAAGCGCCTGCTTCCTCGGGGCTTCTCATGTCGGGACGCGAGACGATCTCCATCAAGGCGACGCCGCAGCGGTTGAGGTCGACATAGGAGAAGCTGGGATGCTGGTCGTGCATCAGCTTGCCCGCATCCTGCTCGAGATGGATGCGCTCGATGCCGACGATCTTGGCGGTCGATTCGTCCTTCTCGTCGGTGAGGATGGTGATCGCGCCCTCGCCGACGATCGGATGGTAGAGCTGGCTGATCTGGTAGCCCTGCGGCAGGTCCGCATAGAAATAATTCTTCCGGTCGAAGCGCGACCAGGCATTGATCTCGGCCTCGAGCGCCATGCCGGTGCGCACCGCCTGGCGGATGCATTCGCGGTTCGGCACCGGCAGCATGCCCGGCATCGCTGCATCGACCAGGCTGACCTGGCTGTTGGGCTCCGCGCCGAAGTCGGTCGAGGCGCCGGAGAAGAGCTTGGCCTTCGAGGTCACCTGGGCGTGGACCTCGAGCCCGATCACCACCTCCCACTCCCCGGTGGCCCCCTGGATGCGATAGTCGCTCACCACCAGGCCTCCGGTCTTGCCGTTAAGCCGGCCCGTTCCTCGAGGGCGAGGGCGGCGTCGAGGACGCCCTGCTCGTCGAGGGCGCGGCCGACGATCTGGAGGCCGAGCGGGAGGCCCTGCCCGTTGAGGCCGGCGGGCACGCTGATCGCCGGCAGCCCGGCCAGCGAGGCGGGGACGGCGAAGACGTCGTTCAGATACATCGCGATCGGGTCGGCGCTCTTCTCACCGAGCGCGAAGGCGGCCGACGGGGCCGTCGGCGTCAGCAGATAGTCGCACTCCGCCCAGACGCGCTCGAAGTCGCGGGCGATCAGCGCGCGGACCTTCTGCGCCTGGTTGAAATAGGCGTCATAGAAGCCCGCCGAGAGCACGTAGGTGCCGATCATGATCCGGCGCTTGACCTCGGCCCCGAAGCCGGCGGCGCGGGTCGCCTCGTACATGTCCGTGAGGTTGCCGTTCTCGGGCGCCACGCGCCGGCCGTAGCGGACGCCGTCGTAGCGGGCGAGGTTGGACGAGGCCTCCGCGGGAGCGATGATGTAGTAGGTCGGCAGGGCATAGCGCGTGTGCGGCAGCGAGACCTCGACGATCTCCGCGCCGGCCTCGCGCATCATCGCGATGCCCTGCTCCCAGACGCGGTCGACTTCCTCGGGCACGCCCTCGATCCGATATTCCTTCGGGATGCCGATGCGCTTGCCCCGCACGTCCGACGAAAGGTTCGCCTCCCAGCGCGGCACCGGCAGATCGAGCGAGGTCGAATCCTTCGGATCGAAGCCCGCCATCGCCTCGAGCATGATCGCGCAGTCGCGAACGTCCCGCGCCATCGGCCCCGCCTGATCGAGCGAGGAGGCGAAAGCGACGATCCCCCAGCGCGAGCAGCGGCCGTAGGTCGGCTTGATGCCGGTGATCCCCACGAAGGCGGCCGGCTGGCGGATCGAGCCGCCCGTGTCGGTGCCGGTGACGCCCGGCGCGAGCCGCGCCGCCACCGCCGTGGCGGAGCCGCCCGAGCTTCCGCCCGGCGTCAGCGGCGCGTTGCCGCCGTCCCCGCGCCGCCAGGGCGAGATCACCGGCCCGTAGCCGCTGGTCTCGTTCGACGAGCCCATCGCGAACTCGTCCATGTTGAGCTTGCCCAGCATCCCCGCGCCGGCCGCGAACAGGTTCGCCGAGACGGTCGATTCGTAGGTCGGGGCGAAGCCTTCGAGGATGCGGCTGCCGGCGGTGGTCTGGACCCCTTGGGTCGCGAACAGGTCCTTGATGCCGAGCGGGACTCCCGAGAGCGGCTTCAGGCTGCCCGACGCGCGCGCCGCGTCGGCGGCGTCGGCCGCGGCGAGCGCATGCTCGGGCGTCTCGACGGTGAAGGCGTTCAGTCCCCTCGCCTTGCCGACGGCGTCCACGAACGCCTCGGCCACCTCGCGCGCGCTGAACGCGCCGTCGCGCACGCCGTCGCGGATCGCGGCGACGCCCAGGTCGGTCAGCGCGCTCACTCGATCACCTTGGGGACGGCGAAGAAGCCGTGCTCGGCCGCCGGCGCGTTGGCGAGGACGCGGTCGCGAATGCCGCCGTCGGTGACCGCGTCCTCGCGCAGGCGCAGGCCGTTCGGGATCACCGCCGTCATCGGCTCGACCCCCGCCACGTCGACCTCCTGCAGCTGCTCGACCCAGCCGAGTATGTTGTTGAGCTCCGGCGCGAGCGCCTCGACCTCGGCGTCGGTGATGGCGATGCGGGCGAGACGGGCGATATGGCGGACGGTGGCGGCGTCGACGGACATGCAGGCGCGGCTAGCATCCATGCTGCGCTGCATCAACGATGACTTGCATCCCCCCGGCTTATACGCTTTCGAAGCGCCCATGCTTGCGAGACGGTTCCTCTGGGTGGTGGCGGGGCTCACCGTCCTCTTCATCGTCGGGGCGATCGCCTACAAGGTGTTCGAGACGCAGCTGATGCGCCTCGCCTTCGTGCCGAGGACAGAATTCCGCGAAGTGCCGATGAAGGCCGGCGCCAGCTATGCGAACCGCGACCTGTGGATCGCCCGCCCGGACATACCCGGCAACCCGGCCTTGTGGACGCCCCCCGGTGTGAGCCGCGGCGGCAGCCCGCGCGCCTCGATCTTCTTCATCCACCCCACCTCCTATCTCGAGCGGACGCAGTGGAACGCCCCGATCGAGGACGAGGAATCGCAGTGGCGGGCCCGGCTGTTCGTGCGCAGCCAGGCGAGCGCGTTCAACGCGGTGGGCGAGATCTGGGCGCCGAAATACCGCCAGGCCGCGTTCGGCGCCTTCCTGACGACCGAGGAGAATGCCCGCCGCGCGCTCGATTTCGCCTATCGCGACGTGCTCGCCGCATGGGAGCAGTTCCTGCGCGAGGCGCCTCGCGACCGGCCGATCATCCTCGCCGCGCACAGCCAGGGCAGCCTCCATCTGACCCGCCTGCTCGCCGAGCGGATCGCCGGCCGCGACGAGGCCCGAAGGATCGCGGCGGCCTATGTGATCGGCTGGCCGGTCTCGATGACCGCGGATCTTCCCGCGCTCGGCCTGCCGGCCTGCGAGCGTCGCGGCGAGGCCGGCTGCATCCTCAGCTGGCAGAGCTTCGGCGAGCCGGCGGACCCGAAGATGGTGACCGACGTCTACGACGAATCGCTCGGCCCCGGGGGCGCGCCGCGCGCGGGAAGCCGGATGCTCTGCGTCAATCCGCTCACCGGCAATCGCGGGGACCAAGCGGGGCGCGAGGCCAATCGCGGCACGCTCTTCCCGAACGAGGATTTCACCGAGGCCGAGTTCCGCGCCCGCGAGGTGCCGGCGCGCTGCGACGTTCGCGGCTTCCTGCTGATCGGCGAGGACCCGCCCGAGCTCGGCGGCCACGTCCTCCCTGGCAACAATTATCACGTCTACGATTATGCCTTGTTCTGGGCGAACGTCCGGGCCGACGCGGAGGCGCGGCTCGCGACCTTCCTCGCGCGATGATCACGGCGAACCCAGCCGAGTATCGCGACGCCCTGCCGGAGGGGGGTCGGCTGATGGGGCTCGATGTCGGCACAAAGACGATCGGGGTCGCGCTGTGCGATTCGCAATGGACGATCGCCACCGCCGCCGAGCTGGTCCGGCGCGGCAAGTTCGCTGCCGATCTCGAAAAGCTGCGGCGAATCGCCGAGGCGCAGCAGGTGCGCGGCCTGGTCGTCGGGCTCCCGCTCAACCTCGACGGCTCGGAGAGCCCGCGCACCCAGTCGGTCCGCGCCTTCGCGCGCAACCTCGCTCCGCTCGGCCTGCCGCTTCTGCTCTGGGACGAGCGCTGGTCGACCCAGGCGGTGACCCGCACCCTGATCGACGCTGACGCCAGCCGTGCGCGCCGCGCCGACCTCGTCGACAAGATCGCCGCCGCCTACATCCTTCAGGGCGCGCTCGACGCACTCACGATGGGGTAAGGGGACAGTTACTTTCAAACCCGGCGGTGCCGGACCTCCGCCGCCGCAGGTGAAAGTAACTGTCCCCCTCCGACGCGACCTGGACCGGGGACAGGTACTTTCAAACTCGGCGGTGCCGGATCTCACGCCGCCGCGCGTGAAAGTAACTGTCCCCTCATTCTGCCGCGCGCGAAAGCAACTGTCCCCTCCCTCAGCCGGGCACGCCGCGGCGGCGCAGGCTCTCCCGCTCGATTTCCGCGCGCAGGTCGGGGCCGAGGCAGGGCTCCGACCGTTCCTGGCCGGCTCCCGCGATCTGGAAGGGGCCCGGGCCGCGGACGTAGACATACCAGGGCGCGAGCCTGCCCCCCGCATTGTCGTAGCGGCGAGGGTCGAGGCGGACCTCGGTCGCCCCGCTTCGGCAGCGGCGGATCGGTCCGAAACCCAGCCCGACACCTTCGCTCCCTTCCAGCGCGGAGAGTCGGCGGTGCGCGTCGGCGATCGCCGGGGCCGGAGCGGACCAGTCGCCGGCCTCGGTCCAGGGGGCGCCGATCCAGGCATCCACGAAGTCCCGGACGTTGAACGCGGCCGGCTGGATCCGCCGCACCGCGTCGCCGTCCAGGGCATAGGTCTCGACGTGCCGGCGCACGATGATGTCGGTGTCGACGATGCCGCCGTCATGCTCGATCTGGAAGCGATCAGCCTCCGCCCGCAAAACGGCGAGAATGTCGTTTCCGATATATCCGCTGACGGTGCGTTCATAGAAAATGCGCGGCCGCTGCGGGTCCGGTCCGGGACGGCTCAAATCGTAGACGATTCCGCGCCAGGCCGAGCTGCACCACGGCCTCGTCGATGCGGTGGCGACATACCAGCGGCCGTTCCTGTCGGGGGGCGACACCGAATAAGTGAGCTGCTGATAGCCGCCGCTTATCTCGTCATAGGGCGGGCTGCGCCGAACCATCAGCGCGCGCACGCCCGCGCGCCTGTCGAACAACAGGAATAGCGCGTCCTCGCCGCACTCGATTCCGAACCGGACGACGACCGCCAGAAGACCGGGCTGGGCGCTCGGGACGGCCGCCTCGTAGGTCAGCCAGGCGCCGTGCATGTCGCGCACCTCTTCCGGCGTGACGACGAGCCGAGGCGGAGCGGCATCGCTGAGCGCCGCGAGGCGCTCTTCGAGCGGCTCGGCCGCTTCGGCGGGACGGGAGCAGACTACAGTCAGCTCGACGAACTCGACGAGACGGTCTTTCAGCGTCTCGATCGCGACCTGCGCCGCGGGAGAGAGCCGCGTCTCCATCTCCCCGACCGGAAGCAATGAAAGCCGCGCGCGCGCCTCGGCGACGGCCGCGCCGCGCTCCCGCACGGCCTGGTCCGAGCAGGGCGCGGGCGCGGGCGCATCGGCGCGGCCGAACAAGGCGAGCAGGACGAACAGGACGCCGGTCAGCATCCGCAATGACTATATCGGCAGCGGCACCTCTGCCAGCGTGCGCCGTGCACTTGAGCGGCGTTTGCGCCCCCGCTATCCGCGACCGGTGAGCCCCTTCCCGCACCGTGATCTGCTCGGCATCGAAGGGCTAAGCCGCGATGACATCCTCCTGATCCTCGACGAGGCGGAGGGCTGGATCGGCTTCAACCGGCAGGCCCGCAAGGCCGACGATCGGCTGCGCGGGCTCACCCAGATCAACGCCTTTTTCGAGAACTCCACCCGGACCCTCTTCTCGTTCGAGATCGCGGGCAAGCGCCTCGGCGCCCAGGTCTCGAACTTCCACCCGGCGGCGTCGAGCGTGCGCAAGGGTGAAAGCCTGATCGACACCGCGCAGACGCTGAACGCGATGGGGCCCGACCTGCTGGTCATCCGCCATGAGCAGAACGGCGCCGCGCACGAGGTGGCGGCGATGGTCGACTGCCCGGTGATCAACGCCGGCGACGGGCGCGGGGAACATCCAACCCAGGCCTTGCTCGACGCGCTTACCATCCGACGCCGGAAGGGCCGGATCGAGGGGCTCAAGGTGGCGATCTGCGGCGACCTTCGCCACAGCCGCGTCGCCGGATCGAACCTGCGCGCGCTGCCGCTGCTCGGCGCCGAGGTGCGCGCCGTCGGCCCTGCTTCGCTGCTGCCGGACGTCGTCCCGCCCGGCGTCGCGACGTTCGAGGACATGGAGGAAGGCATAGAAGGCGCTGACGTGGTGATGATGCTGCGCATCCAGCGGGAGCGGATGGAGCAGGCGATCGCCGGCTCGCTCGGCGACTTTCACGCCTGCTTCGGGCTCACCCGCGCCCGGCTCGCGCATGCCTCACCGGACGCGATGGTGATGCATCCCGGTCCGATGAATCGCGGCGTCGAGATCGCCGGCGACGTGGCCGACGATCGCGAGCGCTCGGCGATCCTCGATCAGGTCGCGAACGGCGTCGCGGTCCGCATGGCCTGCCTCGACCTGCTCACCCGCGCCAGGCGCGGGGATCCCTAGCGGCGGCGGAACTCGACGACATTGCCTTCGCCCTCCTCGCGCCCGTCGAGCATCTCGCGGATGCGGGCGGCGACCTCGGCGATCCGGAACGGCTTCCTCAGCACCGTCTCGTCGCCGAGCTCGTGGCCGAAGGTCTTCACGTCGGCATAGCCGCTGGCAAAGAGGATCGGCAGGCGCGGCGCGATCGCGCGGACCTGTCGTGCCAGCTCGACGCCGGTGATCTCGGGCATGACGATGTCGGTGATGAGGATGTCGACCGTTTCGGTCTCGAGCAGCCGCAGCGCTTCGCCGCCGCCCGCGGCGATGAGCACGTCGTAGCCGAGCTCTTCGAAGATGGCCGCGGCGACCTGCCGCACGCCTTCGTCGTCGTCGACGACGAGGACCCGAGCCGCCGAGGCCGCGCGCGCCTCTGCGAGCGGCGAAGGCGCCGGCGCCGCCTCGGCGCGGGTGCGGGGCAGATAGATCGTGACGGTGGTGCCGGAGCCGAGCTCGCTTTCGATCCGTGCGGTGCCGCCGGACTGGCGGGCGAAGCCGTAAAGCTGGGCCAGACCGAGCCCGGTCCCCTTGCCCCGGTCCTTGGTCGTAAAAAAGGGCTCGAACGCGCGGGCGAGGATTTCGGGCGGCATGCCGGAGCCGTTGTCGGTCACGGCGAGGGCGACATATTCGCCCGGCGAGAGCTCGGCCGCGACCGCCGGCGGCGGTTTCGCGACATTGCGCGTCTCGATGCGGAGGCGGCCCCCCGCGGGCATGGCGTCGCGGGCGTTGATCGCAAGGTTGAGGATCATCACTTCGAGCTGGGTCGGGTCGGCCAGCGCGCGCCACAGATCGGGCGCGAGCCGCATCTCGATGCTGATATGGGTGCCGATCGCGCGGGCGAGCAGGTCGGCCATGCCCGAGACCACCTTGTTCGGATCGACCGCGGTCGGCGACAGGCGCTGTCGGCGCGAGAAAGCGAGCAATTGCGCGGTGAGCTTCGCGCCGCGCTCGGCGGCCTGGAGCGCGTTGCGTGCGAGCCGCACGACCTTCTCGTCGTCGGTGCGCCGCAAGAGCAGATCGAGCGAGCCGACGACGGCGGTCAGCAGATTGTTGAAGTCGTGGGCGATGCCGCCCGTGAGCTGGCCGACCGCCTCCATCTTCTGGGCCTGGATCAGGCGCGCTTCGGCCCGCTCGCGCTCCGAAATCTCTGCGATCAGCCGCTCGTTCGCCGCGGCGAGATCCCGGGTGCGTTCGTCGACCTTCTGCTCGAGCGTCGCGGCAAGCTCGCGCAGCCGCGCCTCGGCAGCCTCGCGCTCGGCGAGATAGTCGGCGGCGAGGCGCTGTCTTTCTCGGCCGCGGCGGGCGGACCGTACCGCACTGATCAGGTTTGCCGGGTGAAGCGGCCGCTCCAGCGCGGTCACGTTGATCAGCTCCTCGATCGCCCGGGAACCCAATCGCGTCTCGCCGCGGCGGGCGAGCAGGACGAAGGGAAAGTCGGACCAGGGCGGCTGGCGCTCGATCGCATCGCGCAGCCGCGCCGCATCGATCCGCGCGACCGCGTCGTCGGTGATGACGGCGCCGGCAGCCGAGCCGTCGACGATCGCTTCGAACAGAGTGTCGGTGGAGACGATCTCGCATTCGATCGCGGCGCTCCTCAGAAGCTGCGCGATCACGCTCGCATCGCGCCCGACGGGCGCGAGGATCAGCAGCGGGCCGGCGCCGTCAGCGGGCGGGCGCGCGCTCATCGCCGCCGCTGAGCAAAGGCGACGTGCCTTCGAACGTGGGGGTGCCGGTCAGGACTCCGCGGAAGCCGTCGAGCTTCGGCCCGACGCTGATCCCGCCCGAAGCGATCCGGACCTCCCGGATCGTCGCCTCGTGCCGCCCGGTGCGCTTCTTCAGCACCGAGAGCGCCCGTCGGATCTCGCCCCGCGCCTCGAAAAAGCGCAGCAGCAGCACCGTGTCCGAGAGATAGGTGATGTCGACCGGCGAGTGCATCGCGCCGACCATTCCGGCCTGCGCAAGAATGAGAAAGGTGAGCACGCCCTGCTGGTTCAGGTAGGTGACGATCTCGTGCATCTGGAGGAGCATGAACTGCTCCTGCGGCATGGCGTGCTGGTAGCCGGAGAGCGAATCGATCACGACCGCACAGACGCCCTTTTCCTCGACATGTTCGCGGATCATGGCGCTGAGCGCGCCCGGCGAAAGCTCCGCGGGGTCGACCTGGCGGAAGAGGAAGCTGCCCTCCTGCTCGAACCGTTCGACGTCCAGGCCGAGGCCGGCGGCCCGGCGGTGGAAGACGCGCCGCGTCTCGTCGAAGCTGACGAACAGCGCCTTCTCGCCGCGGCGGAGCGCCGCGTGGACATATTGCAGCACCACGGTCGACTTGCCGACGCCGGAGGGTCCGATCACCAGCGTCGTGGTGCCGTAATCGAGGCCGCCGCCGACCAGGGCGTCGAGGCGCGGTATGCCGCTGTCGGCATGGCGCATCCGGCGGCCGCCGTCCGGATGGTCCGCGGCGACCAGGCGCGGAAAGATGACGAGGCCGCCGGTGCGGATCTCGAAATCGTGAAATCCGCCCCGAAATGCGCGACCGCGCATCTTGTGAACGCGCAGCCGTCGCCGTTCCGCCCCGTATTTCAACGCCGTATGCTCAAGTCGGACGACACCGTGGGCGAGGCTGTGGAGCCCCAAATCCTCCTTTCTCCCATTGTCGGTCAGGTCGTCGAGGAACAGGACGGTGCAATTGCGCTTGGCGAAGAAATGCTTCAGCGCGAGCACCTGGCGCCGATAGCGCAGCGAGCCCTGCGCGAGGAGGCGGATTTCCGAGAGGCTGTCGAACACGATCCGCGCGGGCGACAATCGTTCGACCTGCTCCATGACCATCCCGACCGTCTCTCCGAGCTCGAGGTCCGAGGCGTAGACGATCGACTGCTCCCGTTCCGGATCGAGGCTGAGCTCGGGCGGGACCAGTTCGAAGATGTCGATGCCGTCGAGGCTCCAGCCATGCGTGCCCGCGACGTGGAGGAGCTCCGCCCGGCTCTCCGACATGGTGATGTAGAGGCAGCGATCGTTTCGCCGTACGCCGTCGAGGAGGAACTGGAGGCCGAGAGTCGTCTTGCCTGCGCCCGGAGCGCCTTCGATCAGGTGGATTCGGTTGGACCCGTAACCGCCGGCGAGAATCTCGTCGAGCGCGGCCGATCCCGAGGAAACGGGGGAGCCCTCGCCGCAAGAATCGCCGTCAGCCGTCATTGCCGTCTCCCTACCGGTTTCCGTCCGGCCTTCAATTCACGGAACATCATGCTCGTTCCCGCGCTATCGAGTGCAGCGGCGTTTCTCAGTTGCGAAATGGCACGAATCCTGAAACAATGTACGTTTCCGAACACTTGGAGCCCCCCCAATGATCGTATCCCTGTTGTCCGTTGCGTTGTTTGCTGCCCAGCCCACGCCTGCGGATCCGCCGCTCGAAGCCGAAGTGAAGGTCGAAGCCGAGGCCGAGGCGGAGGCCGAAGCCGCGGCCCAGGCCGCGGATGCCGCAGCGGATCAGGCCGACGCCGCCGCCGACCAGGCCGAGAATGCGGCCGACCAGGCCCGCGAGGCCGCCGAGACGGCGGAAGCCGCCGCCGAGCGGGCGGAGGCGGAGGATGAGCAGGTCTGCCGCCGCCGGGTGCGCCCGTCCAACCGGCCGGGCATTCGCTACCGCTGGGTGGAAGTGTGCCGGTCGCGCTCGGAGTGGGAACGCCGCGGCTCGCGGGACGACTGATCAGCCCGTCCTCCCGGAAGTCCGGAACAACCTGGCCTCGGACGATTGGGCGCGAGCTTGCGATAAATCGCGCGTTCAGCGGCGCGCGCCCAGCAGGCGAGCGTCCAGTCATCCAAGGCGAGTATTGTTGTGTCCTGCCGCTTCCTGATCCTGCTCCTTGCCGGCGTCGCTCCGGCTCCTCTCCTCGCCCAGACCCAGGCACCGCCGGCGGAGGCCGCTCCGGAAGCTGACGCGGCGGCCGCCGCCGCAGCCCAGGACGCGGATCCGGCCGAGGAGGCGTTCGAGGAGGACGAGGAGGATGCGGCGATCGTCGTCACCGGGCAGCGCCCGCGCGGCTCGGTCGATTCCGACGTCCCGCCCGAAATCGTGCTCAACCGCCGCGACATTCGCGCGACCGGCGCGGGAACCGTCGCGGAGCTGCTCGACGCGATCGCGCCGCAGACGCGGAGCGGTCGCGGCCGCGACGGCGGCGGCCGGCCCGTGGTTCTGCTCAACGGCCAGCGCATCTCCGGCTTCGGCGAGGTCCGCGACCTCCCGCCGGAAGCGATCGAGCGCGTCGACATACTCCCGGAGGAAGTGGCGCTTCGATACGGCTACCGCGCCGACCAGAGGGTGGTGAACATCGTGCTGCGGCGCCGCTTCGACGCCACCACCGCGGAGCTCCAGGGCGGACTCGCCACCGCCGGAGGCCGGGGCAGCTACGGACTCGACCTCAACCATCTGCGCATCGATCCCGCGGGCCGCTACAGCCTCGACTTCGAATATCAGCACGCCGACCCCCTGTTCGAGAGCGAGCGCGACATCATCCAGCAGGCCAATGCGCCCGCCGGCGCCGGCGATTTCCGTACGCTCCTCGCCGAGACGGACCAGGTGACGCTGGGTGGGACCGTCAACCGCAATGTGTTCGGCAACGTCTCCGGGACGGCGAATGCGCGGCTGGAAAGGAGCTGGAACACCCGCTTTCTCGGCCAGGATCCCGCCGCTGTGCGCGGGCTTACTCGGGAGTCGGAAGGCCGGACAGCGCATCTCGGAATCATCCTCAACGGCAATGTCCGGCCGTGGCGCTGGTCGCTGACCGGCAATTACGACAATGTGCTCAGCACCAACCGCACCGATACGGGCCTCGGCAACATGCCGGACCGCGCGCGCTCTATGTCGTCGGTGGGCAGCGCCGAGCTGGTCACCAGCGGGCCACTGTTCGACCTCCCCGCCGGCGAGGCCTCGGCGACGGTCCGCGCCGGCTTCGACACGCGCGACTTTTCGAGCGAGACGCTGCGTGACGGAGTCGAGCAGAGCCGCGACCTCTCCCGCGACCGCGGCAGCGTGCAGGCGAGCATCGATCTTCCGATCGCCAGCCGCCGCCGCGCCGTGCTGACCGGCCTCGGCAACCTCTCCGTAAATTTCAACGCCGAAGTCGAGCAGCTTTCCGACTTCGGCACGCTGACGACGCTCGGCGGGGGCATCAACTGGTCGCCCGTCGCCGCGCTCAACTTCGGCGCGACCTATACCGACGAGGAGGGCGCGCCCTCGATGCAGCAGCTCGGAGATCCGGTGCTGGCTACGCCGGCCGTGCGCGTGTTCGACCTGGTGCGCGGAGAGACGGTGCACATCACCCGCATCGAGGGCGGCAATCCAGCCCTGCTCGCGGACAATCGCCGAGTACTGACGCTGCGCATGAGTGCGCGGCCCTTTTCGGACAAGGATCTCACGATCCTCGCCAACTATACGAACAGCCGCACCGACAATCCCGTCGCCTCATTCCCGACGGCCACACCGGAGATCGAGGCCGCCTTTCCCGACCGCTTCGTCCGCGATTCCAGCGGCAGGCTCGAGCGAATCGACGCCCGGCCGGTCAATTTCGCCCGCGCGAGCCGAAGCGAGGTCCGCTGGGGGATCAACTTCGCGCAGCCGATCGGCCCACAACGGCCCGCCGGCGGCTTCCGCGGCCGGTTCGGCGGCCAGCGTCCGCCCGGCGCCGGGGCGCCGCCCGCGAGCGGCCAGACCGGCGAGGGGTCGCCGGCGCAGCCTGCACCCAGAGAGGGTGCGGCCGGACAACGCGGACCCGGCGGCGGCGGCTGGCGCGGGGGCGGCGGGGGAGGCCGCGGCGGCTTCGGCGGCGGCGGCGGGCGGTTCGGGGGACGGCTGCAGCTCGGCCTCTTCCACACTTATCATATCGAGAACGAGATCCTGATCCGCGAGGGCGTGCCCGTGCTCGACCTGCTCGACGGGTCGGCCGTGGGCGGGCGGGGCGGCCAGCCGCGCCACGAAGTCGAGGCGCAGGCCGGCCTGTTCCGCAACGGCTTCGGCGCGCGGCTCACGGCCAACTGGCAAAGCGGCACGACGATACGCGGGCGGCCCGACCTCGGCGGCACGAGCGGCGACCTCGAATTCGGCGACTTCTCGACGGTCAACCTGCGGCTGTTTGCGGACCTCGGCGCGCGCCGGGACTGGGTTCGCGAAGTGCCGTTCCTGCGCGGGACCCGGATCACCCTGTCGATCGACAATCTGTTCGACAGCCGCCTCCAGGTGCGCGACGCCGCCGGAGCGACGCCGCTCAGCTACCAGCCGGACTATCTCGATCCGCTCGGGCGCTCGGTGCGCCTCACCATCCGCAAGCTCTTCTTCTGAGGCGTCCGGCGCGCTAGCGCGCCCGGATGGACGAAGAGCCATTTGACCGAAGGCTGAGGCGGCTGCGCCGCGCGCGGGCGGCAAAGGGGGCCGCCGAGGCCGACTATCTGCTCCGCCACGCCGCCGATGAGCTGATCGAGCGGCTGCAGAGCGTCCGCCGGAAGTTCGACCGCGCGCTGGTGCTCGGCTGCGTCGAGGCCAGCTTGGCGGCGAGGCTCGAGGAAGAGGGTATGAGCGTCGTTTCCGCGGATCCCGGTGCGACGCCGGTCGACGTCCGCGCCGACGAGGACCGCCTCCCCTTCGCCGAGGGCGCCTTCGATCTGATCCTGTCGGTCGGCGCGTTGGACAGCGTCAACGACCTTCCCGGCGCGCTGGCCCTGATCCGCCGCGCGCTGCGGCCGGACGGGCTGTTCCTGGGAGCCTTCGCCGGCGCGGGCAGCCTTCCCGCTTTGCGCCGGGCGATGCAGGCGGCCGAGGAGGCCGAACGCCTGCCCGCTTCGCCGCGCATCCACCCGCAGATCGACCTGCGCGCGGCCGGCGACCTGCTCGCCCGCGCCGGCCTGGCTCTGCCGGTCGCCGACGGGGAGACGCTCACCGTGCGCTTCCCCTCGCTGCTCCGCCTCATCGCCGACCTGCGCGCGGTGGGCGCGACCAATATGCTCGCCAGCCGCTCGCGCCGTCCGCTCGGCCGGCCCGGCCTCGCCGCCGCCATGGCCGCGTTCGCGGCCGAGGCCGATCCCGATGGAAAGACTCCCGAGCGCTTCGACATAATCTATCTGACCGGCTGGGCCCCCTCCCCCGACCAGCCCCGGCCCGCCCCCCGCGGCAGCGCCACGGCCTCGCTCGCCGAGGCGCTGAAGCGGCGCTAGCGAAGCGCTTGGAGTGAGGCGATGAGCGGGCGGTCTGCCGGGGGCATCTCGTCGGGGTTCATGTCGTCTGGACGCAGCCATTCGAGAGCCTTGGCGTGGAGAGGACGCGGCTCACCCTGCCAGTTCCGGCAGACGTACAGCAGCAGGACCAGGTGGCGCCCGCCGAGCGGCGCGCTCGCGAAGCAGGCGGGAAGAAGGTCGGCGGCGGCAGCGGCGATGCCGAGCTCCTCCTCGAGCTCGCGGGCCAGGGCCGCCTCGGGCAGCTCTCCCTCCTCGACCTTGCCGCCGGGGAATTCCCAGAGCCCCGCCATGGCCCGCCCCTCGGGCCGCTGCTGGAGCAGCACACGCCCTTTGCCGTCGATCAAAGCGGCGGCGACCACCGTCAATGTCGGAATTTTTTCCAATGAGCGCCCTCGCGTCAGGATTCCCTTAACCGTTGCTGCCGTAGAGGCGAGGCTCGGGGAACACCAGAAGGGCGGGATCGATGCGCAGGCTGCGGGATCTGGGGAAAGACAGACGCGGTGCGACTGCGATCGAATATGCCCTGATCATGGCCCTGGTCTTCCTCGCGATGATCGCCGGCGTCCGCGCCTTCGCCGAAGGCACGATCAGCATGTGGGACAATGTCGCGGACAATGTCGCGACCGGCTGACCGTCAGCCGGAACGCGCCCCGTAGACCACCAGCTTCACCCGATCGCCCGGCCGCAGCACGGCATTGGCTGCGAGCCCGTTCAAGACCCTGAATCGCTCCTGCTGGTAGCTCGTATAGGCCATCCGTCCGGCCAGGCTCGCCACCGTCTCGCCGGCGCGGACCGTATGGATCTGCAGCACGCGCGGGCGGATCGCCGCCGCCTGCTGCGCGCTGATGCGCCGCAGCGAGGTCACCATCGACTCGAACGGGCCGATGCCGGTGCCGGCGCGGGTGATCATCGCGAAGTGGTAGGCATGGCTCGCGTCGAACTGATAGGCGACCACGGTGACATCGACGACGCCTTGCTGCGCCTGGACCCGCGTCGAGGAATAAGCCGCCTGAATGCCGTTGATCGTCGTTCCCTGAGGCGCGGGATGGGGGAAGCGCGCCTGCTGCCCCCCGAGCGCCTGGAAGACCTGGCTCACATAGGCGGAGAGGTTGCCGCTATAGGGCAGAGTCGAGAATTGAGCCTGCCCGCTCTGGCCGACGATGCTGACCGCGCGGGCGCCGTTCTGCATCTGGAAGCCCTGGGGGATGGTGAAGGCGAGCCGCAGGTCCGGGTGGATGAAGTCGCGGCCTTCGATCACGCCCTGCTCCGGATCGTCGTCGAAGATCATGCCGTTGATCGCCGCGAGGTGCTGCTCGCGGTTGCGGATGCCCTGACCCATGCGGCCGGTGCGCTGCGCCTCGGCGGTCGAGCGGCGGACCCGGTCGGCGCTGAGCGGGTGGGTGCGCGCCCAGGACGGCGTCGAGCGCTGATCATTGCCGCCCTGCCCGCCCTGGAAACGCGGCTCGAGGTCGCTCCAGCTGCCGAGCGAGTTCAGGAAGCTCGCCGAAGCGGCCGGGTCGTAGCCCGCGGCCGTCATGTACCGGACGCCGAAGCGGTCCGCCTCGATCTCCTGGCTCCGGGAATAGCGCAGGGTGACGAGCTGGCCCGCCTGGCCGGCGATCTGGCCGAGCTCGCCCGAGCCGGTGACGACGCCGACGAGAAGGGCGCCGAGCTGGGTGAGGATGTTCGAGCGCTGGCGCTCCTGGCTGTGGCGGGCCTCGATATGGCCTGCTTCGTGGCCGATGACCGAGGCAAGCTCGGCCTCGTCGTTCATCAGGCCGAGCAGCTGGCGCGTGAAATAGAGATAGCCGCCGGGGACCGCGAACGCGTTCATCACGGGCGAATTGAGCGTGGAGATGTGGAAGGCGTTGGCGCCGCCGGTGATGTTGGTGCGGGCGGTGACCCTGGCCGCGACCGCGCGGACATAAGCGGCGCGCGCGCCCTGAAGCTCGCCGCCGAACTCCTGGACGAGCGCGGGATGCTGCCGCGCGGCGGTCGCCTGGGTCGATTGCGAGATGCTGCGGGTACGGGTCTGCGCCAGTCCGTCGCTCGCGCCGGCGAGGCAGACGAGCGAAGCGGAGAGCGCCATCAGCGCCTTGCTTCTCATGGGGCGGTACTCCTTACACGGGACGAAAGGTCGTCCGCCCGAAAACACCGTTACGGAACCGATTGTTCCTCGGCCGCGGCTTTCCGCTCAGGCTCAGCCGATGGCGAGATATTTCTGGCGCCGCTGGGCGCGCAACTCGTCGCGCGACAGGCGGACGAGGCCGTCCAGCTCCTCCTCGATCGCGGCGCCGAGGCTCTCGATCGCCTCTGCCGGAGCGCGATGGGCGCCGCCGAGCGGCTCGGGCACGACGCGTTCGACGACGCCCAATTGCTTGAGGTCCTCGGCGGTGATCTTCATCGCTTCGGCCGCGTCCGCAGCGCGATCGGCGGTCCGCCACAGGATCGAGGCGCAGCCCTCCGGCGAGATCACCGAATAGACGGCGTGCTCCAGCATCAGCACCTTGTTGGCGGCGGCGATGGCGATGGCGCCGCCCGAGCCCCCCTCCCCAACCACGGCCGCGACCATCGGCACGCCGAGGGCGAGGCACTGCTCGGTCGAGCGGGCGATCGCCTCGGCCTGGCCGCGCTCCTCGGCCTGGACGCCGGGGAAGGCGCCCGACGTGTCGACCAGCGAGACCACGGGAAGGCCGAAGCGGTCGGCGAGCTGCATCAGGCGGATCGCCTTCCTGTAGCCTTCCGGCTTGGCCATGCCGAAATTGTGGCGGAGGCGGCTGGCGGTGTCGTCACCTTTCTCATGGCCGATCAGCATCAGCTTGCGGCCGCGGAAGCGGCCGAGGCCGCCGACGATCGCCTGGTCCTCGCCGAAGGCGCGGTCGCCGGCGAGGGGCACGAAATCCTCGACCAGAGCGGCGACATAATCCTTGAAATGCGGCCGCTCCGGGTGACGCGCGACCTGGGTCTTCTGCCACGGCGTGAGGCGCTGATAGGTCTCGCGCAGCAGGCGCTCGGCCTTGGCGCCCAGCCGGTCGATCTCGGCGTCGATATTGAGCTCGCCGGCCGATGCGGTCTCGCGCAGCTCGGTGACCCGCGCCTCCAGCTCGGCGATCGGCTTTTCGAAATCGAGGAAGGTGGCCATGAAGCGCGGCGGTTACGGCTTGGCGCCGGGCGCGTCAACGCGCCGCCCCCTTCGCGGGGCGGCATCCGCAAGCGGGTGCCGGCTGTTGACCAGCTCGATCAGCCGGCGGCTGTCGACATGGGTGTAGATCTGCGTGGTGGCGATGTCGGCGTGGCCGAGGAGGAGCTGGAGGGCGCGCAAATCCGCCCCGCCCTCGAGCAGGTGGGTGGCAAAAGCGTGGCGCAGCACGTGCGGGCTGATCCGCTCCGGCGGAATCCCGCAAGCCGCCGCAAGCTCGCGCACCAGTTGGAAGAGGCGGACGCGGCTGAGATACTTCCTGGCCGAGGGAAACAGCCACGGCGATTCGCGCGGCACCAGTTGCGACCAGGCACCGACCGCGGCGCGCGCGCGGTCCGAGATGGGCACCAGCCGCTCGCGCCCGCCTTTGCCCTTCAGGATCAGGAATGGCCGATCGGGCGAGACGGCGTTGCGCGGCAGCGAGACCAGTTCGGTCGCCCGCAGCCCCGATCCGTAGAGCAATTCCATCAGCGCCGAGAGCCGCAGCGCTTCGGAACCGCCCTCTCCTTTCCGCCGCTCGATCTCGGCGAACAGACGGTCGACGGCGGCGCGGTCGAGCACCTTGGGAAGCGGGCGCTCGGCAGCGGGGCGCGGCAGCGCGGAAGAGGGGTCGTCGGAGCGAAGCCCCTCGTCGGCGAGGAAGCCGAAGAAGCGCCTCAGCGCCGCGGCCTTGCGGGCAACGGTCGCGCGCTTCAACGGCCGCCACGCGTCGGCGAGCCTCTCGAACTTGTCCGGGGGCGCCGCGGAGAGGCGGCCGCCGAGCAGTTCGGAGGCCCCGCGGAGATCGCGCTCGTAGGCGACCAGCGTGTTGCGCGCGGCTCCCGCCTCGGCAGCCATCATTTCGAGGAAGGCGGCGATCAGCCGGCGATCCTCGCCGTCGGCCGTCACAGCCGCATCAGGGCTTCGGCGGCGACCATCCGCGCTTCATATTCGTGCCCGGTGAGGCGAAGCGCGCGGACGATCCTGAACAGATAGCGCGGCGGCACGCGCGCCCAGTCGGGCGCCTGCATTCCCACCGCTGCGAGGAGGGCGACGGTGCCCGGCCGGCGCGCCCTGACCGCCTCGTCGAGAGCGCGGGTCCAGAGGTCCTCGCGCGCGATCGGCATGCCGAGGCCGGCGGCGAGCTGCGAGGCCTGGTCGGCGCTGATCCTGTCGAGGCCCGCCAGGCCGGCGACGAGCATTTGCGTGCGGCGGTCCTCGCGGCTGTCGTCCGCCGCCCGGAAGGCCTCGATCGCCGCCGCGGCGTCGACCGAGGGGCGCGGGGCGCCCACGGCGAGCAAAGCGGCGGCGAGCGGGTCGGCGCCGCCGGCGGCGACGACCTCGCTCCACCGTGCTGCCTCGTGGTCCAGGCCGGCGCTGAGCATGGAGGCGATCAGCTCGTCGGCATGCTCGCGCCGCTCCTCGCTCGGCGCGATCCGGGTCGCGGCGCCGGCCGTCAGGATGCGCCGGCCGTAGCGCTGCAGCGGACCATCGCCGTCGTCCCAGAGGTCGCGCAAGGCGCGGATGCGCCGGTCGGCGTCGCGGTCGGCGAAGGCGGTGCGCAGCCTGCCCGCGGGCGTCTCGGCGGCGTCCTCCGCCTCCGCGCTCTCGAACAGCAGGCTCTCCATTTCGACGAGGGCGCTGCTCGAGAAGACTCCCAAAGCGGCGGCGACGAAGGCGGACTCCATCCTGTGCTCGACGGGGACCATCGGTGCGCGCGCGAACCAGGCCTGCATCCGCGGTCCGGCTCGAACGACAAGCCGCTGGGGCACCTCGGCCCCCGTCGCGCCGGCCAGGCCGAAGCGCCACGGGGTAAGGCGATCCACCTCTTCCCAGCGAAGGCTGACCGCGCGGCGGCTGTCGATGCCGGCACCGATCACCTTCTCGGCGAGCACCAGATCGGCGCCGCTCGCCTCGCCGCGGTTGCGCGCGCGGTCGATCAGCTCGCTGGCGCGCGCCGCATCGCCGGCCAAAGCGGCGCAGATCGCGTCGGCCATGCCCCAGACCGGCTGGTCGCCGAGCCGGCGCCCCGGCTCGATCAGGGGGCAGAGCGCGCCCGGATCGGCGGTCGCGAGCGCGGTGTCGAGCGCCGCCTGGATCATTGCAGGCGTGTAGACGGAGACGTCGACCGCCTGGACCAGAGAGCGGGCGCCGTCGGCCTCGCCCATCCGGAGCAGCAAAGAGGCGCGCACGGCGACCCAGTCGACGGGATCGATGGTGGCAGGCGACGGCACCCGCGACATCAAGGCGCGGCGCAACAGCATCGACGCCCAGCGCGAAGGCAAAGGCGCCTCGAGCTGGCGCATCAGGCTCGACAGATAGGCGCCTTCGGCGGTGCCGAAGGCGTTGGGCCCGAGCCCCCAGTTGGAGGGATCGAGCGGTCCGACGACGTCCACCGGCCGGCGCAGGTCCTCCGGGACATCCTGCGTGTAGCTCGGGCGAACCCGCGGCAGCTCCTCCAGATCCTGCTGCGCGGAATCGGTGACTTCCTGGACTGGGGTCTCGGTCGGCGAAGGCGTCGGGACCGCCGCGTTCCCGGTATCGGCCGGGACCGGGCCGGACGTCTCGGCAGGCGTGTCGCGCGGCTCCTCCTTCGGCGCCGGCTCGGGATCGCCGAAACCGGGCGGCAGCAGGGATTCGGGGGAGTCCTGCCCCAAGGCCGGGATCGCCGCGGCGAGCGCCGCGACGCCGGCGATCAGGAGGCCCCTAGCGCGCCAGCGCCGCATTGGTGACGTCCTGCTCGATCCGCTGGGTCGGCACCTCTGTGTCCATCGTCGACAGCCAGAAGAGGAAGCCGACGATCAGGATGAGCAATATGAGGAGGAGCATGGGAAGCGGCGAACGGCGCCGGCGGGGCGGCGGGGAAAGCATGGACGATCTGCGCATGGCCGGCCTTTTGCCCCACCCGGCGGCTCGCTGTATAGCCCCAGAAAGGATGGCCAGCCCCGTTCCTCACGCCGACCGGTCGATCGTGCTCGTCGGGATGATGGGTGCGGGCAAGACGACGGTGGGCAAGCGGCTGGCGCGGCGGCTCGGCCTCCCTTTCGTCGACGCCGACGAGGAGATCGAGCGCGCCGCCGGCCGCAGCATCGCCGAGATTTTCGAGCGCTTCGGCGAGGAGGCGTTTCGCGACGGCGAACGGCGCGTGATCGCCCGGCTGATCGACGGTGCGCGCCAGGTGCTGGCGACGGGCGGCGGCGCGTTTTTGAACGAGGAGACGCGAGCGATGATCCTGGAGGGCTGCATCGCTGTGTGGCTCGACGCGGACGTCGAGACGCTCGCGAAGAGGGTGATGCGGCGGGAGTCCCGCCCGCTGCTGCGGGGCCGGGAGCCGCGCGCCGCCCTCGCCGAGCTCGCCGAGCGGCGCAACCCGATTTACGCCGAAGCCCATCTGCGCGTCAGGACCGGGCGGGTGCCGCACGACGAGGTCGTGGACCGGATCGTCGCGGCGCTGGCGTCAGTCGGATGACGGATCGGCGGACCCTGCCGGGCGGCCGCCGATCGGGTTCCACGGGCTGAACATGTTCTCGCGGAGAGCACGTATGTCTCCGGTCGCGCTCTGCCTCTCCAGCCGCTGGTGGTCGCGCTCCCGATATTCCCCGATGACGCGCTCGACCTCTTCCTCATCCACCTTGAAGGCGAGCAACGCCTCCCGGCCCATGCAGACCGCCGATTCGAAGACCTCGCGGATGATGCAGCGCAGATCGAGGCTGCTGAGCTCGATCAGATGGAGACGGTCGAAGGCGCGGACGAAGACCGAAGCCTGCGGAAAGGCCTCGAGGATCGGCTCGAGCCGGCGGGCGTTCAGCGGCGGGCCGTCCTGGCAGAAAAAGATCGCCTCCGCCTCGCCGGCGCCGGCCAGGCGGAGCAGATCGATCCGCGTGCCGTCGCCATAATAGACCTTCATCCCGAAGCTGTCCGATATCTCGATCTGGCTGGGCTTCGAATCGATCAGGGTGACGCCGATCTCCTTGGCCATCATGATCTGCGAAACGGTCTGGCCGAAGCGGCCATAGCCGACGACGATGGCTCGTGACGGGGCGGATTGCTCCGGACCTTCGAGGCCGGCGCCCTGGCGGCGCGATGCGCGCTGGTCGAGCTTGTCGTTGAGCATCATCAGGAAGGGCGTGGTCGCCATCGAGAGGGTGACGATCGCGCCGAACAGGCTCGCCGCCTCGGCCTCGATCAGCACGGCGCGCTGGGCCGCAGCGAACAGCACGAAGGCGAACTCGCCGCCCTGGCTGAGCAGCAGCCCGAGCTTCAGCGCGCGCCGGCTCTCGACCCCGAACATTCGCGCGAGGCCGAACAGCACTGCGGCCTTCACCGCGATCAGGGCCGCCGCCATGCCGATCACGAAGCCGGGACTGCGGGTGATCGCACCGAGATCGAGCATCATCCCGATGGAGACGAAGAACAGGCCGAGCAGGATCGAGCGAAAGGGGTCGATGTCCGCCTCGAGCTCGTGCCGGTAAGGCGAATCGGCGAGCATCACGCCGGCGACGAAGGCGCCGAGGGCCGCCGAGAGGTTCAGGGCCTCCATCACTGCGGCGGAGGCGAGCACGATGAAAAGGCCGGCGACGACGAACAATTCGCGCTCGGAGATCCGCCCGACCAGGCGGAAGAGCGGGTTGATCAGGAAGTGTCCGGCGAGGACGAGGAAGGCGATCGCGCCCAACGTGTAGAGGGCGAGCTGCCAGCCGGGCGGCGCGCTCGGATCGACCGGCGCCCGCGACAGGGCCGCGATGATCGTGATCAGAGGCACGATCGAAAGGTCCTGAAAAAGCAGGATCGAGAAAGCGCGCTCCCCCGCGGGCGTGTGGATGTCCCCCGACGAGCGCAGGCTCGGCAGCACCTGCGCGGTCGATGAAAGGGCGAGCGGCAGGCCGATGGCCAGCGAGGCGGGCCAGCTGAAACCGCCGGCGAAGTGCACGAGACCGGTAATCACGATTCCGCTCGCCGCAACCTGAAGCAGGCCGAGCCCGAAGATGTCGTGCCTCAAACGCAGGAGCCGGCTCGGGTTGAGCTCGAGCCCGACCAGGAAGAGAAGCAGGACGATGCCGAAATCGGCGACGTGGAGCATCTCCTCCGGCGCGCCGATCAGTCCGAGCGCGTGCGGTCCGACCAGCGCGCCTGCGACGAGGTAGCCGAGCACGGCGCCGAGCCCCAGGCGGCGGAACAGCATCACGAACAGCATCGCCGCCCCGAGCATGATCACGCCGTCGCGGAGCAGGAGCGCGGCGGCGTGGGGGGTCTCGCCGTTCATCGCGCTGCCGCCTTCCGCGCCGCCTCGGCCGCGGCTTCGAAGGCGAGCAGTATCGAGGCGTGGCGCGCCGGATAGGCGCGGGCGTGGGCAAAAACGCCTAGACCGGGCCAGTCGCCCGGATCGTCGCGACCGCCGGCGAGCCAGCCGGCGAAGTCATCGCGCGCCTGCGCCAGCTCGTCCGGAGAGCGGCCGGCGGCATGGGCGCCCAGCAGGGCGGCGGACGCCTGGCCGAGCGCGCAGGCCTTCACCTCCTGGCCGATCGCCGCCACCCGCCCCTCCCCGTCGAGGATCAGGTCGACCGCGACGTGGCTTCCGCAGACGGGAGAGCTCTTCTCCGCGCTGCCCTGGGGCTGGTCGAGGCGGCCGATATGGGGGATGGCGGCTGCTAGGCGGAGGATGTCGCGATTGTACAGAGCGGTCGGCACCCGGCGCCTATAGAGCGGCCGCGCGCCGACCGCCACCACGGCTCATTGCAGGAACCGGTCGACCGCGGCGGCGAAGGCTTCGGGCTGGTCGAGCATGATGAAGTGGAAGCTTCCGTCGATGCGCCGGAGCGTCGCACCGGGCGCGTTGGCGTAGGCCGAGCGGAAGATTCCGTCGATCGCCTCGGCCGGCACCCCATAGAGCGGATCGTAGGCGTAGAGCACGGTGAGCGGGGCGCGGATGCGGCCGAGCTCGGGGCGGAGATCGGTGGTGACCAGCTCGTGGATCGCGCGGGCGACGACGCTGCGGTCCGAAGCCCGGCTCCAGGCGATCGGCGCGGCGCGCGCCGATTCGGTGCGCACCAGGCGCGCGATGCTCGCCTCCGCGCCGGCCGCCGCCTGCTCGTCGCTTTGCGCCAGCAAGGCGGCGCGCATCGCGTCGGCCTGCGGACGCACAGAATCGACGGTCGCGGCGGGATTGAACAGCAGGCTGTAGAAAGGGAGGGAATCGACGGCCATGACCCGGCCGACCGCTTGGGGATGGCGCGCGGCGAGCATCAGGGCCGCCTCCCCGCCGAGCGAATGGCCGATCACCGCGGGCGCCTCGAGGCGGTTGCGGGCGATATAGTCGGCGAGCGCTTCTGTGAGCGGCGCGACGACGAGGCCGTGATCGTTGCCCGCCGCCGGCGCCCCGGCGAAGCCCGCAACCTGGACGAGATGGACGCGATGACCGGCCTTGAGGCGCTCGGCCGTCGCGTCCCAAACGGCGGCGGAGGAGGCCAGGCCGGGAATCAGGATCACATCCGGACCCGAGCCTTGGACGGTGACGGTGAAGCGCGGCGGAACGGGCTCGTTGGCGAGCGCATGGGAGGCGGCGAACAGCAGAAGGAACAAAGCGGCGAAGATCCGGAGGGGACGCATTTTTAGTCCTTTCAGGGATGGAAAATCTCTTCGATGGTGAGGGCGAACAGCCCGGCGATGGCGAAGGCGAGCGGAAGGCTGGGGTCGTAGCGGCCGTTCTCGATCGCGTTGACCGTCTGGCGCGAGACCTGGAGCGCTTCGGCGAGGTCGCCTTGGCTCCATCCGCGCCCGGCGCGCAGCTCCTTCAGGCGATTGTTCACCGGTAGCGGCTCCGCGCGATGAGAAGGCCGATCATCCAGGCGACCGCCATCACCGGCCAGACCAGGAAGGCGGAGAGGCGCGGCGCGCCGGCCTCCTCGGCGAAGCCCCAGCCGAAGGTGATCAAAGCCGTGGCGAGGAAGGCCATGGCGATGGCGTCGAGCTGGATGCGGCGCTGGAGCTCGTCCATCCGCCAGATGCCGCGCATCACCGCCCAGCCCGCGGCGGCGGCTCCGACCATCGGCGTCAGCGCGAGCGCGATGCGGGCGTTGCCGGTGAGGTGGAAGGCGTCGTCGATCAGGTTCGAGGCGACCAGCAGTCCGAGGTAGAGCGCAAAGGCCGCGCTGAGCTCGAGATAGTAGCGGCGGTTATTCATGTAGAGGCTCCCTTGGAAAGGAAGCTTTACATGAGTTCCGTGACCGGTGTCAAGGGACCTTTACAGGCTACGCCCGGCGCCAGGTGGTCCCTGTCGGGCCGTCCTCGAGCAGCACGCCCTCCCCGGCCAGCGCGGCGCGGATGCGGTCGGCTTCGGCGAAGTCGCGGTGCGCCTTGGCCTCGGCGCGGGCGGCGACGAGCGCGTCGATGCGCGAATCGCCGTCGCCCTGGAACCATGCGGACGGGGCGCTCTCGAGCAGGCCGAGCAGCTTCGCCGAGGCGCGCAGCACGGCCGGATCCTCGATCGCGGGCAGACGCGACAAAGCGAGCGGCGTGTTGAGGTCGTCCGCGAGCGCATCGAGCACGCCCGCGTCCACCTCCCCGACTTCGGCCTCGCCGACGGCGCGGTAGAGCCGATCGAGGGTCGCCCTCGACTGGGTCACGAGCTGCGAGGACCATTCGAGCGGCTGGCGGTAGTGAGCCGAGAGCAAGGCCAGTCGGAGCGTCTCGCCCTTGTGGCCCTGCTCGAGCAGCTCGCCGATGATCACAACGTTGCCGAGACTTTTCGACATCTTCTCGCCGCCCGCCATCGAGAGGAAGCCGTTATGGACCCAGTAGCGCGCGAGCGGCGCGCCGCCATGGGCGCAACGGCTCTGGGCAATCTCGTTCTCGTGGTGCGGGAAGATGAGGTCGAGCCCGCCGCAGTGGATGTCGATCGTCTCGCCGAGGTGGCGCTCGATCATCGCCGAGCATTCGATGTGCCAGCCCGGCCGGCCGCGGCCCCACGGGGAGTCCCAGCCGATCATGTCGGGCGGCGACGGCTTCCACAGGACGAAGTCGGCCGGGTCCTTCTTGTAGGAGGCGACCTCGACCCGCGCGCCGGCGATCATCGCCTCCCGGTCCCGGCGGCCGAGCGCCCCATATTCGGGATCGGAGGGCACGTGGAAGAGGACGTGGCCGTCCCCCTCATAGGCGTTGCCGGTCTCGATCAGGCGGGCGATCATCGCCACCATGTCGGCGAGATGCTCGGTGGCGTGGGGCGTGATCGGCGGCTTCTCGACGCCGAGCGCGCCGGTATCCTCGTCGTAGTGCCGCTCGAAGCGCTCGGCGATCACGGACGGGTCGACGCCCTCCTCGCGGGCCGCCGCGATGATCTTGTCGTCGACGTCGGTGACGTTGCGGGCGAAATCGAGCCGCGCGTCCGGATAGACGCGGCGGAGCAGGCGGGCGAGCACGTCGAACACCACGGCCGGCCGCGCATTGCCGATATGGGCGCGATTGTAGACCGTCGGTCCGCACAGATACATCGTCACCCGGCTCGGGTCGGCGGGCGCGAAGGCGCGCTTCTCCCGCGCCATCGTGTCGTGGAGGCGGATCATCAGCGGGCGTTCTGGGCTTCGTTGCCGAGCACGTTTCCGTCCGCGCCCTCGGCCGGAGCCGGGCCGCGGCGCCACTCGACGAAGTCGACGATGGCCCGGCCGCTGGCGTTGAGCAGGGGATAGGTGCGGCTGTCGGCGATCCAGGCAGGCCGCTGCGCGGTGCGCCCGCTCCACATGTCGATCAGCAAATTGGCCGCCAGATAGAGCAGGGTGGCGACGATCAGGCCCTTCAAGGCGCCGAAGCCCGCGCCGAGCACGCGGTCGATCGGGCCGACGATCGACCGGCGGGTCGAGGCGCCGATGCGACGCGAGACGAGCTTGCCGGCGATGAAGACGATGCCGAAGATCAGGGCGAAGGCGAGCACGGCCGCGCCGCCCCAGTTGCCGACCACCCCTTCCAGCGCCCCGGTGAGCGGGGTGTGGAGCAGCTTGAGCGCGGCGATGCCGATCACCCAGGCGGCGAGCGCAAGCACCTCCTGGACGAAGCCGCGCATCGCGCCGAGCACGAGCCCGCCGCCGACGAGGAGCAAGGTGACGATGTCGAGCGCGGTCATGCCGGTGAGTTAGAGGAGGATGCGGGCGCTTGGGAAGAGGGTCCTTCGAGACGGGCCTTCGCCAAGCTCAGTCCCTCCTCAGGATGAGCGATTGGGGTTTCCGCCACCGCTCATCCTGAGGAGCCGTTGAGCCTGGCGAAACGGCATCTAGAAGGACGTATCGAAGGACCGTCACCTCCCCAGCAGATGATCGACCAGCTGGCCGAGCGTGCGGAAGCCGCTGAGCGCCATCCCGCTCCGCTCCCCGCCGAGCGAGGCGGGGACCAGTGCGCGCGTAAAACCGAGCTTGCCGGCTTCCTTGAGGCGGAGGGCGCCGTGGGCGACGGGACGGAGCTCGCCGGAGAGGGCGACTTCGCCGAACGCGACGGCCTCGGCGGGCACGGGGCGTTCCGAAAGGGCCGAGACCAGAGCCGCAGCGACCGCCATGTCGGCGGCCGGGTCGCCGATCCGATACCCGCCGGCGACGTTCAGATAGACTTCGGCGGTCGAGAAGCTGAGGCCGCAGCGTGCCTCCAGCACGGCGAGAATCATGGCAAGGCGGCCCGAATCCCAGCCGACCACGGCACGCCGCGGCGTCGCGCCGCTGGCGAGGCGAACCGTCAATGCCTGGATCTCGACCAGGACCGGGCGGGTCCCTTCGAGCGCCGGGAAGACGACGGCTCCGGCCACCGCCTCGCCGCGCTCGGTGAGGAACAAAGCCGAAGGGTTGGCGACTTCGGCGAGCCCCACCTCGCCCATCGCGAACACGCCGATCTCGTCGGTGCCGCCAAAGCGGTTCTTCGAGGCGCGCAGGATCCGGTACTGGTGGCTGCGTTCGCCCTCGAAGCTCAGCACCGTGTCGACCATATGCTCGAGCACGCGCGGGCCGGCGATCGATCCGTCCTTGGTGACGTGGCCGACGAGAACCAAAGCGGCGCCGGTCTCCTTGGCGTAGCGGATCAGCTCGTGGGCGGAGGCGCGGACCTGGCTGACCGTGCCCGGCGCGCCCTCGATCAGGTCCGAATGCATGGTCTGGATCGAATCGACGACCAGCAGGGCCGGCGGCGCCCCCTCGCCGAGCGTGGTCAAAATGTCGCGCACCGAAGTCGCGGCGGCGAGGCGGAGCGGGGCCGCGCCGAGCCCGAGGCGGCGGGCGCGCAGGCGCACCTGGTCTGTCGCTTCTTCGCCGGAAATATAAGCTACGCCATGGCCTTGCGCGGCGATCTTCGCAGCTGCCTGGAGGAGCAGGGTCGACTTTCCGATGCCGGGATCGCCGCCGACCAGGGTCGCAGAGCCGGCGACGAGCCCCCCTCCCACGGCCCGGTCCAGCTCCGCGATGCCGGTCGACATGCGCGGCGGCAGCGCGACCTCGGCGTCGAGGCCGACCAGCTCGAGCGGACGGCCGCCGCCGCGCAGATTGTGGCGCGCCGCGAACGGCGTGACGACGGCGCCGGCATCCTCGACCAACGTGTTCCAGCCCTCGCAGCCGGGGCACTGGCCCTGCCAGCGGCTCTGCGCGGAGCCGCAGGCTTGGCAGACGTATCGGGTGCGGGGCTTCGCCATGAGGCGAAGCTAGCGAATGAAACGGGAACATGGAAGCCGAAGTTCCTCCCTGCGAGCAAAGCTCGCGGGGAGGGGACCACACGAAGTGTGGTGGAGGGGTAAGTGACTGTGCCTCGACGAGATACCCCTCCACCATGCTGCGCATGGTCCCACTCCCCATGCCTTCGTCATGGGGAGGAACTTCGTCGCCCGCCTCGCATTCACCGTGCATCCCAGCAGATGTGGAGAGTGAGCTTGTTCATCCAGATTCACGCCGACAACCAGGTCGAGAGCGACGCCGAGCGCAACCTCCGCCTCGAGGAGCAGATCCGCCAGCGCATGGCGCGGTTCGAGGACCGGATCACCGACGTCGAGGTCCATGTCTCCGACGTCAACGGGTCGAAGGGCGGCCATGGCGACCTGCGATGCACGCTGGAGGCGCGCGTGAACGGCATTCCCCCGATCGCGGTCGCCGACGAGGGCACGAGCGTCGACCGCGCCGTGATCGGCGCCGCCAAGAAGGCGGTGCGCGCGCTCGACCATCAGCTCGGCAAGCTGTCGGATCGGCGTGGATAGGGGCTATAGGGGACAGTTACTTTCAGGCGCGGGCGCCCGATAGAAAGCTCCGCAGCGTGAAAGTAACTGTCCCCACTTGCGCCGCCGGGGACAGTTACTTTCCCGCGCGGCGGCGGCTAGACGCGCATCGTCGCGTTTGAAAGTAACTGTCCCGTCGAAAGTAACTGTCCCTTATGATCCGCGTCGCGAGCTACAACATGCGCAAGGCGATCGGCACGGACCGCCGAAGGCGCCCGGAGCGGACGCTCGAAGTGCTGAACGAGCTCGACGCGGACGTGATCGCGCTGCAGGAGGCCGACCGCCGCTTCGGATCCCGGGCGAGCGCCCTCCCCTTCCACCTGATCGAGGAGCATAGCCCCTACAAGCCGGTTCCGCTCGACGCGCGCGCCGGCAGCATCGGCTGGCACGGCAACGCCTTGCTGGTGAAGAAAGGAGTCGAGATCCTCGATCGCGAGCTGGTCCACCTGCCCTCGCTCGAGCCGCGCGGGGCGGTGCTCGCCGACCTGCGGGTAGAGGGAACGGAGCTGCGCGTGGTCGGAATGCATCTCGATTTGTCCGGGCTCTGGCGGCGCCAGCAGGCGCATGCGATCCTCGCCCATCTCGCGGCCCGCCGCGGCGACCCGCCCACGGTGCTGATGGGCGACCTCAACGAATGGAGCGTGCGCGGCGGCTGCCTGCGCGATTTCGCCACGCGCCACGTCTTCGCGGATTGCGGGCGAAGCTTCCACGCCCGCCGCCCGATCGCCCAGCTGGACCGGATCATGGTCTCGCCCGATCTCGCCGTGGTGGCGAGCGGCGCTCACCATTCGGCGACGGCGCGCAAGGCCTCGGATCATCTGCCGATCTGGGCCGAGCTGCGTCTGGCGTGAGGGGACAGTTACTTTCACGCTCGGTGAGGGGACAGTTACTTTCACTCGCGGCGGCGGGAGGCTGAACGCGATCGCGCGTGAAAGTAACTGTCCCCGGGATTGAGCGCTAAGGGGGGACAGTTACTTTCACCCGCGGCGGCGGGAGCCTGAACGCGAGCGCGCGTGAAAGTAACTGTCCCCAGGTCCTGCGCTGAGGGGGACAGTTACTTTCACCCGCGGCGGTGAGAGAACGGGCACCGCGGCGCGTGAAAGTAACTGTCCCTAAGGCCCCGTGCTCTCCACCGCATTCTCGGCCGGCTCCGGGGGTTCCTCGGCAGGCGGCGCAGCGCCCGGCCGGCCGTCGAGCTCCATCCAGTCGTGGAACGGGAGGCCGTAGAGCATGTCCATCACTTCGAACTCGATACCGCCGGGCTGCGTGGCCGAGCTGTTCCACAAGGCGACGACGCCGGTCCGCCGCTGGGGATCGAACAGGATCAGCGAGCGATAGCCGCGGACGCCGCCGCGGTGGCCCACGACGCGGTGCCCGGCATAATCGTAGACCCGCCAGCCGAGGCCGTAATGGCTGTTGCCGATCCGCTCGGCCTGGCGGCGGCGGCGGCGGTCCTCCGCGGGAGTGCGGGCGCGCGGCTCCTGGATCAGCTGCAGCGCCTCGGGCGGAAGCACGTCGGGTGCGATGCCCATCTGGGCGCGCATCCAAAGCGCGAGATCCTTGATCGAGCTGTTGACCCCGCCCGCCGCGGGAACGCGATAATAGGCTTCGGTGACTTCGACCGGGCGGCTGGCGCGCCCGCCGACATGGGGCCGTGCCCAGCTTCGCGAGCCGATCAGTCCGGCCCGCGTCATCGTCGCCGAATCCATACCGAGCGGCGCGAACAGGCGCTCGCGGACGATTTCGCGATAGGGCCGTCCGGTGACCCGCTCGACTACCTCCGTGGCAGCATCGAAGGCGACGTTCTGGTAGGCGTGACACTGGCCAGGGGAACAGATGAGGTGCAAAGTCGCCAGCGTCGCGCGCAGCCAGCGCGGATCGTAATCGTCCTCGAGCTTCGAATCCTGCGCATGCGAGAAGAGGCCGAGGCGGTGGGTGAGAAGGTCGGAGACGGTGGCGCGCGCTTCGGCGCCGCCGGGGAGGCGCAGCGAACTCGACCAGCGGCTGACCGGATCGAACAGAGAGAGCCGGCCCTCGTGGGCGAGCAGGCCGACCATGTCGCCGGCCACGCCCTTGGACAGCGACGCCCAGCGGAACACGGTATCGACCGTGACCGGCTCATCGTTGTTCGAGGCGGTGGTGCCGTAGCCCTGGAGAAAGCGGATCTCGCCGTTTTCGATGATGCCGACGGCGAGGCCGACCATGTTCGGCCGCTCGGCGAGGCGTTGCAGCCGCTCGTGGATCCGGCGATAGTCGATGACGCTCGGCCCGGCCGGGGAATCGCCGATCTGCGTCTCGTAGCCGCTCCGCGGGCCGATCCTTTCCGGCGTCTCCGCCTGAGGCTCGACCGATCCGACGAATTGGACCAGGCCGACTGCCCAGCCCAGCCCGACGAGAGCGAAGAGTGCGAGGAAAATGAAGGCGATACGCCGGGCGGGCACGGGCGGACTGCTTCCCACGGACAAGAGGCGCTGGAGATCGGGCACGGCTTCTAGCGCGGCGATTCTTCGAAAGATAGGCGCGCTCGACAGGAGCGGCGCGCGCTGTCAGGCTTCCGGGCGATGCACGAGAAGGAACTGCGCCTCGCCCTCGTCTGCTATGGCGGCGTCAGCCTCGCCGTCTACATGCACGGCATCACCCGCGAGATCTGGCACTTGGCGCAGGCGAGCGAAGCTCATCATGCCGGGAGGGATCCCGAGCGGGCGACCGAAAAGGTCTATGCGGGGCTGCTTCGCCAGGCGGAGGAGGAGAGCCAAGTCTCGGTGCGCGTCCTCGTCGACATCCTGGCGGGCGCGAGCGCGGGCGGGATCAACGCCATCTTCCTCGCCGAGGCGATCGCTTCGGGAAGCTCGCTCGAGCCGCTGACCGCTTTGTGGCTGGACGGAGCCGACGTCGACCGGCTGATCGACCCGGAGGTGAGCGGCCTTTCGCGCTTCGCGAAGGCGGCGGCTTTGCCCTTCGCATGGGCGCTCTCCGGACGCGGCAAAAGCGGGAACGCCGAGGACGGGGCGCAGCGCGGCGAAGTGCGCGCCAAGGTCGCAAGCTTCGTCCGGGCGCGCTGGTTCGCGCCGCCGTTCAGCGGGCCCGGCTTCACCGGGATCCTGATCGACGCGATCGAGGCGATGAAGCGCGAAGGATCCGGCACGCCCCTTCTGCCGCCGGGCCACCCCCTCGACCTCGCCGTCACCGTCACCGATTTTCATGGCTTTCCGCAGGTCCTGCGGCTGAATTCGCCGCGCGAGGTCCTGGAGACCGAGCACCGCCTCACTTTCTCGTTCCGCGCCGCGGGAGCGCCCCTGGGGAGCACGCCCGACCTCGCATTCGCGGCGCGGGCGACGGCGAGCTTCCCCGGCGCCTTTCCGCCTTTCACCGTCGCCGAGCTGGATTCGGTTCTCGCCGGCCGCGGCATGGAATGGCCCGCGCGGGCGTCCTTTCTCGCCGCCGCATTCCCGCGACGGTCGGCGGAGGAGGTCGAGCGGGCGGTGCTGATCGACGGCTCGATCCTCGCCAACGCGCCGTTCCGGCCGGCGATCGCCGCGCTCCAGAACCGGCCTGCGCGGCGCGAGGTCGATCGCCGCTTCGTGTACATCGACCCGAAGCCGGGGATCCGCAGCGTACGGCTCGGCCCGGCCGGCCAGGCGGAGCCGCCGGGCTTCTTCGCCACCATCTTCGGCGCGCTCTCCGACATCCCGCGCGAGCAGCCGATCCGCGACAATCTTGAGGCGATCGAGGCGCGGTCCGCGCGGGTGAGGCGGATGAACCGGATCCTCGAGGCGATCCGGCCGCAGGTCGAGTCGGCGATCGACCGGGCCTTCGGGGGCGGCTTCTTCGTTCGCGCGCCGACCGCGGCCCGGCTGAAGGCCTGGCGGGCGCGGGCGCATGCGCTCGCCACCCGCCAGGCGGGCTTCGCCTACGCTGCCTACGGCCAGCTCAAGCTCTCGCGCGTGGTCGAAGAGTCGATCCTACACCTCTGCCGCTGCGCCGGAACCGAGCCGGAGAGCGGCGTTCGCACAGCCATCTGGCGGACGGTGCGGCAGGCGGGAGTCGCCGGCGACGACGCCTTCACCGCGCGTGGGACGAGCGAGGCGGCAATCCGATTTCTCGGCGCGTTCGATACCGGCTTCCGCATCCGCCGGCTGCGCTTTCTCGCCCGCACGCTCCAGACGCGAGGCGTGGAGCGGCCCGCGCTTCGCGTCCTGCTCGACTCGCTGGTGGCGCGCTATCGGGCGGCGGCGGCCGCGGAGATCGATGATCTTCCGATCGACGATGCTGACGCCGCGCTCGCTTCTTTGTCGGCGGCGCTCGACCTCGGCGCGATCGACGCGGAGGCCGACGCGCGGTTGGCCGAGGCGCTGAGCGCGATCCCGCGCGCCGAGCGCAAGCCGCTGATCGTCGCCTATATAGGCTTCCCCTTCTACGACATCGCCACTTTCCCTCTCCTGCAGGAGGACGGCCGCGACGAATATGATCCGATCAAGGTCGACCGGATCTCGCCCGACGACGCGACCGCGATCCGCTCCGGCGGCGCGGCGGCGACGCTGAAAGGGATTCAGTTCAACAGCTTCGGCGCTTTCTTCAGCCGCGCCTGGCGCGAGAACGACTATCTGTGGGGCCGCCTCCACGGCGCCGACCGGCTGATCGACATCCTGCTTTCGACGGTGCCGGCACACCGGATCGACGCGGCGGCGGTCAAGCGCGAGGCGTTCCGCGCGATCCTCGCCGAGGAGGAGGCGCGGTTGACTGCCATCGTGCCGTTGTTCGAGACGCTTCGACGCGAGATCGGCTGAGGCTGGACGCGCGAGACGAATTCGGGGAGGAAGAGGCATGCAGTTCCTGAAGACGCTGTTCTGGGTGGTCCTGGCGATCGTCCTCGTCCTTTTCGCCAATGCGAACTGGACCCAGGTGACGATCAACCTGTGGGGCGGACTGCAGATGGACGTGAAGCTGCCGGTGCTGGTGGTGGCGGCGTTCCTGATCGGCTTCCTGCCGACGCTGCTCGTCTACCGCAGCCGCGTCTGGGGGCTGAAGCGCAGGCTCGAATCGTCGCATCCGGTCACCGTCGCCAACACGCCAGGGGGACTCGCACCGGCGGCGGCGCCGCCGCGCCGGGAAGAAGAGCGGATCGCGACGGACTCCAAAGTCTGGCCGGCATGAGCGGGAGCCCGATCTACGTCGCCATCGATACCCCCGACCTCGAACGGGCCAAAAGCGTCGCGGAACGGGTGCGGCGCCATGTCGGCGGCATCAAGCTCGGGCTCGAATTCTTCTGCGCCAACGGCCGCCAGGGCGTCCGGGAGATGGCCGAGCTCGGGCTTCCCACCTTCCTCGATCTCAAGCTCCACGACATTCCGAACACGGTCGGCAAGGCGATCCAGGCGCTGCGCCCGCTCGAGCCGGCGATCCTCACCGTCCACGCCGTCGGGGGCCGGGCGATGATGGAGGACGCCAAGGCCGCGGCGCCGGCGGGCACCAAGGTGGTCGCGGTGACGGTGTTGACCAGCCTCGACGGCGAGGACCTGCGTTCGGTTGGGCTCGATGACGATCCTCACGGCCAGGTCGAACGGCTGACCGCCTTGTCGCGCGAGGCCGGGCTCGACGGGGTGGTCTGCTCGGGGAACGAAGTCCGGATCGCGCGTCGGCTCTGGCCGGAGGGGTTCTTTGTCGTACCCGGGGTGCGACCGAGCGACGGCCATAGCGGCGACCAGAAGAGAGTGGTGACTCCCCGCGCGGCCCTCGACGCCGGGGCCTCGGTCCTGGTGATCGGCCGACCCATCACCGCGGCGCAGGACCCCGACATCGCGGCGAGGGCGATCGAAGCGACGCTGTAGCTGGACAAGGCTCGCAGCGCGGTCCTATCGCCGCCTCCCAAGGAGAATCCCGATGAGCTGGCTCACCCGCGTCCGCAACTCGATCCCGTTCCTGCCCAAGCGCGAGACGCCGGAAAATCTCTGGCACAAATGCCGCGAATGCGATGCGATGGTGTTCACCAAGGAATGGGAGGAGAATCTCAACGTCTGCCCGCGCTGCGGCCATCACGGGCGGATCGGGCCGAAGACGCGCTTCGAGCAGCTGCTCGACCCCGGTTTCGCCGTCCTGCCGCCACCGCAGGTGCGCGAGGACCCGCTGCGATTCCGCGACTCGAAGCGCTACGTCGACCGCCTCCGCGCCGCCCGCCAGCAGACCGGCGAGAGCGACGCGCTGATGAACGCGCGCGGCACGATCGACGGCGAGAGAGCAGTGGTCGGAGTCCAGGACTTCGCCTTCATGGGTGGATCGATGGGGCTGGGCGTGGGGGCGGCCTTCATCGCCGGCGTGCGCGCCGCGATCGAGGATCGCTGCGCTTATGTGATCTTCACCGCGGCGGGCGGTGCGCGCATGCAGGAAGGCATCCTCTCGCTGATGCAGATGCCGAAGACGACGGTGGCGATCGCCGAGCTGAGGGAAGCGGGTCTCCCCTATATCGTCGTGCTCACCGACCCGACCACCGGCGGGGTGACCGCCTCCTACGCGATGCTGGGCGACGTGCAGCTAGCCGAGCCCGGCGCGCTGATCGGCTTCGCCGGCCAGAGGGTGATCGAATCGACGATCCGCGAAAAGCTCCCCGAAGGCTTCCAGCGCGCCGAATATCTGCTCGAGCACGGGATGGTCGACATGGTCGTGTCCCGCCACGAGCTGAAGCAGCGCCTCGCGCAATTGCTCGCCTATCTCACCCCGGAGCGAAAGGCGGCGGCGTGAAATTCCACCCCATCGTGCAGCGATGGGGAGGGACCGACGATGGCTGACCACGCCGTCTCCGATCACACCGCAGTCCAGGCGCAGCTCGAACGGCTGGCGGCGCTCGCCCCTGCCGGCGAGATGCTCGGCCTCGAGCGCATCTCCAGCCTGCTCGAGCGGCTCGGCAATCCGCAGCGGTCCCTTCCCCCGGTGCTCCACGTCGCCGGGACCAACGGCAAGGGGTCGACCTGCGCCTTCCTGCGTGCCGCGATCGAGGCGGCAGGGCTTAAAGCGCACGTCTACACGAGTCCGCACCTCGTCCGCTTCAACGAACGCATCCGGATCGCCGGCAAGCTGATCGAGGACGCTGCGCTCGCCGGCTACCTCGAGGAGGCGCTCGACGCCGCGGCCGGAATGGAAATCAGCTTCTTCGAGGCGACGACGGCGGCGGCTTTCCTCGCTTTCTCGCGCGTGCCCGCCGACGCCTGCATCGTCGAGGTCGGCCTCGGCGGCCGGCTCGATGCGACCAACGTCATCGCCGCGCCTGCCGTCTGCGGGATCGCGCAGCTCGGGCTCGACCACCAGGCCTATCTCGGCAGCCGCATCGAGCAGGTCGCCGCCGAAAAAGCCGGCATTGCCAAGAGCGGCGTCCCTCTCGTCACCCACCATTATCCCCCCGCAATCGCCGAGCGGATCGGCGAGGCCGCCGAAAAGGCGCGCGCATTGTGGCTGCCGCGCGGAGGAAAATGGGAGGCGGCCGTCTACCGCGACCAGCTCCACTATCGCGACGAGAGCGGACTCGTCGATCTGCCGCTACCCCGCCTGCGCGGCGCCCATCAGGCGATGAATGCCGGTCTCGCGGTGGCGATGCTCCGGCACCAGGCGGCGATACGGGTGCCCGATTCGGCGCTGCGGGCGGCCATGGGTTGGGCCGACTGGCCCGCACGGCTGCAGCGCCTCGCCCGCGGCCCGCTCAACGATCTGCTTCCAAGGGAGGCCGAGCTCTGGCTCGACGGCGGCCACAACCCGGCTGCGGCGCGCGTCGTCGGCGACTATTTCCGGGACCATGTCCCCGCGGACAGGCCGTTCCACATCGTCCTGGGGCTGCTCGCCAACAAGGACTCGGCGGGCATGCTGAAACCCTTCCAGGGCCGCTCGGTGACCTTCCATCCGATCCCCGTCGAAGGCCACCAGCATCATCTCCCCGCCGACCTCGCGCGGGTCGCGAAGGAGAACGGGCTCAGCGCAGTCCCCGCGGGGGGAGTCGCGGATGCCCTCGGCTGGATCGCGCGTCACGCCGACCGGGCGCGTCCGCCCGTGGTCCTGATCCTGGGCTCGCTCTATCTCGCCGGCGAAGTGCTCAGGAAGAACGGACAGACGCCTGCGTGACGCTCAATTCCTCCCTGCACCCAAGGGGTGGGGAGAAACTACAGCCCCCTCCCCCGCAGCTCTGCCAGGGTCCGCTCTGCCCAGGCGTACATCTCGCGGTCGCGAAGGCGCTCGTAGCGGTCGAGCCGGCGGGCGCGGCGCTCGGCTTCGGCGAGGGGCACGACCGCATCGGCCTCCCTTCCCTGCTCGATCAGCAAGGCCGCCTGGCGGCATTGCGCCTCCGCGCCCGGCAGCCGCTCGCCGATCTCGGCGAACAAGGCGATCGCCTCCTCCGCCTCGCCGCAATCGGCGAGCGCGCGGGCGAGCAGTAGCCGCCCGCGATCCTCCTCGGCGATGCTGTGCGTCCCCGGAAGCGACTCGAGCAGGCGCCGCGCTTCGGCCGGGTTGCCGGCCTCGAGGGTCGCTTTGGCCAGCTTGATCTGGACGGCGCGGTCCGGCAGCGGGGTCTTCGCCTGCGCCTCGCGATAATGGAGGATCGCCTCGGACCACCTCGCCTGCCCGGCGAGCGCGTCGGCCATGGCGATACGGTTGGCGGCGGTGTCCGCGGTGTCGAGCGCATCTTGCGCGGCGCGGACCTCGCGCTCGGGATCGATGGTCTTGACCGCCGCGGCCTTCGCCAGCCGCACCTCGCGCCGCGCCCCTAGGCCGGGGAGCACCTCGACGATCAGATAAGCGAGGCTGCCGACCAGCGGAAAGACCAGGATCGGCAGGATCCAATAAGGGTTCCGGCCCTTGCGCAGGCAGTGGACGATGCAGCCGACCGCAAGCCCGATGATGACCGCGAAGAAGTGCATCGCTCAGGCCGCCGTGTCGCCTTCGGTAACGTGGGCGGCGTCGCTGGCCGGGACCAGCGCCGGCGCGGCCTCGTCGCGCCGCGTCTGGTGGGCCGCGCGAATCCATTCGAGGATGCAGAAGACGACCGCCACGCCGCCGAGCGCGGCCGTGAGATAGAAGACGGCGACGTAGCCGTCGGTCTCGATCATCTCGCCGAGGGCCCCGCGGCCGAGGGAACCGACCAGCAGAGTGAGCGACGAAAGCAACGCATATTGGACCGCGCTGTAATCCTTGCTCGCGATCGAGGAGAGATAGGCGACATAGGCCGCCCCCGCGAGCCCGCCCGCAATATTCTCTGCGGAGATCGCGACCATGAGACGGATCATGCGCGGATCGACGCCGAGACCGTTGAGACCGAGGAAGTTGGCGAAGGAATCGATGAAGGGCGAGCCCGCCGCGAGGTCGGCATAAAGCAGGTTGGTCAAAGCGGCGACGACCGCCCCGAGGAGGAGGGTCGGCATGCGCCCCAGGGTAACGAAGAGCAGACCGCCGATCGCGATCCCGGTGATGGTCATGATGACGCCGAACACCTTCGAGGCGAAGGCGACCTCGTCCGCGCTGTACTGCAGCTCGGTCAGGTAAAAGGGGAAGGCGAAGGGCCCCCAGATGCTGTCCGTGAGCCGGTAGCTGAGGATGATGCCCAGCGCGATGACCACGCCCCAGCGCAGGCGCGCGATCAGGTCCGCCATGGGCAGCAGCAGCGCGCTATAGGCATGATCGGCCGCGCGCTGCGTGGCGCTGCTCGAGGGGACGTCGGAAGTCAGCACGCTGCGCCCCTGATTGCGCAGCCAATTGAAATAAGTCGCGACCAGCGCCGGCAGGACGACGGTCGCGGCGATGATCCAGGGCCCCATCTGCGCGGTAAAGTCGCTTGCCCTGGGCGGGTTCGGATCGCCCGGCTCGACGCTGAGGATGCGAACCATGAACCAGGCGACGGCGCCGATCGCCCAGGTCCACCCCAGGCCGACCACGGCAAGGCCGATCGCGCGCAGCTTGGGATGGACCGCGCCGCGCTCGCGCAGCTCGCGAAAGCCCAGCTCGTCGACCGGACGCGCGGTATCCGGCGCGATCAGCGTCGCGACGATGGTGAGGGCCATGACGACGCCCATCGCCGCATAGACGCCGGGCCAGCTGATCCGGGACGACAGGACGAGGGCAAGGGCGCCCCCGACCAGCGCCGCGGTGCGGAACCCCATCTGATAGACGGAAGACAGGATCTCGACCGTGGCCGTGTCGTCCGCAACGTCGATACGCCAGGCGTCGATCACCACGTCCTGAGTGGCGGAAGCGAAGGCGCCGATCACCGCGACCGTGGCGAAGGTTCCGATGGCGAGGGCCGGGTCGGTCAGCGACAAGGCCAGGAAGGTCGCGGCCAGGATCAGCTGGCAGACGATCAGCCAGCCGCGCCTCCGGCCGAGACGGCCCAGGACGGGGAGCCGGGTGCGGTCGACGAGCGGCGACCACAGGAACTTGAAGGCGTAAGCGAGGCCGATCCAGGAGATAATGCCGATCGTGGCGAGGTTCACCTGCGCCTCGCCGAGCCAGGCGTTCAGCGTGCCGATGAGGAGCGAATAAGGGAGGCCGGCCGAGAAGCCGAACACCAGCATGAGCCCGGTCTTCCGGTTCTTCATCGCGGCGCCGAGGAGGCGCCACCCGCTCAGCTTTTCCGCCACTCGCTGCTCCGTTTGAAGAGAGGGTGCAGCTTTAGCGGATTTCCCGCACTTGCAAAGCGCGCCCGGCGCGGCTTGCCTTCTCGCCGCGAGCAACGCACGATCCGCGGCCATGGACATGCCGACCAAGCAGCGGCCGACCGAAGGCCAGCTCGCGCTGGCGCGGGAGATCGCCGGCGGCGTCGAGCGGACCGGCGCGAGCGTGCTGAGCGTCCCCGCAAGCGTCTATACCGATCCGGAGCGCTTCGAGCGCGAGCAGACACGACTCTTCCGCCGTCTCCCGACTGTGATCGCGCCCTCGGCCCTGCTGCCGCGCCCGAACATGGCGGTGCCGCATGACGGCTTCGGGCTGCCGCTATTGCTCACCCGGGACAAAGAAGGGCGTGCCCACGTCTTCTACAACGTCTGCCGCCACCGCGGCACGCGGCTAGTCGAGGGATCGGAGCCGGTGTCGGCGCCGCGCATCGTCTGCCCTTATCATGCCTGGACCTATGCCGCCGACGGGCGCCTGGCCGGAATGCCGCGTCCGGACAGCTTCCCCGGGCTCGACAAGGCTGCGCACGGACTTCGCGAGCTTCCGTCGCGCGAGGCCGGCGGCCTGATCTGGTTCGCGGCAGATGAAGGCGCGGACATGTCCGACGCCGACGCGCTCGCGCCCGAGTTCGACGCTTTCGGGCTCGCAGGGCATCATCTCTACCGCCGGCGGATCCACGACGTGGCGGCCAATTGGAAGCTGATCATGGACGCGTTCCTGGAGAGCTACCACGTCCAGCGCCTCCACGCCGCCACCATCGCGCGCTTCTTCGCCGACGGGATCACGGCAGGCGACCGGATCGGCGTCCACCAGCGCTCCGCCGTCGGCCGCACCGACTATCTGGCCGGCATCGACCACCGCGACTGGCCGGCGCTCCGCGCGGTGATCACCTTCGCCTACCAGCTCTTTCCGGCGACGATCATGATCATGAGTCCCGATTATGTGAACCTGATGGTGCTGATGCCGCAGGCCTCGGGGCGCACGTCGGTCGAGGATTTCATGCTGATTCCGGAGCCGCCGCGAACGGCCGAGGAGGAGGAGCATTGGGAGAAGAGCTGGCGCATCCTCGACGAGGGCGTGTTCGAGGCGGAGGACTATCGCGCGGCGAGCCTCCAGCAGAACGGCCTCGAATCGGGATCGCTCGCCGAGCTGACGATCGGCACGCTCGAGACCGGCATCCACATTTTCCACGAGCAGGTGGAACGGGCGCTGGCCTAGCTTGGGGACACGTACTCTTCGCGAAAAGGCACATGTCCCCTTTTCGCCTCACCCCGCAGCCTGCCCGTAGAGGCTGAGCTGCGGGGGGAGCTTGTTGACTTGCTTGCCCTGGAGCACGTCGTCGAGGCAATCGAGCGCCGCCTTCAGCACCTTGTCCGTATAGGGCTTGGACAAGCAGCCGACGGCGAGGCTCTGGGCCTCGTCGGGGCAGAACCCGGTGACGAACAACACGGGAATGCCCCTCGCCCGCGCGATCCGGGCCACATCGGTCCCGTCGCCGTCGCCGCTCAGCTTGATGTCGGTGAGGACGAGGTCGATCCCCTCCTCGTTCTCGATCACCACGCGGGCGTCGGCTTGGCTGTCGACGGTCGCGACGACCTCGTAGCCGGCCTCGCCGAGCGAATGCTCATTGTCGAAGGCGACCAATGGCTCGTCTTCGACGACCAGGATGCGGCGGATCAGCCTTTCGCGTTTGCCGAAGAGCATGTTAGTCCGCGCCTCCCGTCGATCGATCTGTCCGCGTAACGAGCAAGTCGGTCAAGGGTGCCGGAGCGCAGACTCGCCTCGGCTCGAAACCCGTTCCTACTGGCCGAGGAATCATGCCGCCGCCCCGCCCATCTTCCCCGCGCGAGCCGCAAAGGATCGCCAAGCTGCTTGCCCGGGCGGGCGTGGCCTCGCGCCGCGAAATCGAGCGGATGATCGAGGAAGGGCGGATCGCGCTCCATGGCGAGAAGGTCGCAAAGCCCGCGACTTTGCTGACCTCGCTCGAGGGAGTCACCGTCGACGGAAAGCCAGTGAGGGCGCCGGCACCGGCGCGGCTCTTCCGCTACCACAAGCCGGCCGGGCTGCTCACCACGGAGCGGGACCCGAAGGGCCGGCCGACCATCTACGATCGGCTCCCGAGCGGCCTGCCGCGGATGATGCCGGTGGGGCGGCTCGACCTCAACACCGAGGGCCTGCTGCTGCTCACCACCGACGGCGAGCTGAAGCGCCAGCTCGAGCTCCCCGCGACGGGCGTCGAGCGCAGCTACCGCGCGCGGGTCTTCGGCGAGGTCTCGCAGGCGCGGCTCGAGGAGCTGATCCAGGGTGTCGAAATCGAAGGCGTGCGCTATGGCGCGATCGATGCCAATCTGGAGCGCCGGACCGGCCGCAACGCGTGGGTCGAGATGCGCCTCAGGGAAGGCAAGAATCGCGAGGTGCGCCGCGTCCTCGAGCATCTCGGCCTCCAGGTGTCGCGCCTGATCCGCACCGCCTACGGCCCCTTCCCCCTCGCCGATATGCCTGTCGGCGCGGTCGACGAGGTCCGCCAGCACGACCTGGTCGCGTTCCGGAAGGCGCTGGGCAAATCTCCTCCCCGGCACGGGGAGGGGGACCATGCGCAGCATGGTGGAGGGGGGCGAGCGGAGCGAGCTTCAGGCGCTGGGCCCCCTCCACCGCGCTTCGCGCGGTCCCCCTCCCCGTCCCGGGGAGGAAAGGATTGAGGATCATCGCCGGGGCGTGGCGGGGGCGGCCGCTGCTCGCGCCGCCGGGTCGGGAGACCCGCCCCACGTCGGACCGCGCGCGCGAGGGGCTCTTCTCGATGCTGGCGAGCCGGCTGGGCAGCTTCGACGGGCTTGAGGTCGCCGACCTGTTCGCGGGCACCGGCGCGCTCGGGCTGGAGGCGCTGTCGCGCGGCGCGGCCCACTGCACCTTCGTCGAGAAGGACCCGGCGGCGGTCGCCGCGTTGAGGCGCAACATCGGCAGCGTCGAGGCCGGCGAACGCGCAGAGCTGCGCGTGCAGGCGGCCGAGCACGGCGCGCCGCCGCGCGCGCCCTGCGACCTCGTGCTGATCGATCCTCCCTACCGGACCGGCCTCGCCCAGAAGACGCTGGATCGCGTCGCGAGCGGCCACTGGCTGGCGCCCGGCGCCTGGCTCAGCCTGGAGCTAGGCGCCGAGGAGGTCGATCTACCCGAAGGGCTCGCGCTCGAGGCCAACCGCCGCTTCGGCAAGGCGCGCATCCTGCTGCTCCGCCGGCCCGCCTGACCTGCTCAGCCGCGGTTCACCTGCGGAAGGGCAAACAAAGCAGCGGCATAGGCCCGGAGCTTGATGTCCACTTTCGCCCAGCAACTCACCACGACCGAACGCGTGCGGGCCGCCTTGCCCGTCGCCGCCATCCACATTTTGCTCGCTCTCGCTTTGATTCGCGGCCTCGCTTCGATGCCCCCCGCGGCGGACGAGGACCGCGTCAAGCTGATCGACCTCGCATTGCCGCCGCCGGTCCCCGAACTCATCCCTCCGCCTGCGCCGTCCACCGGCGAAACCGAATCGCGCCGCTCCGGCGCGCCGCGCGAGGAGGGCGCCGCCTCCCCGCCGAACCTCGAATCGCGCGCGACCGAGATCGTCGCCCCGCCTCGCCCGGCGGCATCGCCTCTTCCTGCCGCCGCCATCGCAGGCGCGGGGGCGGCTCCGACCCAGGGCGCGGCGCCGGTCCGCGGGCCCGGCACGGGCAGCGGCGGTCTCGGCCAGGGGACGGGCAGCGGCGCCGGCGGCGACGGGCCGGGCGGCGGCGGCGAGGGCGGCTATGGCGACGGGCGCGGCCTGAGGCCACCCCGGTGGCTGCGCGGACGGCTGCGCGACAGCGATTATCCGCGCGGCCTCGGAGAGGCGGGCGTGCGCGGCCGGGTCGGCGTGCGCTACGTGGTCGAGACCGACGGCCGCGTCACCAACTGCTCGGTAACCCGCTCGAGCGGCAGCTCCGTGCTCGACGACACTACCTGCTCCCTGATTGAGCAGCGCTTCCGCTACGACCCCGCCCGCGACAGGTACGGCCGCCCGATCCGCTCGAACCTGATCGAAAGCTACGAATGGCTGGTCGAGGACGAGCCCGGCGAAGCGGACGAGCCGCCGCGTCGACGGCGGCGCCTTTTCTAGACTTCGGCGCTTACGTTCCCTAGCTGTTCGCTCGTGACCGAGTCCCCCGCCCTCGCCCCGGAGCCGGCCTATCTGCGCGGCCTCAATCCGCCGCAGCGCGAGGCCGTCGAGACCGTGGACGGCCCGGTGCTGGTGCTCGCCGGCGCCGGAACCGGCAAGACGGCGGCGCTGACCGCCCGGCTCGCGCATCTGATCGCCACGCGCCGCGCCTGGCCGTCGGAGCTGCTCGCCGTCACCTTCACCAACAAGGCGGCGCGCGAGATGAAGGAGCGGGTCGGCCGGATAATCGGCGACGCGGTGGAGGGAATGCCGTGGCTCGGCACCTTCCATTCGATCTGCGCGAAGATGCTGCGCCGCCACGCCGAGTTGGTCGGCCTCCACTCCAACTTCACCATCCTCGACACCGACGATCAGCTGCGCGTGCTCAAGCAGCTGATCGCCGCCGCCGACATCGACGAGAAACGCTGGCCCGCGCGGATGCTCGCCGGCCTGATCGACCGATGGAAGAACAAAGGCTGGGACCCGGCCCAGGTCGATGCCGGCGAGGCCGAAACCTATGCCAACGGCAAGGGGGCAGCGCTCTACGTCCAGTATCAGGAGCGCCTTAAGACGCTGAACGCGTGCGACTTCGGCGACCTGCTGCTCCACATGCTCGTAATCCTGCGCACCCGTCGCGACGTGCTCGAACATTACCAGCAACGCTTCCGCTACATCCTGGTCGACGAATATCAGGACACCAACCAGGCCCAGTATCTCTGGCTGCGTCTCCTGGCGCAGGAGCGGAAGAACATCTGCTGCGTCGGCGACGACGATCAGTCGATCTACTCCTGGCGCGGTGCCGAAGTCGCCAACATCCTGCGCTTCGAGCAGGATTTCCCCGGCGCCAGGATCATCCGGCTCGAGCAGAATTACCGCTCGACACCCCATATTCTGGCCGCCGCGTCCGGCCTGATCGCCCATAATGGCGGCCGCCTCGGCAAGACCCTGTGGACCGAGGAGGGCGAGGGCGAGAAGGTCAAGGTGGTCGGAGTCTGGGATGGGCCGGAGGAGGCGCGCCGGATCGGCGAGGAGCTCGAGGCGATCCAGCGCAGAGGGTCCCTCGATGACGCGGCGATCCTGGTGCGCGCACAGTTCCAGACCCGCGAGTTCGAGGACCGCTTCATCGCGATCGGCCTCCCCTACCGAATCGTCGGGGGTTTCCGCTTCTACGAGCGCGCCGAAATCCGAGACGCGCTCGCCTATCTGCGCGTCATCGCCCAGCCGGCCGACGATCTCGCCTTCGAGCGCATCGTCAACACGCCCAAACGCGGCCTCGGCGACAAGGCCGTCGCGAACATCCACAGCCTTGCGCGCGCCCAAGGCGTGCCGCTGATGCAGGCGGCCGCGACGATCCTCGATACCGACGAGCTGACCGGCGCCGCCCGCCGCTCCTTGGGCAATCTTGTCGGCGATTTCGCCCGCTGGCGCGCCCGCCTCGCCGAGCTGCCGCACCCCGAGCTTGCCCGCCTCATCCTCGACGAGAGCGGCTACACCGCCATGCTCCAGGCGGACCGCTCGGCCGAAAGCGCCGGCCGGCTCGAGAATCTCGCCGAGCTCGCCCGGGCGATGGAGGAGTATGAGACGCTGGGGGCCTTCCTCGAACATGTCTCGCTGGTCATGGAGAACGACGCCGCGAGCGACGCGGAGAAGGTCACCATCATGACCATCCACGCCGCCAAGGGCCTCGAGTTCGGCACCGTCTTCCTCGCCGGCTGGGAGGAAGGGGTCTTCCCCTCGCAGCGCGCCTTGGACGAAGGCGGCCAAGCCAGCCTCGAGGAGGAGCGGCGCCTGGCCTACGTCGCGATTACAAGAGCGCGCCGTAAGTGCTTGATTTTCCATGCTGCGAACCGCCGCATCTATGGCCAGTGGACGAGCTCGATCCCGAGCCGCTTCGTCGCCGAGCTCCCCGACGCCCACATCGAGCAGGAGCACACCATGTCGGGCGGCGAGAGCCTGTGGCGGGCCAATTGGTCAGAGCGCGCCGACCCGTTCGCCGACGTCGCCCGAAGCACCACCCGCGGCCCCGGCTGGCGTCGCGCCGTCCAGGGCGGCTTCGAGCGCACCCCGGCGCGGGTCATGGATGTGAAGGCCTCCGCGATCAGCCTGGGCAATCCCGGCCGCAGCGATATCGCCCTCGGCCAGCGCGTCTTCCACTCGAAATTCGGCTATGGCACCGTCGCCGAGATCGAAGGCAACAAGCTCGAGATCGACTTCGAGCAAGCGGGGCGAAAGCGCGTGCTGGACAGCTTCGTGACGCTCGCTTGAGGAAGGCCGGCGGTTAGTTCTCTGCCGCCCGCCTCCGCGCCAGCGCCGCCGAGCCGCCCGCCGCCGCCCCGCCCACCACTGCCCCTGCGAAGATCTTGGCGATGTCGAGGAAGCCGGCGACGTCGCCGTCGTCGGGGTGGTAGAGGCCGAAGGCGCCGAAGGCCAAGGTGAGGAACACGGCCATCACCAGAAAGATGTGGTCGTGGAGAAAACCGACGACGGTGCGCGGACTGCGGGCGCGGGCCGCGAAATAGTCGTCGAAGGCGCGGTAGACGTGGAGCGGGCGCAGATCTTCGCCACCCGCCTCCTCATCGGCGCTGCGCCGGATCTCGGCGAGGACGGGCGCCAGATATTCGTCCCGCACCTGCTCGAAGACCGCGTCGTTCCCACTCGTCGTCATGTCATCCCTCCCCTTGATCGAGGGGGAGTCTAGTGGCGCCCGGCCCCGCGGCAACCATTGACAAATTCGCCGTCATCCACGCAGGATGCTACAAATGTAGCATTGGAGGTGCGGATGCGCTTGAGACAGGTCTTGCACGCGCTGGCGTTGCTCTGTGCTGTCGGCTTCACGCTTAACGCCGCCCCGACGAAGGCGCAGGCACGGCGCGCGCCGGAAGCCGAGCGGGTCGAGCGCTTTCTCGAGACGCAGATGCGCGCGCTGCGGATACCGGGCCTACAGGTCGCCGTGGTCCGCGGGGACCGCATCGTCCTGCTGCGCAGCTACGGCATCGCCAGCGTCGAGCTGCAGGCGCCGGTCACCGACCGGACCGTGTTCGCAATCAACTCGATCACCAAGGCGTTCACCGGCGTGGCGGCAATGCGCCTGGTGGAGGAAGGCCGGATCGACCTGTCGGCGCCGGTCTCCGCCTATCTCGACGAGCTGCCGGAGGCCTGGCGCCCCGTGACGATCCGCCAGCTGCTGAGCCATATGTCGGGCCTACCCGACATAGCCCGCGCGCCCACGGTCGAGACCGACAGCGTCGCCGCCTGGGCCTGGGTCCAGGCCCAGCCCGCCTCTTACCCGCCGGGCCAGCGCTACAGCTACAATCAGACGAATTACACGTTGGTGCAGATGATCGTGAACCGCCTGAGCGGGCGGGCCACCGATGCTCCCCTTGCCGGATGGCAGATCGAGGCGGCGGCGATGGAGCGCACCCTCTACGGCGATTCGACCGAAGTCGTGCCCGGCAAGGCTCCGAGCTATCGCTACACCTATGCCGCTCCCGGCGCTCCGGGCGTGCTCAGGCCGGCAATCGAGCGCTTTCTTCCCTTCCGCCGCGCCTCGTCCGGGCTCAACAGCACGGCCGAGGACATGGCCCGGTGGATCATAGCGCTCCGCCGGGGCCACCTCCTCGGCCGCGCGGCGATCGACACAATGTGGACGCGGGTTCCCTTCGCCGACGGCCGGCTCGGCCAGTGGGGCATGGGCTGGCAAGTCCTTTCCCGCGGCTCGGGGCGCGCGGTGGGAATGACGGGGGGCGGGCGCGCAGCCTTCTACATCTATCCCGAGCACGACGTTGCCGTCGTGCTGCTGACCAACCTCGCAGGCTCCTTTCCCGAGGACATGATCGACGCAATCGCCTCCATCTACGCCCCGGATCTCGAGCTGAGCGGCGTCCCCGCCTTGCGCATCGCGCTCGAGGAGCGCGGCTATGCGAACGCAGCCGCGGCCGCGGCGGAGATCGCGCCGCGCGATCCCGCTCTGCGCTGGAACGAGGCCGAGCTAAACGACTGGGGCTATCGCCTGCTGAGCAGCGGCCGCCCGCGCGAAGGGCTCGAGATACTGAAGCTCGTCGTCATGCTCTTCCCGGATAGAGCCAACGCTTATGACAGCGTCGCCGAAGCCTATGCCGCCAACGGCGACCCTAGGCAGGCGATCGCGCACTACCGCCGATCGCTTGAGCTCGACCCGGGTAACGACAATGCGGCGCGGCACCTCCGCCGGCTCGAAGCGCGCTCGCAACCGCGGTAGCCACCTCGGCGGCGAGCATGGCGGCGGTTGCGGCACCAATGCTGGCGCCCTAGGGCGCGCCAATGGCTTCCGCCGTACCAGCGCCCCACCCTTTTCGCATCGCTGACTTCCGCTTCTATTGGGTCGCGCGGCTCGCCTCGACGGTCGGGTCGATGGCGATGGTGATCGTGATCGGCTGGCAGGTCTACGACATCGCCCGCCAGACGATGGACGTGAAGAGCGCGGCGCTTCAGCTCGGGCTGATCGGCGTCGTCCAGTTCGTGCCCCTGTTCGCGCTGACGTTGCTCACCGGCTGGGTGGCGGACCGGCTCGACCGTCGCGTCATCGCCCGAGCGTCGATCGCGCTGGAAGTCGGCTGCGCTTCGGCCCTCGCCTGGCTCGCTTTTACCCAGACGACGACGCTGCTCGCTCTGTTTATGGTCGCCGGCCTGCTCGGGGTTGCGCGTGCCTTCGCCGCACCGGCGTTGAGCGCGCTGGCGCCGAACCTCGTGCCGCGGGAGTCGCTGCCTCGCGCGATCGCGCTCTCGTCCATCGCATGGCAGTCCGGTTCGATCGCAGGTCCGGCGGTCGGCGGCTATCTCTACGCCTGGGAGCCGCACATGCCTTATGCGGTCAGCGCAGGCCTGTTTCTCGTGTCGCTTTTGTGCATGTTCCTGATCGGGCCAAAGCCCCGTTCCGCGATCGAGGGCTCGAAAAATCCGTGGCGCCAGATGGTCGACGGCCTCGCCTACGTCCGCCAGAACCGGCTCGTGCTCGGCGCGATCTCGCTCGACCTGTTCGCCGTGCTGCTCGGCGGCGCGACGGCGATGCTGCCGGTGTTCGCCCGGGACGTGCTCCACACCGGGCCGGAAGGGCTCGGCCACCTGCGCGCGGCGCCGGCGGTGGGCGCCACCTTGATGGCGCTCTGGTTCTCCTTCCGGCCGCTGAGGCGCCATGTCGGGCTCAAGATGCTCGCGGCAGTCGGCGTGTTCGGGCTGGCGACGGTGGTCTTCGGATTCTCGCGCTGGATGCCGCTCTCGCTCTTCTGCCTGTTCCTGCTCGGCGCCGCCGACATGCTCTCGGTCTATGTCCGTCAGTCGCTGATCCAGCTCTACACGCCGGATGCGATGCGCGGCCGCGTCGGCGCCGTGTCCACTTTGTTCATCTCGGCCTCGAACGAGCTCGGCGAAGCGGAATCGGGCTTCCTCGCCGCTTTGATCGGCCCGGTGGCGGCCGTAGTCGGTGGCGGCGTGGGCGCGATCCTCGTCACTCTGCTCTGGGCGCGCTGGTTCCCCGAGCTGCGCCGCGCCCGAAGCTTCGATCCTCCGGAGGCCGGTCCCGGCCCCTGAGGGGCCTCAGGCGAGGACGACAGAGCCGTGCAACACGTCGGCTCCGACAAGCGAAACGACTCCGGTGAGCACGATGTGGAGGTCGAACGCATCGAGCACGCCGTCGCCATTGTCGAACCAGAGGCTGTGCGTGTCCTGCTGGAACACCGCGTCGAGCGTGCTGTCGCCCGGGGTCAGCAGCGCCTGCGCGGCGGCCCTGGTCGCGGCATTGCCGGCGAAGGCGATGGTCTTGCCGGCGAAGCCCAGCAGGTTGAGGACGTCGACGACGTCGCTGCCGGAGACGAAATTGAGGACGGCGTCGCTCTGCGTTCCCGCGCTGTTGGTGAGCGCCGTATAGCGCACCCTGTCATTGCCCGTGCCGAGATCGAGCTGGTCGGCCCCCGGCCCGCCGAACAGGATGTCGTTGCCCGCCCCGGCAGCGATCACGTCGACCAGGTTGCCGCCGTTCACGGTGTCGTTCCCCGAGCCCGCGTCGATGATCGAGCGCGTATTCGAGAGCGCGGTGATCGTGTCGTTGCCGCTGCCGCTCTTGACCCGGTTGGCACCGCTGATCGCCAGGTCCGCGGTCGCGGCCGAAGCCTCGATCGGCGCGTAGAGCAGGTCCTCGGGATTGCCCTTGACGCCGACCACGGTAATCGTCTGACGCGCCGCCTGAATCTCGCTCGCCTGGGTGTCGATATAGATCCAGCCGTGCGAGGCGACCGGCACGTGCGGATATGCGGTGACGAAGCTGATGTTGACCGTCTCCATGCCGGTGACGTTGGCGAGCGTCACCGCGGTGTAGCCGTCGGCCGAGCTCTCATTGTACAGATCGTAGAGGATGTTGAGCACGTCCGTGGCGAGGCTGCTCCCGCGGATCGTCTCGCTGATCTCGAGCTCGTGCGCGTAGGCGTTGACGGTGATTGCCGCCGCAGACTGAGAGGCGTCGACCAGGTTCGATCCCCAGTCGATCGCCGCCCAGTCGGAGCGGAGATGGCCTTCGCCCGAGATCGTGACCTCCAGCGCGCCGCCGAAGGCCGGGTCCACCACGAGGCTGTTGGCGCCGGCGATGTTCTCGTCGAGAAAGACGTGGTTCAGGCCCATCTCCCTCGCCTGCGCGCCGAGATGCACGTCGGCGCCGACGCTCCTCAACGCCTGGAACCTTGCAATCTGCGTGAAGCTCGCATCCGTCGCGACGCCGCCGGTCAGGACCATGTAATTGTCGGCGCCGTGGCCTCCGTCCGCCGTGACGTTCGGGCGCAAGTCAGACGCCGATATCGACAGAGCGTCCGGCTTGATGCTGCCGGTGAAGCTGATGACATTGTCCACGCCGACATTGCGCTTGTAGAAGATGAGCGACGTGCCCTCGTTGGAGATAAGATCGAGCGAGACATTGGCCCCCACCGTCGGAGAAAGACTGACCTGGTTGAGGGTGTAGACCATGGGATTGGTGTAGGGCGGAGACGTGGCCACGAAAGTGTAATGGCTAGGCGTCCTGGGAGCATCGGTCAGCCAGTGCAGCCAGAGGGTCCCGGAATCGCCCGATTCGATTCGCTCGACGTTCCTGACGATCGACAGATCGAGCGCCGAATTATAGCCGCCGAGCCACAAAGTATCCTGGCCCGGACCCCCGTCTATGGCGTGGGTGAAATCGAAAGGTCCCCGCACCAGATCGTTGCCCGAGCCGAGGGAGATCGTCTGTGCGCCCTCCCCGATGTTGACCAGGTCGTTACCGCTGCCGGTGCGCACGACGTCGTCGCCGCCTGCGTGGACGTTGACGGTGAGGCCCGTCGTATAGGCGCTCGCATCGGTGACCGAGGCGCCGGGATCCGTCGCGGTGACGATGCGGATGCCGGCCGCCTGCGCGTTGGCCCCGAGCTGCGTCTCGAACGTGTCGGCGATCAGGAGGTAGCGGGTCTTCTGGAGCCCCTGGAAGTCCGGGTCGGCATAGTTGCGGCCGTTGAGATTGAGCGTCGCCCATCCCTGCGTGAGCTGCAGCTTGTAGGCCCCCGTCTGGGCGGATTCGACGGAGATGTAATGGCGGCCGCTCAACGTGGTAAAATGATCGAGCGAGGTGACGTCCTCGCCGGGAACGAGGCTGTCCCCCGCTAGCCTGACTCCGAACTGATCGTGGAGGGTCACCCGGGCGGGAACGGACTCGCCGTTGGGTCCGGTCACGACCAGGACGATCCCGATCCCGGATGCGAGATCGACTTCGAACCAGTCGCGGTCGTTCGGGCGGTCGAATGCGGCGAGCGCGCCCGTCGCCGGCAAGGCATGGCTGCGCTGGTCGTGGCCATACAGGGCGTCCCCCGCGCGTCCCTGGCCTACGCCGACGGTAACCCAGTGATTGAGGGCGTCGGCGGTGCCGAGGTGGGCGGCGGCGAGGTCGGAATAGCTGAGCAGATAGGCGCGCTCGTCGAAATCCCTCGGACGGCTCTCGTCGGCGCCCGTGGTCAGGTAATGGCGCAGGGCTTCGGCCGGAAAGTTCAGATAGCCGAACTGCAGGAGATCGCGGTTGGCAGCGACATATTGGACGGAGTCGAAGCCGGTCGTGGGCCGATGCTCGTAAAAGCCGTGATTGATGTAATGCCTCAGCAGATCGGCGCGGTTGTCGCCGTAGGCCGCCGCGACATCCGGATTGGAGGCGCCGTAGATCAGCCCGTCGACGCGGCTGAAGCTGCGGCCTTCCTTATATCCGAATTCGAGATAGTGGCGGGCGAGCGCGGTAGGATCGGTGCCGTAGACGACGAGAAGATCGGCGTTGGACGCGGAATAGCCGAGATAGTCGAAGCTCGACGGCGCCCGCCCTTCCGCGAAGCCGTGCTGGACATAGTGGGTCGTATAAGCGGCGTAATTGGTGCCGAACGCCCCGACCAGGTCGGGGTGCGACGCCCCGTACATGAACGGGTTGAACAGGAAGGGATTGCGGCCCTCGGCTTGGCCGTAGGTCAGCCAGTGGCGCCGCCCCGCTTCCGCGTCGGCGCCGAACGCCTGGATGAGGTCCGGATAGGACGCGATGTAACGGAGCGGATCGAACTCTTCGGCCATCGGAATTCCCCCACGGCCGCGAAGACTCGCGCCCTTCGCCTCCCGCAATAGACCTATTCACGCGATCAAGCGAGCAGGCACTTACGAAACGCGAGATATTGCCGTTACTTAAAGCAGGCGACCTTCAACGCAGGCGCATCAGCCGACGACGATCGATCCGTGCAGCACGTCCGCGCCGGCCAGCGACGCGACGCCGGTCAGCAGGATGTGCAGATCGCTCGCATTGAGCACCCCGTCGCCATTGTCGAACCAGAGCGAGTGGTCGTCCTGCTGGAAGACGGCGTCGAGCGTGTTGTCGCCGGGCGTCAGCAGCGCCTGCGCAGCGGCGAGATTGGCCGCGTTGCCGGCGAAGGCGATCGTCTTGCCGGCGAAGCCCTGCAGGTTGAGCACATCGACGACATCGGTGCCGGACACGAAATTATAGACCGTGTCGATGGCCGCCCCGGCGCTGTCGGAAAGCGCGGTATAGCGCAGGCGATCGATACCCGTGCCGCCGTCGAGCTGATCGGCGCCGCCGCGGCCGAAGAGGATGTCGTTGTCGTCGGCCGTGGAGATGATGTCGGTCAGATTGCCCCCGGTCACGCTGTCGTTGCCGGAGCCGGTCTCGATCTGCGAGCGCGAGGTGGCGAGCGCCGTTACGTTATCGTGGCCGCTGCCGCTCTTCACCCGGGTTGTGCCGCTGATCACGAGGTCCGCGCTGGCTGCCGAAGCGTCGATCGGGGCGTAGAGGAGATCCTCCGGATTGCCCTTGCCGCCGATGACGTTGATCGTCTGCTGGGCCGCCTGGATGTCGGCGGCCTGGGTATCGAGGTAGATCCAGCCGTGCGAGCGCGGGTCCGGATTGAACGAAACGCCTTCCTCCACGAACGTGATGTTGATCGTCTCGATGCCGCTGACGTTGGTGAGGTTGACCGGCGTGTATCCGCCGTTCGGATTCTGCCGCACATAGGTGACGTAGGTGAGATCCATCACGTCGGTCGCGAAACCGCTTCCGATCAGCGTCTCGGTCGCCTGTATGTCGGGAGAAAAGACGGTGAAACGCATCGCCGCCCCGGCCTGAGACGCATCGACGAAATGCGTCCCCTTGTCGGTATGGGCGTCGTTGTTGTTGAGGCCGAAGCGATCCTTGAGCACGATCTCGACCGGTACGTTGAAGGCCGGATCGAAGACGACGCTGTTCGTCCCGCGCCCTTCGAGAATAACCTGCCGCAGGCCCATCTCGAGGGCCTGCGCGCCGAGATGGACGTCGAGGTTGGAGCCGGTGAGGATCTCGAAGCCGGAAAGGCGCGTGAAGCTGGTGTCGGTGGCTACGCCGCCGAGGAGTCTCACCGTGTCGCCCGAACCGAGCTGCTGGCCGAAGCTGTCGCCCCCGCCGTCGGCGGTAATGTTGGGGCCGAGATCGGAGGCGTAGACCGCGATCGAGTCGCCGCCGCTGTTCGAGCCGACGAAGTTGATCACGTTCGGTATCCCGATATTCTCCTTGGTGAAGTTCCCGCCCGCGACGTTGAAGCCGACCGCGCTGCTGAGCAGGTCGGCGGCCAGAGTGACCCTGCCCGAGACCTCGTAGGTCCCCGTCGCGGTCGGGCCGCCGCTCAGGACGACCCTCGCGTCGTCGACCAGCTCGATCCTCTCGACGCCTGTGATCCTGGCGAGATCGAGGTTGGCGGTCCGGAGGAAGAAATCCGGACCGGAAAGCCGGATGATGTCGGTGCCGGGCCCGCCGTCGACGGTATGCGAGGTTGACAGCTTGCCGGTGACGAGATCGTTGCCGGAGCCGAGCGAGATGGTCTGGGCGCCCAGCCCGGCGATGACATGATCGTTCCCGCTTCCGGTGCGGGCGACGTCGGCGCCGCCCGCCGCGACGTTGATCGTGAGACCGGTCGTATAGGCGCTCGCATCGGTGATCGATCCGCCTGTGCTGGTGGCGGTGACGAAGCGGATCCCCGCCGCCTGGGCGTTGGCGCCGAGAATTGTCTCGAAATTGTCCGCGATCCTGAGATAGCGGGTGTGGTGGACGCCCGCGAAATCGGCGTCGGTATAGTTGCGGCCGCCGATGTCGAGCGTGGCCCAGCCGTCGCTGACATCCAACCTGTACTGGCCGGTCTGCGCGGATTCGACGACGAAATAGTAACGCCCCGCCGTAGTCGCCTTGAAATCGAGCGACGCGGCATCCTCCCCGGGAACCAGCGTATCGGAAGCGAGCGGCACGCCTGCTGCATTGAACATCGTGATCGTGGCCGGGATCGCCTCGCCCGCCGGGCCCGTGACAATGATGACCGGCGCTGCGCCGGCGGCGAGATCGAGCTGGTCCCAGTCGCGGTCGCCGGGTCGGTCGAAAGCGGCGGTAAGGCCGGCGGCCGGGACGGTGTGCGTCGCCTGGTCGTGGCCGAAAAGCGCGTCGCCTACCCGGCCCTCATGGACGCCCACCAGCATCCAGTGGTTCAGCACCTGCGCCTCCGAGAGACCGGCGAGGTCGCGATAGGTCAGGATATAGGCGCGCTCGTCGAAATCGGTCGGGCGGCCCTCGTCCGCGCCGGTGCGCAGGTAGTGAAGCAGCGCCTCGTTCGGATAGTTCTGGTAGCCGAGGAGCAGCAGATCCTTGTTCGCCGCAACATATTGGACCGCGTCGAATCCCGTCGTCGGCCGGTGCTCGTAATAGCCATGATTGATATAGTGGCGCAGGATCAGCGACCGGTCGTCACCATAAGCGGCGGCGACGTCTGGATTGGACGCGGCATAGGTCAGCGCATCGACGCGGTTGAAGCTGCGGCCCTCGTTATAGCCGAACTCGAGGTAGTGGCGGGCGAGCGCCGTGGGATCGGTGCCGAAGACGACCAGAAGGTCTGCGTTCGACGCCGAGTAGCCGAGGTAATCGAAGCTAGAAGGCGCCCGTCCCTCGGCGAAGCCGTGGCGGATGTAATGAGTCGTGTAGGCCGCGTAGTTCGTCCCGAATGCAGCAATCAGATCGGGGTGCGAGGCACCGTACATGAAGGGATTGAACAGGAAGGGATTGCGCCCCTCCGCTTGGCCGTAGGTCAGCCAGTGCTGCCGGCCGGCTTCCGCATCGGCGCCGAAAGCCTGGATCAGGTCCGGATAGGAGGCGATGTAACGAAGCGGATCGAACTCTTCTGCCACGGGACTCTCCCTGCCTCAACTCCAGGCGGGCTTGATAGCCGCCCCTGGGGATAGCTCCATTTTGACATCTATTCCAGCGCGGAAAGCGGGAATTTCGGTCCGATCATCGTCACTTAGTGCAGGGCGAGCGGCCGCTCGGACGTTCAGCCGATGATCACGGAGCCTTCCAGCACATCGGCGCCGGTCAGCGAGGTGACGCCGGTCAGTACGATTCGGAGATCGTTCGGATCGAGCTGGCCGTCGCCATTGTCGAACCAGAGGGTCTGCGTGTCCTGCTGGAAAACGGCGTCGAACGTAGCGTCGCCCGGCGTCAGCAAGGCCTGGGCGGCCGCCAGCGTCGCTGCATTGCCGAGGAAATCGATCGTCTCTCCGAAATAGCCGACGGAGGTCAGGCCGGTGACGTCGACGACGTCGTCGCCGGAGGTGAAACCCGCCACGGTCTCCGGCCCCCCCGCAGTGTCGCTGAATCTCCGATACAGCAGGCGGTCGGTTCCGCTGCCGAGATCGATCGCGTCGGACCCATCCGCGCCGTAGAGGACGTCGTTGCCGATGCCGCCGAACAACTGATCGGCGAGGGTTCCGCCGTTGATCGTGTCGTTGCCGGCGCCGCCTTCGAGGATCGACCGCCACGCCTGGCTGCCGGTGATCGTGTCGTTGCCGCTGCCCGACTTCACCCGATAGGCACCGTTGATCACCAGGTCCGCCGTCGCGAGGCTGGCGTCGATCGGAGCGGTCAGCAGGTCCTCCGGATTGCCGCGGGCCCCAACCACGTTGATCGTCTGGACCGTCGTGCCGTCGAGGTCGCCGGGAGCGGTATCGATGAACACCCAGCCGTGCGTCTGCGGGCGAAGGCTGTCGCCGGTGACGGTGATGTTGACGGTCTCGATGCCGCTGACGTTGGCGAGGTCGAGCGGCGTCGCGTCGATCGTGCCCACGGTGGGCCGGGTGAAGATCGAATAGTCGATGTTGAGCACGTCGAGCGAGCCGGTTCCGCCGCGGATGACTTCGCCCGACTGGATCTCGCTGTCCCAGGCGGACACCGTCAGCTGCACCGGCGAGAGCGACGCGTCGATGACATGCGACAATTCATCGCCCGTTTCGCGGCTGAAGAAGCCGGTCCGGGTCATGGTGACCTCGATGGCCCCCGTATAATCGGCTTGGAAGACGATCTTCGTTTCCGTCGACGTCTCGAGGTTGATCGTCGTCAGCCCGCTCGCCGCGGCTATGTGGCCGAGCGTGAGATCGTACGCACTTGGAAAGAGGACTTCCATATTGTGGACGCGTTCGAAATCCGCATCGACCAGCAACATGTCGGACGGGGAATACCAATCCTCCCCGCCGCCGCCGTCGATCGAGCCGTCGGGCCGGAGACCCGAAAGGCTTACCTGGACGATATCCAGGCCATCGCCGCCGACGAAGGTGATCCCGTTCGCAGTGCCGTTGTTGAACCTGTAAAATTGGGTCCCGCCGGGCGCAGCCAGGATCGTGAAGTCGATATTGGGCTGGGTAAGCTCAACCTCGAGGCCGACCAGATGATATTCGTAGCTGCCGTTTCCGACGATGGTGTAGGCCGCGTCCTCGACGGGACCGCTCGTCGTCAGGCGCAGCCAAAGCTTGCCGTCCCCTTGCTCGATCCTTTCGACGTCGCTGAACTTCGTAAGATCGAGCAACACGTTGCCGGTGACGCGGATCGTGTCGGTGCCGTCTCCGCCGCTGATCGTGTGCGCCGTGGATACGGCCCCGGTGACCAGGTCGTCGCCCGCGCCGAGCGAAAGATTCTGCGCACCGGCCCCGGCAATGACGTGGTCGTTGCCAGAGCCGGTGATCACGGTGTCGCCGCCGCCCGCGCTGACGTCGACGGTGAGGCCGACCGTGTAGGCGCTCGCGTCGATCACCGATGCAAGGTTGCTGGTCGCTGTGACGACGCGGATCCCCGCGGCCTGTGCGTTCGGCCCGAGCTCCACCGAGTAATGGTCCGTGAGCACGAGATAACGGATTCCCTGAACCCCCGCGAAATCGGCGTCCGTGTAGTTGCGGCCGCCGATGGTCATGGTGCCGGTCGCATTCTCGCTGTCGGTGAGACGGTAGGCACCGGTCTGCTCCGAGGTCACGACGACGAAATAGCGGCCTGCATAGGAGGCGGTGAAATCGAGCCCGGACACGTCGCCGGTCTTTACGATCCGCGAGGCGATCGGCACTCCATATTGGTCGTGCAGCGTGATCGTCGCCGGGCGCACGGATCCGTCGGCATTGGTGGTCAGCAGGCTGTGGAACGCACCCTGGGCCAGGTTCAGCTCGAACCAGTCGCGGTCATTGGCGAAATCGATCGCCGCGACGGCGGTGCCGCCGACCGGAAGCGCGTGCGTCGCCTGATCGTGGCCGAACAGAGTGTCGCCGACCCGTCCCTCGTGCACCCCGCTGTTGATCCAGTGGTTGAGGGCGGCGCCTTCCGAAAGATGATGCCCCGCGAGGTCGGCATAGGTGAGGAGATAGGCGCGCTCGTCGAAATCGGTGGGCCGCCCCTCGTCGGCGCCGGTCTGGAGATAATGGTACAGTGCGTCCTGGGGATAGTTCAGATAGCCGAAATCGAGCAGGTCGCGGTTCGCGGCGACATATTCCACAGGGTCGAAGCCGCTGGTCGGCCGGTGCTCGTAATAGCCGTGGTGGATATAGTGGGTGAGGATCTGCGCGCGGTCGTCGCCGTAAGCGGCCGCGACGTCCGAATTCGAAGCGGCGTAGATCAGCGGGTCGAAGCGGCTGAAGCTGCGCCCTTCGCTGTGGCCGAACTCGAGATAGTGACGGGCGAGCGCGGTGGGATCGGTGCCGTAGACGACCAGCAGATCCTCGTTGGACGCCGAATAGCCGAGATAGTCGAAACTCGACGTCGCCCGCCCCTCCGCGAAGCCGTACTGGATATAATGAGTCGTGTAGGCCGCGTAGTTCGTCCCGAACGCCGCGACGAGATCGGAGTGCGAGGCGCCGTACATGAAGGGATTGAACAGGAAGGGATTGCGCCCCTCCGCCTGGCCGTGGGTCAGCCAATGCTGCCGGCCCGCCTCCGCGTCGGCGCCGAAAGCCTGGATCAGGTCCGGATAGGAGGCGATGTAACGGAGGGGATCGAACTCTTCTGCCACGAGACTCTCCTTTGCCTCAACCGGAGGCGGGGCTGACGGTCACGCACCCAGATAGCGCCATTTTGACATCTATTCCAGCACTCAAAGCATGAATTTTGCTCTGATTGCTACGACTTAGAGTACATAGCTGAGCACCGGGCGCAGCATCGGCGCGCCGGCGAGGCAGCTGCGCGCCGGGGATTGAACCCGGCGGCATTCCGCACGATGTGACGGGCTGCAGCAGCCAGGAGATTCGCGGTCATGAGAGCGGGCAGCATCCTCGAGACGATCGGCGCGACGCCGCATATCCGGATCAACCGCCTGTTCGGCGAAGCGGAGGTCTGGGTGAAATCGGAGCGCGCCAATCCGGGCGGTTCGATCAAGGACCGGATCGCACTGGCGATGATCGAGGATGCCGAGCGCTCCGGCGCGCTCAAGCCGGGCGGAACCATCGTCGAGCCGACCTCGGGCAATACCGGAATCGGCCTCGCCATGGTCGCCGCGGTCAAGGGGTACCGGCTGATCCTGGTCATGCCCGAGAGCATGAGCCTCGAGCGGCGCCGGCTGATGCTCGCTTACGGCGCCAGCTTCGATCTCACGCCCCGCGAGAAGGGCATGAAAGGCGCCATCGCCCGCGCGGAGGAGCTGATCGGCGAGATCGCGGACAGCTGGATGCCGCAGCAGTTCGAGAATCCCGCCAATCTCGAAGTCCACCGGCGTACGACTGCGCGCGAAATCCTCGAGGATTTCCGCGACTCGCCCCTCGATTTGCTGATCACTGGAGTTGGCACGGGCGGCCACATCACCGCCTGCGCCGAGATCCTCAAGCGCGAATGGCCCGGCCTGCAGGTATTCGCGGTCGAGCCGACCTTGTCCCCCGTGCTCTCGGGCGGCCAGCCGGGGCCCCATCCGATCCAGGGCATCGGCGCCGGCTTCGTCCCGGGCATCATGGATGTCGGCCTGCTCGACGGAATCATCCAGATCGCCCCGGACGATGCCAAGGAGATGGCGCGGCGCGCCGCCCGCGAGGAGGGCATGCTCGTCGGCATCAGCTCGGGCGCGACGCTGGCCGCGATCGCCCAGAAGCTCGGAGAAGTCGGCCGGGACAAGCGTGTCCTCGGCTTCAACTATGATACCGGGGAGCGCTACCTCTCGGTGCCCGACTTCCTGCCGGAGGAATGACCAAGCCAGGCTGAGCCGGGGAGGGAGGAGCCGGACCGATGTCGCCGCTCGAACAGTCGCTGATCGCTTTCACCTTTGCGGCTGCATTGTTGACCATGACTCCCGGGCTCGACACGGCCCTGGTCCTGAGGACGGCCACCGTCGACGGCGGCCGCCGCGCCTGGTTCGCAGCGATCGGAATCTGCCTCGGCTGCCTCGCCTGGGGCGCGATCGTCGCGGCGGGTCTTGGGGTGCTGCTTGCGGCCTCGGAGCTCGCTTACACCCTCCTCAAATATGCCGGCGCCGCCTACCTCGTGTGGCTCGGCGCGAAGCTCATCCTCTCGACGCGCGACGATTTCGGTGCGGCGGCTCCGGCCGGAGCGGGCGATGCGGGCGCCTGGCTTTGGTTCCGCCGCGGTCTGCTCACCAACCTGCTCAACCCGAAAGTGGGCGTCTTCTACGTGTCTTTCCTCCCTCAATTCGTGCCGCCGGGGAGCGACGTCGCGGCAACCACCTTGCTCCTCGCCGTCATCCACGCTTCGCTCGGCCTCGCCTGGTTCGCCGCCTTGATCGTGGCGACGCGTCCGGTCGCCGCCGCCCTGCGGAGGCCGCGGACGATCCGCTGGCTCGACCGCGCGACCGGGTCCCTGTTTCTGCTGTTCGCCGGGCGCCTCGCTCTGTCGCGCGACTGAATCGCTCCGGACGCGAAAGGAACCGGCGCGGCGACGGCGGCGTTCGGTTGGGCGAAGGAGCACAATCATGGTCGAACGGGAAGAGCGCGAGGTCGAGAGCGAGCCGGTGGTGGAGCGGCACACCACGGTGGTGAGCACCGGCGGAGGCCGCGGCGGCGGGGGCGGGACCCTGCTCGCAGTGCTGCTTCTGGTCGTGGCTCTGGTCGTCTTGTTCCTGGTCTTCGGCCGCGGCCTGCTCGAGGGGCAGGACGTCAACGTCAATGTCGGCGTCGAGGCGCCCGACGTGGAGCTCCCCAAGGTCGACCCGGCGCCGACGCAGCCGTCCGGCTGAGACGGTCAGCGGCGCCTGTAACGGCCCCGGAGGTCGCACCACAGGTCGGCTTCCGGGCCGGAAACCTCGACGCCGCGGTCGGTGAAGTCCAAGATGAACCCCTGATAGCGAGCCAGTCCGTTCTGCGTCACCGGCACGGATGAATCCCCGTCGCGATCGCTGGTCGCAACGAAGCGGGCGCCGTCCAGCGAGCCGATCGCGACCATGTGACAGGCGTCCGCGCGCTCCCCAGCCGGCGCCGTCCCCCGCGTTTCGACCTGCCAGAGGCCGGTAGGGAGCCGGGACAGGGTGAACGCCGCCGGCACACCGCCGATGCGCTAATAGCTGCCGCTCGGGTCGGATGGTGGCTGCGGTGCGCCGCTCGGCGCACAGGCCGCCGTCGCCGCCGCCAAGCCGATCGCGTAGCGCCGCTTCACCGGTTCACCGTCTGCATCCCGGCGGGATGGTAGCGGTCGCCGGCGGCCGCGCCGCGCGGGAAAACGGCTTCGATCCGCTCGAGCTCCTCCGCCGACAGGCGGACGTCGAGGGCGGCGATATTCTCGTCCAGCCAGCGCCGGCGCTTGGTGCCGGGGATCGGGATGATGTCGTCGCCCTGGGCGAGCACCCAGGCGAGAGCGAGCTGCGCCGCCGAGCAGCCCTTCTCGGCGGCCAGCGCCTCGATCTCCCGCACCAGAGCGAGGTTGCGATCGAAATTCTCGCCCGCGAAGCGCGGGTGGAAGCGGCGGTAATCGTCGTCGGGAAAATCCGCGGCGCTCCTGAACTGGCCGGTGAGGAAGCCCCGGCCGAGCGGGCTGTAGGCGACGTAGGAGATGCCGAGCTCCCGCACCGTCGGCAAGATCTCGTCCTCGGCCTCGCGGCTCCACAGCGAATATTCGGTCTGGAGCGCGGCGATCGGATGGACGGTATGCGCACGCCGCACCGTCTCCGGCGCCGCCTCCGAGAGGCCGAGGAAGCGCACCTTGCCCTCCCCTACCAGCTCGGCCATCGCGCCCACCGTCTCCTCTATCGGCACCTCCGCGTCGACACGGTGCTGGTAATAGAGGTCGATGGCATCCACACCGAGCCGCTTCAGGCTCGCCTCGCAGGCGGAGCGGACATAATCGGGACGCCCGCAAACCCCCCGGAAACCGCCGTCCTCGCCGCGGACGTTGCCGAACTTGGTGGCCAGGAAGACGAGGTCGCGGCGGTCGGCGACGGCGCGCCCGACCAATTCCTCGTTGCGGCCGACGCCGTACATGTCGGCGGTGTCGAGGAAGTCGACGCCGCGCTCGATCGCGTGATGGATGGTCGCGATCGATTCCGCCTCGTCGCCGGCCCCGTAGAATTCGGACATGCCCATGCAGCCGAGACCGATCGCGGAGACTTCGGGACCGTCGCGGCCGAGCCGTCTTCTTGGGATCATGGTCACCGCTCCTGTCGGGTCGCTGCCGCGCTCCTTTACGCCGGGTCAGTTGTGCGGCGCCAGCCTTCGGTAGCTGAGGGCTTCGGCGACGTGGACGCGTTTCACCTCCGCGGAGCCGGCGAGGTCGGCGACGGTGCGGGCGACGCGGAGGACGCGGTGATAGCCGCGGGCCGAGAGCCGCATCGCCTCGGCGGCCTGGCCGAGCAGGCGGCGGCCGGGCTCGTCGGGCGTTGCGACCTCGGCGAGCAGGTCGCCGTCGGCTTCGGCGTTGGTCCGGATGCCCTTGGCTTCGTAGCGCGCGGTCTGCACGTCGCGGGCGGCGGCGACGCGGTCGGCGACTTCCGCCGAGCCTTCGGCCGGCGGCGGCAGCACTAAATCCGCCGCGGCGACGGGCTGCACCTCGACATGAAGATCGACGCGGTCGAGGAAGGGTCCCGACACCTTCGCCTGATAATCGGCGGCGCAGCGCGGGGCACGGGAACAGGCCAGGGTCGCGTCGCCGAGATGACCGCAGCGGCAGGGGTTCATCGCGGCGACCAGCTGGAAGCGGGCCGGGAAGGTGACATGGGCGTTGGCGCGGGCGACCTGGACGGCGCCGGTCTCGAGCGGCTGGCGCAGCGAGTCGAGGACGTTGCGCTGGAATTCGGGAAGCTCGTCGAGGAACAGCACGCCGAGATGGGCGAGGCTGACCTCGCCAGGCCGCACCTTGAGGCCGCCGCCGACGAGCGCCGGCATCGACGCCGAATGATGCGGCGCCCTGAAGGGACGGGTGCGGATCAGCCTCCCGTCGAGCAGCTGGCCGGCGACGCTCGCGATCATCGAGACTTCGAGCGTCTCCGACGGCGTAAGCTCGGGAAGGATCCCCGGCAGGCAGGCGGCGAGCAGCGACTTGCCGGCGCCGGGCGGTCCGCTCATCAGCAGGTTGTGGCCGCCGGCCGCGGCGATCTCGAGCGCGCGCTTGGCCGTCTCCTGGCCCTTCACCTGGGAAAGGTCCGGGCCAGGACCGGGGGGATCGGCCTGGCCCGGGCGCGGCGGCGTGAGAGCCATGCCGCCGCGCATGTGGTTCAGCAATGAGATGAGATCGGGAGCCGCGACCACCTCGATCGTGCCCGCCCAAGCCGCCTCCGGCCCCTGCCCCGCGGGACAGATCAGGCCGAGCTCCTCCGACGAGGCGTGGAGCGCCGCCAGCAGCACCCCGGGTGATGGCGCGATCCGCCCGTCGAGGCCGAGCTCGCCGACCACGACGAAGCCGGCGATCGTCTCCTTGTCGACGGCCCCCATCGCCGCGAGCAGGCCGAGGGCGATCGGAAGATCGTAATGTGAGCCCTCTTTGGGCAGGTCGGCCGGCGAGAGGTTGACCGTGATCCGCTTGGGGGGAAGCGCGAGCCCGATCGCGGCCAGCGCGGCGCGAACCCGCTCGCGGCTTTCGGCTATCGCTTTGTCCGGAAGGCCGACGACGACGAAGGCCGGCAAGCCGCTCGCGATCTGGACCTGCACCTCGACAGGCCGCGCCTCCAGGCCGAGAAACGCGACCGTGGCGACGTGCGCGACCATGAAGCCCCCCTGGCGATTCCTCCATTTCGGATGAATCTCGGTCCGATATTGAGCATTTCCGCGGAAAGGAAGGAAGCCCCCATCCGCGCCAGATTGGACCTAGTTGGCCGCGGCCCCGCCGGCGCTCCGCCAGCGCGGGGCATGCTGAAGCAGGAGCGCACGCACCGCGTCGAGCACCGCCGGGTTCGGATCGTGGCCGGCGCGCGGGACCAGAACGAAGCTTTTGGTGGGAGCCGTCAGATAGTCGAAGTAGCGACGCGACACCTCCGGCACGGTCAGAAGGTCTTCGCTGCCCTGGACGAGGAAGACCGGGATCTCGAACCGCCTGCCGAGCGCGGGCAAATCGATGCGGGAGTAGAGGCCGTCGCCGGCGGCACCCACGAACTGGAGGAAGGAATAGTCCTCTCCCGCTTCATAGGCGGCGGCCGCTTCCGGCGTCGCGTAGAGCGGCGCTGGGACCCACCAGCTGTCCGGAGGCGGGTCGGTGGCCTGACGCTCGTACCGCCTGATCGCACGGCGCAGGACGCCGAAGTATCGCGGGTTCGTCCAGGGCGGAGGGCCGAGCGCCTCGATCGCTGCGACGGTCTCGGCATCGCCGGCGGCACGGGCCCTGGCGAGGAGGCTGCGATAGCTTTCCTCCTGATTGGCGCGATATTGGACGAGCTGCGAGACGCCGACATAGGCATGGAAGAGGTCCGGCCGTGCAAGTGCCATGTGCACCGCCAGCGCCGAGCCCCAGGACGTACCGATCAGCACCACCCGATCCTGGCCGAACCTTCGCGCGAGGAAGTCGGCGAGCTCGACGCCGTCCTGCGTCATCCGCTCCAGGCTGAGGGCATCGTCCGCCGTTGCCGGGTTCCTGCCGAAGGTCCTCCCGGCGCCCCTTTGATCCCATTGCACGATCGTGAAATCGCGCTCCCATTCGCGGAAGACGTTGGCCGAGAAAGGACTCATCGGATTGCCCGGGCCTCCGTGGACGAACAGCAATATCGGATTGCCGCAGGCCGAGCCCCTCACCGTCACCCATTGGGCGATTCCGCCGATCGGGACGAAGCCCTGCGCCTCGATCGGAGCTTCCGGTGACGCGCAGGAAAGGGCCGGCATTTCCTCGCTGAGCGCCGGCGCGGGCGATGGGGTCAGGAGCAGGGTCGCCGCGACGGCCAGCATGGCGAGAAGCCGCATCACTCATTCCCTCCCCCTGAGCTCGAACCGTAGCAGCAGGGACGCGAGGTGGCGAGAGCGGCGGCCGCGCTCTCGCGCCGGCGATCATTTGACTGAAGGCGGGGTCGGCCCCAGATGAGCGACATGACCTTTCGCGAGAGGATGAGCGGGCTCACCCGCGTGCCGATGGTTCGTCAGAGCCTGGTCGTCCTCGGCTGCCTGCTGATGGCAGTGTCGCCGCTGGTCGGGGCGATCCCGGGGCCCGGCGGGATCGTCGTCTTCGCCGCCGGCCTCAGCCTCGCGCTCAAATATAGCGGTCTCGCCAAGCGGCTCTACGTACGCTTCAAGCGCAAGCATCCGAACAAGGGCCGCTGGGCCGATTGGGGCCTGAGGCGGGCGAGCGCCAAACGTCGCGAGGAGCGGCTCAAGGCGCGCGAGGCGGAGCTCGAGCAGCTGGTGGCGCCGAGCGCGGCGCAGGCGACTCCGGCAGCGCTGGACGATTGACTTTGACGGCCGCTTTGCCTATCCGCGCCATCGACCGAGGCCGCCCTGTGGCGGCCCTTTTCAATTTGATGATCGAGGAATGAGCGATGAAGCGCACCTTCCAGCCCAGCAAGCTCGTGCGCAAGCGGCGCCACGGCTTCCGCGCGCGGACGGCGACGGTCGGGGGCCGCAAGGTCCTGGCGGCGCGGCGGGCCCGCGGCCGCAAGTCCCTGTCGGCCTAAAGACCCTCACCCGGCGCGCCGACTTCCTCGCCGCCAACCGCGGCAGGCGCGCACCCATGCCCGGATTCGTGCTGCTCGTCCGTCCGCGCGGCGACGAGGATCCGACGATGCGGGTCGGCTACACCGTCACGAAGAAGATCGGCGTGGCCGTCGTCCGCAACCGGATGAAGCGCCGTTTCCGCGCCCTCGCGCGCGAGCTGCTGCCGGAAGCGGGCCTGAGCGGCGCCGACCATGTCCTGATCGGCCGCTCCGGCGGCATCGAGCGCGACTTCGCGACGCTGCGCGAGGATCTCCGCAAGGCGCTCGCGAAGGCCGCAAGGTGATCGCACGCCTGCTCATCCTGATCGCCCGCGCCTGGCAGGTCGGCCCCTCGCGCGTCCTGCCGCCGAGCTGCCGCTACCAGCCGAGCTGCTCGGCCTATGCAATCACCGCGCTCCGACGCTATGGGGCGCTGCGCGGGAGCTGGCTCGCGGCCAGGCGCCTCGCCCGTTGCCACCCCTGGGGGGGCTCTGGCCACGACCCGGTGCCATGAGGGAAAATACGTGAACGAACACCGCAACCTATTCCTGGCCGTATTGCTGTCGGCGCTCGTGCTGATCGGTTGGAACGTCCTTGCCGAGCGCTTCTTCCCGACGGCGAGCGAGCCCTCGACCAGGATCGTGGACGGCAAGCAGGCGCCGGTCCAGCAGCGCAGCGGCGCGCCCACCGGCACGGCGCCGCAAGCCTCCGCCGCGCCCCACGCGCGCCCCACCCCCGCGCCGCGCCTGCGGATCGAGACTCCGCGGCTCCGCGGCTCGGTGAACCTGCGCGGCGCACGCATCGACGACTTGCTGCTGACCACCCACCGGGCCGACATCGCGGCCACTGCGCCCCCGGTCCGCCTGTTCGCCCCCGAAGGCACGCGCCAGGCTTATTACGGCAGCTTCGGATGGACCGGCGAGGGCCTCGCGGCGCCGGGCCCCGAGACGGTGTGGCGGGCGAGCGCCGACCGCCTCGTCCCCGGCCGCCCGGTCACCCTCTCTTGGGACAATGGCCGCGGTCAGCTCTTCGAGATCGTGCTCGCGGTCGACGACGGCTACATGTTCACAGCCGAGCAGCGCGTCACCAACCGCGGCGCCGGGCCGATCGCAGCCCGCGCTTTCGGCCTCATCGCCCGCAGCGGCCGCTCGCCGGACATGGACAGCTGGACGATGCATGTCGGGCCGATGGGCGTTTTCAACGGCGGCGCCGATTACGGGCACGATTGGGACGACGTCGCCGAGGCCGGGACCCAGACCCAGAACAGCAATGGCGGCTGGCTCGGCTTCACCGACAAATATTGGCTCGCCGCCGTGATCCCGGCCCAAGCCGGCAGCGTCGAGACCGCCTTCCGGCACAACCGCGCCGCCGATTCCTTCCAGGCCGACTTCCAGACCTCGCCGGCCATCGTCCAGCCGGGCCAGACCCATCGCACGGTCTCGCACATGTTCGCCGGCGCGAAGGAAGTGCAGATGCTCGACCGCTACAGCGAGGCGCTGGGCACGCCGCTCGAGCGGGCGATCGACTGGGGCTGGTTCCGCTGGTTCATGATCGCCATCTATTCGCTGCTCAACTGGCTGTTCGCCCATATCGGCAATTTCGGGGTGGCGATCATCTGCCTCACCCTGATCGTCCGCGGCCTGCTCTTCCCGATCGCGCAGAAGCAGTTCGCCTCGATGGCGGCGATGCGTGTGCTCCAGCCCAAGATCAAGACGCTGCAGGAACGCTACAAGGACGACAAGCCGCGCATGCAGCAGGAGATGCTGAAGCTCTACAAGGAGGAGAAGGTGAACCCGATGGCGGGCTGCCTTCCGATCCTGCTCCAGATCCCGATCTTCTACGCGCTCTACAAGGTGCTGCTCCTCGCCGTCGAGATGCGCCACGAGCCGTTCGCCTTGTGGATCCGCGACCTCTCCGCGCCCGACCCGCTGACCCCGGTCAACCTGTTCGGCTATCTCGATTTCCAGCCTCCGGGATTCCTCGCCATCGGCGTGCTGCCGATCCTGCTCGGCATCACCATGTGGCTTCAGTTCCGCCTCAATCCGGCGCCGATGGATCCCGTGCAGAAGCAGGTCTTCGCCTTCATGCCCTGGGTCCTGATGTTCCTGATGGCGCCGTTCGCCGCGGGCCTGCAGCTCTACTGGACGATCAACAACGTCATCTCGATCGCCCAGCAGAAATTGCTCTACGCACGCCACCCCGTGCTGAGCGCGCAGGCGGCGGGCGATTCCCCTGCCCCCGCCGTGCCCCCGCCGTCTCCGGCCTCTCCCCCGACATCTGCCAAGGGGCGGTCGAAAAAGCGATGACCGAGGACGAGCAGGCCGCGCTGGACGAGACCGCCCGGAAGCTCTTTTCCGGGCCGATCGCCTTCCTGAAATCGGCGCCGCAGCTGAAGTTCCTGCCCGATCCGACCGTCTCCGAAGTGGCCTTCGCCGGCCGCTCGAACGTCGGCAAGTCGTCCTTGCTCAACCGGCTCGCCAACCGCAACGGCCTCGCCCGCACGTCGAACACGCCGGGCCGCACCCAGGAGCTCAATTTCTTCGACGTCGGCGAGCCGCTGCGCTTCCGCCTCGTCGACATGCCCGGCTACGGCTTCGCCAAGGCGCCGCCCGAGGTGGTCAAGCAATGGCGGCGCCTCATCAACGATTTCCTGCGCGGCCGAGCCGTGCTGAAGCGCGCGTTGGTGCTGGTCGACAGCCGCCACGGCCTCAAGGACATCGACCGCGAGGTGATGAAGATGCTCGACGAAGCGGCGGTCAACTACCACCTCGTCCTCACCAAGGCGGACAAGATCAAGGCCAGCGAGCTCGCCGCGGTCGAGGAGCGGACCGCGGCGGAAGCCCGCGCCCACAGCGCCGCGCACCCCGAGATCGTGGTGACCTCCAGCGAAACCGGCCTCGGCATCGATCGATTGAGGCGTGCAGTGATCGAGGCGGCCCTCTGATACCCCTCCTCCGTCATGCCGAACTTGATTCGGCATCCAAGAACACGGCAGGAGACGAGCCGACGAGGCCGTGTTCATGGGTCCCGGATCAAGTCCGGGACGACGCTCGAGAGGGAAAATGCTGAAGCTCATCATCGGCAACAAGGCCTATTCCTCCTGGTCGATGCGCGGCTGGCTGGCGGTCAAGCAATCGGGGCTCCCGTTCGAGGAGATCACCGTCCCGATGTTCGACGAGGAATGGGACAGGCGGCGCGCGGGCCAGGAATTCGCGCCCTCGGGGGGCAAGGTTCCGATCCTGTGGGACGACCAGGCGGTGATCTGGGACTCGCTCGCGATCGTCGAGTGGCTCGCCGACAAGACCGACCGCGCGCGCTACTGGCCGCAGGACGAGGTCGCGCGCGGCATGGCGCGGTCGATGGCCTCGGAAATGCACTCGAGCTACGACAATCTCCGCCGCGAATGCCCGATGAACCTCAGGAAGCAGTTTCCCCAGGGCAAGCTCGCCGACGGCGTGGTCGAGGAGATCACGCGCATCCTCGAACTGTGGGCGCAGGCCCGGGCGCGGCACGGCAGTGGCGGGCCCTATCTGTTCGGCACGTTCAGCGCCGCGGACATCATGTTCGCGCCGGTGATCACGCGTTTCGTGACCTACTCGATCCCCGTCCCCCGCTTCGCCGCCGCCTATATGGAGGCGATGCTCGACCATCCCTGGCTTCGCGAATGGGTCGAGGCGGCGCAGGCCGAGCCCTGGGTGATCGAGAAATACGAGACGCCGGCAGGCTAGGGTCCCTAGACGCGCTTCGCCTCATAAGGCGTCCCGTCCTTGTGGACATAGGTGCCTTCGGCCGTGAACAGCATGTCGATGTCGGGATAGTCGCCGCCGGCCTGCTCGCCCGCTCCGACGACGATGAAGACGCAATCGGCGTCGCTGCGGTTCTGGAGGTGATGGCCGTTGCGGTCGTTCTTCGGGAAGGCCGCGCAGTCGCCAGCGCGCAGGACATGGTCGCCATCGTCGTCGACCAGCACGGCCTCGCCCGAAATCATCACCAGAAACTCGTCCTCCCCCGCGTGCCAGTGGCGCTGCGACGACCAGGCGCCGGGCTTCAGCACCACGTGGCTGACCCCGAACTCGGTAAGCCCGCCGGCAGGCGCGAGCCGGCGATACCAGCGCCCGCCCACGGCCTCGTCGAACGGCGAGGGATAGCCGGTGCGGTTCACCTGGTCGATCGAATCGAGGTCGAGCTTCGGCATGGCGTCCCCTCCGCGGCGGGCACCGCGCCCACCCGTTCGGGCTGAGCCTGTCGAAGCCCTGCCCTTCTTCCAACCCATCAAAGCAGGAGGGACGACCCTTCGACAAGCTCAGGGCGATCGGAGGGGGTGATTAGCCCGGACAAAGGCGATAGGTCCGGCGCGATGAGCGAGGCAATCGACCCCGTGGAGCTGGCGAGGCAGCTGATCGCCTGCCCGAGCGTAACCCCCGCACGGGGCGAAGTGTTCGACGTGCTGGAGGCGGCGCTCCGGCCGCTGGGCTTCGAGGTCCACCGCTTCGTCGCGGGCGGCCCGCCGGACGGCCCGGTCGAGAACCTGTTCGCGACGCGCGGCACAGGGGGCCCGCATTTCGCCTTCGCCGGACATCTTGACGTGGTCCCTCCGGGGGAAGGCTGGACCGGCGCGCCGTTCGAGCCTGCGATCGGCGGCGGGCTCCTCACCGGCCGTGGCGCGGTCGACATGAAAGGCGGGATCGCCGCCTTTGTCGCAGCCTGCGCCACGGACGCGGATCATCCAGGCACCCTCAGCCTCATCATCACCGGCGACGAGGAAGGACCCGCCACGTTCGGGACCCCGGCCTTGATGGAGTGGATGGACGGGCGCGGGATCCGCCCGGACATGATCCTGATCGGAGAGCCGACTTCGGAAAACCGGCTCGGCGACGTCGTCAAGATCGGCCGGCGCGGCTCGGTCAACATGTGGATCGAGGTCCCGGGCACGCAGGGCCATGTCGCTTACCCGCACCGCGCGGACAATCCGGTGCCGAAGCTCGCCCGGGTGATTGCCGCGCTCGACGCGCTGCACCTCGACGACGGCAGCGAGGCGTTCCAGCCCTCCAACCTCGAGATCACGGCCGTCGAGACTTCGAGCCGGGCGACCAACGTCATCCCGGGATCGGCACGCGCGCAGCTTAACATCCGCTTCAACGACCTGCATCGCGGCGCCGACCTCGTCGCGCTCGTCCGCCGCACGGCGGAAGAAGCGGCTCCGGGCTCGACGGTCGAGGCGAAAATCTCCGGCGAGGCGTTCCTGACTCCGCCGGGGCCGATCTACGACATCGTCCGCGAAGCCATCCGCGCCGAGACGGGCATCGATCCGCGACTCTCGACCCACGGCGGCACCTCGGACGGGCGTTTCCTCATCGCCTGGTGCCCGGTGGTCGATTTCGGCCTCCCCAATGCGACCATGCACAAGCTCGACGAAGCGGCGTCGGTGGAGGACATAAGGGCGCTGTCGCGGATCTACGCGCGGGTCATCCGCTCGGCTCTCGCGTCCGCCTGAGCACGATGTAGAGGGCGCCGGCGCCGCCGTGGCGGGGATGGGCGTTGCGGACGGCGGCGATGTCGGCGGCGTGCCGGGAGGCGGCGAGCCAGTCGCCGACCGCTGCACGGATCGCGCCGCGGGCCGCGGGGCGGCGGTCGCCGGACGGCGGCTTGCCGGTGATGAGAAGGAGGACACGCGCGCGGTCCGCGATCGCCTGCTCGAGACGGCGGTCGAGAAGCGACCAGGCGCTGTCGAGCCGGTGGCCGTGGAGGTCGATGGTGATGTCCGGGGATACGAGGCCGCGGCCGAGGCGCCGGTCCCAAGTGCCGTCGAGCGTGGTCCCCGGAGCCGGCTTGGCTTTTACGACCGGAGCCTGCCGAAAGGCAGGCGGGGCGGGGCGCGCAGGCCGCGGACCCTCCGCCTCCGCGGCCGTCTCGACCAAGGTCCAAGCACCCGGCTCCAGCGGCCGCACGGACGCGACCACCTTCGCCCAGAGCGCACGCTCCTCAGGGCTGAGACGGCGTCGCAGGGGCCATGATCCGGGCGAGCGTGCCTCGCGGCACCAGCAGATAGGCGCGGCCCCGCGCGGACATTCCGCCTGCGATCCGCGCCGCCTCGTCCCCGGCGCCCCAGAAAGTGTCGAAACGGTTGGGACCCCGGATCGCGCCGCCCGTATCCTGGGCTATCCAGAGGCCGTTCGCCGCGGGGTCGCTCATCTCGAGCAGTACGACCGGCGCACCCAGCGGCACGAAGCGCGGATCGGCGGCGACGGTAACCCGCGGCGTGACCGGCCGGTCGAGCGCGCCGAGAGGCCCGGGGCCGGTCAGCTCGCGGAAGAAGACGTAGCTCTTGTTCTCGCGCATCAGCGCCCTTCCCTCTTCCGGATGGGCGCGCAGCCACTCGACGATGCGCTGCATGGTGAAAGGCGGCTCGATCAGCCCCCGCTCGCGCAGCAGGCGGCCGAGGGCGACATAGTCCCGGCCGTTCTGGCCGGCGTAGCCGATCCGCATCACGCTGCCGTCGGGAAGGCGCAGGCGGCCGGAACCCTGGATCTGGAGGAAGAAGAGGTCCACCGGATCGGCCGCCCAGGCGATCTCGAGGCCGCGGCCGACGAGCGCCCCCTCCTCGATCTCGGCGCGGTCGTAATAGAGGACGTACTGGCCCCCGTCGTCGACCCTGCCGCGGCCGCGCGTGCCGGTGACCGGGTCTGCATCGAGCAGATCCGCCGGCTTGGCGTAGATCGGCACCTCGTAGCCGGTCCGCCGGGTGCGCGAGCCGCGGATTTCGGGCTCGTAATAGCCGGTGGCGAACGCGGCGCCGTCGCCCACCTGGACGAGCTCGAAGCGGTCGCGGAAGAAGGCGAGCATCGCCCCGGGCGTGGCCAGGCTTGCGCTCTCCTCGCAGAGCGGGCGCCAGTCGGCGCCGCGGGTGAGGCCGCTCGCATCCTGCCGCGCGACCAGGGCCGGGCAGCTGATCCGGAAAGCCTGCCAGGCGCGCTCGGCGGCCACCGTGTCCGCCAGAGCGAGCATCGGACCGGCGCTAACGCCGGCCTGAATGGCGCTGGTGGGCGGTGGAGGCGAAGGCGGCTGCGGCGGCGGCAGCGGGCCCGGCGTGGCTGGCTCGGCCGTCGTCGGCCGCTGCGGCTCGGGCGGCGCGGTCTCGGGGCGCGGCACGACGCGGCCGCAAGCGGCCGCGGCGAGCAGGCAGCAAAGGAGAAACGAACGCGCGCTCATCGCCCGGCCATAGCCGGAGCGGCGGCGGCAAGGGAAGTTGCGGTTTCTACGCCCCGACGGCGTCGTCGGTCTCGACCAGCAGCCAGTTCGGGTCGTTGCTTCCGAGGGTGCGCCGGAACGTCCAGACGTCGTGCGCCTCGACCGCGTCGGTAAGCGTTCCGCCGATGACCTCGCCCGCCGAATCGCGCGTGACGGCGGCGATGTCCGCATCGAAGCGGACGACGATCTCGGCGACGCGGCCGGTGAGCCGCGCATCCTCGATGACGGCGCGCTCTATCGCGATCAGCCGGTTGTCGAGGCGGTGCCCGGCGGCCTCGCGCTCGCCGATCGCCGCTTCGAACGAATCGTACACTTCGCGCCCGGCGAGGTAGCGCAGCTCCTCGCGGTCGCCCTTCCAAAAGGCTTCGAGGGTCATTCGGTAAGCGGATTGCGCGCCTTCGAGGAAGCGCGCCACGTCGAAGGTCGGATCGGCCGCGATGATCGCGCGGATACCCGCGGCGGCGCCATCCTCATAGACCAGGCCGGCGCTGTCCTTGCGCTCCGGCACAGGGTCGGCGAGAGGGGCCGGCGACTCCGCCTTCTTGGCCGCCTCGGGCCGCGTGACGGGCTGCTGCTCGTGACCGGTCCTCTGGCCGAGCACCGCATAGAGCCTCAGGCCCACGAACAGGGCGACCATTGCCAGCAACACGATCTCGAAAGTCACGGACACACTCCTAAGCTCCGCCTACATAAGACGGAACGGGGGGCGTTTCAAATCGCTCCGGGCGCGAACGCACGGAGGCGGCGACATGTTGCGCCACCGCCCTGCGCCTGCTACCCCCCGCGCCCTGCGGCCGGCCCCAGGCATCGGCCTTCTTATCCATCATATTTTGCAGGGATTCCAAATCAAATGGCCGACGAGCAGGACGCAGCGGGCGAGCAGGGCTTCAACGGTGGCGGCGGCGACGATTTCCCGCAGATCGGCGTCATTTCGCAATATGTGAAGGATCTGTCGTTCGAGAATCCCGCCGCGCCCGCCGTGTTCCAGTGGCAGGGGCAGCCGCAGATCGACGTCCAGTTCAACATCGGCGCCGGTATGGTCGGACCGGACCTCCACGAAGTGTCGCTGCGCATCGAAGTCAGCGCGAATGCGAGCGAGGGGACCGCCTTCAAGGTCGACCTCCTCTATGCGGGCCTTTTCGGCATCCGCAACCTGCCCGAAGAGCAGCTCCAGCCCTTCCTCCTGGCGGAAGCGCCGCGGATACTGTTCCCATTCGCGCGGCGTGTGGTGGCGGACGCGATCCGCGACGGCGGCTTCCCGCCGCTGATGCTGGAGCCGATCGACTTCGCGACGCTTTACATGCAGCGCCAGGCGCAGGTGCAGGCCGAACAGACCGGTGGCCAGGTCGGGGACGTGACCGGCCAGGCCTGATCGGGGCCGCGGCCTGATCGGGGGGATCGGCGATGAACCTGATCAAGGCGGTCGGCACGATCGGCGGGCTCACCATGGTCAGCCGCGTCCTGGGCTTCGCCCGGGACATGATCGGCTCGCGCGTGCTCGGTGCCAGCCATCAGAACGACGCCTTCCTGATTGCCTTCCTCATCCCCAACATCTTCCGCCGTCTGTTCGGCGAAGGCGCCTTCGCCAGCGGCTTCGTGCCCCTGTTCAGCAAGCGGCTGAACAGCGAGGGGGGCCTCAAGGAGGCCGAAAAATTCTCGAACGAGGTGATGGCGGTGTTCATGCCGTCGCTGATCCTGGTGACGATCCTGTTCGAAATCGTCATGCCCGGATTCGTCTGGCTGATGGCTTCCGAATATCATGAGACTCCGGGCAAGTTCGAGCTCACGGTCGAGCTCACCCGCATCACCTTCCCCTATCTGATCTTCATCAGCCTGGTCTCGCTGCTTTCCGGCGTCCTCAATTCGCTGATGCGGTTCGCCGTCGCCGCGTTCGCGCCGGCGCTTCTCAACCTCGCCCTGATCCTCGCACTGGTTCTCCAGCCGGGCGGGGGCGTGCCGACCGTCCGGTTCATGGCCGGCGCGGTGATCGTCGGCGGCATCGCCCAGTTCGCGCTCTGCTGGCTGAGCGCGCGCAGGGCCGGCGTGCACCTTGCATTCTTCCGCAGGCCGCGGATGACCCCCGCCGTGAAGGAGCTGGTGATCCTCGTGCTCCCGGCCACGTTCGCCGCGGGGATCTATCAGATCAGCCAGTTCTTCTACGGCTTCTTCGCCTCGCGGCTCGGCGAGGGCGCCATGGCCTATCTCAATTATGCCGACCGGCTGAACCAGCTGCCGCTGTCGATCATCGGCACCGCGCTCGGCACCGCGATCCTGCCATCGATCAGCCGGGCCATCGACCGCGGCCGCGGCGACGAGGCCGGGCGGATCCAGGGACGCGCCTTCGAGCTGTCGATGCTGCTCACTCTTCCCGCCACCCTCGCCTTGGCCGTCGCCGCCGGGCCGATCATCGGCGCCTTGTTCGAAGGCGGCCGCTTCACCGCCGAGGATGCCCGGATCACCGGCAACGTGCTCGCCATCCTCGTCATCGGCCTGCCCGGCTACGTGCTGGTGAAGGTGCTGACACCCGGCTTTTATGCCCGCAAGGACGTGCGCACGCCGGTCCGGATCGCGATGACGATCCTCGTCGGCAGCGTCATCGCCAATTTCGCGTTGATCCCGTTCATCGGCATCTACAGCCTGGCGACCGTCACCGCGGCGGGCGCGTGGCTCAATTTCCTCGCCCTCTACCTCATCCTCCACCGCCGCGGCCATTTCCGGATCGGCGGCGAAAGCGGCGGGCGCCTGCTCCGCCAGCTCGTCGCGGCCTTCGCGATGGCGGGCGTCCTGCTCCTCGTCCAGCGTGCGCTTTCCGGCTTCTTTCTCGGCTCGACGATCGAGCGGCTGGCGGCCGTCGGCGCGCTGGTCGGCGCGGGAATCCTCGTCTATTTCGCGGTCGCCTGGGTGATCGGCGGCATGAACAAGGACGACGTCCGGGAGCTGGTCAGCCGAAAGAAGAATGCGGAAGCGAGCGAATGATGCGAGTGGTCTCGGGCATCCAGCCCACCGGCAACCTCCACCTCGGCAACTATCTCGGCGCGATCAAGCGCTGGGTGCGGATGCAGGACGAGGCGGAATGCCTGTTCTTCCTCGCCGACCTCCACGCAATCACCGTCTACGTCGATCCGGCCGAGCTCGCGGCCAATGTCCGCGAGATGGCGGCGGCTTTGATCGCCTGCGGGATCGACGAGCGCAGATCGGTGCTGTTCAACCATGCCCGCGTGCCGGCCCATCCCGAGCTCGCCTGGATACTCAACTGCACCGCGCGGATCGGCTGGCTCAACCGCATGACCCAGTTCAAGGAGAAGGCAGGAAAGACCCGCGAAGGCGCCAGCGTCGGCCTGTTCGACTATCCCGTGCTGCAGGCGGCCGACGTCCTGCTCTACCAGGCCAGCCACGTCCCCGTCGGCGAGGACCAGAAGCAGCATGTCGAGCTGATCCGCGACATCGCGCTCAAGTTCAACTGCGATTACGACCGCGACGTGTTCGCGGGCCCCGAGCCGCTGATCGGCGCCGCGGGGGCACGGATCATGTCGCTTCGCGACGGCGCGGCCAAGATGTCGAAGTCCGATCCCTCGGACATGAGCCGGGTCAACCTCACCGACGATGCCGACACGATCGCCCAGAAGATCCGCAAGGCGAAAACCGATCCCGAGCCGCTCCCCGACGCCCTGGACGGGCTCTCCGGGCGCCCGGAAGCGCGCAATCTCGTCACCATCTATGCGGTGCTCGCCGACGAGACGCCCGAGCATGTCCTCTCCCGCTTCGCCGGCCAGGGCTTCGGCGCGTTCAAGCCGGCGCTCGCGGAGCTGCTGGTGGAGACGTTGCGGCCTATCAAGGCGCGGCTCGACGAACTGCGGCGCGACCCGGCCGAACTGGACGGAATACTCGAGCGCGGTGCCGCGCGGGCGGCGGCGATGGCCGCGCCGACGCTCGACGCCGCCTATGACGCGGTCGGCCTGCGCCGCTGCAGCTGAAACTCGCCGCCGTGCTTCAGGCACGGTTCAGCGACTTGGCGATAAGGCCAAGCCATTCTATATCCATGCTTATCCGCCTTTTCACAGGAAGGGTCGCGTTCATGTCTCTCCACAGGAAATTGCTCGCGCTCGCCGCGCCGATCGCTTTGCTCGGCCTCAGCGCCTGCGCCACCGGGCTCCCCACCCAAGTCTCGCGCTTCCAGGCCATGCCCGCGCCGCAGGGCCAGAGCTTCTTCATCGTCCCTTCCGACGAGAAGAACGAAGGCGGCCTCGAATTCTCCCAATATGCAAGCCTCGTCAGCCGCCACCTCGCCGGCTTGGGCTATAGCGAGGCGCCGTCGCGCCAGGCGGCGAGCATGGTCGTCGAGCTCGATTACGGCGTCGACCGCGGCCGGCAGCAGGTCGTGGTGACGCCCGATCCCTTCGGTCCCTGGGCGCGGGGCTACGGCTTCGGCCACCGTCCCTTCTATTCGCGCTACGGCTATTTCGGCCGCTACCGCAGCCCCTTTTATTATGGTTGGAACGATCCCTTCTACTTCGGCGGGGACCGGGTGAACGCCTATCGCGTCTATACGAGCCACCTCGACATGGACATCCGCCGCGCCTCCGACGGGCAGGCCTTGTTCGAAGGCCGGGCCGAGGCGCGCTCGCGCGACGACGACCTCCAGGAGCTCGTTCCGAACTTGGTGGAAGCGATGTTCACCGATTTCCCGGGACGCTCGGGCGAGAGGGTGCGGATCACCGTGCCGCCCCGCCGCGACCGGGATTGAGCACAGGGACAGTTACTTTCCAGCCGCGCACGGGCAGGCCAGACGCCGCCGTGCGGGAAAGTAACTGTCCCTTCTGACCTGAGCACGGGGACAGTTACTTTCCAGCAGCGCATGTGCGGCCTTGGCGCCGTCGTGCGTGAAAGTAACTCCCCCCTCTACCTCTGCTGGACCAGCCAGGCGCCGACCAGGACGAGGCCGACCCCCGCGACGCGCTGCAGGCTGACCTCCTCGACCGGCAGGCCGAACGCCCCGGCTCGGTCGAGCCAGAGGGCCATTGCGAGCTGGCCTCCGATCGCCAGCATCAGGAAGAAGGTGACGCCGAGGCGCGGCGCGGCGAAGGCGGCGAGGGCGACGAAGATCGCGCCGTAGACGCCGCCGGTCCACGCGTACCAAGGCAGGCTCCGCATCGCAGCAGGCTCGGGCCGCGCGCCCAATGCCAGCGCCGCCGCGGCGAGGGTCGCGAGGCCGACGGCGAACGAGACCAGAGCGGCGTTGACCGGAGAGGCGACGGCGCGGGAGAGCATGGCATTGGTGGGCGCCTGCAGCGCGATCAGCGCGCCGGCGAGGAAGGCGCCGGCGGTCGCGGCGAGCCAGAGCGGGTTCATGCGTCCCGCAGCGTCCGCTCAGCTCTCGAGCTGGCGGGTGAGCAGCCGGATGTCCGAATCGAGCTCGGGATCCTGGGCGCGCAGCTTTTCGATCTGCTTGACGGCGTGGATCACCGTGGTGTGGTCGCGCCCGCCGAAGCGGCGGCCGATTTCGGGCAGGCTGCGGGGCGTCAGCTGCTTCGAGAGATACATCGCGACCTGGCGCGGGCGGGCGACCTCGCGGGCGCGGCGCGCCGAGGTCATCTCCGCCTTGCGGATGCGGTAATGGTCCGAAACGCGGGTCTGGATCTCGTCGATCGAGATCCGACGCTGGTTGGCGCGCAGCGTCGAGGCGAGCACCTCGCCGACGAATTCGAGGTCGATGGGCCGGTTCTGCATCATCGCATAAGCGGCGATCCGGTTCAGTGCGCCCTCGAGCTCGCGGACGTTCGAGCTGATCCGCTTGGCGAGGAACATCTGGACCTCGCCCGGAACCTGGACGTCGGGGAGCGCCTCGAGCTTCTTGGCGATGATGTTGAGCCGAAGCTCGAGGTCCGCCTGGTTGATGTCGGCGACGAGGCCCCAGCCGAGCCGCGAGAGGATGCGGGGCTCGATTCCGTCGAGGTCCTGCGGCGCACGGTCCGAGCTGATCACCAGCCGGCGGCCGGCCGAGATGATCTCGTTCATCGTGTGGAAGAATTCTTCCTGGGTGGATTCCTTGCCGGCGATGAACTGGACGTCGTCGATCATCAGCAGGTCGGCGGAGCGCAGCTGCTGCTTGAACTGGATGGTGTCGTTGGCGCGCAGGGCGGCGACGAACTCGACCATGAACTTTTCGGCCGACATGTAGATGATCTTCGCCCGCGGCCGCAGGCGATGGAATTCGTGGCCGACCGCGTGGAGGAGATGGGTCTTGCCGCGCCCCGTGCCGCCATGAAGGAAGAGCGGATTGAAGACCACGTCCTTGGCGGCCGCCAGCGTCTTCGCGGCGTTGTAGGCGACCTCGTTCGCCTTACCGACCACGAAATTCTCGAAGCGGTAGCGGGGCTCGAGCGCGACCGCATAGACGTTGCCCGCCTGCCGCGCGGACTCCTGCTCGCGCGCTGGCGCCGGAATCTCGACGAGCGCGGCGGTCCGCGGCGCGGCGGCGCCGACTCCGATGCGGACATTGCGGACGGCGGGCAGCGTCGCCCGCCACGCCATCGTCAGCCGCTCGGAGAAATGGGTCTGGACCCAGTCGGCCATGAACTGCGACGGAAGTTCGAGGCGCAAGGTCGCGGTCTCCGGATCGAAGCTGCCGAGCGCGATCGGGCGCAGCCAGCCGTCGAAGGTTCGCGCCCCGCAATCGCGGCGCAAGCTCGACCGGATCAGTTCCCAGGATGCCGGGATCGAATCGAGAACTTCGTCGACCTCGGTCATAGCGTCGCCCCTCGTCGGCGTGTACGTCACGCAACAACCCCCTCTTCCACCTCGAGCCGCCGCTGTGCCGCGGCTTTTTTCAGTGCAAAGCTCTCCTGCACGGCGCATGATCCCCCGGTCATGCCGTTGCTGAACGTCGTTTTGCATTGGCCCGGCAGCGAGATTTCGACCGCCGGAGAGACTTTTTTGGAAGCTTGCGCGGGCGGGCGCAACCGGAAAATTCATCTCGATTGCACAAAGACTTCTTGACACACGGATTCCTGCGGATTTTTTAGAAAAGCGCAGAAATCAGCCATTTTTTTTACCGCCGCTCGCGAATCGCGGGAATTCCTAGGGTTTTTGCGACGCCGCCGTTTCGATACGCCCGCGGCACGAAAAAGCCGGCCGGCGGGCCGGCGGGCCGAATGCTCCCGAAGCGCTTGCGAACCTCAGCCGAGCGCCGCGACTCGGCGCGTGAGGCGCGAGATTTTCCGGGCGGCGGTGTTCTTGTGGACGACGCCCTTCGAGACTCCGCGGGCGAGCTCCGGCTGGACCCGGCGAATCGCTGCTTCGGCCTGTGCCTTGTCGCCCGAGGCGATGGCCGCCTCAACCTGCTTGACGAAGGTGCGGATACGGCTGACGCGGGCGCCGTTGATCTCGGCCCGGCGGTCGTTGCGGCGGATTCGCTTCTTGGCTTGCGGCGTGTTCGCCATCTTGTCGTGACCTCTGATCTTGAAATGAAAAGGGCGCGGCTCTCACCGCACCCGCTCGCGCCGCCCTCTACGCAAGGCCGGAGCCGAGGTCAACCTCATGCGCGCTGGCAGCGGGGGCAGAAGAAGGTTGAGCGCCCCGAGTCGCTGCGACGGCGAATCGTTGCGCCGCAAGCGCACGGGTCGCCTTCGCGGCCGTAGACCCGCCACTGCTTCGAGAAATAGCCGAGCTCCCCGTCGGGCCGCGCATAGTCTCGCAGCGTCGAGCCGCCGGCTTCGATCGCGGCGAGCAGCACCTCCTTCACGGCCGCTGCCAGCCGGTCGAGCCGGATACGCGAGATCCGCCCGGCCGCACGTCCGGGAGCGATGCCGGCCATATGCAGCGCCTCGCAGACATAGATGTTGCCGAGACCGGCGACGATTCTCTGATCGAGCAGCAGGGCCTTGATCGGCGCCGCGCGACCCGCGAGCGCCCTTTCGAGATAGGCACCCGAAAAAGGCTCGCCGAGCGGTTCCGGGCCCATCCGCACGAACGGGTCGAAAGCGCCGAGCGATTCTGTCGCCAGGATATCGAGCGACCCGAATCGGCGCGGGTCGTTGAGCGCCGCGACCCGGCCGTCGTCGGTCTCCAGGAGGAAATGGTCGTGCCGGCCGAGCTCGGCGGGGTCGATTCGCCAGCGGCCGGACATGCCGAGATGGAAGACGAGCGTGTCGCCGCGGTCAGTCTCGATCAGGCCATATTTGGCGCGCCTGCCGAGGCGGGTGACGGTCGCGCCGGTAAGCCGCTGCCGAAGGTCCTGCGGAAAGGCCCGCCGCAGGTCCGCCCGCCGCGTCTCCGCCCGCACCAGCCGCCGGCCCTCGAGCACCGGCCGCAGGCCCGCGACGGTGGTCTCGACCTCGGGAAGCTCGGGCATATCGGGTCGACTCCATATCGCGCGTGCACATCGCGCGACTCCCCTGCTAGAGGCTGCGCCGATGGACAAGGTCAGTTTCGGCTACGAAGAGGTCGAGCCGCAGGAGAAGACGAGACGCGTGAGCGGCGTCTTCTCCAGCGTCGCGAGGCGCTATGACCTGATGAACGACGTCATGTCCGCCGGTCTCCACCGCCGCTGGAAGGACCTGTTCGTCGCCCGGGTCCGCCCGCGCAAGAAGGAGAAGATCCTCGACATGGCGGGCGGAACCGGCGACGTCGCCTTTCGCCTCGCGGCCGGCGGAGCCGCGGTTACGATAGCCGACATCAACACCGACATGCTCGACGTCGGCATCGAGCGTGCTCGCAAGCGCGGAATCGAGGGGCTCGCCTGGGCGCAGGAGAATGCCGAGGAGCTGAGCTTCGCCGACGGCAGCTTCGACGCCTATACGATCGCGTTCGGGATCCGCAACGTCACCGATATCGACAAGGCGCTCACCGAGGCGCGCCGCGTCCTGAAGGTCGGCGGGCGCTTCTTCTGCCTCGAATTCTCGCGGACGACCTGGCCCGGCTTCTCGAGCCTGTACGATTCCTACAGTCACCGGATCGTGCCGCGTCTGGGCCGGCTCTTCGCCGACGACGCGGAGAGCTATCGCTACCTCATCGAGTCGATCCGCCGCTTCCCGGCAATGGACGACTTCAAGGCGATGGTCGCGCGCGCCGGCTTCGCCAACACCAAGGCCGAGCCGATCCTCGGCGGGCTGGTGGCCATCCATAGCGGCTGGAAGGTGTGACCCACCCCGTCGTCCACGTCTGGCGGCTTCTGAAATGGGGCCGCGTGCTGGCGCGCCACGGAGCGCTCCGCGGAATCGAGCGCGACATGAACACGCCGGCGCCGGTGCGGCGGCTTGCCCGCATCGCCCGCTTCGGCGCGCGGGTGCCGGCGGTGCCGACCTATGCCGCCGCTTTCCAGGAGATCGGGCCGGCCGCGATCAAGTTCGGCCAGGCCCTGGCGACCCGGCCCGATCTGGTCGGAGACGCCGCGGCGCGGGACCTCAGCCTCCTCCAGGACAGCCTTCCCCCGGCGCCCTTCGCCCAGGTTCGCACAGCGATCGAGATGGCGCTCGAAAAGCCGCTCGACGAGCTGTTCGCCGAGATCGACGAGGAGCCGGTCGGCGCGGCCTCCATCGCCCAGGTCCACCGGGCGATCACCACCGACGGCCGCCAGGTCGCCGTCAAGGTGCTGCGGCCGAGGATCGAGGAGGACTTCGCCCGCGCCCTCGAAACCTATGAATGGGCGGCCGCGCAGGTCGAGCATTATGGCGGCGAGGCGGCGCGCCTCCGGCCGCGCGTGGTCGTCGCGACCTTCCGTCAATGGACGTTGCGCGAGCTGGACCTGAGGCGCGAAGCGGCCTCCGCTTCGGAGCTGCGCGAGAACCTCGTCGCCGAGAGCAACTTCCACATCCCCGAGATCGACTGGAGCCGCACCGCCCGCAGGGTGATGACGCTTGAATGGATCGAAGGCATCAAGCTGACCGACCGCGAGGCCCTTGTCGAGGCGGGTCACGACCTCAGGGCGCTCGCGGCGACCCTGGTCCGCGCCTTCCTCCGCCAGGCGGTGATCGACGGTTTCTTCCACGCCGATCTCCATCAGGGGAATTTGTTCGCGCTCGCCGACGGGCGGCTGGCGGCGATCGACTTCGGCATCATGGGACGGATCGACCGGCAGGCGCGGGTCTGGCTGGCCGAGATCCTCTATGGGCTCATCGTCGGCAATTACCGGCGCGTCGCGGAGATCCATTTCGAGGCGCAATATGTCCCCTCGCACCACAATGTCGACGAGTTCGCGACGGCCTTGCGCGCCGTCGGCGAGCCGATCCGCGGCCTGCCGGTCAAGGACATCTCGATCGGCGCGATGCTCGACGGCCTGTTCGTCATCACCCGCGATTTCGACATGCCGGTCCAGCCTCACCTTCTCCTCCTCCAGAAGACGATGGTGATGGAGGAAGGCGTGGCGACCGCGCTCGATCCGGACATCAACATGTGGGAAACCGCGGAGCCGTTCCTTCGCGAATGGGTGCGCGGCGAGCTCGGGCCCGAGGCGCGGCTCGCCGACGCCCTGGTGCGCGACTTCCGCACGCTCCGCCGCCTGCCGGAGCTGATCCGCAGGCTGGATTACTACTATCCGCCGCCCGGCGCCGCGCCGCCGGACCCGCCGCTCCCCGACGTCGTCGTGGTCAGGCCGCACCGCTACGGACGCTACGTTCTCACGGCACTGGTTTCGGCGGCTGCTGGCGCCGCGACAGTCCTGCTCCTAGTCTGACGCGATGGAGGGCAAAAGCATCCTGCTGATCGTCGGCGGCGGGATCGCGGCGTACAAGGCCTGCGAGCTGGTGCGGCTGATGCGGAAGGCGGGCGCGAGCGTGCGGTGCGTGCTGACCGCGGGAGGAGCCCAGTTCGTGACTCCGATGACGCTCGCCGCTCTCACCGAGCAGCCCGTTCACACCAGCCTCTGGGACCTCAAGGACGAAGCGGAGATGGGGCATATCCAGCTCAGTCGCGAGGCCGACCTGGTGGTGGTCTGCCCGGCGACAGCCGACCTGCTCGCCAGGATGGCTGCGGGGATCGCGGACGACCTCGCCACCACCTTGCTCCTCGCCACCGACAAGCCGGTGCTTGCGGCCCCGGCGATGAACGTGAGGATGTGGCGCCACGAGGCGACTGTCCGCAACGTCGCGCGGCTGCGGGGCGACGGCGTGACGATCCTGGAGCCCGACGAGGGTGAGATGGCGTGTGGCGAATATGGGCCCGGACGTCTGCCCGAGCCTGACGCGATTCTCGCCGCGATCGATGCCGCCCTCGCCCGCGGCGAGAAGCGCCTCGCGGGGCGCCACGTCGTCGTCACGGCCGGGCCCACCCACGAACTGATCGATCCGGTGCGGGTCATCGCCAACCGCTCGTCCGGCAAGCAGGGCTTCGCGATCGCGGAAGCGCTGGCGCGCGAAGGCGCGCGGGTGACGCTGATTGCCGGTCCGGTCGCGCTGGCCACGCCTCCCGGCGTCGCCCGCATCGATGTCGAGACGGCTGTGGAGATGGACACGGCTGTCGCTGCAGCGCTCCCCGCGGACGCGGCGGTGCTGGTCGCCGCTGTGGCCGACTGGCGGGTGACTCCGGCCCAGGCCAAGCTCAAGAAGGCGGACGGACCGCCGCGTCTCGACTGGACGGCCAATCCCGACATCCTCGCCCGCCTCGCCCAAGGCCCGCAGCGCCCACGCCTCCTGATCGGATTCGCCGCCGAGACCGCCGAAGTCGCCGCCGCGGCGCGAGCGAAGCGGGAGCGCAAGGGCTGCGACTGGATCCTCGCCAACGACGTCTCCGGCGACGTCATGGGCGGGGACCGCAACGCCGTCCATCTGATCACCGCCGACGGCGAGGAAGCCTGGGAAGACGCGCCCAAGGCCGAGATCGCGCGCCGTCTCGCCGCAAGGATCGCCGATGCCCTCCAGTGAAATCCGGGTGCAGCTGCACCGGCTCCCCCACGGCGAGGGCTTGCCCCTCCCCGCTTACGCCAGCACGGGCGCTGCCGGGCTCGACGTGGTCGCCGCAGAGACCCTGGTGCTGGAGCCGGGCGCGCGCCGCGCGGTCGCCACCGGCTTCGCGGTTGCCATCCCCGAAGGCTTCGAGATCCAGGTTCGGCCGCGCTCCGGCCTGGCGCTGAAGCACGGCATCACCTGCCTCAACACCCCCGGCACGATCGACAGCGACTATCGCGGCGAGGTGAAAATAATCCTTGCAAATCTGGGCGATGAGCCGTTCCATGTGGTCCGGGGCGAACGGATCGCGCAGCTGGTCCCGGCGCCCGTCGTCAGAGCGACGTTCGACGAGCAGACGGAGCTCGACGAGACCGGCCGCGGGAGCGGGGGCTTCGGATCGACTGGGAGATGAATCGTGACCAACCTGCTGATCGCGCTTGCCGTCCTGCTCGCGAGCCAGAGCCCGACGCGCGCGACCGTCACCACCGACGTCCAGATCGACGTCGGCAATGCGGACTGGAACGGATATCGGCGCCTGCCCGAGCCGCGCGGCCTGCCGATCCCGGTGATGGTGAGCTATGTCGAGACGATCCTTCGCGAGCGCCAATGCGAGATAGAGGGCCAGACGGCGCGCCACTTCGAGATCAGGGTGCCGTGGATCGTCCAGGTCCAGCCCGACGGCCGGGTCTCGCGCATCGTCGTCGCGGACATGGATTGCCGTCCGCTCGAAGCCTATGTGGCGAACCTCGTCGTGGCGCTCGCCCAGCAGGGGGCGCTTCGGGCCCGGCCCGGCGCCGAGCCGCTTTGGTATCGCAGTGACTTCAGCTTCTACTTCGTTTCGTGACGACCAGCTCGACCGCTACGCGCGCCAGATCGTCCTGAAGGAGCTCGGCGGCGAGGGGCAGCGCAAGCTCCTCTCCGCCACCGTCGCGGTGATCGGCGCCGGCGGGATCGGCGCGCCGGTCATCCAGTATCTCGCTGCCGGCGGGGTGGGGCGCCTGCGGGTGATCGACGACGACGCCGTCAGCCTCGACAATCTCCAGCGCCAGATCCTGTTCGCCACGGCCGACGTCGGGCGGCCCAAGGCGGAAGTCGCCGGCGAGGCCGCCACGCGGCTCAATCCCGACGTCGCGGTCGAGGAGCGGCGCGAGCGGCTGGTGCTGGCCAATGCCGCCGCCTTGCTCGGCGGCGCCGACGTCGTGGTCGACGGCAGCGACAATTTCGCCACCCGGCTGGCGGTCTCCGACGCCTCCACGGCGGCCCGGATCCCGCTGGTCTCGGCGGCGATCGGGCAGTTCCAGATCCAGATCGGGACCTTCCGCGGATGGGAGCCGGGGCGGCCCTGCTATCGCTGCTTCGTCGGCGACGCCTTCGACGCCGACGATTGCGACAGCTGCGCCGAGCTCGGAATCCTCGGCCCGGCCGCCGGCCTCGCCGGGAGCTGGGCGGCGCTGGAGGCGATGCGCCAGATCGCCGGCTTCGGCGGGGACGGGGCGGGCAAGCTCCACATCTTCGACGCGCTGGAGCCGGCAATGCGTACCATCAAGCTCGCCAAGGACCCCTCCTGCCGCGCCTGCGGAACGCGCTAGCTGTGGGCAATCCGCTCCCGAAACCATTCGGCAAGGGCATCTTCGTCCATCTCTCCGGCCGCGAGCGCGAGCATCGCTCGGATGGCGTCTGCAGGATCGAAGCTCAGTGCCACACCGTTCAGTCGAAGGAAAAGACGCGCCAGCACCCAGCCTGTACGCTTGTTGCCGTCGACGAACGGGTGGTTGCGCGCTAGGCCGAAAGCATAGGCTGCGGCCAAGGCAGCCATATCCGGCTTCCCATAGAGCCAGCCGTTGATCGGCCGCGCCAGCGCCGATTCGAGGAGCCCTTCGTCCCGGACTCCCATGCCGCCGCCATGCTCGGCAAGCTGGCGCTCGTGAATCGCAAGAGCGAGCTCTAGCCCAATCCACTCGGGTTCGGCGCGATTCCTCATTTAGAGAGGACACGGAGAATATCGCGATCCTCCTTCATGATCTCCTCTGCGGCGGCGATCTGGCGCTCGAAATCCGGGTTGGAGCCCGTCAGCCGGAAAGCACCCCCGGGCGCTTCCGTAAGGAACAGGCTATCGCCTTGGTCGACCCTAAGGCGAGCAAGTACCTCCTTCGGCAGGATGACACCCGTCGAGTTCCCGATCTTGATGAGCTTCAGCGACTTGTTCATACAGATGTTATAACACGGGCACGAACGGTGCTCAACGTTAGAGCTTCGCGACCGGGCCCTGAGTCGCCAGGACGCACCATTTGTGGCGCCGCTCGCCGTAGACCGACACGGTCGGCTCCGGGAAATCCGGATCCGCAAAGGCTCCCACCGGGACGGTGAGCATGCCCGGGCGCCGCTCGATCCGGTAGGTGACGGTCGAGCCACAGTCCGGGCAGAAGGAAAACTCGCCCCAGAATCCCTCGTCGCCGACGCGGCGGAAGGTCTTGGCTGGGCCGCTGGCTTCGACCCGTTCCTCCGGATAAGTGGCGCCATAGGCGAAGGCGCTGCCCGAGCGCTTCTTGCAGTCGAGGCAGTGGCAGACCGAGATCCTCGCCGGCTCGCCGCGCGCGACCGCGGTGAGCGCGCCGCACTGGCAGGAGGCACGGCGCTCGATCATGCCTTCTTCCCCTTCGATTTCGGCGCGGGCTTGCGGCCCCTGCTTTTCTTCGCCGGCGGCCCCTTGGCCGCGCGCTCGTCGAGCAGCTGGGCGGCCTCCTCGAGCGTGAGGTCGTCGGGTCTCAGGGTCTTCGGGAGGGTCGCGTTGGTGGTGCCGTCGGTGACGTAGGGACCGAAGCGGCCTTCCATCAGCCTGATCTCCGCCTCCGTCCGCGGGTGCGCCCCGAGCACCTTCAGCGGCTCGCGCGAGCCGCGTGCCCGCCCGCCGCCCGCCGCGGCCTCGGCAAGCTTCACCACCGCCGCGTTCATCCCGGTCTCGAACACCTCCGCGGTGCCGGCGAGCTTCGCATATTTGCCGTCATGGGCGAGATAGGGCCCGTAGCGGCCGATCGAGGCGGTGATCGGCTTGCCGGTCTCCGGATGGTCGCCGATCGTCCGCGGCAGCGACAGGAGCCGAACCGCCAGATCGAGGTCGAGCTCGCCGGCGTCCTTCGGGATCGAGGCGCGCCTGTCGCCGCTCTCGACATAGGGGCCGTAGCGGCCGGTCTTGCGGACCACGTCGGCGCCGGTCTCCGGGTGGGTGCCGAGCAGCTCGGGGCCCTCGTCGGTTGCGGCCTCGTCCCCGCCCTGGCCGAAGCGGCGGGTGAACTTGCATTCGGGATAGTTGGAGCAAGCGACGAAGGCCCCGAAGCGCCCGCCCCGAAGGCCCAGGCGCCCCTCTCCGCAGGCCGGGCAGAGGCGGGCGTCCGAGCCGTCGCCCTTGTCCGGGAACAGCCAGGGAGCGAGGAACGTGTCGAGCGCCTCGGTGATCTCGGACGGCTTGCGCTCCATGATCTCGGCGGTCTTCGGCTTGAAGTCCCGCCAGAAGGCATCGAGCACCTGCTGCCATTCCGCACGGCCGCCGGATATGTCGTCGAGCTCGTCCTCGAGGCGCGCGGTGAAATCGAACGAGACGTAGCGCTCGAAGAAGCGTTCGAGGAAGGCGGTCAGCAGCCGGCCGCTCTCCTCGGGCAAGAAGCGGTTCTTTTCGAGCCGGACGTAATCGCGATCCTTCAGCGTCTGCAGCGTCGCGGCGTAAGTGGAGGGCCGGCCGATGCCCAGTTCCTCCATCTTCTTGACCAGGCTGGCTTCGGAATAACGCGGCGGCGGCTGGGTGAAATGCTGCTCCGCGGTGACGCGTTTCTTCGCCGGCGCCTCGCCTTCGCGCAGCCGCGGCAGGCGGCGCGATTCCTCGTCCTGCTCGTCGTCCCTCCCCTCCTCGTACAAAGCGAGGAAGCCGGGGAAGAGGACGACCTGGCCGGTGGCGCGGAGCGCCGTCTGGCCGCTGCCGTCGACGAGCTCGACGGCGGTGCGCTCGAGCCGCGCCGAGGCCATCTGCGAGGCGAGCGCGCGGCGCCAGACGAGGTCGTAAAGCCGGCCGTGGTCGCCGGACCCGTGGCGGTCGGCGCCGAAGTCGGTCGGGCGGATCGCCTCGTGCGCTTCCTGGGCGTTCTTGGCCTTGGTCGCGTAGACGCGCGGCCTGTCCGGCACGTAGCTGGCGTCGAAGCGCTGGGCGACGGCGCGGCGCGCTCCGGAGACAGCCTCGGGCGCCATGTCGGCGCCGTCGGTGCGCATGTAGGTGATCGCGCCGGCTTCGTAGAGATCCTGCGCGACCCGCATCGTGTGGCTGGCGGAGAAGCCCAATTTGCGCGCCGCTTCCTGCTGCAGCGTCGAGGTCATGAAGGGAGGCGGGGGGTTGCGGGTGAGCGGCTTCGTCTCGACGGAAGCGACGGAGAAGCGACCGTCCTCGACTGCCTTTTTCGCGGCCAAAGCGGTGCCCTCGTCGCCGATCGCGAGCCGGTCGATCCTCTCGCCGCGGAACCGCACCAGCCGGGCGAGGAACTCCTGCCCGTCCGCCTCCATCAGGGCCGCAACCGACCAATATTCCTGCGGCCGGAACAGCTCGATCTCACGCTCGCGGTCGACGATCAGGCGCAGCGCGACCGATTGGACCCGCCCCGCCGACTTCGCCCCCGGGAGCTTGCGCCACAGCACCGGCGAGAGCGTGAAGCCGACGAGATAATCGAGCGCTCGCCGCGCGCGGTAGGCGTCGATCAGATCCTCGTCGAGCGCGCGCGGACGCTGCATCGCCTCGGTCACGGCCGACTTCGTGATCGCGTTGAACGTCACACGCTCGACATCCTTTGGAAGCGCGCGGCGGTTCCTCAGCACCTCCTGGACGTGCCAGCTGATCGCCTCACCCTCGCGGTCCGGGTCGGTCGCGAGAATCAGGGCATCCGCCTTCTTGGCCTCGTCGGTGATGGCTTTGAGCTGCCGCGCCTTGTCGGCATAGGTTTCCCAACTCATCGCGAAGCCGTCGTCCGGATCGACCGAGCCGTCCTTGGGCGGCAGGTCGCGGACATGGCCGTAGGAGGCGAGCACCCGGTAGCCGCTGCCGAGATATTTCTCGATGGTTTTGGCCTTGGCCGGCGATTCGACGACGACGAGCTTCACTCAAACACCTTTCCCACGCGTACGCGCACAGGGTGTCGAGCCGGCGGCGGGGGCGTCAAGTGCGCCCGCAGTTTTGACGTGGCGGACGCGTTCACAGGCGATTCCCGTCAAGACTGTCAATTCCGGGGCGCGTCAGGCGTTCGAACGCCTCCAGTCGCTCGCCGGCGGCGCGCAGGTCGCCCGCGCCCCCGAGCCGCTCCGCCAGCTGGTCGAGCCGGCTGAGCAGCCGCATCGCCCCGGCCACGTCCTCGCGCTGGACGAAGCCCACCAGGCGACCGCGATAGTAACGGGGCACCAGCATCGTCTCGATGCCGCAATGCCCGCGTGCCGCCGCCCGTCCGGCTCCGGCCGCGCTGCGCGAGAAGGCCAAAGCCGCGTCCCAGGCGGCCGCGAAGCTCTCGGCACCCGGCTTCTTGCGGAGATCGTAGGCGGACTGGCGGCTCTTGCCGAGCGACCGCGCCGCCTGGTCCACCCCGGCTCCGCGGGCGAGCGCGAGAACGAAGCGCAGCTGCAGCCGCGGCGTCCAGCCATTGTGCTGGGTCCGCAGCGGGACGGGGCTGAACCGCAGGAAACCGGGGACCGACATGATTCGGAACGTAATGCGAACGATATACCACGCGCAAGCTTGGCCCAAGCTGTCGCCGCCACGCTACCCAGGCCGCTCCCGGCGAGGACCGACGCCTCCTAATCCCTCACCTGAAAATCGTTCGGAAGGACGCAGCGGCCGTTCTGGTAGTCGCCGACCGAGCGGATCACCTCGGCGTCGGCGGGTTCGATGCGGCGGCCCGAGATCAGGCTGTCGAGGACCCGGCGGACGAGGCTGTCGAGGCGGGTGACGAGGTAGCAGTCGACGGCAGGCTCGGCATGGCGGTTGCCGATGCCGCTGTCGTCGGTGAGGAACAGGTAGCGCGACTGGGTGAGGGCCGCCATGCCGCGCATGACGAACTCGGCGAGATCGTCGACGCCCGAAGCGGCGACCGGCACGATGTGGATGCGGCGCGCGCGCGCCGCTTCCGCAACCGCCCAGGCCCGCGGCACATTCCCGTCGTGCGGCGGCGCGTTCGGCGACCAGGAGGATGGCGCGGACCGCGTCGGGCCGCCATTCCTGCGCGACCGCGCGCGCCAGCGCCTCGTCCATCGCCTCCGGGAGGTCGCCGCCCCCGGCCGAGCTCTGGGCGGCCAGATGCTCGCGCATCTGCTCGGTGTCGCCGGTGAAGGGGAAGGTGCGCGTGACATATTCGTCGCCCTGGTCGCGATAGACTACGAGACCGACGCGGATGTCGAGATCGCGGTGGCGCTCGCGCAGGGCACCGACGATCGCGCGCAGCTCCGACTTCAGATAGTCCAGCTCGTCGTCCATGCTGCCGGTGGTGTCGACGGCGAGGAAGAGGTCGAAGCGGGTGACGGCCCTCCCCGCGCCCGCCATCGTCACCCGGTGGCGCTGCGCCTCGCTGCGGCCGAAGACGCGGACCGGACGGCCCTCGCCGGCCCTGCTGCCGGCCGCGGCCACGCTGACGCGCACCCTGTCGCCGAGCCGGTCGACGGCGGGGAAGAAGATAGCGGTTCCGTCCGCCACCGTCTCCAGGGTCAGGGTGTTGCCGTCGGCGCAGGTCAAAGTGACCGCGGCGAACGGCACCGGTCGGCCGGCCTCGTCCTGCACCGCGACCGTGAAGACGCGGCGGGTGTCGAGCACCGGCACGCCCTTGCCGACGAGGCTGCCGCCGCTGCGGGCGACATAGCGGGCATAGAGCTCGGGATTGAGGAGGTCGTCATGCTCGCCGGCGGTGAGCTGGCCCGATTGGGGCTCGTCGACGCCGCCGCGGCGGCGGCCTTCGGAGGCGGGGCGGCGCGCGCTGCGGCCGGTGCGGCGGGTGCCGGTGAGGACGATCGAGGAATCGTCGCTCTCGCTTCCGGTCGCGGTCGGCTCGGGCGCAGGAGGCGGCATTATCGGCACCGGAGGCGCGGCCGTCTCGCCGATCGGCGGCGGTTCCATGGAAGACGGCGGCGGCGGTGGCGGAGGGGCGACGGCGGCCGGCGGCGGAGGCGGTGGAGGCGCCGGCGGCGCCGTCACCGGCACGGGGGACGCGTACCCGTAGTCGTTCACTTGCTCCCCGGCCCGATTGTGGTCCCCTTCCGGCGGGAGTTGCGGAAGCGGGCCTGGGCGGCGGCAGAGCGGCGCGCGCCCCTGCTGCTGCGCCGCCCCGGAAGCGGCGTCGAGCGGCGCGAGCCCCGGGGGCGGCAGCATGAGGCCGGCAGTCGCCGCACACAGCAAGGTGGCCCGAAACAGCTTCAGCATCCTCGTCTTCCCCGGTTTGTATCTTTTCTCACGCCGCGAGGCTCACCCTGCCGCCTGCGTGGCGCTCCAGACGGCCGGCGAGCTCGAGCTCGAGCAGGACGGTCTGCACGAGCGGCGCCGGAAGCTCCGACTGGCGGACGAGCTCGTCGATCGGCACGGCGGTGACGCTGAGCAGCCCGAGGACCAGGGCGCGCTGGCGCTCGTCGGCGTCGGCGCTGAGGTCGGGAGCGGTCCAGCCGCGCTCGGGGTGGCGGAACGGGCGGATCTGTCCCGGCTCGATCGCTTCGAGCACGTCCTCGGCCGTCTGGACGAGGGTGGCGCCGTCGCGGATCAGCTGGTTGCAGCCTTGCGCGCGCGGATCGAGCGGCGAGCCGGGCACGGCCATGACCTCGCGGCCGCATTCGGCAGCGCAGCGCGCGGTGATCAGCGAGCCCGAGCGCGGTGCCGCCTCGACCACGACGACGCCGTGCGACAGCCCGGCGATAATCCGATTCCGGTACGGGAAATGCCGGGCCCTCGGCTCGACTCCGGGGGCCTGCTCGGCGATCACCAGGCCGCGCTCGGCTATGGCCTGCTGCCGCGCCTCGTTCTCGGGCGGATAGAAGACGTCGATGCCGCCGGCGATCACCGCGATCGTTCCTGTCTCCAGCGCGCCGTCATGGGCGGCGGTGTCGATGCCGCGAGCGAGGCCCGAGACGACGACGGTGCCCGCGGCGCCGATCTGCTGCGCGAGCATGCGGGCGTAGCGGCAGGCCGCAGCGGAGGCATTGCGCGCGCCGACGATCGCGACGGCTGGCCTGTCGAGCAGCGAGAGATGGCCCTTGACGATCAAAGCCGGGGGCGCCGTCTCGAGCTCCGCGAGCAAAGGCGGATAAGGCGGCGTGCCGAGGAAGAGATATCGGGCGCCGAGCCGTTCGACCTGCTCGATCTCGCGCTCGATCTGGCTCCTCGGCACGAGCCGCGGCGCGCGGCCGCCGCCGCGGGCAGCGAGGTCCGGGATGGCGTCGATCGCCGCCTGGGCCGAGCCGAATCGGGCGAGCAGCTGGAAGTAGGTGATCGGACCGATATTCTCCGACCGGATCAGGCGCAGCCGCGTGATGCTGTCGGCCGGGACGCCGGGCTCAGCCATCCGACGACGGCCCCCCACGCTCTTGCCCCACCCGCGGCTCGCTTCCGCTCATCAGCCGCTCGAGGTTGGCGCGGTGCTTCCAGACGATCAGCAAAGCGAAGCCGAGCAGCAGCAGCGAGAGGTCGAAGCGCCCGATCGCCGCGGCCGCGACCGGCGCCGAGAGCGCCATGGTCATTCCGGCGAGCGACGAGAAACGGGTCAAAGCGAGCATCAGCAGCCAGATGGCGGCGGCGGCGAGCGCGACCGGCCAGTGCAGGGCGGCGAGAATACCGAGGAAAGTGGCGACCCCCTTGCCGCCCCGGAAGCGGAGCCAGAGCGGGTAGAGATGGCCGATCAGCGCCCCGAAGGCCGCCAGAGGATCGAGCTGCGGCTCGCCCGGGAAAGCCAGCCGGACGACCAGAATCGCCGCGGCGCCCTTGGCGGCGTCGAGCAGCAGGGTCAGAGCGGCAAGGCCCCTGCGCCCCGTTCTCAGCACGTTGGTCGCGCCGATATTGCCCGAGCCGATCACGCGCAGGTCGCCGGCCCCGGCGGCGCGCGTCAGCAGGATCCCGAACGGGATCGAGCCGAAGAGATAACCGATCAGCAGCGCCCCCAGCGGCCCCGCGAGAGTGTCGAAAGTCACGCCCTACCCCCCGGAAAGCGAAACTAATCGAAAGGCGCGGCCGCAACAACAAAATGGATCAAGCGCTTGCGCGGGGGCCCGTCCCGCAATTGCCGCGCGCCGGCAGGAACCCTAAGGCCGCGCGGGTGAAGCCCATCCTCGTCCTCGATTCCGGAATTGGCGGCCTCTCGGTGCTCCGCCCGATCCGCGCCCTTCTGCCCCATGCGCCGATCCTCTACGTCGCCGACAATGCCGGCTATCCCTACGGCCTGAAACCCGAGCACGAGATCGAGGCCCGGGTGCCGGCTTTGCTCGGTCGCCTGGCGGAGCGCTTCGATCCCGAGCTCGTCGTGATCGCCTGCAACACCGCCTCGACCATCGCGCTCGACGGCGTGCGCGCCGCGCTCGATCTGCCGATCGTCGGGACGGTGCCCGCGATCAAGCCGGCGGCGGCGCTGTCGAAGACGCGCACGATCGGCGTGCTGGGCACGGCGGCGACGGTGGTGCAGCCTTATGTCGACCGGCTGGCGGATCGGTTCGCCGCCGACTGCACGGTGCTGCGGCACGCCTCGGCCGAGCTGGTCGAGCTTGCCGAGGCGAAGCTCCGCGGCGAGGAAACCCGACGGGAGGATTATGCCGGTGTCCTGGACGGGCTGCTCGGCCGGCCCGGCGGCGACCGGATCGACACGATCGTGCTGGCCTGCACCCATTTTCCCCTGGTGGAGGAGGAGCTCGCCGCCGCCGCGCCGCGGCCCCTCGCCTTCGTCGACGGCAAGGAAGGAATCGCCCGGCGCACCGCCTGGCTCATGCGCGGCAAGGACTGGCCCCGCCCAGCGCCGGAAGGCCGCGCCCTCTTCACCCGGCGCGACGATTCGTGGCGCGCTTATGTGCCGGGGCTCGCCGGATATGGGCTCACCGAGGTGTCCACCCTCTAGGAAAAGTCCGGAATGGACGCACCGCTTCTGGCCTTTTATTGGCGGCATCGGCTATAGAGCGGCGGGAAGCCGGGGAAGCGGGTCTTGGACTATCAGCGGATTTTCGCGCAGGCGATCGACCGGCTTCACGCCGAAGGCCGCTACCGCGTGTTCATCGATATCCTGCGGAACAAGGGATCCTACCCCAACGCGCGCTGCTTCGCCGGCCATAACGGGCCCAAGCCGATCACCGTCTGGTGCTCGAACGACTATCTCGCAATGGGCCAGCATCCGGACGTGGTCGCGGCGATGGAGGAGGCGCTGCACGACGTCGGCGCCGGCTCTGGCGGCACCCGCAACATCGGCGGCAACACGCATTACCACGTCCAGCTCGAGGCCGAGCTCGCCGACCTCCACGGCAAGGACGGGGCCTTGCTGTTCACCTCGGGCTACATCTCGAACGAGGCGACCCTCTCGACGATCGCCAAGTTGCTCCCCGGCTGCATCATCTTCTCCGACCAGCTGAACCATGCCTCGATGATCGCGGGCATCCGCAATTCCGGCTGCGAGAAAAGGGTCTTCCGCCACAACGACCTCGGCCATCTGGAGGAGCTGCTCGTCGCCGCCGATCCCGAAGCGCCCAAGCTGATCGCCTTCGAGAGCGTCTATTCGATGGACGGCGACGTCGCGCCGATCGCGGCGATCTGCGACCTCGCCGACAAGTACAACGCCTTGACCTATCTCGACGAAGTTCACGCCGTAGGCATGTACGGCCCACGCGGCGGCGGGATCTCGGAGCGCGACGGGGTGGCGCATCGGCTGACCGTGATCGAAGGCACGCTCGGCAAGGCCTTCGGCGTGATGGGCGGCTATATCGCAGCCGAGAAGAACATCGTCGACGTGGTGCGGAGCTACGCCCCCGGCTTCATCTTCACCACCTCGCTGTCGCCGGTCCTGGTCGCCGGGGCCTTGGCGTCGGTCCGCCACCTCAAGGCGAGCTCGGCCGAGCGCGAGGCGCAGAAAGCGAGCGCGGCGAACCTCAAGGCGATCTTCGAAGCGGCGCGCCTGCCGGTGATGCCGTCCACCACCCACATCGTGCCTTTGATGGTCGGCGACCCGGTGACGGCCAAGAGGATCAGCGACATCCTGCTCGCCGAGTACGGCTGCTACGTCCAGCCGATCAATTATCCTACGGTGCCGCGGGGCACCGAGCGCCTCCGCTTCACGCCGGGCCCTGCGCACACGGAAGCGATGATGCGCGAGCTCGCCGGCGCCCTCGTCGAGATCTGGAGCCGGCTGGAGATGAAGCTTGCCGCCTGATCGGGCGCAATCGGTGGTGGTAAAGGACGCTGCCATCCCCTAGAAAATGCGATCACGCAAAGAAGCGGAGTCCTCCTACGTGGCCGAGCGAATCGCCATCGTTTCCGATCATGCCGCGTACGAGATGAAAACGACGCTCGCGGACTATCTGCGCGATCGCGGCTGCGACGTGCTCGACCTCGGGACAGCCTCCGCCGACAGCGTCGACTATCCGGACTACGGCTACCGCATGGCCCTAGCCATCGCGGAGGGAGACGCGGAACGCGGGATCGCACTGTGCGGCTCGGGAGTCGGCATCTCGATCGCCATCAACCGCCATCCCGACTGCCGCTGCGCTTTGGTATCCGAAAGCGTCTCGGCGCGGCTGGCCCGCGAGCATAACGACGCCAACGTCGTCGCGCTCGGCGCGCGGCTGATCGGGATCGAGCAGGCGAAGGAATGCGTTTCCGTGTTCCTCGCCACGCCGTTCGCCGGCGGGCGCCACCAGCGCCGGGTGGAGAAGCTTTCCAACCCGGTTTTCCAAGCCCAGGAGCCCGCATGAGCAGCCGTCCCGCCAACGATCTGTCGCAGGTTCAGCATGAGGGCTTTTTCTCCGGGCGGCTCGCCGCGGCGGACGGCGCGGTCGCCGAAGCGGTCGCCGCCGAGCTCGACCGGCAGCAGAACCAGATCGAGCTGATCGCATCGGAGAATATCGTCTCGCGCGCCGTGCTCGAGGCGCAGGGCTCCGTGCTGACCAACAAATATGCGGAGGGCTATCCCGGGCGGCGCTATTATCAGGGCTGCGCGCCCTCCGATTCGGTCGAGACGCTGGCGATCGAGCGGGCCAGGCAATTGTTCGGCTGCGGCTTCGTCAACGTTCAGCCTCACAGCGGCGCGCAGGCGAACGGCGCGGTGATGCTCGCGCTGGTCAAGCCCGGCGAGACGATCCTCGGAATGTCGCTCGATGCGGGCGGCCATCTCACCCATGGGGCGAAGCCGGCCATGTCCGGCAAGTGGTTCCATGCGATCCAGTACGGAGTCCGCCGAGACGACGACCTGATCGATTTCGACCAGGTCGAGGCGCTGGCGAAGGAGCACAAGCCCCGCCTGATCATCGCCGGCGGCTCGGCCTATCCCCGCCACATCGATTTCGCCCGCTTCCGCGCCATCGCCGACCAAGTGGACGCGATCTTCATGGTCGACATGGCCCATTTCGCCGGCCTAGTCGCCGCGGGCGAGCATCCCTCCCCGTTCGGCCACGCGCATGTCGTCACCACCACCACCCACAAGACCCTGCGGGGCCCACGCGGCGGAATGGTGCTGACCGACGACGAGGCCATCGCCAAGAAGATCAACTCGGCGGTCTTCCCGGGTCTCCAGGGCGGGCCGCTGATGCACGTCATCGCCGCCAAGGCGGTCGCCTTCGGCGAGGCTCTGCAGCCGGCGTTCAGGAGCTACGCGAAAGCGGTGATCGAGAATGCCAAGGCGCTCGCCGGACGCCTCAAGGAGCGCGGCGCCGACCTCGTCGCCGGCGGCACGGACACCCATCTGGCGCTCGTCGACCTGCGCCCGCTCGGCATCACCGGCAGGGATGCCGACGAGGCGCTCGAGCGCGCGTCGATCACCTGCAACAAGAATGGCATTCCCTTCGATCCCCTGCCCCCGGTCAAGACCAGCGGCATCCGCGTCGGCTCCCCGGCCGGCACCACCCGCGGCTTCGGTGTCGCCGAGTTCCGCGACATCGCGGACATGATGTCGGACGTCCTCGAAGGGCTTCGCGACAACGGCCACGAGGGCAATGGCGCGGTCGAAGGCGCCGTCCGCGAGCGCGTCCGCGCCCTCTGCGGCCGCTTCCCCATCTATCAGGACCTGTGAAGCGATCGCCGTTCGCCCTGAGTAGGCGCCGAGTAGGCGAAGCCGTAACGAGGCGCCGTATCGAAGGGCCTGCCTCGATACGCCGTCTCGACTTCGCTCGACAGCTACTCGGCACGAACGGATAGGGAGGAACAAGCCGTCCAATGAGATGCCCTTTCTGCTCCCACGAGAACAGCCAGGTGAAGGACAGCCGTCCGACCGAGGACGGCGCCTCGATCCGCCGCCGGCGCCAGTGCGAGGATTGCGGCGCGCGCTTCACCACCTTCGAGCGCGTCCAGCTCAGGGAGCTCACGGTGGTGAAGTCCGCCCAGCGGCGCGAGCCGTTCGATCGCGCCAAGCTCGAGCGATCGATCTCCATCGCCTGCCGCAAGCGCCCCGTCCCCGCCGAGCGCATCGACCGCCTCGTCTCCTCGATCCAGCGTCAGATCGAGACCAGCGGCGAGAGCGAGATCGCCTCCGCCGAGATCGGGGAGATGGTGATGAACGGACTGAAGGGCGTGGATCCGGTGGCCTACATAAGGTTCGCTTCCGTCTACAAGGATTTCACCGAGGCCCGTCATTTCGAGGAGTTCGCCGGGTCGGTGAAGGAGTGAGGGGGATGCCTGGCTCCGAATGGAGATTTAGGGCACCTCCGTTCGTCCCGAGTAGCGGCCGAGCTTGTCGAGGACGCATATCGAGGGATCGCGCGTGAGCTTCTGGGCGTACATTCTCCGTTGCTCTGACGGCAAATATTATACCGGCCATACCGATGACCTCGAAGGCCGGTTTGCCGCGCACCAGGCGGGGCAGATTCCTGGCTACACACAAAAACGACGTCCGGTGCGGCTCGTCTGGAGCGAAACATTCGCCACGCGCGAAGAGGCGATCGTAGCAGAGCAGCAGGTCAAGAACTGGTCGCGAGTGAAGAAGGAAGGGCTGATCGCTGGGGATTGGGATCAGGTGATTTGGGGCGCGCGAAAGCCGGCCTTCCGCGAGATCCCTCGATACGCCGTCTCGACAGGCTCGACGGCTACTCGGGACGAACGGGGGGAGACGAACCAGCCCACGCTCGGCAGCGGTCCTCGACTTCGCTCGGACCGAACGGAGGGGTCTCGAACCGCAGAGACCGTTCGCATCGAGCGTAGTCGAGATGCCCTCCCGAGCGAAGCCGAGGGTGCCTCCAAGTCTCGCACTCGAACCCCCGCCATCGTTCTCGTGCGCCCGCAGCTGGGCGAAAATATCGGGAAGGCGGCGCGGGCGATGCTGAATTTCGGGCTCACCGACCTGCGGCTCGTCGCGCCGCGGGACGGATGGCCCAATCCCAGCGCCGGGCCGGCGGCGTCGGGCGCGGACCACGTGCTCGAGCAGGCCCGGCTGTTCGAGACGGTGGCCGAGGCCGTCGCCGACTGCGCGCACGTTTATGCGACGACGGTCAGGAAGCGCGGGCTGGTGATGCCGGTGGTGACGCCCGCGGAGGCGGCGCGCGAGATGTGGGCGCAGGCAGAGCCGTCGGCGGTCCTGTTCGGGGCCGAAAGATCGGGCCTGGAGACCGACGAGGTCGCGATCGCCGGCAAGATCCTGACCGTGCCGGTCAACCCGGACTTCCGCTCGTTGAACCTGGCGCAGGCGGTGATCCTGGTCGCCTACGAATGGTCAAAATTCGCGGATCTGGCGGTGCCCACCGAGGGCGACGAAGCCGAGCCGCGGGCGACCCAGGAACAGCTCGAGGGGCTGATCGTCCAGCTCGAGGAATCGCTCGCCGTCGTGGGCTATTACCATCCGCCCGACCGGACTCCGACGACGAAGAACACGATCCGCACGATCCTGACCAAGGCCGGCTGGTCGAACCGCGAGGTTCAGGCGCTGCGGGGAGTAATCAGGGCGCTGGCGGAGGGACGGCGGCGGTGAGGTCCTTCGATACGGGCCCTCGCTACGGCTTCGCCTACTCGATTCCTACTCAGGACGAACGGGGGGAGGCCCCCCATCCGTTCGTGCTGAGTAGCCGTCGAGCCTGTCGAGACGGCGTATCGAAGGATCAGCGCCGCAGCGCGTCGAAACGCTCCAGCTCGTAGGCGATCGAGGCTTCGATCAGACGCTCGTACAGCTCGGCCGCGACCGCGGCCGGCACGTCCGCCGCCTCGGCGTGTCCGGCTACCTTCGCCAGCACGTCCGCCTTGCGCCCTTCGTCGCGGACCGCGGCGCGGTCGGGCTTGATGCGGGCCGCGGCGTCCATGTAGCGGAACCGCTCGCCGAGGAGGGCCACGATCTCGGCGTCGAGCGCGTCGACGCCGGCGCGGACCTCGGCCATGCTCCGGCACCGGTGCGGTTTCACTCTGTCCATGGCGCCTCTTTAGCGGCGGCCAAAGGCCTGTCGAGGTTGACTTTCCGCACTGCACAAGCCATGTGCCCGCCTTCGCAATTGGCTCCGCACCCCCGGTGAAGCGGCAGCCGCGGCCAGCATCTCGGCTGGTCGGTGCGGGCCCGGGGACCTACGAAACGCGAATTGGAGTATCCAGATGAGCAAGCGCAGCAGCGCCAAGTACAAGCTCGACCGGCGGATGGGCGAGAACGTCTTCGGCCGGCCCAAGAGCCCCGTCAACCGCCGCGAATACGGCCCGGGCCAGCACGGCCAGCGGCGCAAGGGCAAATTGTCCGATTTCGGCATCCAGCTCCGCGCCAAGCAGAAGCTGAAGGGCTATTACGGCGACGTCACCGAGAAGCAGTTCAAGAAGACCTTCACCGAGGCCGTCCGGATGAAGGGCGACGCTTCGCAGAACCTGATCGGGCTGCTCGAGCGCAGGCTCGACATGGTGGTCTACCGCGCCAAGTTCGCGCCGACGATCTGGGCGGCGCGCCAGATGGTCAATCACGGCCACATCCGGGTCAACGGCAAGAAGCTCAACATCGCCTCGGCGCGCGTCGGCGTCGGCGACGTGATCGAGCTCGGCCCCAAGGCGCAGGAAATGGCGCTGGTGGTGGAGGCGCAGGGCCTCGCCGAGCGCGACATCCCCGATTACGTCACCCCCGACGGCACCACCAGGGTGACCTTCACCCGCGTCCCGACGCTGGACGAGGTTCCCTATCCGGTGCGCATGGAGCCGAACCTGGTCGTCGAATTCTATTCGCGCTGACCGGGCCTCCGGGAGACGAAACAAGGGCAGCCCTCGCCGGCTGCCCTTTTTCGTTTGCGGGGCGTTGAGGGGCGGGCGCTTGCCGCCCGGGGCGACCGGCGATAACCGCTACGGCCGTCCTGCCCTTCCCGAAAGAGGCCCCGCGATGCGTTACCTCCCGCTCCTCGCTCTCCTCGCCGCCGGCTGCGCCACCAGCCCCTCGCCGCAAGCCGCTCCGGCCGGCCCGATCATTCCGCTCAACACGCTCCAGAGCCTGACCCGCGAAATGTCCTCCGACGCCTTTGAAGGGCGCGCGCCCGGCAGCCAGGGCGAGCAGCGTACGCTCGACCTCCTCGCCCGCAGCTTCCAGCAGGCGGGGCTCCAGCCGGGAAACAACGGCAGCTGGTTCCAGGACGTTCCGCTGGTCGAGATCACGGCCCAGGGGAGTCCGACGCTCCGAGTCACCGGCGGCGCGCAGCCCATGACCTTCAACTACCGCACCGACATGGTCGCCGGCAGCTATCGCGTGCAGCCGCGCGTCGGCTTCGAGAACAGCGAAATCGTGTTCGTCGGCTATGGCATCAACGCGCCGGAGCGGAACTGGAACGATTATGCCGGGGTCGACGTGCGCGGCAAGACCGTGATCATCCTCGTCAACGATCCCGACTGGCAGACTCCGACGACCACCGGGACGTTCAACGGCCGGGCCATGACCTATTACGGCCGCTGGACCTACAAGTTCGAGGAGGCCGCGCGCCAGGGCGCTGCCGCGGCCTTCATCGTCCACCAGACCGAGCCCGCCTCCTACGGCTGGAACGTCGTCGAGAACAGCTGGACCGGATCGCAGCATTATCTCGACCGCCCTGGCGGAAACATGGACCAGACCGTCGCCAACGGCTGGCTGACCAACCAAGCGGCGCGGCGGCTGCTCGCGGCGGCCGGGCAGGACCTCGACGCGCTGACTGCGCGGGCGGGGCAGCCCGGCTTCCGCGCGGTGCCGCTCGCCAACCTGCGGGCCTCGATGTCGATCGAGAGCAGCATCGAGCGGCAGCGTTCGCGCAACGTGATCGGCATCCTGCGCGGCCGGACCCGGCCGGACGAATATCTCCTCTACACGGCCCATTGGGACCATCTCGGCATCTGCGCGCCCGGGCGACCCGACCCGATCTGCAACGGCGCCACCGACAACGCCACCGGCACCGCGGCCCTGGTCGCGCTCGCCGAGGCGCACCGCCGGCAGCGGCCCGAGCGCTCGATCGTGTTCATCGCCGTCACCGCCGAGGAATCCGGCCTGCTCGGCTCGCGTTATTATGCCGAGAACCCGATCTTCCCGCTGGCGCGGACGGTCGCCGGGATCAACATGGACTCGCTCAACATGGCGGGTCCGGCACGGGACTTCGTCGCCGTCGGCGCGGGCAAGTCCGAGCTGGACCGCTATCTCGAGCGGGTGCTCGCCGCCCGCGGCATCCGCCTGTCGCCCGAGCCGTCCCCGGAAGCCGGCTATTATTACCGATCGGACCATTTCAGCTTCGCCCGCCTGGGCGTGCCGATGATCTATGCGCGCAGCGGCGAGGATCTCGTCGACGGCGGCCCCGCCGCCGGGGCGGCCTATGCGAGGGAATATCGCGCCAATCGCTATCACCAGCCGGGAGACGAATTCCTCACCACCTGGAACTGGCAGGGCGCGATCAACGACCTCGAAGTCTATTTCGAGGTGATGAACGCGCTCGCCAACAGCCGCGACTGGCCGAACTGGAACGCAGGCGACGAATTCCGCGCCATCCGCGACCGCAGCCGCGCAGGGCGTTAGCCGGACGCTTCACGGTTCCCAAGCCAGGTTCATACGGCCCGCGTGGGCCGCGAGACGTTTGTCCCGGGACCAGATCAGGATTTCGGGCTTGATCCGGCAGGAGGCGAGCAAATGCACGTCGACAAAGCCAAGGCCACTGGCAATCAGGCCCTCATCCAGGAGCAGATCGAGGAACTCCTGCTCCGACGCGACAGGCGCCGCCGGGATTGCCCGCAGCAACGACACCGTCTCTTTCCACCCCGATAGGTCGCCGACCGCCAGCTCCCCTGTCACGAATGGGTGCCCGAGCACCTGATCCGCCGCGATCAATGCGTCGAGCGCACCGAGCCGGGTCCGGAAATGATCGACCCAGATCGAGGTATCCACGAGGATCAAAGGGGCCTCTCGCGTGGCGGAACCTTTAGATCGGGCATCGTACCGCCCAAGGCCATCAATCGCCGGCCCGCTTCGCGCTGGATCAGCTCGCGCAGTGCCTCACGGACGATCTCGCCGCGGTCATTCGTCCCCAGCAGTTTCGCAGCGCGCTCCAACAAGCCCTCTTCCGTCTCGCTTCCCGCCGCTGGAGCGGCGGGGGCGGGGGCACGCTTGAAGGTAACGCGTTCCCCTTCGAGATCCACTTTCCACACGCGCCACCCCGCATCCTGCCAGCCTTTGGTCTGGCTATGGCCGTGGCCCTGCTGGTTCGCCCACCATTCGCGGTAGGTACGCGCGCTTGCCGGGAGGGCGAAGCCAAGGGTTCGCTCCACTTCCGCGAAAGTCGCAGACCAGATCTGGCCTTTTTCCCCGCGCAGGCGCGCGGCCAGCGGCTCGTATTTGCCCATTCAATCCTCCTATAATAGTTACATAACTATTATAGGCAGGCAGGGCGGTCAAGGCTTCAATTGCCAGTGCCCGTCGGCGCCGCCGCCGGTGCGGCGGGCGCGCCGATCCCGAGCACGCGGCGGAGGAAGGCGTCGCTGCGGCGCAGCATGTCGGCGCGGGCGGTCGAATCGTCGAGCTGGTGATCGAGGCGCGGATAGACGATCAGCTCGCTCTGCTTGTCGGCGCTGCGCAGCCGCGAATTCATCAGCCGCGCGTGCTCGACCTCGACGTTGATGTCGCGGTCGCCGTGGAACATCAGCACGGGCGCGCGGAAGCGCGCGGCGTTGCGGGCCGGCGAGCCTTCGGCGATGTGCGGACCCGTGCCGAAGAAGTCGCGGAGAATTCCGCCGATCGAGGTGCGCGCATAACGGTCGCGGGCAAGCTCCAGGTCGGTGACCGGCGCGACCGCGATCGCCGCCTTGAACAGGTCCGGATCGAGCACGTTGGCCTGGAGGGCGGCATAGCCGCCATAGGACCAGCCGAAGATGGCGAGCTTGGCCGGATCGGCGATGCCTTGCGAGATCAGCCAGCGGCCGGCGTCGTTGACGTCGCCGATCGCGGTGCGCCAGGAGCGGAAGCCGTTCTGCTGGAACCAGGCTTCGCCATAGCCGGTGGAGCCGCGGAAATTGGGCTGCAGCACGGCGAAGCCGCGATTGGCGAAATATTGGGCGAGCCAGTCGAATCCCCAGACGTCGCGCGCCCCCGGGCCGCCGTGCGGCATCACGATCGCCGGGAGGCCGCGGCCGTTGGAGCCGGGCGGCAGCGTCAGATAGCCGGGAACCATCGTCCCGTCGGCGGCGCGGTAGCTGATCGGGCGGACGCTGGCGAGCGTGACGCCTTCGAGCTCCGGCCGCGCCGGCAGGATCCCGGTGAGCGAGCGCGAGGCGCGGTCGTAGAGATAATATTGGCCGGGATTGTCGTCGCTCGCCGCCAGGATCAGCAGCTTGGAATCATCCTCCGAGGAATCGACGAAATCGATCATCGGCTGCTGCGGCAGGGTGCGGTGGAGGCGCTCGGCGAGCTGGCGCAGCTCGGGATCGAAATAGACGCTCTCCCAGCGGTCGGTGGCGAAGGAGGCGCCGACGACGCGGTTGCGCCGGCCGATCCTGATCAGGCCGCCGACGTCGACCTGCGGGTGGGAGGCCACCAGCTCGCGCCGCAGCGACCCGTCCAGCGCGACGCGGTACAGAGCGAGCCGGCCGTTGAGCTTCGCATAAGCGTAGGCGACCTCGAGCTCGGGGTCGACCGCCACCGGGGCGATGCCTTCGTCATTCTCGTCGAACGTGCCGAAATCCTGCCAGTCGTTGCTGCCGGTGCGGCGATAGCGGTAGAGAGTGCGTCCGGTCGCCTGGCCGGCGCCGCTATATTGGCTGATCGCCATGATCCGGACGCGCCCGCGGCCGTCGCTGATATAGGCCCCCGCGTCGCCGCGCGGCGGCTCGACCGTGGTCCTGCTGAGGTTTCGCGTGTTGACCCTGACGACGCCGAGCCCCTCGCCGCGGCGGCCGGCCAGGCGGCCCGTATTCTGCTCGGGGACGAACTGCTGCTGCATCAGCACGCTGCCCTCGGTGCCGCCGAAATTGTCGATGATGCTTCCGCCGTAGGCGCGGTAGTAAAGCTGGGCCATCGAGTTGCGCTCGCCCAGGGCGACCGCGTCCGAACCGTCGACGTTGACCGCGAGCAGCCGCGAGATGCCGGCCCACCGGCCGTAGGGATTCTGGACTCCGTAGAGGGTGCAGACGAGACGCTCGTTGGAGATGAACTCGCAGCCGACGAGGCGCAGATTCTCGCCCTCCGAGCCGCCGATGTTGGTCGGCTGCGGATTGGCGGTGTCAATCACGACGATGCGGGCGCCGTCGCCGGCGGTCGACTGGACCATCGAGATGAGGCGGCCGTTCGGGGACAGCGCCATCGACAATATGTTCGGGCGCGCCCCGAAGGCGGCGGCGGGATCGCTCAGCGGCTGGGCCGACGCCGCTGCCGGCAATGCGAGCAAGGCGGCGAATGCCGGCAAAAGCTTGCGGATCATGTCTTGCATCCTCTGCTTGGCTTTCGCCTGCACCCAAAGCACCTCGCTTTCGCGGAGGCAAGTGCCGGACCGACTTGAGATGGCCGCCGCGCCGTGCTTGGGACGGGCGCGAACCCGCAATGGCGCGATCGAGCAGGAGCAGACGTGACAGCCCGCCAACCGCCCGAATGGGCGCCGCACCAATGGGTCTGGATCGGATTTCCGAGCCATGCGGACCTTTGGGCGGCGGACCTCGCGCCCGCGCAGGAGGAGGTCGCCGCCTTCGCCGCCGCGGTTCATGCCGACGGCGCGGGCGAGGAGGTGCGTCTGGTGGCGGCCGATCCCGCCGCCGCGCGGCGGGCCGCCGACCTCGCCCCTTTCGCGACGATCGTCCGGGAGCCGTTCGGCGACATCTGGCTTCGCGACACCGGGCCGATCGTGCTGAAGCAGGGCCGGGAGCGGACGGCGCGCAGCTTCCGGTTCAACGGCTGGGGCGGCAAGTACGAGCTGGAGGGGGACGACACGATCGGGCTCCGCCTCGCCGACACGGCCGGCATGGAAGCGGCGCGCTGCGGCTGGATCCTCGAAGGGGGCGCGATCGACGTCGACGGGACCGGCCTCGCCGTCACCACCGAGCAGTGCCTGCTCAACCCGAACCGCAACCCGGCAATGAGCCGCGGCGAGGTGGAGGCGCGGCTGCGCGCGGACCTCGGCATCGAGCGGCTGCTGTGGCTCGGCGAGGGCTTGCTGAACGACCATACCGACGGCCATGTCGACAATCTCGCGCGGTTCGTCGCCGAAGGCGTGCTGGCGATTCCGCAAGCCGCGGGGCCCGACGATCCCAACGCCGCGGTCTACGAGGATGCGAGGCGCCGGGCTGAGGCGTTCGGCCTGGCCGTCGCCGCCCTACCCTCGCCCGGCCGCGTCCTCCGCGAGGGCGACGTGATCCCTGCTTCCTACATGAATTTCTATATCGGCGACGCCGCCGTGGTGGTGCCGCTTTACGGCGCCGCCAACGACCGGAATGCGGTCGAAGCGATCGGTGTCCTCTTCCCCGGTCGCCGCGCGGTCGGCCTGCGCGCCGACCATGTCCTCACCGGCGGCGGCAGCTTCCATTGCATCAGCCAGCAGGTGCCGCGATAGGGACCGCATGAGCAGCATCACCGTCGCCGCGCTCCAGCTCGCCTTCACCGACGACGTCGAGGAGAATATCCGCAACGTCTCCGAGCTGGTGCGCGAGGCGGCGGGCAAGGGCGCGAGGCTGATCCTCCCGCCCGAATTGTTCGAAGGCCATTATTTCTGCCGGACGCAGGACGAGGCGCATTTCGCCCGCGCCTTGCCTGTCGCCGAGCATCCAGCCGTCCTCGCCATGCAGAAGCTCGCCGCCGAGCTGAAAGTCTACATCCCGGCCAGTTTCTTCGAGGCGGCGGGCCACCACCATTATAACAGCCTCGCGATGATCGACGATGCGGGCGCCGTGATGGGCGTCTACCGCAAGAGCCACATTCCCGACGGCCCGGGCTATTCCGAGAAATTCTATTTCCGGCCAGGCAATACCGGCTTCAAGACCTTTCGCACCCGCCACGGCACCGTGGGCCCGGCCGTCTGCTGGGACCAATGGTATCCCGAGACGGCACGGGCGCTGATGCTGGAAGGCGCCGAGATCCTGCTCTTCCCGACCGCGATCGGCACCGAGCCGCACGACCCGGACCTCGACACCAGCCGGATGTGGCGGCGCGCGATGATCGGCCATGCCGTGTCCAACGTCGTCCCCGTCGTGGCCGCCAACCGGATCGGCACGGAAGGCGACCAGCGTTTCTACGGCCACAGCTTCATCTGCAACGAGCGCGGCGACATGCTCGCGGAGTTCGGGGCGACGGAGACCGGAATCCTCGCAGCCACGCTCGACCTCGCCCAGGCCAGGCGCCACCGCGCGGCCTTCGGCTTCTTCCGGGACCGCCGCCCCGATCTCTACGGAAGGCTCAGCGAGGATTTGTAGCTCGGTGGTGGAGACGCGCTTCGAGTTCGAAAACAAGGCCTCCGAGCCGATCGACGTCTATGTGGAGCCGTGGCCGCATCGCTTCCGGCTGAGACCGGGCCAGCGTCTCGAGTTCCGCTACGAGGCCGCTGCCGAGGGCGACACGGTAAGCATCTATTCGCACGACGACGGCATCACCTTGTGGACCGGCGTCTCCGGCGATGCAGAGTTCCTGATCGATGGCGAGAATGCCGAGCATCGGAGCTGGGAAGACTAGGGCTTGAGCGCGATCGCCCGTTCGAACACGTCCTCGAACATCTTCGCGGTGAGGCGCCCCGTATTCTGGTTGTAGCGCGAGCAATGATAGCTATCGATCAGGATGCGGCCGTCGGGCAGGCGGTGTTCGGCGAGGTGGCCGAAAGGATAAGCGGCGAGGCGGCCGCCGACTGCCCGCACCGTCGCATCGTGGCCGATCCTGCCGAGGGCGACCAGGACGCGAACCTGCGACAATGTCTGAAGAGACGGTTGGAAGTAGTTACGAGTGCACGTCGCGATCTCGGCCGGCGTCGGCTTGTTCTGCGGGGGAACGCATTTGACCGAATTGACGATCGCGACGCCGCGCAGGCGCAGGCTGTCGTCGGGCCGCTCCTCGAAGCGCCCCTCGGCGAGGCCGAACTTGAGCAGGGTCTCGTAGAGCAGATGTCCGGCATAGTCCCCGGTGAAGGGCCGCCCGGTCCGGTTCGCACCGTGCTTGCCGGGGGCGAGGCCGCAAATCGCGAGCCACGCCTGGGGATCGCCGAAATTGGGAACCGGCGCGTTCCACCATTCGGGATATTCCGCGCGCAAAGCGTGCCTGAAGGCGACGAGGCGCGGGCAGAGCGGACAGTCGCGCGGCGCTTCGGTGGCTGGGGTCGGGCTTTCGGAGAGCATCGGAACCGTCTAGGCGGCGCGCAATGGCCAAGACAAGCTACGCGCTGGCGCTCGGTTCCAACCGCCGCTCGCGCCACGGCTCGCCGGCCGCGACCCTCCGGGCAGCTTTGGCGGAGCTCCAGCCCGAAGCCGTCTCGCGGATCCGGGGAACGGCGGCGCTCGGCCCCGCCGGCCGCAGCTTCGCCAATGCCGCGGCGATCGTCGCAACCGATCTCGATCCTGTGGCCCTGCTCCGGTGGGTGAAGCGCATCGAGCGCGACTTCGGCCGCCGGGGCGGCCGGAAATGGGGCGCGCGCGTGCTCGACATCGACCTCCTCCTCTGGTCCGGCGGCCCCTGGGCGGAAGACGGCCTCATTCTCCCCCACCCGGAGATGCGCAGGCGGCTGTTCGTGCTCGAGCCGCTGGCCGAGATCGCGCCGGGCTGGCGCGATCCGCTGAGCGGCGCAACCGTCCGCCAGCTGCTCTATAGGCTGCGCCGGCCCGTGCGCGGTTGACCCCGCGGGCACCCGCTCCTAGGTGGCGCAGCCACGGGCCCTTAGCTCAGTCGGTAGAGCAACTGACTTTTAATCAGTAGGTCGCTGGTTCGAACCCAGCAGGGCTCACTTCGTCCGGCCCCCCGCGACGAAGATGCATCGATCCGCCCCCTGGATCGTTAATGCCTTGTGAACCGTCGCTTTTCAGCCTTGATCCTGGCGACAGCGGGCGCCGCCGTGCTCGGGCTTGCCCCCGGGCCGGACCGCGGCGACGCAGCCGAGACCGATCCGCGCGCGGTCGAAACCTATCTCGCCCGGCTCAGCGAGACGGTGCCGCGGCCCGCGGAAGCGGCGATCCCGAGCGCCGCGTCCAAGGACCCGGAGCTGACCAAGCGCGCCGCCAAGCTCGATCGCGCCGAGCCCATCGTGCGGGGCGTCTTTTCGGTCGCTCGTTAGCGGACGGCAGCCGCGCCGGCCGCCGTTTGAGCGCCCGTCTCGCGCACCAGGCGCTCGATCTCCTCGCCGGGAACCGGCCTCGAGATCAGGTAACCCTGGGCGACGTCGCAGCCCATCGCTGCGAGCGCGGCAAGGCAGGCTGCGTCCTCTACCCCTTCGGCGACCACCTTGAGGCCGAGCTCATGGGCCATGGCGATGGTCGAGCGCACCATGATCGCGTTGCGCGGCGTGCGGCCGAGATCGCCGACGAAGCTGCGGTCGATCTTGAGCTCGGTCGCCGGCAGCATCCGGATGTAGCCGAGCGAGGATTGTCCCGTCCCGAAATCGTCGATCGAGACTCCGACGCCGAGCGCCCGCCATGCGTCGAGCGCCTCCGCGGCCGCCGCAGGATCGGCCATCGCGGCGGTCTCCGTCACCTCCACCGTCAGCCTCTCGGGCGCGAGGGCGCTCGCGCGGACCATGTCGCGGAGCCGGCCCATCAGCGCGGGGTCGCCGAGCAGGCTCGCCGAGACGTTGACCGCCACCGAAAGATCGAGGCCGGCCTCGTCGCGCCAGCGCACCGCCTGGATGAGGGCGTCGCGAAGGACATGGACGGTGAGGTCCTCGGCGCGGCCATGCTCCTCGATCAGCGGAACGAAGTCGTCCGGCGCGATGACGCCGCGTTGCGGGTGGAACCAGCGCACGAGGGCCTCGACACCGGTGATCCGTCCTGCGGCGAGGTCGAGCTTGGGTTGATAATGGTTGCGCACATCGCCGCTGCGGAACGCGCCGTCGAGCTCGCCCATCAGGGCGACGTTGCGGGCGATTTCGGCGGAGTCGCGCTCGGTGAAGAGCTGGGCCCGGACGCCGGCCCGCTCCGCCTGAGAGGCCGCCAGCATCGCATTGGCCGTGATCTGCCGGGCGGCGGCGCCGGCGCCCCGGGCAAGTCCGAAATGGAGCGCGACCTCGATCCGGCGCCCGTCCAGCTCCTGATCGCGAGCGAGGGCTGCCAAGCCGTCGAACGAAGCCCGAGCGGCGGCGCCGGCAGCGATCCAGGAAAGCCCGCTTTCGTCGCAGCGATAGATTCGCCCCGTGCCGCTGCCGAGCGCCAGCCGCCCGGCCAGCGCCGTCACCAGCCGCTTCATCCCGTCGGGGCCGAGCGCCGCCGCGAGCGCGGCGTGGCCCGCGATCCGCGCGACCAGGATCTCGACTTCGGCATGAGCGGCGGCGTCGGCCTGCAGCGCGGCAAGGTTGGGAAGGCCGGTCTCGGCGTCGGTGAGCCTGCGCTCGCGATCGCGCCGCCGGCGCAGGGCAGCCGTCGCCACCGCGGTCGCGGCCGCCAGCGCGGTCAGGGCCGGGATCAGGTCGTATGAAACCGCCAGCCGAACCTCGGCCGCATAGGAGAAGGCCGCCAATGCCGGCGCGGAAAGGCCGAGCGCCCCGATCCGCCACGGAGTCGGCCGCCACGCCACGGTTGCCGCGACCGCGAGGAGCGCGAGTCCCAGGGGCACCGCGCCGCCGCCCTGGTGCCGCTCGGTCCCTGCGATCAGCGTGTCCGCGGCAAGCGCCTGGATGACGGCGCCGGGCAGCAGGCCGTGGCGCGGCGCGGCATAATGGTCGCCGAGCTCGACCGCGGTCGACCCGATGATGACGCGCCTGCCGGCGAGCGCCGCGCGCGGCACCCGTCCCTCGATCAGGTCTACGAAGCTGCGGCGCGGAATGGTCGCGGGATCGATCGCATAGTCGATTCCGAAGCTGTCGCCGACCGCGTTCGCCCGCTCCGCCACCATGCTCGCCAGCGACGGGCGCGGGATGCCGAGGGTCTCGCCGCCATAGGGCATGCGCCGCAGCGCGCCGTCGCCGTCCGCCTCGACATTGGCGGTGGCGAGAAACGCGTTGTCCGCGAGCGGCTGGACGGGCGCCGAATCGAGCGCCTGGTCGCTGCCGTGGCCGGCTAGCTGGGTAAAGGTCGCCAGGATCACGCCGCCCTCGGCCCGCTCGAGGGCGGCGGCGAAGGCGGCGTCCTCGTCGGGCGTCGACACGCCGGAGAAATCGATGTCGAACGCGATCGTCCGCGCGCCCGCCTCGCGCAGGCGGTCGACGGCGCGCCCGTGGAGGCTCCGCGGCCAGGGCCAGCGTCTCAGCGCCGCTATGCTCCGCCCGTCGATCTCGACGAGGACGACCTCGCCGGTGGCCGGCCGGCTGCGCAGCCAGTCGCGAAGCTCCCCGAGCCGCCGGTCGAGCCCGATGCCGGCCCCGGTCTCGAGGAGGAGGAGCCCGGCCAGGGCGGCCGCGGCGATCGGCGCCGCAAAGCCGCCGGCCCGGCCGCGCAGGAGACGGGGAAGCCTCATCAGAAGCTCCTCGACAGGCCGAAGCGCAACCGGTGGCGGTCGGCGCGGTAGAATTCGATCGAGCTGCCGGTGCGGTTGTAGGTGTAGGTGAGCGAGGGCGTCAGGCCGACCAGCAGGGGCCGGCGGGTCGTCAGATAGGCGCTTCCGAACCAGCGCCAGTCGCGCCGCGCCTCGGGTGAAAGCTGGACGATCGGACCGTCGAAGGAGACCCGGCTGATCCCGGCCGAGACCCCGCCGGCGAGGTCGCTCGTGAGATAGTGGTTGAGCCCCCCATAGATGCCGAAATCGCGGCTCGAATAAGCCTCGGCGCCGAGCCAGCTGCCGCGGGCATAGGCCCCGACGGCGGCGGAGAGGTCGCGCCGCAGCACCGCATCGTAGGTCAGGTAGGCCCCCGCCTCGGTCCCCTCGAAATCGTCGCCGTAACCGGATTGGAAGCTACGCGCGTCGACGAACAGTGAGACGCGCTGGCCCTCCCCTACCGGCTGGACGACGCGGCCGCGCAGGCCGAAACCGCGCATGGCGGTGAAGCCGCCGTAATGGCGCTCGAAGCCGGTGAGCTGGACGAGCACGATGCGCCCGCCCCCGCCGCTGAGCTCGACTCCGGCGGCGAGCAGCATCGAGGCGTCGTCGGTCGAGCCGCCTTCATATTCGAGCAGATATCCTTCGGCATCGACGGCGAGCGCGACGCCCGAAGCGACCGGCACGCGGCCGCCCACCGAGGCGGAGACGCCGACGCCGATGCCGTCGCGCTCCCGGTAGCGCGGGTCGAGCGGGACCGGGATCACCTGATCGCCGAGGTCCAGCTCGACCGTCTCCATGTCCGTGGCGTTGGTGACGTTGCTGTCGGCGACGACGCTGGCATCGACGGTGGCGCGCCATTGCGCCCGAGCCGCGCTGCGGTCTCGCGGAGGTTCGACGTCGCGCGGCATCGCCTCGTCGGTGCGGCTGGCGGGATATTGCTCGCCCGGCTCGGGCGGGCTGTTCGAGGGGCTGGATCCGGCGACCCGGTCCTCGAGCGAGGCGCCTGGATCGTAGGCGAGCGTGACCGGCTCGTCGAATGCGCCGAGCATCAGCCAGGCGACGACCAGGGCCGCTGCGCGTCGCATCCGTGAACCCGCCTCCCCACCGAGGGCCGGACCCTGATGCCCGGCCCCGCCCGCATAGCAGGCGCCGGTTGATTAAGTCTTAGCGGCTTATCCAGCCGCGACAGGGACTTAGAGGCAGATGAGGCCCAGCAGGCAGCGATTCTGCGTGTTGGTCGGCGCCGAAGGCGGCGACGGAGGCGGCGCGGACGGTTCGGTCGGCGCCGTCACGGTCGGCGGCGGGACGCTTTCGGTGGCCGGCGGCGGAGGCGGAGGGGCCGGCTCCGAAGGCGCCGGCGCGGGCTCGCTTGGGAGCGGCACGATCGCCGACGGGTCCAGCGAGGGGGTCGCAACGACGACCGTCGTCTCCTGCGCGGCCGGAAGGCTGATGGTCGGATCGAGCGTCGGGCTCGGCGGCGCTTCGCTGGGCGCGGGCGCGCTCGGCTCGGCGGGCAGCGGCACGATCTCCGACGCGTCGACCGACGGGACCGCCACGACGACCGTCGTCGCCGGCGCCGTCGGCAGGCTGATGGTGGGATCGAGAGGCGCGTTCGCCTGCCCGGTGGGCGCGGTGGGTTCGGTCGCCGGGGGCGGCGCGGTCGCGCTCCCCGAACCCGGGCCCGACGAGCCCGAAGAGCCGGACCCGGAAGAGCCGGATCCCGAGCCGGACGAACCCGATCCCGAGTTGGATGAGCCCGAGCCGGAGTTGGACGAGCCCGGACCCGAATTGGAGCCGCCGGAGCCGGAGGAGTCCGAACCCGACGGCGGAGGCGTCGCAGGCGGCGCCGGATTGGAAGGCACGGCGGGATCGGTGGCCGGATCGGGCGCGGGGACGGACGCGCCGCCCGAGCCTGAGCCGCCCCCTGACCCGGAGCCGGACCCGCCGCCGGGGCCGCCCACCGAGCCGGAGACGCCTCCGGCGGGTCCGGAACCGTTCCCGGACCCCGGTCCGCCAGGGTTGCCGTGGTTGGACCCGCTCGTCGCATGCGCGAGCGCGTCGGCGACCGAGCGCTCGGCGGCGCGGACGCGATTCAGATCGTGGCCGTTGCCGCCTCCATTGCTGCCGGAGATATTGCCGAGATCGCCATATTCGAGCCGCGGCTGGCCGTGGCCGTTGCCGCTGCGGTTGCGGTCGCCGCCATCGCCGCGGCTGGAATTGCCGCGCGCATCGCTTTCAGGCGATGCCGCACGCCCCGTCTGGCCCCGTCGCGGCTCGTGCGCCGCCTGCGCGTCGTCGGAGCGGCCGTGGCTGAGCCGCGCCGGGTCCGCGGCGGACACGCTGGCCGCGAAGCCGGGCTCGACCATCTGGCGCATCTCGCCGGCGAGCGTCGCCACTTCGACGCGGCCCTCGCTGACCGCGACGGTGGCGCCCTCCTCTCCGACCGTGACGGTGAAGACGGTGCCCTTGACCAGAGCGACCAGATGCGGCGTCCGCACCGCGAAGTGCGGCGCCGCCTGCCGCTCGATCCGGTACTGGGCGCGCCCCGCCGCCTGGATCATCCGGATGTTGCCGCCCTGCTCGGATGTGCCCGGGACCCGCAACCGGGTGCGCGGCGAGACGATGACGAAGTCGCGGCCGCGGACCAGCACGGCGCGCCCGTTGGCGCCGGTGCTGACCGTCTCCCCGGGGGCGATCGCCGCGCCGCGGCGCGCCGCGATCAGCTGCGATCCGCGCTGCACCTGCACCTGCCCGGCGGCCTCGGTCACCCGCCACGGCGCGGTCTGCGCGAATGCGGCGGGGCTCCAGACCAGGAGCAGAAAGGCGATGAGCGCGCGTAGGTGCATGGCGAAATCCCCGTCCGGAATGGAGGTCCGGCAAGCGTGCGGCATAGGGGGCAGAGGTTTCGAGGCGGTAAAGGCGCCTGGAAAACAGAGGGTTAAAGCGCGTCCCGCCCCTACTCGACGGTGACGCTCTTCGCGAGGTTGCGCGGCTGGTCGACGTCGGTGCCTTTGACGACGGCGACATGGTAGGCGAGGAGCTGGACCGGGATCGCGTAGACCAGGGGCGCGATCAGCGGGTGGACCATCGGCATCTCGATGGTGGCGATGGTGTTGTGGCTCGCGGCCGCCAGGCCCTCGGCGTCCGAAATCAGGATCACCCTGCCGCCGCGGGCCTGGACCTCCTGCATGTTGGAGACCGTCTTCTCGAACAGCGGCCCCGACGGCGCCAGCACGATGACGGGGACGCTGTCGTCGATCAGCGCGATCGGGCCGTGCTTCATCTCGCCCGCGGCATAGCCTTCGGCGTGAATGTAGCTGATCTCCTTCAGCTTCAGCGCCCCTTCCATCGCCAGCGGATAATCGGCGCCGCGGCCGAGATAGAGGACGTCGCGGGCGCCGGCGACCAGATGGGCCATCCGCTCGATGTCCTCGTCGTGGCCGAGCGCCGCGTTCATCGCCGCCGGCGCCTCCGACAGGTGGCCGACGATCTCGCGCTCCTCCTCTTCGCTCATCCGTCCCTTGTCGCGCGCGAACTTCGCGGCGAGCGCGGCCAGCACGGCGAGCTGGCAGGTGAAGGCCTTGGTCGAGGCGACCCCGATCTCCGGCCCCGCATGGGTGGGCAGGAGGAGGTCGGCCTCGCGCGCCATCGAGCTGGTCGGCACGTTGACGACAACGGCGATGCGCTGGCCCTCGGCGCGGGCGTGGCGGAGCGCGGCGAGGGTGTCGGCGGTCTCGCCCGATTGCGAGATGAAGAGCGCCAGCCCGCCGGGATCGAGCACCGGCTCGCGGTACCGGAACTCGGAGGCGACATCGAGGTCGACCGGGACCCGTGCAAAGCGCTCGAACCAGTATTTGGCGACCATGCCGGCGTAGAAGCTGGTGCCGCACGCGACGATCGTCACGCGCGGGACGTCGGCGAAGCTCTGCTCCATCGCCGGCAGCGCGATGGTCTGCTCGAACGGACGCAGATAGGAGGAGAGCGTCTGCGCGACCACGATCGGCTGCTCGAAAATCTCCTTCTGCATATAGTGGCGGTGATTGCCCTTCTCGATCCGCACCGCGGAGGCGCCGGAGGTGACGATGTCGCGCTCGACCTCTTCGTTCGAGCGGTCGTAGACCGTCGCGCCGTCGCGCCGCACCACCGCCCAGTCGCCCTCCTCGAGATAGGCGATGCGCTGGGTCAGCCCGGCAAGCGCCAGCGCGTCGGAGCCGAGATAGGTCTCGCCCTCGCCATAGCCGACGGTGAGCGGCGCTCCCATCCGGGCGCCGATCAGCACGTCGGGAAAGTCGCGGAACAGGATGGTGATCGCGAACGCGCCGTGGAGGCGGGGGAGGACGGCGGCGACGGCCTCCCGGGGGTCCTTGCCCTGCTTCAGCTGATGGTCGATCAGGTGGGCGACGACCTCGCTGTCGGTCTCGGACTGAAAGGTGCGGCCCGCCGCCTGCATCTCCTCGCGCAGCGGGCGGAAGTTCTCGATGATGCCGTTATGGACCAGGGCGACGCCGTCGACGACATGCGGATGGGCGTTGCCGACCGTCGGCGCGCCGTGGGTCGCCCAGCGCGTATGGGCGATGCCGGTGGTGCCGGCGAGCGGCTCCCCGGCGAGCACCCTCGCCAGATTTTCGAGCTTGCCCTCGGCGCGGCGCCGCTCGAGCGCGCCGTCGACGATGGTGCAGATGCCTGCCGAGTCGTAGCCGCGATATTCGAGCCGCCTCAGGCCCTGCATCAGCCGGTCCGCGACCTCCTCCCGCCCCAAGATTCCGATGATTCCGCACATACGCTGCTACTCCGTCACCCCGCCGGGGAGGCCGAACCAAAATCCAATCCGCTCGGGCTGAGCCTGTCGAAGCCCTGCCCTTCTCGAGGTCCGCGATAAAGAAAAGGACAGGCCTTCGACAAGCTCAGGCCCGAACGGGTGAAGCGAGCCCCTACTTCTTGTTCCTTTCGGCCTTCTTCGCCGCCATCGTGGCGCGGAAGCGGGCGGCCCAGCCCGGGCGCTCCCGCTGGTCGCCGCGGGCGAGCGCGAGCGCGTCGGCTGCGACGTCGCGCGTCACCACCGAGCCGGCGCCGACGATCGCGCCGGCGCCGATCGTGACCGGCGCGACCAGAGCGGTGTTGGAGCCGATGAACGCCCCCTCTCCGATCACCGTCGGATATTTGAGGAAGCCGTCATAATTGCAGGTGATCGTCCCCGCGCCGATGTTGGCGCCCGCCCCGATCTCCGCATCGCCGAGATAGGAAAGGTGGTTGGCCTTCGCGCCCGTCCCGAGGCGCGCCTTCTTCACCTCGACGAAATTGCCGATTTTCGCTTTCTCGCCGATCTCCGCGCCGGGGCGCAGCCGCGCGAACGGTCCGATCTCGGCCCCCGCCCCGATCGTCGCCCCCTCGATATGCGAGAAGGCGCGGATCGTCGCGCCGTCGCTGATGCGTACGCCGGGCCCGAAGACTACGTTCGGCTCGACGAGCACGTCGCGGCCGATCTCCGTGTCGTAGGCGAACCAGACGGTCTCGGGGGCGACCAAAGTGGCGCCCTCGGCCATCGCCCGCGCACGCCTCCTGCGCTGCCACGCCGCTTCCTGCGCGGCGAGCTCGGCGCGGCTGTTGATCCCCTCGACTTCGGCAGCGTCCACCTCGATCACCGCCGAGCGGCGTCCCTCCTCGCCCGCCAGCATGACGATGTCGGGAAGGTAATATTCGCCTGCGGCATTGTCCTTGCCGACGCGGGCGAGCAGCGGCCACAGGTCCGCCGCCCGCACCGCCATCAGGCCGCTGTTGCACAGGTCCACCGCCCGCTCCGCCGCGCTCGCATCCTTATATTCGACCATCTTCTCGATGGTGCCGTCCGCTGCGGCAAGGATCCGGCCGTAATGCTTGGGATCGTCGGGGCGGGAGGCGACGACGACCGCGGCCGGAGCGTCCTCCGCGCCCAGCCGCTCGCGCATCCGGCGCATCGTCCCGGCGGTCACGAAAGGCGTGTCGCCGTAGAGGATGAGGACGTCCCCCTCGAAGCCCGCAAGTGCCGCCTGCGCCTGCTGCACCGCATGGGCCGTGCCGAGCTGCGGCTCCTGCACGACGACGACCCCGCCGTGCCGCTCGACCAGGGGCTCGACCTGCTCTCGCCCGCTTCCGACGACCACCGCCACCTTCGCCGCCCCGATCTCCTCGACGCTCGCCAGCAAATGCTCGAGCATCGGCCGCCCGGCGATCGGGTGCATCACCTTGTGCAGATCGGACTTCATCCGCGTGCCCTTGCCCGCGGCAAGCACGATCGCTGCAAGGGGGCGCTGGCTGGTCATGCCGCCCCCTTAGCGACGCCACCTTGCCAATTCCATAGCACCGCCCCCTGCAGCCGCCTGCGTATGTTCTCACAGTGTCAAAGAGCCTCGCCGAGCATGCGACTCGGCACCGGCTGTTATGATAGGAAAGTTCCTACATGTCAAGAACGGCGGCAAGCTGCGGAGTCACTCGCCTGGGCGGTATGTCCTTTCCGTGTGACCTGCGAGTTGGTCGGGATGGAAATAGACTTCGCGCAGGTCGCCCGCCGCATAGCGTCCGGCCTGATCGTTGAAGTGGGGCGAGCGCGGGTCTCCGCTCTCGCCGCCGGCGGTGAGGGCCCAGGCGCGGACGCGCGGGCCGAACTCGACGATCGCGACGAAGCTGTTGCCGGACGTGCCGTACCAGCGCCGCGTGCCCGGATAGGCCTTCGCGCCGAACGAGGCGAGCGAGCCCCAGGTGCCGCGGGTGAAGCCGACCGGGACGCTCGGCGCCGCATCGGAGAAAGGATGGTCGATCGCGCCGCTGATGCGCTGGAAGCGGTTCACCTCGCCCCAGGCGATCCGCCATCCGCCGAATTCGCGCTGCAGGCGATCGAGCGCGGAGTCGAACGCGGCGAGCTTCTGCGCAGGGGTCAGCCTTTCCATCAGGAAATCGACCCAGCGGCTGCTGAGCGGCCGCTGCGCCTCGGGCACCGACTCGACCATCTGATCGGCCCAGAAGGATGCCAGCGTCGTCGGCACCGAATCGACGTCCCACCGGTAGTCCCAGCCGCGAAGCTGCGCGATCGGCTCCGCCAGCCGCCGCCGGCGCGGGTCGGACGGCCCGAGCGCATCATAGGCGCGGACGAGAGCCGGAACGAGCGTGGCGAAGCCCGGCTGGTAGCTGTCGTAAGCGGCGTCGCGCAGGCGCTCGGCGGTCCAGCCGCTGCGCCCCTGCAGCAGCATCAGCGCATGCTCGCCGCGCGCATTCTCCCCGAACTCGTCCATGTAGCGCGGAAAGGCCGAGGCCCGCGGGCTGTTCGGGCCGGCGGCCGAATAGGGCCAGTTGTTGGTGTTGAAGACCCAGCCGTTCGGCGGGTTCGCCACCCGCGGCGCTTCGGCAAGCGGGTGGAGCTCGCCCCAGTCCGTCGCGGGATCGCTGCCGTCCACCGGCCGCGTATAGTCGAAGCGGTCGTTGCGGCGCGGGATGAATTGCGGGTGAAGATAGGCGATGGTCCCGTCCGCGTCGGCGTAGATGGTGTTGTTGGAGGTGTTGGCGCGAAACTCCATCGCCCGGAGATAGGAAGCGAAGTCGCGCGCCTTGGTGCGCAGGAAGGACTGGCTCAGGGCCTCGACCGGGCGGTGCATCAGCCTCATCGCGATCCACCGGTCGCCCTCGGCGCGGACGATCGGGCCGTGATGGGTGCGAAAGACGCTGAAGGTGCGGCTCGCGCGGCCGCCGTCGGGGGTGCGGTAGGCGATCGTGACCGGCTCTTCGTTCACGGGGCGCCGCTCGCTGCCATATCGATAGAGGAGTTCGTGGTCGTCGTCGACGATCTCCACCGCAAACTCGTCGACGACGTCGAGCCCGCTGGTCGTGTGCATCCAGCCGACACGCTCATTGAAGCCCTGGTAGATGAAGAACTGCCCCCAGGTCGCCGCGCCGTAGACGTTGAGCCCCTCCCCGCTCGTCACCTGCAGCTCGGAGCGGAAGAAGAAGCTGGTGTGCGGGTTGATCAGCAGGAGGGCACGGCCGTTTCGGGTGATCGCCGGCGCGATGGCGATGCCGTTCGAGCCGCGCCGCTCGAAGTCGCGCGGCACGGCCGATGCCACCGGTCCCCGGCGGCCGGAGTAGAAAGCTTCGAGCTGAGCGAGGTCGACCCGCTCGATGTCGCCGCCGATGCTGCCCTCGCTGAAGCTCAAGGCCATCCACGGCTCGAAACGGGTGAGCACGCGCGGCCGCGTCCGCGGGTGCGTGGCGAGGTAGAAATTGAGCCCGTCCGCCCACGCGGTCATCAGCCGCCGCAGCCACGCCGGAGCGGAGGCGTAGCGGGCGCGCAGGTCCGGCTCGTTGATCCACAGCCGCTGGCGCAGGTCGGACCAGATCGCCCGCTCGCCCTCGGCTTCGGCGAGGCGGCCGAGATTGGTGAGATAGTTGGTCTCGATCCGGTTGAAGTCGTCTTCGGCCTGCGCATAGATCATGCCGAACACGGCGTCGGCGTCGCTCTCGCCGCGGACGTGTGCGATCCCCCAATCGTCGCGGACGATGGTGACGTTGCGGGCGTGAGCCTGCCAACGCGCCTGTTCTCCACTGCCCGTATCGACCGTCGCGCAGGCGCTCGCCAGAGTCAGGATGAGGAGCGCGAGGAGCCGGCGCAGCATGGCCGCGCCCTGCCCCGCGTCCGCAGCAAAGTCCAGCGTCAGCGCGTCGCCTTGGTCCAGAGGTGGCGGGCGAGCATCAAAGGCGGCATCCGCATCCAGTGCGAGCGCAGGTAGAAGGCGAAGCGGAGCGCGCGCCGCGTCGGCTGGCCCCATCCGTTGCGGGCGAGCAGGCGCGCTTCGAAGAAACGGTCGGAGAGCCGGGGCCGGCCGGCGAGGGCCGGATCAACCGGCGTGGCGTAGAGGGCGCGCGCGAGCCGCAGGGCGCGGGCGACGGTGGGGCGAAGCTGGTGCAGCCGCGCGCGCTCGGCGAGGCGCGGCCAGAAACCCGGATCGCGCGCCGCGAACTCGCGCAGCATGCGGTCGATGTCCCACAGGTTCCTGAGGCCGCCTGCGAGATCGCCGTCGGCGAACAGGTGCGCCGCGGAATGGACCACCATGTCTTCGGGAGACAGGGTGCGGAGACCGCTTTCCAGCGCGACGCTGGCGGCGATCAGGGCCGCGGCGTCGGGGCGAGGCCTCGCCGTCGGAGGGAGGATGGTGTGATGGACGTCGATCATCCGGTCGCGGGTGCGGTGGATGAGCGGCGGCAGCTCGTGCATCCAGCGGCGATAATAGAGGTCGTCGTACGAATCCTCCTTCACCCATTCCCAGCCGGCTTCGAGCAGCGAGCGCTGCACGTCGTCGAGGCGTTCGTGCGGGACGAGGATGTCGAGGTCGCCGATCGAGCGGCCGCGGCCTGCGTCGAGGCCGGCGGCGACGATGGCCGTGCCCTTGAGCAGGATCACCGGCGCGCCGGTCCCGGCCAGGGCGCGGCGCGCCATCTCCGCTTCCCAGAGCGCCTGGGTCCGCGCCTGCTCGGAATCCCACCGCGCCGCTTCCAGGATCTGCACGACTTTCGCGGGGAGGCCCGGCTCGCCCTCCAGGCGGAACGCGAGGCTGCCCAGCAAGGACTCCGCCCGCGCCGCGGTGACGAGCGCCGTCCACTGCGCCGCTTCCAGACCGCGACAGGCAGACGGATCGGCAAGGATGCGGGCGAGCAGGCGGCTCATTGCGGCAGCTCCCGGAACAGCGCCTCGACCAGCGAGATCGCCGTGTCGGCATCGGGATAGTCGATCGCCATTGCGGGGCAGGTGGCGACGAGGCCCGACAGCGAGTCGAAGCCCCGCGATGCGAGCGCCACATAATTGGTCGAAGCCTGCGTCAGACGGACGAACACCTCCGCCGCGCCCACCGGCCGCATCGCCCGATCGGCGCCGAAGCGGGGAAACAGGATCAGGGCCGGCCGCGCGGGCTCGGTCATCCGCGCGATCGCTTCGGGGCGCGGCTTCAAATGGCGGATGGTGCCCTTGGGCGTGCCCTCGAGGACAGGGCCGAGGCGGCCCTCTCCCGCCACCTTTCGCATCACCTCGATCGAGCCGTTCTTGAGGCTGATGGCCCTGGGGAAGGGGTGCAGCATCCCGCTCTCGCAGTCGAGCAAGGCGAATTCGTCGCCCATCAGCCTCCAGCCCCGCTCCCCCAGCAGCGCCGCGAGCGTCGATTTGCCCGCGCCCGATTCGCCGGTGAGGATTACCGCCCGGCCGCCGCGCTCGACCGTGGCCGCGTGGAGCAGCAGGAAGCGCTTCTGGCCGAGCGCCATCTGCAGGTTCATGCCCATTTCGGCGGCGAGCAGCCCGTGGGCGAGCGATAGCGGCGCGGCGTCCGGGAGCATGTAATCGCCATGGATCGCCACCGAGGGCCGCAGCCAGCGGCGCCACGGTTTCTCGGGCTCCAGCCGGACGGTGAAGTCGCAGACCTCGTCTGCCGGAGCGGGATAGTCGCGATAGAGGCCTGCGAGCGCCGCCACGGGGCTCCTCCAGGCCGAGCCGACCCGAAACGACACCGGGCCGATCGCGACGTTGAGCGCGTGCCTCATGCCCGCCTCACCAGGCCCGCTTCCTCGAGCTCGGCGAGCCGCGCCTCGATCGCTTCTGCGCTTCCTTCCCCGATCTCGTAGACCGCGGCGATTCGCGCCAGCAAAGTGCGCGCGTCGGCCGGCCCCTCCTGCAGCGCCTCGAGGATCTGAGGCGCGGGCGGGGCGACGATGTGGGTCATTCCCGACGGACGGTGGAACAGGGCGACCAGCCCGTCGAGCGGCACGGCGCGGATCGCGCCCGGTCCGTCGGCGGCGTAGATGGGGCCGGCCATTGCCGGTGCGTCAGCGCGGCAGCTGCAGCGAGGCGTAGCAGGTGAAGCCGCTCATCCCCGACTGCAGGCGGCGGATATAATTGGCGTAGGCCTGGGCCGACTGGCTGTCCATTCCGTTGGGCGTGAAGCCGCCGCGAAGCAGAGTCTTGGCCTCCTCGCCCGTGATCGGCCGCGCCGGGGGCGCAAACGAGCCCGGCGTTCCCGGCGCGACCAGCGAGCCGTCCGCGGCGATATATTGCCCGCTATGCTGCGGGCCAGGCACGGGAATCTGGCAGTTCATCACCGATCCCGCGGTCTGCGCGAGCGCGGGACGGATGGTGACGACCGTCGAAGCGGCCGCCGCGCCGAGCGCGAGCACGGTCCTCCGCGTCGGATTGGCCAGGACGCCGCCTTCCTTGCTGCTCTGCTCGCTCATCGCATCGCCCATAAACCGGGGCGCCTTACATAAGGGTAAAGCGGCGGCCGGACGAGGCGCGGGGACGGACCGTCCCTTTCCGGCACAGAGCGAAGGAGAAAAGTTGTTCCGCCCGCGTTGGACCGATCGGCGGCGCGCGCCACGCGCCCGCATTGTCAGCGCGCGCCCGCGCAAAAGGCGCCGCTCGCGCATAGGAGAGATGCCATGAGATCCGTCCTGTTCGGCGCCGCCTTGCTGCTCGGCACCGCGGCCATCGCCCAGCCCCCCGCCGACGACACGACCGAAACGACAACCGAGACGACGACCGAGACGACGCAACCCGCGACCACCAGCACCACCATGCAGACGACCGCCACGACCGGCGGCGGCACCGTCGCGCCGAGCAACTCCAATCCGGAGACCGACGCTCGCGGCATCCCGGTCATCTCGGCCCCGGCGACCGCGCCGTCCGGCTGGAACGTCCCCTACGGCCAGGGCACGCCTGCCTCGGCCGGCGGCCCCGCTCCGGCGATGGGCGCCGCGACCGACCTGCCGCCCTGCTCGCGGACGGTGACCGACCGCTGCGTCCAGACCTACGAACGCGGCCGCGCTCCCCGCTGAAAGCTCCCTCTCCCCTCTGGGGAGAGGGCCGGGGAGAGGGGGAGTCAGGGACAAATTCGCGACTCCCCCTCTCCCTCGCCGCTGCGCGGCTTCCCCTCTCCCCTCTGGGGAGAGGGACACGCGGTTTACATCCATCGCCGCCGCTGGCATCGGCGCGCGCGATGCAGCGGACGGGGAGGCCTTGGTGACGATTTCCTTCGAGGGGCGGGTGGCGATCGTCACCGGCGCCGGCGGCGGGCTCGGCCGCGCCTACGCGCTCGAGCTGGCGCGGCGCGGCGCCAAGGTGGTGGTGAACGATCTCGGCGGCGCGCGTGACGGATCCGGCGCCTCGGACGCGGCGGAACGCGTAGTCGAGGAGATAAAGGCCGTCGGGGGGACTGCGATCGCCAACGGCGCCAGCGTCGCCGATTTCGAGCAGGTCGAGGAGATGGCGGCGCGCGCCGCGGAAGCCTGGGGCAGTGTCCATATCCTGATCAACAATGCCGGCATCCTGCGCGACAAGAGCTTTGCCAAGATGAGCATGGAGGACTTCCGCACGGTCGTCGACGTGCACCTGATCGGCTCGGCGAACTGCACCAAGGCGGTGTGGGAGCGGATGCGCGAGCAGGCCTACGGCCGCATCCTGATGACGAGCAGCTCCACCGGCCTCTACGGCAATTTCGGACAAGCCAATTACGGCGCCGCCAAGCTCGGCCTGCTCGGACTCGCCAGGACGCTCGGGCTCGAGGGCGCGAAATACAATGTGCGGGTGAACACCATCGCCCCGACTGCCGCCACGCGGATGACCGAGGACCTGTTCCCCCCCGAGATGCTCGCCGCGTTCAATCCCGAGAATGTGGTGCCCGCTGCGCTCTTCCTGGTCTCCGAGGACGCGCCGTCGGGCGCGATCGTCGGCGCCGGGGCCGGGGTCGTCCAGGCGGCCTATGTGACCCTGACGCCGGGCGTGGCGCTGCCCGAAAGCGAGCGCACCGTCGAGGCCGTCGCGGCGAACTGGGACCGGATCACCGACCGCACGCTGGAGATCGTGCCGCAATCGGGCGCCGAACAGGCGATGCTGATCCTGAAGACCCTGCAGGAAGCCAAATCGTAACCGCCGCGCTTTAGGCGGGTTGCGACGGAGGGGGCATGTACAGCGAAGCGGACATCCAATCGGCGGTCGAGGCCGGCGTCATGACCCCGGAGACGGCGGCCGCCCTGCGCGCCCATGTCGCCGCGAAGCGCCAGATGCGCCTCGCCGACGAGGAGCACTTTTTGGTGCTCGGCGGGTTCAACGACATTTTCGTGACGCTCGCTCTGCTGCTCGTGCTGGTTTTCCCGATCTCGGTGGGCAACGGCTATGTCGCCGCGGCGGTCTGTTGGGGGATCGCCGAGTTCGTCACCCGCCGGCGCCGGCTGGCTCTGCCGAGCATCGTTCTGCTCCTGATTTTCACCCCTGCCGTCTATCTGGAGGCGCTCTCCTCGCTCGGCGCCACCGGCCGCGAGTGGCTGGAAGCCGGATCGTCCGATGCCGCCATCGGCGCCTGCGCGGCGGCGTTCCTCGCAACGCTCGCTTACTGGTGGCGATTCCGCGTCCCGATCGCGCAGGCGGCGATGGCTGCGACGGTCCTCGCCGCGCTCGTCCAGTCGGCCGCTGCGCAACTGCCGAACAGCGGCCTCACCTGGCCGCTGCTCGGCTTCGGGGGAGTCGCGATCTTCGCTTATGCGATGTGGTGGGACCTCAGCGACCGCGAGCGCCGCACCCATCGCGCCGACGTCGCCTTCTGGCTGCACCTGCTCGCCGCGCCTCTGATCGCCCATTCCGTGTTTCGCCACTTCGGCCTGTTCGGCGCGGCGACGATGGAATGGGCGCCGATCGTGCTCCTCATCTACGTGATCTTCAGCCTGGTCGCGATCGTGGTCGACCGCCGCGCGATCCTGGTCTCCGGCCTCGGCTATGCGCTCGCGGCGGTCACCGGCATCCTCGGAGACGTGGGCGCCGGCATCCTCGGGGCCACCCTGCTGCTCGGCGGCACCTTGCTGATGCTCGGCCTGTTCTGGTCGAACGTCCGGGCAGCCGTCGTCGTGCACATCCCCGAGGACTGGCGCCGCCGCCTCCCGCCGATCGATCGCCGTACCGCCTGACCCAGCCCTTGCGCGCGGCGCGCGCGCATGGGAGCATCCCGCCGTCATCGAATGGGGGGACAAATGAAATCACGCCTGCTCGCCGCCGCCTGCCTCGGCCTCGCCCTGCTCTCGTCGGCATCCGCGCAGGTGCCCGCGGACCGGTTGATGACCGCTCCACCCGACGCGCGGCGCTTCGTGATCGTTTCCAGCGCCGGCGAGCACGGGCGCGCGTCCGTCTGGCAAGCGCCGGACGGCAGCCTCAACGCGCGCGAGAGCCTGCTGCTGCGCGGCTTCGTCTTCGAGCAGGACCAGTCGATTCGCCTGGGGCCGAACGGCATGCCGATCCGGATCGAGGTCCGCGGCGTCGATCCCTCGGGCAATGCCGCGGAAACGTTCGAGGTCGTGGACGGCACCGCCCGCTGGACCACGCGCAGCGACGAAGGCAGCGCTCCCTTCTCAGGCGACGCCTTCTACTCCACGCTCGGAGGGCCGATCTCGGGCAGCGCGGCATTCGTCGAGGCCCTCTACCGCGCCCCCGGCCAAAGGATGCGGCTCCTGCCCGGAGGGGAAGCGCGGCTCACCCGACTCACCGAAGCCACCGTCGGCGAAGGCGCTGCGCGGCGGACGGTGACCGCTTATGCGATCGAAGGCCTTTCGCTCCAGCCGATTCCGGTCTGGGTCAATCCCGACGGGACCTATTTCGGAAGCATCTTCGCCCTCGCTTTGCTCCCGGAAGGCTATCAGGGCGCGCGAACCCAGCTGCTGGCGGCCCAGGAGGCGGCGCTCGCGGCGCGCAGCCCCGCCATCGCCCGGCGTTTCGGGCAGCTCCCCGCGCAACCCGTCGCCTTCACTAACGTGCGCCTGTTCGATTCGGAGCGCGGCAGGTTCCTCGAAAATCAGACCGTGGTGGTGCGCGGCGAGCGGATCGCCGCGGTGGGGCCCTCCTCGCGCGTCCGGGCCCCCGCCGGAGCCCGCGTCATCGAGGGCGCCGGGCGGACGCTGCTGCCCGGCATCTGGGACGCGCACATGCACGTCTCCTCCGACGCTACCGGGGTCATGCTGCTCTCGATGGGCATGACCTCGGCCCGCGACCCGGGCGGGGAGATCGACGCAACGGTCCGGCGGCGCGAGCGCATTGCGCGCGGAGAGCTGCTGTTCCCGACCGTCTACTCGTCCGTGCTGATCGACGGGGCGGGTCCGCTCCAGGCGCAGGGCGGCGTCTCCGTCAGCTCTGCCGACGAGGCCGTCCAGGCGGTGCGCAACGCGCATGGGCGCGGCTTCACGGGGGTGAAGTTCTACACCTCGATGCGCCGCGAATGGCTGCTCCCCGCCATCGCCGAGGCGCACCGGCTCGGCCTCCACGTCCACGGCCACATCCCGGCGACGATGCGCCCGACCGACGTCATCGCCGCGGGCTATGACGAAATCACCCACATCAATTTCGTCATGATGCAGGCGATGCCGGACGAGGTGGTCAACCAGTCCAACGGCCTCATGCGCTTCCAGGGGCCGGGGCGCTATGCGCGCGACGTCGACCTCTCGGCCGAGCCGATGCGCTCGCTGATTGCAGAGATGGCGCGGCGCCGGATCGTCGTCGACCCGACGCTCGCCGTGTTCGAGGGCGGCTTCGGCGCCGAGCCGCGCGACTTGTCGCCGTCCTACGCGCCGTTCCTGGGGACGATGCCGCCGGCGACCGAACGGAATTTCAGGGGCGGCGGTTTCCTCGTCCCCGAAGGCGTGACTCGGGCACAGTATCGCGAGAGCTTCGCCCGCCTGACGCAGCTGGTCGGCGCCCTTCGCCGCGCGGGCGTGCCCATCGTCGCAGGAACGGACGGCTATGGCCTCGAGCTGATCCGCGAGCTGGAGCTCTACGTCGCCGCCGGCATGACCCCCGCCGAAGCGCTGCAGGCGGCGACGATCCGCCCGGCCCGCCTGGTCGGGGCGGAGCGGCGCACCGGCTCGATCGCGGTCGGCAAGGAGGCGGACCTGGTGCTGGTCGACGGCGATCCGTCGCGCGACATGGGCGCGATGCGCCGCACCCTTTGGGTGGTCTCGGACGGGCGCCTCATGAACGCCGACGAGCTGCGGGAAGCCGCCGGCTTCCGCGGCCGCCCGCACTAATTCCCTCTCCCCTCCGGGGAGAGGGTTAGGGAGAGGGGGAGTCGATGCCGCGCCGTGATCCCAAGAAGCTCGCCCGCGCCCGCGAGCTCCGCGCCAACCTGTCGCCGCCCGAGCGCGCCCTGTGGAACATCCTGCGCGCCCACCGCCTCGAGGACGTCAAATTCAGCCGCCAGGTCGAGTGCGGGCCTTATTATATCGACTTCGCTGCACGCATGGCTCGGCTGGCGATCGAGCTTGACGGCGAGAGTCATGGGGGCGCGAGAAGCAGGATGCCGGGCGGACGCGGTTTCTGGAAACGAAGGGTCGGCGCGTGATCCGATTCACCAATTCCGAGCTGATGACCAAAGCGGAGGGCGTTGCGAGGGCGATCCTGATCGCCCTCGGGAAAGACTTTTGAGCGCGGCCCGGACTGCCCCTCTCCCCGGCCCTCTCCCCATAGGGGAGAGGGCGATGATCGCCGACATCGCAAGTCCCCTCTCGCTCGACGCTCCGCGGCTCTCCCTCTCCCCGGAAGGGCGAGGGGGGAGCGTCTTGCTGTATTGCATCGCTATTACACCTGTGCTATGCATGCCGCTCGAACTGGGAGGATGATGACCAATGTATAGCGAAAGCGATCTGGAGCAGGCGGTCGCCGCCGGGGCGATCGCGCCCGAGGCGGCTGCGTCGTTGCGCAGCTTCATCGCCGGCAGCCGCGCCACTGTCATGGTGGACGAGGAGCATTTCCGGCTCCTCACCGGGTTCAACGACATCTTCGTCGCCGTCGCGGCGGCGATCCTGCTCTCGGCCCTGGCGATGATCGGCCACTGGATGGGCCCGAACATCGAATATGACGGGCCCTCCCCGACTTCCGGCCTGCTCGTCGCGGCGGCGGCCTGGGGGCTTGCCGAGTTCTTCACCCGGAAGCGGCGCATGGCGCTGCCCAGCATCCTGCTTTTGCTCGCCTTCGTCGGCGGGGTGTTCGCGACGGCCTTGTTCACCATCGTCCATTCGATCGGCACGGCGGGCCTCGAGGACAACGAGGCCCTGTTCGGCACCGTGATCGCCGTCTCCGCCGCCATCGCCGTCGCCTCGGCCTGGTTCCACTGGCGCCGCTTCCGGGTCCCGATCACGGTCGCGGCCGGCACCGCCGCGCTCTGCGCGGGCCTCGCCGGCCTGCTCGCCTCGATGGTCCAGGACAGCGAGCGCATGGAGGACATCATGATGGCGCTGGGCCTCGTCCTCGGCATCGGCGTGTTCCTGTTCGCGATGTGGTGGGACTCGTCCGATCCGCGCCGGGAGACCCGCCGATCCGACGTCGCCTTCTGGCTGCACCTGCTGGCGGCGCCGCTCATCGTCCACCCGATCTTCACCCTGCTCGGGCTCAACGACGGCGACGCCACCGTGATGGAGGGCGTGGTGGTGCTCCTGCTCTACGTCTTCCTGGGCGTCGCCGCGCTGGCGATCGACCGGCGGGCGCTGCTCGTCTCGGCGCTCGCTTACGTGCTGTGGGCCTTGAGCGACCTGTTCGAGCGCTTCGGCGCGGTCGAGCTCAACGTCGCGCTGACCGCCCTGGTGATCGGCTCCGGCCTGCTCGTCCTCTCCGCCTTCTGGCACAATGCGCGCCGGGCGGTGGTGCGGCCGCTGCCGCCGTCGCTTCAGGCCCGGCTGCCGGTCGTCGACGGCCCCCACGGCGTCGCCGTGCCGGCCTGACCACCGCTGAGGACGGAATGCTTCCACCCCTCCCCGGCCGGCGCCGGGGAGGGGTTTTCTTTGGCTTGCGGGGCCTTGGGAATTCGTCTGAAAGAGTCCTGCGCTGGACGAGGGGGGACGAGATGGACGGGCGGGTGCTGCATTACGATCCGGCCGAGGAGACCGGGCTGATCCGCGGAAGCGACGCGGAACGCTATGCGTTCGCCGCCGCCGACTGGCGCTCGCCGCAGCCGCCTGCCGCCGGGGATGGTGTCGATTTCGACGTCGCCGAAGGCCGCGCCGTCGAAATCTTCCTGGTGGCACGGGCGCCCGCCGCCGCGCCCGTGAGGCCGCCCGCTGACCTGCCGGCTTATGTGAAGCGGCGGCCCGCTTTGGTCTTCGCTGCGCTCGTCCTGGTCGGCTGCATGCTGCCCTTCCTGTCGATTGCCTTCTTTTCGATGACCCTGTTCACGCTGCCGAGCACCGCCTCTTTCTTCATCGACCTGGCCGGCGCCTTTGGCGGCAATACGGAGCCGGGCATGGCCGGGCTTCGCGCGGCGATCTGGTCGCTCTACCTCCTCTACGCGATCCCGGCAGCGGCCGGCTGGCTCGTCCTCCGCGAGCTCGCCGGCGGTGCGACGCGGCGTCTCAGCCTGGTCGTCGGCATTGTCGGCCTCGCCACCCCGTTCGTCACCAGCGCGGTCAGCTCCGCGATCGCGCGGGCGAGCCTGCCGGCGCAGGGAAGAGGCGCGCGCACCGAGATCCCGAACCCGCTCGAGGCGATGTTCCAGACGCTCTCCTATATCGGGGTCGGCTGGATGCTGATCGCGCTTGCCAGCGTCGGCCTGATCGCGCTCGGCTACGGCTGGTCGCCGTTCGGAGCGGGCGAACGGCGCGACTGAGCCAGGGTCCTAGCCGGTCTCGACCAGTTTCAGAAGGCGGCGCTCGATCGGGGCGAGGACCGGGCCGAGTTCGTGGCCGCGCCTCAGCACCGCGCCGTGCTCGCCGATCAGCGCCCACATGCCCTGCCTGGTGCGAAGGGCCGGGCGCTTTTCGATCCGGTATTCCGGGCGCTCGGCAGTCCGCCGGAAGGCCCAGAAGGCGGCATGATCCCGGCCGAACTCGATCGCATAGTCCTTCCACAGGCCGGCGGCGACCATGCGGCCGTAGAGATCGACGATGCGGTTCAGCTCGCCGCGTTCGAAGCCGACCTGGGGAGCCGGCGATGTCTCAGCCCGAAAAGGGAGCACCGTCCCCATCAGGCGCTGTCCCTGGCCTGATCCGGAGCCGCCGCGGCCGCCGCGTCGCGTTCCTCCATGAGCCTGGCGAGCCGCTTCCGCATCTGTTCGATCTCGCACTGGAGCAGCTCGAGCTTCTGGGTCTGGGGATCGAACGCCTCGGAGCAGGGCGTTCCGTAAGGCACGAAATCCTTCGCATATTGCTCGGCTCCGACGAGCGTGGGCCGCGCCGGGATCCCGGTCATGGTCGCCCCTTCCGGCACGTCCCGTGTGACCACCGCGTTCGCCCCGATCCGGGCGCGCGCCCCCACCGTGATCGGCCCGAGCACCTGCGCGCCCGAGCCGATGATGACGCCGTCGCCGATCGTGGGATGGCGCTTGCCGCCGACGCCGTCGGTCGGGTTGGTCCCTCCCAGCGTCACATGCTGGTACATGGTCACGTCGTCGCCGATCGTCACCGTCTCGCCGATCACGACGAAGCCGTGATCGATGAACAGATTGCGCCCGATTTCGGCGCCGGGATGGATGTCGATGCCGGTGAACAGCCGCGCGAAATGGTTGATGAAGCGGGCGAGGAAGAACAATTCGCCTTTGAACAGCCAGTGGGCCAGCCGGTGGAACAGGACCGCCCAGACCCCCGGATACAGCAGGATCTCCCAGCGCGAACGCGGCGCCGGATCGCGGGCCTTGATGGAATCGAGATATTGGGCGAGGCCCGGGAACATAGACGATCTCACTCCGCTCGGGGGCGAAGATAGGCATTTCGCGGGCAAATGCCAGAGAGGTGCGTCAGCGCGGCCGGGGCGGCCCAGGCCGCCGCCGATCCGCGCCACGCAGCGGATCAATCCCTGCGGTTGGGGTCCCGGATGATCGGCCGGCCCCGATTACGGGATCCGTCGCTACGCGACGAAGGCGCCCGCGGTGCCGCCGAAGGCTGCGTGCTTCCGCTCGAAGCGCCCCCGTCGCTCCCGCGCCAGCGCCGGCCTCGCCACTGCCCGTCGCCGCGATTGCCGCGGTCGCGCCACCGGCCGTCGCCGTCGCGGTCGCGCCAGCGCCGCCCGTCATCGCCGCGCCACTGGCGACCGTCCCGATTCCGGTCCCAGTGGTCCCAGCGCTCCCAGCGGCGATCGTTCCAGTTGCGGTCGCCCCAGCGATGGCGGCGGCTTTCCCAATAGCGGCGGTGGTTGTCGTTCCAGCGGAACGGCCGGCGATACTGGTCGTAGATGTAGAAGCCGAAGCCCGGATAATAATAGCCGTCGTACCAGCCGTACCACGGGTCGCCGTAACCTCCGCCGTAGCAATCGTCGTAATAGGGATCGCAATAGCCGCCATAGCCGACCGAGGCGTAGCCGCCGCCATAGCCGTAGCCGTCATAGGCGCAGGCGCCGAGACCGAGGCTGGAAGCGAGGACGATAAGGGCTGCCCGAAGGCGTGGCGAGGACATGAGCGACTCTCCCGACAAGACCGCTGACGTGGCCCGGACGTTCCGCCCCGGGGCGTGAACGGCCGATGAACGTTAACCGCCTGTAAACGAAGGGCCTTGGGCGAAGTTCCTGATCCGAAACGTTCCCCGCGGGAGGTCAGCCGGCGATCCCGGCGTCCCGCTTGGCGGCGTCGGTCTTCGCCATGTTCTCCGGATCCAGCGGGCCCGTGACCCGGACCGCCCGCTTCGCGGTCGCCCAGACGTTCTTGTAGGCGAACCAGGAGAAGATGGTCGCGGCGAGCAGGAACAGCACGACGGCAAGCCCCGAGCGGTGGCGGCGCTGGAGGTTCGGCTCGGCCGTCCAGGTCAGGAAGGCCGAAACGTCCTGCGCCATCTGCTCGACCGTCGCGCGGGTGCCGTCCTGATACTGGACCTGGCCCTCGCTGGTGATGGGCGGGGGCATTGCGAGGTTGAGGTTCGGGAAATAGGGATTGAAGTACAGGTTCTGCCCGGGCCGGTTGTCGGCCGGAAGCGCCTCGCCCTCATGGTTCCGGTAGGTCGCGGGGTTGCGGTAGCCGGTCAGCAGCGAGGTGATGTAGTCGGCGCCGCCGTGGCGCGCCTTGACGATCAGCGACAGATCGGGCGGCACCGCATTGTTGTTGGCCGCGCGGGCAGCCGTCACGTTCGCGTAGGGGCTGGGAAAGCGGTCGGCCGGAAGGCCCGGGCGCGTGTTCGGCTCGCCGGTCTGCGGGTTGACGTCGGGGACCTGGAACTCGGAGGCGATCTTGCGGATCTCGGCCTCGTTGTAGCCGATCTCGGCGAGGTTGCGGAACGCGACATAGTTGAGGCTGTGGCAGCCGGCGCAGACCTCGCGATAGACCTGGAAGCCGCGCTGCAGCTGGCGCTCGTCGAAGCGGCCGAAGGGCCCGTCGCTGGCGAAGGAATAGTTTTTCGGATGCTCGTGGAAGCGGTGTTCCGCGCTCTCGTGATGCTCCGCGCCCAGATATTCGATCGTGCCCCAGAGCAGGGACCAGAAGGCGACGAAAACGAAGCCGAGGCCAGCCAGGATTCCGAAGATGCGAACCATGTGCTTGTCAGTCCCTTCAGGCGGTCGTCGTCTGGGCGGCGGCGGCGGCGGGCGTGCCGTAGGGCGCCGCTTCCGCGGCCTCGCCGTGGAGCACGCTTTCCGAGATCGAATTGGGCAGCGGCAGCGTCCGCTCGACCTTCGAGAGGATGGGCAGGATGATGAGGAAGTGGGCGAAATAATAGATGGTCGCGAGCTGGGAGATCATCACGTAGGGCTGCTCGGCCGGCATGCCGCCGCAATAGCCGAGCACCAGCACGTCGACGATCAGGATCCAGAAAAAGAGGCGGAAGGTCGGCCGGTAATTGCCCGAGCGCACCGGCGACGGATCGAGCCAGGAGAGGAAGAAGAGCAGGATGATCGAGGCGAACATCGCGATCACGCCCCACAGCTTGGCGGGCAGGATGAAATCCTCGGTGAAGGCGCGCAGGATCGCGTAGAAGGGCCAGAAATACCATTCGGGCACGATGTGCGCCGGCGTCGCCAGCGGATCGGCCGGAATGTAATTGTCAGCATGGCCGAGATAATTGGGCGCGAAGAACACCACCGCGGCCAGCGCCAGCATGAAGATCGCCAGCGCGAACCCGTCCTTGGCGGTGTAATAAGGATGGAAGGGCACCGTGTCCTGCGGCCCCTTGACGTCGACGCCGGTCGGGTTGCTCGAGCCCGGAATGTGCAGCGCCCAGATGTGGAGGATGATCACCCCCGCGATCACGAACGGCAGCAGATAGTGCAACGAGAAGAAGCGCGTCAGCGTCGACTGGTCGGGCGCGAAGCTGCCGAGCAGCCAGGTCTGCAGCGCCTCGCCGATCAGGGGGATCGCGCCGAACAGGCCGGTGATCACCTTGGCGCCCCAGAAGCTCATCTGCCCCCAGGGCAGCACATAGCCCATGAAGGCGGTCGCCATCATCAGCAGGAAGATGACGAGGCCGAGCAGCCACACCATCTCGCGCGGTGCCTTGTAGGAGCCGTAATAGAGGCCGCGGAAGATGTGGATGTAGGTGACGATGAAGAAGAAGCTGGCGCCGTTGGCGTGCAGATAGCGCAGGAACCAGCCCTGGTTCACGTTGCGCATGATGTGCTCGACCGACGCGAAGGCGGTGTCCGCATTGGCGTTGTAATGCATCGCCAGAACGATGCCCGTGACGATCTGGATCGCCAGCGCGACGCCGGCGAGCACGCCGAAATTCCAGAAATGGTTGAGGTTGCGCGGCACCGGATAGCCGCCGCCGACGGCGCCGTAGACCAGGCGCGGCAGCGGCAGGCGCTGGTCGATCCAGCGCATGAAGCCGGACTTGGGTTCGTATTGCTGCGCCCAGGGAAAGCCCATCTCTATACCTCAGCCGATCCGGACCGTCGTGTCCGACGTGAACTCATATTCCGGCACCTGGAGGTTGAGCGGCGCCGGGCCGCGGCGGATCCGCCCGGCCGTGTCGTAATGCGAGCCGTGGCACGGGCAGAAATAGCCCTGATAGTCGCCGCGATTCTCGCCCTCCGCCGTGCCGAGCGGGACGCAGCCGAGATGGGTGCAGACGCCGAGCGTGATCAGCCATTGCGGCTTGCCCTCGGCCGTCCTGTCGGCGAGCGACTGCGGGTCGCGAAGGTCGCCGAGCGAAACCGCGTTCGCCGCCTGGATCTCCTGCGGGGTCAGATGCCGGATGAAGATCGGCTGCTTGCGCCAGATCGTCTTGATCGCCTGGCCGGGCTGGATCGCCGAGACGTCGACGTCGATCGACGCCAGAGCGAGCACGTCGGCCGACGGGTTCATCTGGTTGACCAGAGGATAGACCAGAGCGACCGCGCCGACGCCCGCGAAGCTCACCGCCGCGATGTTGAGGAAGTCGCGCCGGCGGACGCCGTCCTGGCCGTGGCCGCCGTCGCCGGCCGGTGCGGCCGCCCCATCGCTATGTTCAACCGTCGCCATAAGGTCCTTCAGCGATCAAATCCGGACAAGCGGAACGCCGCCACTGTGCCGGACGGCCCGGCGGCTCGGCGCGCTGATAGACGCGGGGGGCGCGCTTTGCCAACCGTCATTTTGAACGGCCGGGCAGCGCAGTGGAAATTAGGCTTGCAATGCAGGATTCGGCATGTTCTTTTTCTGTTCTGGCGCCCGGCTCAAAACGTGAATTGCGGAAATGCATACGCCGATGCTGGGGGAGATCATCCAAGCCCCCACAAGCAGCAATAGATGCAATCAGGGCGTAACGAGCGTAACGGGAGCGAGCTATGTCTAGGGCATTTGCCTTCGGTACCCTCGCACTGGCGCTAAGCGCTTGTCAGGCGCCGGAGCAGAATGTGTCGCCGGCTGCCTCCGCGCCGCGCACCTGCGCGATGGTGAGGGGTGCCTATTGCATCGAAAATGCCGGATACACGGTCGATGTGGAGCCGCTCTCGGGCGAGACGCGCCTGACCGTGTACGAGGACTGGTGGCGCGCGCATCCGCTGATCATTCGCGAACCCTCGGGCTGCCGCGACACGTTGTCGGACACGATCGAACTGCTCTCGCAGGCAGACGTGGGACTGGAAACGCATTTTCGCGTGCGCTTCGCGCGAAACGGCCGGTGCGACGTCCTCTTCGTCGTCGGGAGCGAGGCAAGCGATCCGGCCGATCCAGCCCTTACAGCCCTTTCCGCCGCTTTGACTCAGATACGCACCTGTCGGTCCCCGCCGTGCGAGGGGCCCGTTGTCGCGGCGGAAATCGGTTCGCCGTTCCAGGACCGCTTCCGGCGATCCTTCGAGCGCGCCGCAAACAATCCGCTCCGGTAACGATCGGTCGGAAAACGGGGACGATGGCCTTGCACTCCACCTGCCGGCCCGGGCCGGCAAGATCGGCACGATCCTGCGCACGGCGCCGCCCCTACGACGAAGCAGCCGCGCGGCCCGAGGATGATTGAATTGCGCTCGCTCCTCATCGGGCTGACCGTCGCGGCTGGGACTGCAGCCTGCGATCGGCCGAACGGCGCGGCTGCCGAAAAGGCTGCCGCTCCCGCGATCCTTGTCTACGATGACGTCCGGTCCGACCTCGCCGACATGTTCGACCTCCGCTCTGGTCGCTACGCGCAGATCCCCGACGAGGACATTCCCGATCCCACGCGCTCGAGGAGCGATATCGGCGGTGCGATCGACTTGTGCAGCAACGCCGAGTTCCACTGTCGCGATGATGGTCTCTACCTCGCGATTCCGAAAGGCCGCCTGACCGATAGCTGGACTTTCCTGGGCATTGCGTGCCGAAGTCGACCGGTGAATGGTGCCCGGAGCTACCGGATCGTCTGCCGCGCTGGGTCCAGACCGGTGGAGACGGAGTTCATTTACTCCCGGCCGCAGGGGATTCTCTCCTACACCCACCGCTGCGCCGAGTGCCGTCCGCAAAATTATGTACTGGTGGGGGAAGTCGGACTCTTCGCCCAACCGTGATCCCGCCGTAACGTTCGCGGGTGGCCCGCTTGGCAAGTGTAACGGAGCGTGCTGATGTCGAGGGCAGTTGCCCTCAGTATCCTCGCAGTCGGGCTAAGCGCTTGTCAGGCGCCGGAGCAGAATGTGTCGCCGGCTGCCTCCGCGCCGCGCACCTGCGCGATGGTGAGGGGTGCCTATTGCATCGAAAATGCCGGATACACGGTCGATGTGGAGCCGCTCCCGGGCGAGACGCGCCTGACCGTGTACGAGGACTGGTGGCGAGCGCATCCGCTGATCATTCGCGAACCCTCGGGCTGCCGCGACACGTTGTCCGACACGATCGAATTGCTCTCGCAGGCAGACGTGGGTCTGGAAACCCGTTTCCGCGTTCGCTTCGCCCGAAACGGCCGGTGCGATGTCCTCTTCATCATCGGGAGCGAGGCAAGCGATCCGGCCGGTCCAGCCCTTACAGCCCTTTCCGCCGCCTTGTCTCAGATACGCACATGTCAGTCCCGGCCGTGCGAGGGGCCCCTTGTCGCAACGGAGGTCGGCGCGACTTTCGAAGACCGCGTCGGGCGAGCCTTCGAGCGCGCCGCAAACAATCCGCCCCGGTAGGCGCCGGTCAGTAATAGACCGACCGCGGGCAGCGGGCGTCTATCGTGACGACGTCGGGATCGGGCGGCGGCAGCGGCTGGGCGACGCCCATGTCGCAGCGGGGCAGCCGGAACTCGACGGTCGGGCCTCGGACCCGCACATAATGGCCGCGATGGCCCTGCAGCTCGACGTCGCGCAGCGCGCGCCGCCGCCAGAGCGCGACGGCGGCGCGGCGGAGGAGCGACGGCTCGCCCGGACCGGCATCGACCCAGAGCAGCCTGCCGTCGGGCCCGTAGATCGCCGCGAGCTGGACGATCCCGGCGACCCGCGCGCGATCGGCGGCGGCGGGATAGTCCTCGTCCGATACGCTCAGGCGGCGCACGCGCAGCTCGGGCGGGAAGCCGGCCGTCACCAGGCAGCAGCCGGCGCGGTCGACGGCCGATTGCAGCGCGCTGCGGGCCTGCCACAGGTCGGCCTCGGCGAGCGCCGCGAGGACGCGCGCGCCGGTCGTCCAGTGCGGCTCGCCGCCTTGCCGGAAGAGGTGCGCGGCCCGCGCCACGATCGCCTCGATAAGCAGCACGTCCTCGCCGGCGAGCGCGTAGGGCTGGATGTGGAGGCGCGGCAGCTGCTCGAGAGCGGCCGCGAATGTCCGCTCGTCCGCCAGCAGCGCCTGCAGCAGCCGCAACCGCAGACGCTCCGGGGCGCCGCCGGGAAGGACGGAGGCGGCCTCGAGCGGATCGTAGCTGGGCGACCCCGCGAGCAGCAAGGCGGCGGCGAGCCTGCGCCGGGGATCGGGATCCGAGGGAAGCAGCGCCACCCACTGGCGGAGGAAGGCGACGGCGTCGGGGTCGGACAGGAGGCGGTCCCGCTCGGCGCGGGTCAGCAGCTTGTCGTCTGCCGCCGCCTCATACTGGCCGCGCAGCCACAGCAGCCGGCGGATGGCGTCGCGCCGCGTCCGCGCCCGGGCGTCGGTCCGATCGCCGTAGAGCTCGAACAGGCGCCAGAGCGCGAGCCTGCCCGCGTCGCGCCGTAGCGGATCGCCGGCATAGGCTTCGAGCAAAGCCAGCGCCGCCTGCGGGTCGCGCCGCTTGCACGTCGGCGGGGCCCAGCCGGGGTTGAGCAGGCCGTAGGCAAGCACGCCCACCGCGTCGGCGGGAAGATCGCTCCCGGCCGCCAGATTGGGATTGCCGCAGGCCCGGATCGCGGCCCGCGCTTCCGCGGCCGGCATCGTCCGTTCCCCCGCCCGCCCCGTGCCGGGCGAGAGCTGGGCCGAGCCCTGCGCCGCCATGCCGAGGCAGGCGAGGAGCAAAGCAGGGCGAAGGATCGCGGCGTGCACGAGGCGAGAGAGCCTTCGATTCCCCTCCCCTGTCAAGGCGACCGCCCCGCGCCCGGCGCGGAAAACGGGGACAGCAGGCATTTGGCGGTTATGCATCTGGCAAACACGACACCGCTAACGTACAATGACGCGTCACGTCGAGGAAGCAATCTCCTCCCGTTCCTCATCCGGGCCGAGCGGCTCGAACTCGGCTCTTAGAACCTCGAAGGTTTTCCGCGCGATGAAGAGGCTGCTTCCGTCGAGGGAGGCGTTGCGCCTCTCGATCCGGTGCCAAGCTACCTCGTCAGGACAGGTAAGGCGGTAAAGACGGACCCCCGCGCCGAGCGATTGTGCTTTCATCCGCGTCGTGTCGCGACCGCGCCGGGTCCAGAAATTCAGGTCGAGGACCACATCAAGGCCAAGTTGCAGGCATCGCGACCACAAGGAGTCGATCTGCGCGGACACTCTTGAGCCATAATCTGCGAAGTGCTGGACCGGCGGATCAATCCCGTAGAGGCGAGCCATCCACTCATCATGGGTGAAGCGAATGGCGGGCAGCTCCTGCTCCAGCCGGTGGGCAAAGGTCGTCTTGCCGGCACCAAGATAGCCATGGATCATGTGGGCGGTCGGCATGGAGCTGCACCCCTTATTCCGGCTTCGCCGGCTCCGGCGTAGCCGTTGCCACCTTCCGCAGCCGCTTTTCCCAGCGCGCTTCGTCCTCATCGCAACCTAGCTCGCGAGCGGCCTCTTTGAACTTGTCGGCTTGTGGCTCGTCCTGCGGCATTGCCTTTCGCCTTGATTTCGATTTCGCCTTTCGCACCGTAGGCGAGTTGGAAAGCCATGGCGACCATTCGAAGCCACGTCACCCGCGAGGGTAGGTCAAAATCGGAGCCCGATGCAGGGAGCTTTGCGAGGAACGCGTCCAGAAGCGGGTTTCCGGTAGTGGTGCCGCCGCCGCCAGGTCCGCCGCCGGTTCTCGAGCCGGGCCTCCATTGCCGCCCCCCGGACCAGTACTAATGCCCCGCCGGGAATGTTCGCTTCACCTCCACAACGCCGCCCTCACCGCCGAACGGAGCAAGGTCGCCAGAGCGCATCGCTTCGCGGACGCGGTGCGCCAGGAACCACGCGCTCTTGTACGTGATTTCGAGAACGCGGTGGAGGTGGTGGGAGGTGACGCCCTTCTTACTGCTGGTCATGAGGTAGACGGCTTGCAGCGCCTTGTTGAGCGGGATGCGCATGTGCTCGAACACGGTGCCGATCTTCACGGTGAACTGCTTCTTGCAGTCGCCGCACCGCCACAGGCCCTCGCGGATGCGCTTGGACGGATTGGCCTTCACCTTCGTTATCCGGGACGTGCAGCCGCAATGCGGGCAGACCGGCCCACCGTTCCAGATGACCCGCTCTAGGTGTTCGAAAGCCTTGGCTTCGTCGTGAAAGTGAGGGCGGGACAGGACAGACAATTGATCGGCAAGGTATATATACTTCATACATTTTCGGCTTCGCGGAAATGTATACTGTCCGACGCTTATGCGGCCCGCACTCTCCGAGCCCGACCCCGCCGACGTGCTCGTCCTTCCCGGCGTGCTCCGGGCGCTCGCCTCGACCAACGCCCTGATCGCACGCTCGGTCGTCACTTTGAGCCCCGAGGATCCGGGCTATTTCGGCCCGGGCAGCATGAGCTGGCGGATTTTCTCGCATGCGAGCTACGGCGCTTCGGGCATCGCAGCCGTGCTCGTCCAGGCGCTCCACCCGGTGGCGATCGCGATCGTCGACCGTCACAGCGCCTTCCGCAGCGACGCCTGGCGCCGCGCGCACCTCACCGCCGATTATGTCTTCACCATCACATTCGCCGGCCGCCGCGGCGCGGATGAAGCGGCGGCGGCCGTCCGGCGCATCCATGCCGGCATCGGCGGCGGCGATCCCGCGACGGGTGCCCCGCGCCGGGCCGACGAACCCGAGCTGCTGCTCTGGGTACACGCCGTTCACACCGAATATGCGCTGCGCGGCTACGAGGCGTTCGCGACGCCCCTCTCCGAGCTGGAGGCGGACCGCTTCGTCGCGGAGCAGGTCGCGGCGGCCGCGCTGGTCGGCCTCGACAGGGCTCAGGTCCCTGCGAATCGGGCGGAGCTGCGCGCCTGTCTCGACTCCGTGGCAGGCCTCCGCGTGAGCGAGCCGGCGCGGCTTTTCTCGCTCATGCTCCTCCGGGCACGGATGCCGGCGACGATGCGTCCCTTCTGGGCGCTGCACGTGGCGGCCGCCGCTTTGCTTCTCCCCCCCGAGGTCCGGACCGGCTACCGTTTGCCCCGCTGGCTTCCCCGCGGCCGCACGGCGCGCCTGGCGATGGTCGCTTCCTTTTCGGCGATAACCCACGGCTACGGATTGTTCCGCCCCGTCCGCGAGGCACGGCGCCGAATGCGCGAGGTCGAGCGCGCGCAGTTGCAATCGCACCAATCGGGCGGGGCCGCGGAGCGGTCTGCGTCACTCGCCCGGCGCCATTGACCCGGCGCCTGAACCCGGCTCAAATGCCGGTTCGGATCAGGGGGTTGTTCCATGCAGATACTTCTCTTCCTCGCTCTCGCGGCGGCCCCGCCGATCGCCGCCCCGCCGGCCGGCTGGACGCTGCTGATCGGCGACGAGAATGCGCGCACGCATTACGATCCGGCCAGCATCCGCAGCGCCGGCGACGACCTGATGCGGCTGCATATCGTCTCCAACCTCGCCGAGCCGAGCCACGATGCGGTCCGATTCGACGTCGAGTTGGTCGTCCGCTGCCGCGCTCGCACCACGGCGCTTCTCGCCGCGAGCATGTACGATGCCGCAGGCACCCTGCTCGGCTCGCGCGAGACCGACCTCGCCGAGGCGGTCTTCGAGCCGATCCGATCGCCCTCGGTCGAGGAGCGCGCGCACGCTATCGTCTGCAGGGACCGCGGCTGACGGCGCGCCCACGGCCCGGCATGCGCGTCGCGCTGTACCAGCCGGACCAGGCCGGCAATGTCGGCACCATCCTGCGCACGGCCGCCTGCTTCGGCCTCGCCGCCGACCTGATCGAGCCCTGCGGCTTCCCCTTCTCCGACCGCGCCCTGAAGCGCGCTGGGATGGACTACGTGGAGATGGCCGAGGTCACCCGCCACGCCGACTGGGCGGCGTTCGCGGCGCAGCTGGCGGGCCGCCTCGTCCTCTTCACCACCGCATCGGATGCCCTCCCCCTCCCGGAAGCCCGCTTCGACCGGGCCGACACGCTTCTCTTCGGCTCCGAAAGCCGCGGCGCGCCCGCGGAGGTGCATGAGCGGGCGGAGATGCGGGTACGGATTCCGCAGGTCGAAGGGACGCGGTCGTTGAATCTCGCAGTGGCGGCCGGGATCGGGCTGGCGGAGGCACTCCGGCAGACGGCGCCACCGGCGATGGAGAGCGCCAGCCATTGCGGACGCCGGCCCGCCGGGCGAAACTGAGGCATGGCCGCCAGATACGACACCATCGGGATCCATTATGCCGAGCTTCGCAGGCCCGATCCCCGCATCGCGGCGGCGATCGAGGCGGCGCTCGGGCCGGCGGAGACGGTCCTCAACGTCGGCGCGGGCACTGGCTCCTACGAGCCCGCCGACCGGCGGGTCGTTGCAGTCGAGCCGTCGATCGAGATGATCCGCAAGCGCCCGGCCTCGGCGGCGGAGGCCATCCAGGCTTCGGCCGAGGACCTGCCGTTCGGCGACGGGGCGTTCGACGCGTCGATGGCGATCCTCACCATCCACCATTGGGCCGACAAGGAGGCGGGCCTCCGCGAAATGCGCCGGGTAACGCGCGGACGGCTTCTGCTCCTCACCTTCGATCCGTCGTCCCGGCCGTGGCTCACCGACTATCTTCCCGAGCTCGCCGCTCTGGACGAAGCGCAGATGCCGGCCATGGCGGACTATGAAAACTGGCTCGGGCCGGTGGAGGCGATCCCGGTCCCCGTGCCGCACGATTGCAGCGACGGCTTCCTCTACGCTTACTGGCGGCGGCCCTGGGCCTATCTCGACCCGCTCATCCGGTCCGGAAGCTCCTCCTTCTGGGCGATCGGAGACGCGGAAGCGGGAATGCAGCGGCTGAAGCGCGATCTCGAGACCGGCAAATGGGAGCGCCTTTATTCCGCATTGCTCGCCCTCGATGCCTACGATGCGGGCTACCGGCTGGTCGTGGCCGGCTGACGCGAGACGCCGCTTCCGGGTCCGTCAGCGGGCCGGACCCCAGGCGCGACCGAGAGGCCTTGGCTCGCAGGCGGGAGCGAGCCGGGGCGGCCGGGACTCCTCGACCAGGTCGGCGCTGCGGATCAGGTACCGTCCCCCCGCCCCGCGATAGACGACCAGCACGAAGTCGCGGTCGGTGCGAAATTCGCCGTGGCCGAAATATTCGATCGTCAACGCCTCCCCTTCGGCGGTTCCGGCGAGGACCTTGCTGATGTCCACGCGCGCGACGGTCCAGCCGCGGAAAGGCAACTCCTCCTCTTCCTCGACATCCGCATAGCCGATGGTCTCGATCCGGCCGACGACCACCAGGTCGCCGCAGCCATAGCGGATGAAGCCGGAGGCCGCGCCGGGCCAAGCGGGCAGGGGGGCCGCTGACGCGCCGGATGCCAGCGCCGCCAGGAGGATGGCGATCTTCACCCATACAGAGCTAGATCATCGATGCAGCGGATTCCATCCGCCAGGGGACGCTCCGGCCGCAAGGGCGCTTGCAAGCCGCGGCGGGCCGGGGCATCGGCTTCTCGCGATGAGCGAACTCGATCACGAACAGCTCGAGGCGCGGGACTGGTTCGAGGCGCTGCGCGACCGGATCTGCGCCGAGTTCGAGGCGATCGAGCGCGAGGCCGGCTCGGACGCCGCGTTCGAATATCTGCCGTGGGAGCGGACCGACCATCAGGGCGGGCTGGGGGGCGGCGGCGTGCGCGGGCTGATGAAGGGCGCGGTGTTCGAGAAGGTCGGAGTCAACGTCTCGACCGTGTTCGGCACGTTCAGCCCAGATTTCTCCCGGCAGATCATGGGCGCCGAGGAGGATCCGCGCTTCTTCGCCACCGGGATCAGCCTCGTCGCGCACATGGCCAACCCGCACGTCCCGGCGGTGCACATGAACACGCGCTTCCTGGCGACGACCAGGCGCTGGTTCGGCGGCGGGGCGGACCTCAATCCGCCGATCCCCTGCGAGGCGGACACCGCCGAGTTCCATGCCCGGCTGCGCGCGGCCTGCGCGGCGCACGACCAGACCTATTACGACCGTTTCTCGAAATGGGCGGAGGACTATTTCTTCATCCCGCACAGGGGCGTCCATCGCGGCGTCGGCGGCATCTTCTACGATCATCTCGAATGCCAGGAGAGAGGCGCGACCTTCGCGGCGAATTTCGCCTTCACCCGCGACGTCGGCGAGGCCTTCCTCGACGTCTTTCCCAGGATCGTGCGGCGGCGGATGGGGACGCCGTTCGACGAGGCCGACAAGGCGCGCCAGCTCGAATATCGCGGCCGCTACGCCGAGTTCAACCTGATCTACGACCGCGGCACCCTGTTCGGCCTCAGGACCGGCGGCAACGTCGACGCCATCCTGATGAGCCTCCCCCCGGCCGCGACCTGGGGATGAGCGGGTGGCGCTGATCGACCTGCCGCCGGGCCATGTCGGCGCGGTCGTCACCTTTCTCGAAATGACCAAGCCGCCGAAGCCCCAGCCCGTGCCCGATTCGGGCGGCCTGCGGCTGGGACGCTGGCGGGACGTCGATCCGGCGAAGTACCGCGCCTTGTTCGAGCGGGTCGGCGCTCGCTGGCTCTGGTATTCGCGCCTCGCGATGGACGATGCCGCGCTCCTCGCCAGCGTCGCCGAGGTGCATGCGGTGGTCGACCGGCGGCGGATCGAGGTCGGGATGGTCGAGCTCGATTTCCGCGAGCCGCGTCAGTGCCTGATCCGGTTTCTCGGCCTCGTGCCGGAGCTGGCGGGGCGCGGGCACGGCAGGTGGCTGTTCGCGCAGACCCTGGCGCTCGCCTGGCGACCCGGCGTCGAGCGGGTGCACGTCAACACCTGCTCGCTCGACCATCCCGCGGCCCTCCCCTCCTATCTGAAGGCAGGCTTCACCCCGTACCGCCGCGCGTTCGAAAGCTTTCCCGATCCGCGCCTCGCCGGCCTCCTGCCGCGCGAGGCGGCGCCTCAGATCCCGCTGGCCGTCTCGCCCGCCAGCTGGGCGTAGATGCGGGCGATGAAGGTCGCGAGATAGGCGGTCACCACCATGTTCAGCACCGTCGCGGCGGCGAGGATCAGCATGCGCGAGATCGATCCGGGCTCCGGCGGGCCGGCGAGAAGGATGACGACGATGCCCACGACCGCGCTGGCCGCGACGAGGACGACGAGGGCCAGGACCGCGATCAGCACGATCAGGCCGAGCAGCGTCCAGACATGGCCCGCGGTCAGCGTCCAGCTGCGGCGCAGGATGACGAACGGGCCGCCCGGCTCGGCCGCCGCTACCGGAGTCATCAGCAGCAACCGCGCCCCGAGATAGAGCACCGGCGGCACCGCAAGCAGCATGGCGAGGGCCATGGCGGCGCCCGACGGCCGGCCGCCGGGCGCGGCCGTCGCCGCGAAGATGATGGTCGCGATGATGGTAAGCAGCAATATCGCGCCGATCATCATCATCAGGGCGAGGGCCAGAAGCATCGGCATCCGCCTGAGGCCGTGGCCGAGCGCCTCGCCGACCGAGGTGCCGGGGCGCAGGACGAGCCGGGTGATCGCGACATTGGCGGTGATCGCGACGATGAACGTCACCGGGATGAGCAGCATCCAGGGCCCGGGTGGGGGCACCTGGCCGCGCGGGACGACCGGCATGAGCAGCTGCAGCGCGGCGCTCGGCAGGACGGCGAGCAAAGCGAGGGGGAAGAGCAAGGCGCCCTCGCGCCCGACAAATGCCGCCGCCTCGTTCCAC